>Ga0268299_1004258_pt1 | contig 11486 bp, 10 predicted proteins | sample NOBtaG_FD_193484 | JGI IMG/M metagenome (GOLD analysis project Ga0268299, IMG submission 193484) | Activated sludge microbial communities from bioreactor in Nijmegen, Gelderland, Netherland - NOB reactor | ecosystem: Engineered > Bioreactor > Aerobic > Activated sludge | place: Netherlands... | reverse complement strand
AGTTACTGGTGAAGGATGCGATTCGTCACACGATCAGCGAAGACATGGAAGTGCTGGAAGTCGATTCGGCCAAGGAAGTGATCATCGTCCCCATGAAACAGATTAAGTACATCGCCTGCGATGCCACTGTCTTCGCTCAAAAATCAAAGACTTAGAGATTTTCTGGTGCCTTGGTCACGGTTTTGGTCACGGTTCCAAAACCGGTTTTTAGTGTATCTAGTTTATCGACGGCTTCTCGATTCCCACCTGGGATCAGATGTCCATAGGTGTCACAGGTGATGGTAATCGAGGCATGCCCGAGTTGTTCTTGCACGTATTTTAAGTTCTCCCCATTCGCGATGAGTCGGCTTGCATAGGTATGTCGGACACTGTGCATATCGAGCCGTCGCAGTCCCGCCTTCGCTACCATCGGAAACCACAGTTTGTACCGTAACCAATTCTCGGCCATATAGCTCGGCTCCCGCCTGGTTCCGCCCAGGTTGCCTGGAAAGAGGATTTCAGGCGCTGGGCACCCAGCGGCGGCTGCCTCCAGGTCCTGTAACTCGATCCATTCCGTCAGAGCCTTCGCGAGCCCCTGCGACATGTCCACCCGCCGGGCCTTCCCGTTCTTGGGTGTGCCCAGAATTCCCCGTGACCAGTTCCGTTGCACGTAGATTGATCGGCTGTGAAAGTTCAGATCGCCGCGATGGAGTCCAAGTACCTCTCCGGCTCGTAGGCCGGTGCGAAAGAAGGTCAGGGCCATCGGGTAAAACAGCGGGCGTTCGCGTCGCACGGTTTCCAGCAACAGGCCTTCTTCTTCGGGCGTGAAGATCGCAAGTTCTGATTCCTCGATGGTCGCCGGACGTTTCAGCAGTTTCCCGGAACGGAGGGCAGGATTATGGGTGATCAGCCCGTCTTCCACGGCTTCGGTCAATACCGCGCTGAGCGTGAGCAGCGCATTGAGTGCCGTATCGAAATCCAACCCCTTCTCAAGCAGTCCTGCCGCCCATGCTTTGATCCGTGGTCGTGAGATGGCGGACAGTTGCGAAGTCCCAAAGGCGGGGAGGGCATGTTTCCGTAATCGCGATTCATAGGTCTTGATGGTCGTCACCTTCTTGCCTCGTGCGGGTTGGTTTTTGAGCCAGGTCACGAAGTAATCTTTCAGGAGGATGGATTGTGTCTTCTTCGGTTTGGGAAAGAGTTTTCCCTCTCGTGCGTCGGCTTTTAACTTGCCATACAGCGTGCGTGCTTGGATTTTTGTGTCGCACTTGTGCCACGTCTGGCGTCCCTCTTCATAGACACGCACCCACCAGCCGTCGCGGCCTTTGCGCTGCGTGATCCCTCTATCCTTTCCCTCTTTTCGTGCCATGGCGGTCCTCCTTTCGTTGCTCTGTCTTTTGGTCGGTCTTCCGGCTTTCTCGCCACTTTCTCGCCGCGACTCGGTTCTGGCAGCGCGGGTGGCAGTATACCTGGTCGCGCCGGATCGCTAAATAGATCCGGGCGCATTCCGGACAGCGACGAATGTAGTCCCCCGACTGTGCCAAGAGGTGGACAAAGCGGTATTCAAACTCCTTGGCCTTCCTTTTCGCGATCACGAAGATCGTTCCGGTCTCGTCGGAGAACCCGCCTGGCGATACCACGACCAGCGTCATCTGCGGAAAGGTGAAGGCGGTGTGTCCCTCGTGCCAATAGAGCTCTAACTGCTCAAGGACTGCGGCCTGAATGTCCTTGGCTTCTTTGCGACTGGGAATCGTCTGGTAGTTCTTCGCCTGGGGCACTCCTTCCACGCTCCAGCCACTTTCCGGGGCGACCATCCCGCCGAATCGATCTCCCGTCTCATCGACAAAGGCCGCGACTTCAAACGCCACCAGCGTCCACTCCGTCGGTGTCAGGGCTTCGAGGTTCGTTTGCAGGAACGTGAGAACCCACCCGACGGCGCCATCCGTCATCGTGCGAATGCGCTCGATGGCTTTCTGGTACTCCTGTTGGAAGTCTTGCTCAGCTTTCCCCTGTGCGCTCATGCCTTCTGCTCCTTTTTCATGCCGAACCCTCTCAATTTTCCTGATCCCAACACCACTGAAAAAAGTGTCGTGCTGAAGGGCCGTCGCCACCTGAATTTGTTTGGCAAGTGTACCTCCTCACTGCTAATGGCTGTCAAGAATCATCACGCGTAAAAATAAATAAGCGTGACTCTTCACAACCATTGTTTCAAGGAGGTGTCCGATGGTCAGTACAAAATTAATCACCATTCGAGAGGCAGCCAATCGGTTAGGGCTCAAGGAAAGCACAATCAGGAAATACATCCTGAAACGGCAGATCGCTTATGTGAAGCCTTCGGTCCGCGCCGTACGGATTCCCATTGAGGAACTGGAACGGATTCTGGCTGCCGGCCTGAGGCCGGTGATTTCCCAGGCGGAAGGTGCCCGATGAGCCGCTGGAAGGAGTTCCGGCGGGAACCAGTCGCCGGGGAATGGACCCGAAAGCAGAAACGGGGCTATCACCGTGTCCGGTCCTTGCTCTGGTTTTGGGAATGCCACCAATTCCAAGTGCTCTGGGTGACCCTCTCGACGGCAGAAGGCGGGGATGCGGAGAAGCTGACCTATCACCATAAGCAACTTCGGCAACGGATCGAACGCCAGCTCGGCTTTCAGGGGTTGGAGTATTACCAGGTCCGGACGGAAGAAGGGCATGGCGTGCTCCATATCTTCTGGGCTTGGCGGGTGCCGGACGGGGAACGCGCTCGCCGGTTCTGGATCTCGCAGGAATGGCTCTCATCGCAATGGCAGGCCCTCCATGGGGCTCCGGTGGTCTGGATCAAGGCCTATCAGCCCAGCCATCGTTCCCGAAACCGTCTGAGTCGCTACGTCATCAGCCAATACGTCCAGGATCAATGCGGGTACGTGAATATGTGTTGGTCCTGGAAACGGTCCCTCGGCTTTCCCATCAGCCGACTGTGGGAAGAGATGCGGCACCAATGGTCCACAAGGAACGCCTATCGGCGGATCAGGGGTGAGATCGAAATTCCCCGGATCGTCTTTCTGAAGACCTGGGAAGACCTGCTCTCAGGGCATCCGATTTGGTTCAGCGGCACCATTCTACAACTGGTGCTCGGAAAGGGGCTCGTCTATCAGGAGGTGTGAGAATGATCTGGCACCGATGTACTCTCAAGCTACCAAGTCTGTTCGGTCCAGCCTGCTGCGGACGGGAAGCGACCACGTACGATCGGGCGCGGAAAGCCTGGCTCTGTCCGGAACGTGCGAAGGAACGCCTCTGTGAGTTCTGCCAATTCGAACGAGCCTGGGTGCGGTTTTGTTATGCGGAGCAAGAGGTAGCGTGCGAAATCTGGCTCTGCGTGGAATGTGCAGGGCTCGCAAGGCGACGGTGAGGCCATCAAATCAGTCTGTCCCTGTCACCCGTCCACTATCCTCCACGGGTGAGAGGGAACGATGCTCCATCCTTTTGGAAGGCGGCGAGGCGTCAGCTTGGCCGCCGTTCTGTTGGATCGTTGCTTACAAACACAGGGAAGAGAACAGGGATATTGAAACCATGGGGAGATTAGGAACGCAAAGACTCCGCCCAACGAGGCCGCCCGGCCGTTCCGGACCACTGGACCGGACGGCCGGGGGGATCGGGGGCGCAGCCCCCGCTTCACTTGATTCATATGGTCAGAGTAGCACTGATGCCGAACTCGAAATTTCGCATTCTTAAGCGTATGCTCCTGAAAATTTAGAACGAAGGCAACGAAGTCACCTAACCTGGATTATGCGATGACAACCTCTGAAAATCGTGGAGAGTCCTGGGCCCGGGCTCAACTAAAGATCGCCAACAGCATATCGTTCCCAGAAGATTGGGTAGAGAAGGATAGAAGCATTTCAGGCGACTTCTTGCTTGATGCACTTCTACACCCAGACTGGCAAGAGTCCAGAACGTGTTTTCAGCTTAAGAATGCAGTCATTAATACCAAAGTTTGTAGAAGGTATGCCCTAATTAAAAATGAGTGTCATTTTGAGAATTGTGAATTTGTGTCTGATGTTGAATTGCCACACGCGCATTTTATGTGTGGATTGCGCTTTGCTGGCTGTAGGTTTGGCGGTCGGCTAATAATGCACACTTCGCATGTAACCGATTTGGAATTTCTTCCCATGAGAAATGGGCGTGCAACCCATTTCCTGAAGTCGTGCATATTAATGCGATGTACCATCACTAGGGGGCTGATATGTGACGAATGTTTATTCGCTGGCGATTCCACCAACTTTAACTCCGTGAGGATTAAGGGTGTAGCGAACATATCAAAAAGCACCTTCTCAGGAAGCGTTAATTTCACAGGTTGTAGCGTTGAAGGCCAGTTCAACGCGGCTGGAGCCAAATTCACCAGTGATACGGAGGAGGTTAGCTTTGTAGGTGCTGCTATATCAGGTGGCATCATATTGGATGACGCATGTTTCGCCGGCCCAATTAACTTCCGTGCCACCAAATTTGGACCTCTGCAGTGCCTTGGGGCAAAGTTCCTTAATGACACGGCAGAACTGAGCCTCGATTCGTGCAAAGTTGCTGGCGAGGCAGTTTTTGAATCTTCTGTTTTTGCCGGGCCTGTAGATTTCTCGTCGACTCGAATCGAAGGAGATCTTTCATTGCAGGGCGCCAAGTTTCTAAATTCAAAATGCTCCGCAAGATTTGACTCTATGACCGTCGAAAACAACGTATTTCTGCAAAGTGCTGTTTTTTATGGGAGCTCTTCATTTATTTCCGCTTCTATTGGCAGGAATCTAATAGGCATTTCTGGGCGATGGGAAAAAGAATCGGCGTCTTTGAATCTTCAGGGTATTAAGGTGATCGGCAAGGTGGATTTTTCTAATGCGTGTCTAATGGGATTCGTGGATTTAAGCGGAGCGACGCTGGCGGGTCAGTTGAACTTCGAAAAAGCACAACTCGGCAATATTAAGAGCGGCGTTTCCTTGAATGGATGCAAAGTTGTAAGAGGGGCCTTTTTTGATGAGGCTGTTATTAGTGGTCCGCTAAACCTCGTTGGTTCCGATATCGGCGGTCAGTTAGGTTTTCGGCGCACTAGATTTTCAAGCGAACACAGTTTCGCGAACCTTTCAAATGCAAAGGTCAGAGGTGATCTAATTCTAGATTTTGCGGAGTTCAATGCATCCGTATCGTTTGTCGGGGCAATTATCGAAGGACAATTTCGTTGTATCGAAGCTAAGTTTACCCACACTCCTGATTCAATTGCGTTGACCGGGATTAAGGTTAGCGCGAGTACAGTCTTCTGGAATACCAGTTTTAGTGGATCAGTGACCGCCCGACATGCTCTTTTTGCACAGAACCTATCCTTAGCGGGGAGTAATTTTGACGGGGCACTTGATCTACGTAACTGCCTGGTCTCTGGACACCTTTATGTCTTCTCTCGGCCAGAAGATTCAACACCGTCCTTGACTCTATCTACAACCAAGCTCCCGATTCTCGCTAAGTTGGGCGGATTCAGATTTGGAGGAACAGACTTATCGGATCATGAAGGCTGGAGAAAATGGTTAAAACTGGCCTCTTCACAGACAAGTTATGAACCTGATGTCTATTTAACGCTTGAAGGTTGTTTTCGAGCTATGGGCCGGGACGATTTAGCGGATCGTGTTTATTTTGAGATGGGAAATACTCAGACACGGGTTGCGTTAAAAGAACGACGGTTTGACCGGTGGCTCAAGGGAATATTTCTTCGCATCCTGGTTGGTTATGGTGTTTATGGATGGCGGCTATTGTTTTGGATAATACCCGCACCAGTAATACTCTATTTAATGTGCAGTTGTTCGCAACCCTATGGAAGCCGAGCCTATCTTTGGCTCTATGCCATTGATGTTTTTTTGCCAGTTGATCTCCACCAAATGTCCTCTTGCAACGTTCCGTCCTGGTTTATCTTTGTTACGGAACTGTACGGTTGGATTATCACTCCGATTCTCATAGCTCAACTGGCGGGGTATCTCAAGAAGAAGGAGACCTCCACGGTCACGTGAAATGCGGCTTGGAGCCTCCTTGTCTAGATGCGTGCCTTTTTAGCAATCATTAGTCTTAGACCATCTACCTGATCTTGCGGAGGCAGTCCATGACGATCGAGTTCGCAATTAAGGGCTTGGTGGTTGCCGTATTGGTCATCCTGGCTTACTGGGCATTCAGACGATTTCAGGCCCCACGACCTAGCACGGAACGCCTTGCGATGACTGTCTGGGCAGCTTTTGGCCCGTACGACACGGCTGAACTCGCGGAGAAAGGTCTGAGATGGGCCAGTCGCGCTGTTTTCGGACCAGACGAAATTGTGGAACATGAGAATTGGATTGTGAGCCATGCCGAGAACTTCCGCGCTTGGGAGGTAGAGGGTTCTTTTAGCAAAGCACACGAAATGATGCGGAAGGGTCTATTGCTCTGTGCCTACGGTCCTGCCTTTGAGATGGCTTGCCAACGGTATAGGGACGAAGCTATGGCTGATGCTTCTCAAATTATAGCTTCTTTTAACGAAGATCTTGAGAAGAGCGGTCATAAAATCGAACCAGTCAAACGGGCAGATGGAACTTACCAAGTTCTATTCAAGAAGATATGGTCTGACGAAGAGATCGAGCGTAAAGATCGAGAATTTGGAGGAAGATTATTAAATGTGATCGGTAAAAATCTATTGGAAGACCAGTCGCCTGAGGCTAAACAGTTACGAAAGTTTCTAGGTGTCGTTTACCAAACAAATGCAGGAGCGTCCGTTGAAACCCCAAAACAGGTTGGAATTGCTTGGCTCGCGTGCCTAGAAGCTCAGGATAAAGACCCAGATTCGGAAGTGGCGAAGACCTTCAGGGTCTTGAACAACGCTTGGGACACGAATAAGTGCGAGATCAAGACTGAGCGTTTGGAACTCCATTTATCGAAAGATGATTTTGTAAAGACTGCAATCCAGCAGACAACTAGGAACATAGAACGTATCTTCAGCTCGGAAGAGGCCTGCAGCGGGTTTACAGGTGCGCGAGTTATTTACAAAAAAGGGGATAAGGTAATCGCTGAGTTCAGGAAGTGTATGCTCGAAAAGGTCCAACAGATCGTAACTAGCCAATATCCATTGATGTCTATGAGAAAAGCTCTTGTTGATTCGCTAGAGAGCTACATCCTGAATTCAGCGTTTTGGGGGGAAGAATTCACTCATCGGAGAGAAGAGATTTATCTGCAACTAAATACCAGCGGGATGCAGTTAAGTGATGAAAGTGCGGCAATGGCTGCGATTTGGGCAGATGCGGAAAGTTTGTTCCTACGCATGCTGCAGGAATCGATGTTTGAAGATGTTTCAAGAGACGATTGGTGGGCAAGATACTCCCCTCTCTATGAAGATCACGTCAAGAGTCTTTACCGCGCTGCATTGGCCAGGGTCGAAGGCAATGTTGATTCTATGCATGCTCTTATGGTGAAGGCCACGAGGGAGACTACTGACAAATTCAAGAACCAATTGTTCGAAGGTAAATAACCTTGCAGATAGGAACTCTGGAGTTGAAACGCAAATTTAAGGTTACTTCTAGTGAGTACTGCCAAGTATAGGCGCGGCAAATTGGATAGTGCGAAGGGGATACAGACCGGGGAGCCATTCCGTACTTCAAACCGGAAATTTTTTTCGTCTTCTAAGTAGTTTCTTGGTCACGGTTTTGGTCACGGTTCCAGGTCGAATTTGGTCATAAATGGTCGTAACCGAGTCGGACCGGTTATGGCCATTTTCTCTTTATATTTCATAGGCTAGTGCGATAAATCGCAGTCAGTCGCAATTTGGGCCTTTCGAATAAGTACATCGCCTGCGATGCCACGGTGTTCGCGCAGAAGGCAAAAGTGTAGGAATTTTCTCTCCTCCGGTCACAGGTGTTCATCCCTGTGACCAGTTCCATCGCGTATTGGTGGGGCTCCTGCTTCAGAACTGGGTGGAATGGTGCAGGCGTGGATCCGTGCCTCTGTATCCACTCATCGAATCAAATTTTCCCTGTCACTGCATCAGTATGCCTGCGGGTACGCTGTAACACTCTAGCCTCACGTCATCTTCCCACGAGCTCCCCGGCAGCTCCGGGTCACGAGGACCGGACGGCCGGGGGGATCGGGGGCGCAGCCCCCGCTTCACGTGGTCTATATGGTCAAAGTAGAATCCCACACGCACACAATCCTTAAGAGCGTTATTGTTTCAGAAGGGGGCTTCGGTGCGGTGAAGAGTCGCCGTTATCGCTGAACTTGTACGCATGGCAACCTTGCTAGACCAAATCAAAACTATCATTGAGGAATTCAAGGACATCCAGGCGAAGCCACAACCTTATTGGGAGAAGGGTGATCAATTTCCACTGCCACGCATGATTGCAACGGGAGACGGCGGTTCCATCATCGTTTCTCGCAAAATTGATAAGGCTATTGCGGTCGTTGCTGACCAGTTGATGACTGTTGACCAAAGATTGGCCAGGACATTCATTCGTTCAGAATGGCGGGCTTTGGTGCGAAAAGCGTTCGGTCCGGTGCTTGCCGTCATTGATTTGGATGCTGATTTGGCACACAACGCAACTCTAGTGCGTAGCAAAATTACAGCGACGATCAGAAACCAGATACCAGGCCGCGAACCTTGTGAGTACGCATTTCGTTGCACGCTTTTCGATGATGTGATTGTGAAGCCATTCGTGATTGGTCCAATCCGTTTTGAATCACGCCTGGATTGGCTTGCTCGCAAGTACCATGAGGGCAATGTGTCCGCCGTAACACGGAGTCGCGTCGAAAAGATATGGTTAGGGAAGCAATTACGGAAGAGGAAAGTGTCTTATGACAGTATAGCGGAACGGGACCTCCTTGAGGCTATTCACGGCAGTTCGTTTGTGTGTAGCGTTTCGACTAGTGGACTAGCCGCAGAAGCCGGACTCGAAAAGGCTCTGACTGCAGCCCGTCTTGCGATGGCTGCAATTGCGCTCTTATGGAGTAACTCATCACAGGTGCTTACGGGCATGAACCTAACTTTTGATCGTCGTCCGCACTCGCAGGTCTCCCTGGTGTACATCCCTGGGAGGGTTGTGACGGCAGGTTTGCGGCTCTCGCATATGCCCCACGGACCTTGGATGGCGGATGGTCAATGGGAGAGTTTGTTCGAAGGAAAGAGTGATCACTTTCAGATAGTAGGACAAATTTTGGAATATGTCCTCAGCCCAAGTGGTGTGGTTAGAAGAGCGAGAATGATGAACACTCTTGCCCAAGCGTTGTTATGGTTCCACGAGGGGTGCCGTGAGGGTGTCTCTCTCATGGCTATTGTTAAATATTCGGCTGTGCTCGATGCGTTAGCCTGTGGTGGAAAGACTGGGGGGATTCGTAAGCTAATTAACGCCCGATTAGGGCTCCAAGATAATATGCCGATTGGGCCAAATGGACCTACACTCAAACAGGCAATCGAAGACATCTACAGCGACGGTCGCAGCCGGACGATCCATGGAACGAATAATAAGTTGGGCCATGATTGGACCGGAATAAGAAGTCTCGCAGCGCATTTTGCCCGTCTTTGTTTGATCGCATGTTTCGACTGGGCTTTAAAGAACCCATCGTCCGATTCGCCGAAGGAACTATCGAAGTAAATATCGAAGGAATCTATTCGCGTCGGGTGGAAGGACTTCACTAAATTCCATTGGAACGAAACGATGAGTTTTCAAAACGATGTTGAACGCGGCCGAATAAGTGGGATTTCTGCCTGGCGCTCATGACTATAGTTGCCTCTACTTGGGTGTTTACCTATACTCTTCAGCGATTTCTGCTAGATATATTTCCATCGATCTTCGTCGTGTGTTTTTGATGTCCAGAAGCCGCACTCAATTCATTTCCCTTTCGGATTTGTTTCCAGCCAATGATCCAGTTGCTGTGAGTATGGCCCGGCTATGTATTTTGCGGGAAGACCTGATGCTCGAAGCTCAAGCTGTAAGGTTGGAGAATGGGGGCGCGCTGGACAGCAATGGGAAGGAATGGCGGCGCCTCTATTTTTGGCGCAACTCCTTTAAGACTCTTGAAAGCGTTAGAAGTGCTCTTCAGGCACTCAGCGGCCAGAAGCGATTCCAAGAAATCTTAGAGAAAGAACCAAAGGAAATCCAAAAAGGATTTCAAAACCTGACAAAGGCTTTATCTAAGGTGTCCGCTGAGTTCCTGAAGAATCTACGCAATGATCTAGGAGGGCATGTTCAGCACAGTGCGATTGAAAGCACGTTAGCGAGATTGGATCCACTTGAAAAAGGTCTTCTCGAAATCAGTGATGGGTTAGTTGGAAAGCAGCATTACAGGTTTACCTCAGGATTGGTACTCTCAATGATGTTGCCTAGAGGGGAACGTTTAGAGAGGCCTGAGCGTGAGCTTAAACGCCGAAGTAGGAAGGTCGCCCTCTTGATGTGGGCCGTTCTGATTATTGACGAAATATTCAATAGCTATGTCAAATCCAGACGTCTCCTGGAGTAATGTTGGGTGACCGAAAGGAACGGATATGTCACTCATTCCTTTTGTTATCTCTTCGGGAATTCTCTCGGTTTTTATTTATTATGTGTTGTTAATGGGCGCCAATATTATATGGTCATCTAAGGAAGTTCAGCGAGACACCCATTCCGTCGCGCACAGAAAAATAAAAAAGTATCTTAGATGTCTTGCGGTAGTTTTCGCCGTTGTTGTTATCGGCATTATTGGGTGGATCAATTAGTTTAGGGTTCTTAACTAGCCACTATGTTCTTTCCCAATTTTCCTCCCAATCGGGAAGGTGCATTCTTGACGAAGTTGCCCTTGGGACAAAGTTAAGCGGTTCTCAAAAGCTCAAATTTCAATGTTCATTGTGGATACAGCACGTGGAGCCATTTGTGCTTCCACCCAGAAATTGCCTTGTGACTCTAAGTAGTTTCTTGGTCACGGTTCCAGGTCGAATTTGGTCATAAATGGTCGTAACCGAGTTGGTGCGTCGATGGCTACTTTCTCTTTATATTTCATAGGCTAGCGCAATAAATCGCACTCAGTCGCAATTTGGGCCTTTCGAATAAGTACATCGCCTGCGATGCCACGGTGTTCGCGCAGAAGGCAAACGCATAAAGTTCTGCGGGGCGACCGTTTCCGGCTGCGATTGCGATAGGAAGGAGGCGAGGCTGCAGGCTTCGCCTCATTTTTTGTGGGGTCAGCGGCGATATGGCGGAATGCCCGGAGGAATTTCAACCCTACTCGGTTGGATCACAGGGGTGGGAAATGCGGGTCACGCATTCTTCTTGGAAAATCTCTCTCAGGTCCCCCGCACCGACCTCATCGGTCGCACATGTGATTCTTCGTCGGTTCCCAAGGCCTCATGGCAAATTCGGGAATCCGTCGATGCCTTGACCTGTTCCAGAATGCCCTGCGACACCAGCAGCTGCTTGAGTTGGTCCGGGGTGGGGAGGCTGTCCAACACGACGGCGGCGCAGACTGCGAGGGTCCGTTCCACCTGGTTGTTCAAAATAATCTTGAACTTCGTATCCGCTAAC
>Ga0268299_1004257_pt1 | contig 11487 bp, 8 predicted proteins | sample NOBtaG_FD_193484 | JGI IMG/M metagenome (GOLD analysis project Ga0268299, IMG submission 193484) | Activated sludge microbial communities from bioreactor in Nijmegen, Gelderland, Netherland - NOB reactor | ecosystem: Engineered > Bioreactor > Aerobic > Activated sludge | place: Netherlands... | reverse complement strand
CCCCGGCTGCTCCGGTCACCTTTCCCGCTCGATGGCCGGTGTTGGCGCTGGACCGGATCTGGATCTTTCCCGCTCAGGCGCTACTCACAGTGGAAGCGCACGATACTCCCCGGAGCCGACTGGCCTCGGACCATCTGCCGGTCAAGGCCGACATTTACCTTCCTTGAGACGTGAACCGTGAGGCGTAAAATGTGGGGCGCAAAACGTGACACGTCGCCACTTTCCCGGGCTGTTCCCGCGCAGGTGGCGTCATAATCCGTCGGACGAAGTGCTCCTGGATACGTTTTACGTCTGCCCGTTCACGTTTCACAGCGAACGGCTTGCCGCAACCTCCGGCGTGACCGCATGGCCACCGCTCAGTTTCGAAAAACGAACCGAGCAGGAAGGGCAGTAGGTATGGGTCAACCGGTAGTCCCCGCTGGTCAGATGATGGGTGTGGAGATAGGCGTCCAACGTTCCCCATCCCGGTTCTCTCTCATCACGTCGTGAATCGTCTCGCACATTGTTGCAACCGCAGCAAATGGGAATGAACCGTGGCGTTGTCATGGCTACACCTCCAGGGTTGAGGGTGTTGAACGGATTCTTTAGCAGCATACGTGACGCCCCTGGCCGGTCCACTAGGAGTAGCCCTAGTCCGTACACAAGGGTCGTCACTCGCGTCGATAACTAGGGCTTCCACGAGCTAGCCCCGTTCGATATGCATGATAGGTTTCCGTAGCAGTATGGAATGTCTCATTGGAAAGGAGCTGAACATGGCACGAGCGGCAGGATTCGTTTCGACGGTTTTCGAAATGCTGAAAGAGGATCACGACAAGGTCAAGAAGCTGTTTGAGGATTTCGAATCGGCGGAGGGACGGGAGCGGGGCGAGATTGCAAAAACGGCGATCCGGGAGCTGGAAATTCATGCCGACCTGGAAGAACGTTTGATTTATCCGGCAATTCGAGCGGAGGTGGATGAGGCGGACATGATGAACGAGGCGATTGAGGAACATCACCTCGTCCATGTGCTCATCGCCGAATTGAAGAAACTCAAACCTGGCGACGAGAAATTTCAGGCCAAGTTCAGCGTTTTAAGTGAACTGGTGAAGCACCATATCGAGGAAGAAGAAGGCGAAATGTTTCCGAAAGCCGAAGAGTGCGACATCGATTGGGAATCGTTGGAGGCCAGTGTCATGAAGCGCAAGGAGACGTTGCTGGCCAAAGCATCCGGTCGAAAAACCGGCGCCCGCCCATCCAGGAAAACAATTCGGTAGATGCCGGCGAAGGCCGACCAGGGGAGGACTGTGCCATGCCCAAAGATCGTTCCAAGCGGGAGAATGAGAAAACCGCTGCCCTTGACAGCGCGCGGGAGAAGTCCGGCGATCACTTTCTGACCACCGATCAAGGCCTGCGCATCAACGATGATCAGAACAGCCTCAAGGCGGGGGCTCGCGGCCCGACATTGCTGGAAGATTTCATCCTACGGGAAAAAATCACGCATTTCGACCATGAGCGTATTCCCGAGAGGGTGGTGCATGCCAGGGGCGCCGCCGCGCACGGCTATTTCCAAGTGTATAAGTCACTCGCATCGCTGACGAGGGCAAAATTTTTACAGGACCCGCAGGTCAAGACCCCGGTCTTTGTGCGTTTTTCGACCGTGGCCGGGTCCCGAGGTTCCAGTGATCTGACGCGGGATGCGCGCGGCTTCGCCGTGAAGTTTTACACGGAGGAAGGGAATTACGACCTGGTGGGCAACAACATCCCGGTCTTCTTCATCCAGGATGCGGTGAAATTCCCGGATCTGGTCCATGCCGTGAAACCGGAGCCTCATCATGAGATGCCGCAGGCGGCCTCGGCGCATGATACGTTCTGGGACTTTATCTCGCTGATGCCGGAGTCCATGCACATGATCATGTGGGTCATGTCGGATCGAGCGCTTCCGAGGAGTTTTCGCATGATGGAAGGATTCGGGGTGCATACCTTTCGTTTCGTGAATGCCAAGGGGGTCGCTCGATTTGTAAAGTTCCACTGGAAGCCTCTGCTGGGTGTGCATTCCATCTTGTGGGATGAGGCCCAGAAAATTTCCGGCCTGGATCCTGATTTTCACCGGCGTGATTTGTGGGAGGCGATCGAGGCGGGGCAGTATCCGGAATGGGAGCTAGGAGTGCAGATTGTGGAGGAGAAAGACGAACATACGTTCGACTTCGATCTTTTGGATCCGACGAAGCTCATTCCTGAAGAACTGGTGCCGGTAGTCCGGATCGGAAAAATGACACTGGATCGCAATCCGGATAACTTTTTTGCCGAAACCGAACAGGTGGCCTTCCACCCCGGGCACCTCGTTCCCGGCATCGATTTCACCAACGATCCGTTGTTGCAGGGCCGACTATTCTCCTATACGGACACCCAACTCATCCGGTTGGGCGGTCCGAACTTCCATGAGATTCCCATCAATCGTCCGCTGGCGCCCATACATAACAACCAGCGTGACGGGCACATGCGGCAAACGATCAATCCCGGACAGGTGAGTTATCAACCGAACACATTGGGGGGTGGTTGTCCCATGCAGGCCAGGGCGGATATGGGCGGGTTCCTGAGTTATGCAGAACGGCTACCTGCCAGCAAGGTGCGGGAGCGGAGCAGGAGTTTCTTCGACCATTTCAGCCAGGCTGCGCTGTTTTGGCGGAGCCAGTCTGCGCCGGAGCAAGAACATCTGGTGCAGGCGTTGCAGTTTGAATTGGGCAAGGTCGAGAGTCTTCCCATTCGCGAGCGAATGGTCGGCATGCTGTCCCAGATCGACAAAAATCTGGCTTCACGAGTGGCCGAGGGGCTGGGGCTGCCGGTCAAGAAGGTCGACGGTCTGCTCAATTTGAGTATTCCTGCGGACGGGGATCCGAAGGATGTTCAGCCCAAGCGGGCGACGACCTCACTGGAGAAATCCGCGGCGTTGAGCATGGTGCTGGCTCCCAAGGAAGGCATCCAAACCAGGAAAGTGGCGATTCTTGTTGCCGATGGGGTGAACGCAGAAGCTGTCAAGGGAATGCAGACGGCCCTGGCGGCTGCCGGAGGGCAGGGCAAGATCGTGGGAACCCGCTCGGGGAGCGTCAAAGCTGCGAACGGCAGTCAGATGAAGATCGATTTCAGCCTGTTGACGACGGGATCGGTCTTATTCGACGCGGTCTATGTTCCCGGCGGTGAAGCGAGCGTCAGTGCATTGTTGCGCACCGCCAAAGCCAGGGTGTTTGTTCAGGACGCCTACCTGCATTGCAAGACGATTGCCGCAACGGGGGAGGGGGTTGCCTTTGTTGAAGAGGCGGTCGGGGCGGTCGATCCGAGTGCGCAACCTCGAGAAAACCTCAAGGGACTGACGAAAAACTGGTCAGGTGATCCGGGGATTATTCTGTCGCCGGATCCGTTACCCAAGCAGATTGCGGCCCCCTTCATTGAGGGAATCGAGATGCATCGGCATTGGACAAGGGAAGTGCCCCTCGCCAGACCTACATCCTAGAACGTATGTCGCGAGGCCTTACGCTGGTCGTGTTGAACGCAGCCGCCCTCCACACCGTTGATGTGGAGGGCGGTTGTGTATGTAGAGGCGGAGCCGGCCTACTGAACGTTGATGGAGCCGTGGGTGTTGGCCATGCTGGTCTTCGTGTCGGCAGCCGGCCGGACCGAATATTTCACGGTACCGACCCGACTGAAACAGAGGCCAGCGGTCTCATTGCTGGACAAGGTGGTGGAGTTGTCCACGCCCATACCCATGGCCTTGGAGAACCCGTTCCGGCAGGAGACATTATGCTCGAGCGGCTCGTCGATCGTGACAGTAACAGAGTCCTGCCGCTGATTGATCCACCGAACCTCGTCTCCGGCCCGAACCGTCAAGGCATCAGGGACGATGGTGTCCTTGATGACGATGTTCTTGACCATGCCGGTTTTCGTGCCTACCTCCATTTCCGAGTGTGTTTTCGATGCGGTCGGTGAATGGGAGCAGGCAGCCAATGAGATAAGCGCCAACGCGAGCAGCGAATGCAGTGGGGTCTTCATCGATTTCCTCCTTGGTAAGATGAACATGGTGTTACAGGAATGCCGTCCTCACAAAGTTTTGCAGGCCATCGCACTCGATAGCTCACAGTACAGAGGCCTGGTGCGAGACCATACTCGGGAGACCCCCAGTATGCCTGTGAGACCTGACTGGTTATTAGTTGAAGAAGGACGATTGCGAGCGGGAGTTGTGCATATACCGCTTTCGGAGGTTCGGCCGACAATGAAAAGGAAGCGCATGTGGGGGACGGTTCGAGCTGCGGGGCTCTGCCTCCTGTCGGTTGTCGTTCTCTTGAGCGGTTGTGCCCTGACTTTTGGGTACCGGCATGCCGATTGGCTGATCAGCTGGCAATTGGATCACTATTTGGACCTTACGGCGGGCCAGCGCCGGGATGTGACGGCCCGCTTAAAACCGCTGCTTACAAGACACCGTGCCGAGGCGATTCCACGGTACGAACAGTTTCTGAAAGAGCTGCAACAACGGGTAAGCGGGGGACTGACAGGGGATGATCTCGAGTGGGTGTACGCGTCTTACGACCGGTTTCGAGCGGACCTGCTCGAGCGGGCAATACCGGACGGCAGCGCCCTATTGGTGACCGTCAACGAGCGGCAGATTCGAAATCTTGAAGACGTGTTTCGTAAAGAGGAACAGAAAGCCATCCGGGCGCTGCAGGGATCGAGCGCCAACCGTCTCGACGAGCGTACAAGAAAACTCCTGGCCATTGCCGAGGATTGGCTGGGTCCTTTGAGCCCTGAGCAGGTGGCAAGAATCAGCCCCTTCACAAGGGCTCTTCCCGATACTCAACCTGTGTTGTGGCACTACCGCCGGCAGCGCCAGCAGGAACTCCTGACGGTGCTCAGACGCCCTGCGTCAATCGATGATATGAGCCTGGAATTGCGGATGATGTTCGTACAGTCGGACCAGACCGCGCCGGTCGTCTTTCGTGAGATGGTGAAGGAATTGCGGGCATCCCTTACACGCCTGCTGTTGGAAACCGACCGACTTCTGACCGTTCAACAGAGGCGTAAGGCGGTGACGTCTATCCAACGTCTCATTGACGACCTGCACAGCCTATCCCAGGGCTCGTGATCAGAACCCGACTACACCGAACAACCATAGCACCAGAACCAAACTCATCGGCACTCCCAGAAGCCAGAGAAGGATCGGCATGATGTCGTCTCCTTTGCAGAAGTGAAACGTTACTGGCCGCAGCACTGTTTCTCAGTTCAATCTTTGCGGCTGTCATTACGATGCCGCAGGGAGGCGAACGGCGCTACTAGGCGATCCCCTGGCGTTGCGGGCAATCGTGGCCCGGATCAAGAGGTGTGTTCATCCCCGCCTGCCGGAACGGTGTACCGTTCCTCGATCGCCCTCCGGATCAGTTGCCGGCTCGCTTCTGCGGGCAGATGAGTCTCCTGTTCCACTTCGAGAACGCGCTTCGCGAGTGCCTCGTCCTTGATCACCTGCTTGATCCAGGTCGAGTAATCGTGAGAGCGGAGGTGATGAGTCCATGTCATCTGGTCGACGCCTTCGCCGAGTTGCATGAATAGCAGTAAATTGTGTGCGCGAAGGTTGAGCTGTCCGGCCGGTCCGCGAAAGTAAAAGCTCTGCTCCGGAGGCAGTTCGCCTTCCGCATATTTCCGTCGATGCCGGCGGCGTTCGATGGTGCTTGGAGCGATCTCAAGCACGAAAGGCGTCGTCCCGGAGGTGCGATCCCACATAATCGCTCGGCCCGGTTGAAGCCGGGCGGCCGTCGCGGCCGGAGGCGCCTGTTGGATCGCCGCGCAATACTGTTTCAACGTCCCGTCCGGCGATTTGCCCAGGGTGAACACGATATCCACGGTCTTGAGAATCGAATGTTCGATGTGGTCGGGATGAACGGTGACGTAAATCATGCCGGTCAGATCCTTCATCAGTCCCGGTGTCGTGGGGTTCCCATCGACCGGCAGGAGATGATGCGTTTCATCGACGAGCATCCAATGGGGACGGCCTGATTTCGATCGGAGTTCCTGAAGCTTGGGCAACAGGGTGAGAAAAAATGAAGGCCGGTCCTGCAACGGCAGTCCCACGAGGTTGACGACCACGTGGTTATTCGGATTGGCCAATGCGGTGAGAATTTCGGCGTGACTGGGACCATCCTGTGCGGTTCCGAGGATAATCGCCTGTGGAAAACTTTCGTAGTCTCCCTCCGGATCGATCACACACAATTGATAAGCCCGCTCGCCAAGTCGCTCGAGTAGCCCCGTCGCCAGCGTAGACTTCCCACTGCCTGACGTGCCGGCAAGCAGGAGGTTTTGTCGCGCCGGATGAAACGTGATGTCGCCCCCGTTCTCCTGTGTGCCGAGCGCAATCCGATGTCGCGCCACGGATCGTTCCGCTACCTCCAGGTCATTCTCAACCAGCTCATTAATCAGCTCGATGACTCCGTGGCCATGGTCGCCGACGGTGGTGCGATCCGCCGTTTCCTTCAACATCGGCACGGCATTCTCGACCGCCGCGGCATATTCTGAACATGCCAGCATGGCATGATCGTTTTCTCCGTCTCCGATCGCAGCAATGTTATGAGGCGACAATTCCACCTGTTTGAGCGCTGCGCTCAGCCCCGTGGCCTTATTGATGCCATGTGACAACACCATCACCGCGCCCTTGTTGAAGATGATGCGCAGTTCAAGACCGAGGTCACGAATGATGTCGAGGAGGACTGTTTCGTAAGGGACCCGGCTCGCCACGATCGAATGACCGATGGTGAGATGTTCCACCTTGCGACGTTGCACTTCTTCCAGGAATGCCGGTGGAGGAGGAGGGGCAAGAAGAGTGATTTCTTTAGTGGCCGGTCGGTAGAGGACTGCGCCATTTTCCGCCACGACACGTTCGCAGAGTGATATCTGGGGAAAAATCTCCAGGATCTCCGGCAATACTCGGCCGGTGACCAGAATGAGTTTGCGACCCGAGGCCACAAGGCGTTCGATGGCCTGGACGGTGTCCTGGCTCACAGTTCCCCCGCTCGCCAATGTCCCGTCATAGTCGGCGGCCAATGCTAAATAACGCATGTAAGTGCTTCTCCTTTGTGCCGAGTTCGCCTGCGGACCTGGATTCTTCTGCCCTGTGAGACGGAGATTGCGCGCTTGCCAAAACATCGGAGGGTGTCTAGGCCTTGAGCCTAGTGACAATAGGCGAGTGAATGCAGCTAGGCAGGGGCCTAGTTTCACGATGCCGCCAGGCTAGGGATTGTCCGAGTTGGCGAGAGAGGTTCTCGTGGTATCGTGAAATTCCGGAGCATGTCCGGGGAAATTTCAATGATGACGATCTGTCTTTACGACTGCAGTCCCTGCAGGGATGCCTTGTGCCGGCGGGAGGGTTGTCGGCTGGCCACAGAGATGCGTTCTTTCGTCTGCGATGGCTGCGGCGAACCGGTATCACGTGTCAATTGTCTGGAGCTCTGTGTGATGTGCTCCCTCACTGTAGGACAGGAGCTGTCTTCGGTCCCCCGGAAGGTGCTTCACTCAAGGTGATGTCATGCCGCGATCGCTCTGGAAAGGATCCATCAGTTTCGGGCTCGTCAACATTCCTGTTGTGCTGTATCCGGCAGAAAACCGGAATCACTTCGATTTGACGCTTCTCGACCGCCGCGATATGAAACCGGTGGGGTGTAAACGCTACAACAAGGAGTCGGGCAAGGAGGTGGCGTGGGACCAGATCGTAAAAGGATACGAATATGAGAAGGACCGTTACGTCGTACTGACGGACGAAGACTTTCGACGTGCGAATGTCGAAGCGACACAGACCATCGATATTCTGAATTTTGTGCGGGCCGAAGAAATCCCGCCTACCTCATTCGAAACCCCGTACTACCTGGCGCCGGATAAACGGGGAGAAAAAGGCTATGCGCTCTTGCGCGAAACCTTGAGCAAGACAGGGAAAGTTGCCGTTGCCACGGTTGTGATCAGGACGCGGCAATATATCGCCGCGCTGATTCCCTGGAGTGAAATGATGGTGTTGAACACGCTGCGCTATGCCAACGAACTCCGGCCGACCAAGGATCTCCGGATTCCCGCGAAAAGTTTAAAGACGGCCGGAGTGACCTCCCGGGAGTTGGAGATGGCCACGAAGTTGGTAGAGGAAATGTCGGAGCGTTGGAAGCCGGCCCAATACAAGGACACCTACCATGAGGATCTCATGCGATTGATCCACAAGCGGATCAAGGCAGGAAAAACCGAAGTCGTGAACGTACCTGAAGAAGGTGAGGCCCAAAATCAGCCGGGGCGCGCCAAGGTCGTAGATTTAATGGCTCTCCTCAAGCGAAGTGTGCAGCGCTCCGTGAAACCGAAGCCACCGTCGCGGGGTAGTGAGCGGCATGTCAGCCGCAAGACGGCATGAATCGACCAGGGAAATCAGTTTGCGTGAGGGCTCCCAAAGGAATCGCATCATGAGCGGGTCGGCTACCGTCGTGCCGGAGCAACCACATGGCAATCAGGCCCCGTCGTCCGGTCGTAACCGATTGGGGGCTCACGTCGTTCGGGATGGCGTGCAATTCCGCTGTTGGGCACCCAAGCCTGCGCAACTTGATGTCGTCCTCGAGCCCCACGGAACCGTGCATCCCCTCACAAGAGGCGCCGATGGCTACTGGACCGGTGGTATCCCGGAGGCCCGGGCCGGCATGACCTACCGCTATCGCCTGGATGGCCAACGCCTCTTTCCTGATCCCTGTTCCCGATATCAACCGGAAGGACCCCATGGTCCTTCGCTGATCGTCGATCCGGACGCGTTCATTTGGAAGGATTCCGGGTGGCCTGGCCTGACGATCCATGGACAGGTGATCTATGAGCTGCATATCGGTGCGTTCACCCCGGAAGGGACATTCGATGCGGCTGCCACGCGTCTCGACGCGCTGAAGGACCTCGGTATCACCGTCATCGAGATCATGCCGGTGGCGGAGTTTCCCGGTCGATGGAATTGGGGCTATGACGGGGTCGGCCTGTATGCGCCTGCGCATGTGTATGGGGATTGCGATGCCTTGAAGCGATTTGTGGATGAAGCGCATCAGCGGGGGCTGGGTGTGATTCTCGACGTTGTGTACAACCATTTGGGACCGGATGGAAACTATCTGCCCGCGTTCAGCGACGAATACCTCACCGATCGATATCCCAACGAGTGGGGGCAAGCGATCAATTTCGACGGACCCGGCTCCAAAGAGGTGCGGGAATTTTTTATCCAGAATGCCTGTTATTGGATCGAGGAATTTCACCTCGATGGCCTCAGGCTGGATGCCGTCCACGCATTTCATGATGAGGGACCGCTGCACGTGATCGCAGAATTATCTCAGGCGGCCAGAACGGCGGCAGGAGCGCGGTCGATCATCCTGATCGCCGAATGTGAGGCGCAGTGGGTCTGTACGATTCAACCGACAGTCGAACAGGGATGGGGGCTGGATGCGATCTGGAGCGAAGATTTTCACCACAGCGCACGTGTGGCCGCCACGGGTCGAAGCGAGGGGTATTACACCGACTATCGGGGCGGGCCGCAGGAGTTGATTTCCTGCGTGAAGCGGGCGTTTCTCTACCAGGGACAACGTTATCAGTGGCAAGACGGCCCGCGTGGTACGCCCGTTCGCGCCGAGCCGGCGAAACAGTTCGTCTTCTTTCTTCAAAACCATGATCAAGTCGCCAATCAGTTGCGGGGAGATCGATTGCACCAGAAGACCAGTCCCGGTGTATATCGCGCCTTGACGGCGCTCCTCCTGCTGGCCCCTGAGACGCCGATGTTGTTCATGGGACAGGAGTTCGGGGCTTCCGCTCCATTTTTATTCTTCGCCGACTTTCCAGCAGGAGAGTTGGCCCGGCAGATCCATCAAGGTAGAAAGCAGTTCCTCGCTCAGTTTCCGAGTTATGGCTCTGCGGAAGCTCAGGCGGCCGTCGCTGATCCTCGCGGTCCTGCCGTATTCCAGCGGTCCAAACTCGATTGGTCGGAGCGCGAGCGGCATGCCGGGTATGTCCGATTACATCGAGATCTGCTTCGCCTCCGGCGGGAAGACCCGGTCATCGCACAACAGGCTCGCGACCGGGTGGACGGCGCGGTAGTCGGAGCTGCTGCGTTGGTCCTGCGGTATGCCGGTGAGCAGGGTGATGATCGATTGCTGCTCATTAACTTGGGGGCGGATTGTGACTATCGTCCCGCTCCTGAACCGTTGCTCGCCCCGCCCGATGGGCGAACGTGGTGCCTGGTCTGGTCGAGCGATGCGCCTGAGTACGGAGGACCCGGTGTCATCCCGCCCTTGGGTGAAACCGGTTGGGTCATTCCTGGCGGATCGGCAGCGTTGTATTCCGTCCAAGCTTGAGATCGGGAGGTCCTTCTCCGGAGGGGCGAGGTCGGGGAGAAACTGGTTGGCTGTGGTGCACGTAGACAATATGACGCTCTCAGTGCCTCCGGAGCAGCTTCAGGACAGCGATGCCCTGATTTCCAGAGAATGGCTGGTGACGAATGGGCTCGGCGGCTACGCCTCCGGAACCTTGCTCGGTGCCCCGACTCGCCGTTACCACGGGATGTTCGTGCCCGATCTTCCCTCGCCCTGGGGGCGGACGGTCATGATTCCCCGGTTGGACGAAGAAGTTGTGGTGGATGGAGAGTCCATGCTCCTCAGCGGGGTCGAGTTTGAAAATGGACGCTTGCAAAGCGACCTGACGAAGGTCATCAGCGCATTTACCCGCGAGTGGCAGACTCCGGTCTGGCGTTGCTCATTCAATGGCCGGCGACTGGAGAAGCGTGTCATCATGCCGTACGGGCATAACTCGGTGTATGTGGAATACCGGTTGCGGGAGGGTGATCCGGTCCGCGTTCGTCTCCGACCGTTCGTAACCTTTCGCATGTTGGACGCACCGCTTCATGACGCGAGAAAGCCTCCCTTTCCGCTCACGGTGCTCGACGGTCGTTATGAATTATTCCTGTGTGAACATGCGCCGTCGTTAAAAATGTGTCTGCGCCCTCAGGCCGGAGTTTTCCTGGCCGACTCGTTGCTCAGTCCGGGAGTATCCTACCGCGTGGACCGGGATCGCGGGTCCGAGCATGTCGAAAGCCTCACCAGTCCGGGGTATTTCAGCGCGGATCTGACGACCGATCGGCCGATCGCGTTTGTCGCCAGCACCGAACCGTGGGAGCACCTCGAGTTTGCTCCCGAGGAAATTTTTGAAGCGGAAGCGCAGCGGCTAAACAAATTGCTGGCCGAGGGACAAGATCGAACTCCGGACGATATGGAGGGCTGGCTGACGCTTGCAGCCGACCAGTTTATCGTCCTGCCCGGTTCACGCATGGAAGAGCAGGCGCTGGCAAGGGCTTCGGGGGATGAAGCGCGGACGGTCATCGCCGGCTATCATTGGTTCACGGACTGGGGCCGCGACACGATGATCAGTTTGGAGGGGCTCACGCTCTGTACCGGCCGCTGTCAAGAAGCGCGGTCGATTCTTCGCACCTTC
>Ga0268299_1004256_pt1 | contig 11487 bp, 10 predicted proteins | sample NOBtaG_FD_193484 | JGI IMG/M metagenome (GOLD analysis project Ga0268299, IMG submission 193484) | Activated sludge microbial communities from bioreactor in Nijmegen, Gelderland, Netherland - NOB reactor | ecosystem: Engineered > Bioreactor > Aerobic > Activated sludge | place: Netherlands... | reverse complement strand
GCGCGCCCGGGCCGGAGCGTCGGCAGCCATCCGCGCGCTGATGGATCTGGCGCCTCCGAAGGCGATGGTCCTTCGCGATGGACGCGAAATCGAGGTGCCGACTGCAGAGGTCGTGGTCGGCGACATCCTCGTCATCCGCCCCGGCGGCAAAATCCCGGTCGATGGTGCGGTGACCGAGGGAGATTCCCTGGTCGACGAGTCGATGCTTACCGGCGAATCGATGCCCGTTAAGAAGATGGTCGGCGGCACGGTCATCGGCGCGACGATCAACAAGAGCGGGAGCTTTCGCTACCGCGCCACCAAGGTCGGTGCCGATACCGCCCTGGCTCAGATCGTGAAGCTGGTCCAGGAGGCCCAGAATTCGAAGGCGCCGGCACAACTACTGGCGGACCGCGCGGCACAATGGCTGGTCTTGGCGGCCGTTGTCTTCGGCTTGCTCACCTTTGCAGCATGGTACTGGTGGCTCGGTCAGCCGGTGCTGTTCGCGCTCACTTTGACGATCACGGTCTTTGTCATTGCCTGCCCGGACGCGCTGGGGCTTGCGACTCCCATGGCCGTGATGGTCGGCACGGGTCTCGGCGCGACGAATGGAATCTTGTTCAAGAATGCGTCCGCATTGGAGGAGGCGACAAGGCTTCAAGTCATCGTCTTCGACAAGACCGGTACGCTGACCATGGGCCAGCCGCAGGTCATCGAGATTATTCCGGCCGAAGGCCACGCCGCGGACTCGGTTCTTGCCGCAGCGGCGGCGGTGGAACAGGGATCCGAACATCCGCTCGCCCAGGCGATTCTCAAAAGGGCGCAAGGATTGTCGATTCCGGCCCAGACCGGATTCACGAACGTCGATGGGATGGGCGCCCTCGCCCGGGTTGAGGGACAGACCGTTCTGCTCGGTAATCGAAGTCTCATGGACGCGCAGAAGCAGCAGATCGGTGACCTCGCGAGCGCGGCAGAGCGGTTCGAGGGGGCCGGCCGGACGGTTGTTCATGTCGGCCGCAGCGGGAAAGTGATCGGGCTCATCGCCATTGCGGATGCGCCGCGGCCAACAGCCAAAGCGACGATCGCAAAATTACGTGAGCGCGGAATTCGCGTCGCAATGCTCACCGGCGACAACGCGGGTACCGCCCAGCGCATCGGCCAGCAGCTCGGAATCGACATCGTGCTGGCCAACGTCCTTCCAGGCCAGAAGGCTGCAAAGATCAAGGAGCTGCAGGCGCGAGGCGACAAAGTCGGGATGGTCGGGGATGGCATTAACGATGCTCCGGCACTCACACAGGCCGATGTCGGGTTCGCGATCGGGGCCGGGACCGATGTCGCGATGGAAAGCGCCGATATCGTCCTCATGAAGAGCGACCCTTACGACATCGTCGGCGCGATCGAACTTTCACGAGCAACCCTACGGAAGATGCACCAGAATCTCTGGTGGGCTGTCGGCTACAACGTCGTAGCGTTTCCGCTTGCAGCGGGCGTACTTTACCCCTTCGTGCTCAGCCCGGAGATTGCGGCTATTGCCATGTCGGGCAGTTCCGCGCTGGTCGCGATCAACGCACTCATGCTGAAACGCACTCGGTTGTCGGGAATCAATAATGGGGCGTCCCAGGCCGGCCAACCGAGCCAGTTGGCAGCAGTGCCGTCATGAGCAGAATCGCGATGCCCGTTTCTGCCATGCGGACCACTTCATTGGTCTCGCTCCTGTTTGCGAGCTTCGTCGTTGCCATCGGGTTCGGCATCGTCCTACCCGTACTTCCATTTGTCGTCGAAAGATTCGCCGAAAATCCCAACGCAACCAACATCTCCACGCACACCGGCCTGCTCACGGGCGTGTTCATGTTCGCCATCTTTCTCTTTGCGCCGCTGTGGGGCAGAGCTTCCGACAGATGGGGGCGACGTCCGATAATCCTGGCAGGGTTAATCGGCCTCGCCGCTTCGTTCGCCGCCGGCTCGACCGCCGATAGTCTGTTCTGGCTTTACGTCGGGCGTTTTCTGGACGGTGCCTTTGCCTCCGCGGTCGCTCCGGCCTCGATGGCCCTCGTCGCCGACGTGGCGCCTACGAAAGAATGGCGCGCGCGCCGATTTGCCTGGATCGGGATGGCGGTGACCGCTGGGTTCTTCATCGGCCCAATGCTGAGCGGTGCCGTGGTCCGGGTGGGCCTCCGCAGCGGAGGGCCTGCGCCGGTACCGTCCGCGGAGCTGCCGTTTCTTTTCGCCGCTTTGACTGCGCTCATCGCTGCGGTGGTCGTCGGTTGCTTCGTTGAAAGAACCCGACGGCGGCCAATACCGGAGCCGGGGCTAGCCCCGAACAAGAAATCTCAGGCAGGCATCGCTGTGCGCATGATTGTACTGGCCGTCTTCGCAACCGCGACGATCGGAGTCATGGAGGTCGCTTTGACACTCCGGGCGAAGCTGGAGCTGGGACTCGACCCGTTCCTGGTCGGCGTCATGTTTGCGGAGTGCAGCCTCGTCATGTTCGTAGCGCAAGCCGTTGTGTTCTCGCCGCTGGTCAAGCCGGAAGCGACGCGCTGGCTGATACCGGTTGCCGTCGTCCTGCTTTCCCTCGGGATGGCGGCGTTGCCGCTGATGAGTGGCTATTTTGTCCTGGCTGGAATCGTCGGCGTCATTGCGGCGGCTGCCGGTGTTCTGGCGCCAACTTTAGCCTATTGGCTGTCATTGCTGGCCGGAGCAACGCAAGGGACGCAGTTGGGGCTCCTCTCCGCGGCCACGTCCGCGGGGCAAGCGGTCGGCTCGGCCGCTGCAGGACTGCTCCTGAGTTCTCAACTCGGCGGGTACGCCCTCTTCCTCACGCTCTCGGCGATTCTGCTCGCCGCGGCGCTTTGGTCGGTACGGCTGCCGTGGCAACTCGGGGCGACTGCGGCTCAGAGTAATGCCGGGAAATCCGACGATGGTCGGACCGTATCTGCCGGCAAGCCTCCACATCTCGAAGTCGGAGGCGCCCATGGCTCGCCCTAGTCACGTCGCCTCCGAGCAATTGCGAACGCCCCTACCACTTGGTCCGAAATGTATCCGAACGCGACAACACTGCCTTTCAGCGGAGGATTCATCATGAAGGCTAGAGACGTGATGACAAAATCGGTCGTCACCGTTCGTCCTGAGACGACAGTCCGCGAAATCGCGAGACGACTGATCGAACGAAATGTCAGCGCCGTCCCTGTCGTCGATGTGGAGGAGCACGTGGTCGGGATCGTCAGTGAAGGCGACCTAATGCGACGGCCCGAGTCGGGAACCGAGCGCCATCCCTCGTGGTGGCTCCGCCTATTGGCCGACTCTCAAGAACAGGCGCAACGATATGTGAAGTCGCACGGCCTTACCGCGGGAGATGTGATGACCCGGAATGTGGTCACCGCATCTGAGGAAACATCCGTGGAAGAGATCGCGACGCTTCTTGAGAAACGTCGAATCAAGCGGGTCCCGATTGTTCGGAATGGCAGGATTGTCGGCATCGTAAGCCGCTCAAATCTGCTTCACGGACTGATCGCCAGTACTGTCACCGCCTCTCCTTCGCCGAGCGACATTGAGATCAAGACGGCGCTCGACAAGGCATTGATTGAATCCGGTGTACGGACCGCTTTTCTAAACATCGTGGTCTGGGGCGGCATGGTGCACCTTTGGGGAATGGTTGAATCTCAAGAGGAGAAACGCGCAGCGCGCTTGGCAGCGGAGCGCATAACCGACGTGAAGCGCGTACTTGACGAAACCTCTGTGATTTCAGCAGCGCTTCGTACGAGGCAGTGGGACTAGTGGCGGCTGCGCCGCTCGAGCGAAGCGCCAGTCACGACACCTTCGATCGGTATAGCTGGAGCACGCGCATGAGCTCATCGATTTTTCGGCGTTGATCGCGCTGATCGCCGCTCTTCACAGCATCATCTACACAGGTGGCCACATGATCTCGAAGGATCAGTTCTTCCACGCGGACGAGAGCCGCCCGCACGGCGAGAAGCTGGGTTACGACGTCGATGCAGTAGCGATCCTGCTCGATCATCCCGACGACGCCACGGAGTTGCCCCACGATGCGACCAAGCCGGGCGACGGTGGCACTCCTAGTGTCCGATTTCATCGAGCGACCTCTGGCGTCTTTATGATGGCGCTGGCCCGACGAACGCGCACGGGTCCCATCATGATTTCGGACTTCTTATCACGCGATTTTGGGCCGGCGTTGATCCAGATCAAGGTCCCCCCTGGGGGTATTGGGTATCCGTTTGCTGCGCCGGAGGAACGGCTGGCCGGACCGCGAATTGGCAGGGCCCGAGCCTGCAAAGCATCGATGGTGTTTCTATGAAGACTGTTGATCCAGTTTGCGGCATGACGGTGGAGGCCGGACCGGCCGTGCCGCAGTATCGTCACCGCGACAGGACATTCTTCTTCTGCGCGGATCATTGCCGCGAGAAGTTCGTGGCCGCGCCTGAGGCGTATATAAGCGGACAAACGGGTTCATCCGAGCAGCTCGCCCCGGCGGCAACGCATTCAGCGTCGTCGCATGCCAGCATGGCGATGACGCGTGGGACGCGCGTCGACGCACCGGTCGCGACAGCGGGCAAGGATCTCGCGAAGGATCCCATCTGCGGAATGATGGTGAATAAGGCGACGGCGCTGCGCACCGAGCGTGGCGGCCGCACCTATTACTTCTGCAGCCCGCAATGCCAGCGCACCTTCGCGGACCCGGAGCGCGAACTCAAAGCCATGCGCACGCGCGTGACCATCGCGCTCACCGGCGTGCTGGCGCTCGCCATCCTGCGCGCGGGCGCATTTCTGGCGCTCGCCGCCGGCGCCACCATCGTCACCTGGGCGCCGATCCCCGCCTTGCCCTGGTTCACCTGGGGCGTGTGGCTCTTCATCCTGGTGACGCCGGTGCAGTTCATCGGCGGTTGGAGCTTCTACAAGGGCTCCTGGACCGCGATTAAGACGCGCACGATCAACATGGACTTCCTGATCGCGCTGGGGACGACGGTCGCCTACTTCTACAGCGTCGCCGTCATCTTCGCCCCGGAGATACTCCCCATCAAAGTCGAGGAGCGCGACGTCTATTTCGAAGTGTCGGCGGTCATCATCGCGTTCGTTCTCCTCGGCAAGTACATGGAGGAGATCATCAAGAAGCGCTCCTCCGCCGCGGTCAGGAAGCTCATGGATCTCCGCCCGGCGGTGGCGCATGTCGTGCGCGACGGGGCCGAGGCCGAGATCCCGGCTGAGCAGATCATGGCCGGCGAAACCGTCGTCGTGCGCCCGGGCGAGCGCGTCGCTACCGATGGCCAGGTGATCGACGGGACATCGTCGATCGACGAATCGATGCTGACCGGCGAGTCGATGCCGGTCGAGAAGAGTCCGGGCGACAACGTCATCGGCGGCACACTCAATCGCAGCGGCATGCTGCGCTTCAAGGCGACACGGATCGGCAAGGACACGGCGCTGGCGCAGATCATCAAGCTCGTCGAAGAGGCGCAGGCGAGCACGGCGCAGATCCAGCGCATCGCCGACCAAGTTACCGGCTACTTCGTTCCCGCGGTTGTCATTGTCGCCTTTCTTGCCTTCTTCGGCTGGTGGATCGCGGGGAACTTCCCGCAAGGCCTGCTGGCTTTTATCGCCGTGCTGATCATCTCCTGCCCGTGCGCGCTCGGCGTGGCGACCCCGGCGGCGCTCATGGTCGGCGTCGGCAAGGGCGCCGAGGCCGGCATCCTCATCCGCGGCGCCGAGGTTCTCGAGCGTGCGCGCAAGATCAATGCGGTCGTCTTTGACAAGACGGGCACCCTCACGCGCGGTGAGCCCAACGTTACCGACATCGTCCCCCTCGCTGGCGCGAGCGAGGCCGAGTTGCTGCGGCTCGCGGCGGCGATCGAGGTCGGCTCCGAGCACCCGCTTGGAGAGGCGATTGTGCGCGCCGCCAAACACCGGAATATTGAGCTGCCGGCGGTCACAAAATTCGAAGCTATTGCCGGCCATGGCATTTGCGGCAGCGTCGAAGGCGGCAGCGTCCTCCTCGGCAACCGCCGACTGTTCAAGCGCGAGAACATCGATCCGGCGCCCGCCGAAGCGGCCATGGTGCGACTCGAAGCCGAGGGCAAGACCGCGATGCTGGTCGCCAAAGCGGGCGCGCTCCTCGGCATCGTCGCCGTCGCCGACACGCTGAAGCCCGAGGCGAAGGAAGCCATCGCCGAACTCCGGCGCGAGAAGGTCGAGGTCATCATGCTGACCGGCGACAACCGGCTCACGGCCGAGGCCATCGGCCGCGAACTCGCCATCGACCGCGTCATCGCCGAGGTGCTGCCTGGCGACAAGGCCAAGGTCATCAAGGAGCTGCAGGGCCAGGGCAAGGTGGTCGCCATGGTCGGCGACGGCGTCAACGACGCCCCGGCGCTGGCGACGGCGGATATCGGCATCGCCATCGGCTCGGGCTCGGACGTTGCCAAGGAGACGGGCGGCATCATCCTCATCAAGGATGATGTGCGCGAAGTCGTGCTTGCGATCCGGCTCTCGCGTGCGACCCTGCGCAAGATCAAGCAGAACCTGTTCTGGGCCTTCGCCTACAACACGATTGGCATCCCGATTGCGGCTTTTGGCTTGCTCAATCCGATCATTGCCGCTGCGGCAATGGCCCTCTCTTCACTCTCCGTGGTCGCGAACTCGGCTCTCCTCAAGCGCACGAGGTTGTCAGAGCTATGACGATCAAACCCGAAAGATCCCCCGATCGCACAGTAGCCGTGCTCGGTGCCTGCCTTGGTATCGGCGTGGTGCTGGCGCTACTCGCTTTCCTCTTCCTCGGCCTCACACTGTGGACCGCCGTGCTCGCTGCACTCCTGGTGGTCTGCCCCGTCGTCATAGGGTGGGGCTTGTTCGCGACACGACGCCATCCGCGCTTGCCGGCCAGCGACAAATCGTCGTGAATGGAGGGCGGCGATGACCAAGATGAAGCCAAGGCAAGTAATCGCAGCGCTGTTTCTCGTGGCACTTGCATTATTTGCACCCACAGCCACCAACGCTCAGCAATATCGCGCCGCCAGCGGCCTAGCCGTGTACTTGGGCGTGCTTCCAGCCCAAGCGCTCCGCGGTCATACACCCGGTCAGCTTCCGGAGCCGCCGCCGCACGGCCGCGCTCCCCGGGGCGTACACCAGTATCATCTCACGGCGGCCGTATTCGACGAGAAGACCGGCGAGCGGATTTCGGACGCTCAAGTTTTCGCCACGATCGCCGGGCTTGGCCTCGCGGGCAGCCGCATCGAGCTCAAGACGATGCAGATCGCCGGAACTGTCACCTACGGCGGATATTTCAACCTGCCGGGTGACGACCGCTACACGATCAGGATTGAAATTCGCCGACCGAATCAGCCGAAGGCGATAAGGGCTGATTTCGTCTACGAGCACCGCCTCCGCTAGCGATGATCCAGGCATATCAGGAGAAGCACATGGACGACCACCAACATCATCAGCCGCCCGGAGGCGAACATAGGCCGTTCTGGAAGACGCCGCTCGGCTGGGCCTTCATCGGCTTTGCAGCCATCGCCGGATTTTTTCTCATCACCGAGCACACGGCTCACACGATCAGCTTCCTGCCGTGGCTGCTCCTGCTCGCGTGCCCGCTCATGCACATCTTTGGGCATGGCCATGGCGGGCACGGCGGGCACAAGAACGACAAATCCGATGACCCAGACAAGCCTGCCGGCAAAGACGAAAAGTCTGCCCATCAACACTAAACGAGAGTGCGCGTCATGCATGCCGATCAAGACACCACCGCCTACGGCCTCTGGAGCCTCGTGGTCATCAACTCGGCGATCTTCATCATCTTCGCCTTTACATTCTTCAAGCCGCAGAGCAAACGCGACTGGCGGTCGTTCGGCGCGTTCAGTGCGTTCCTCCTTGCGCTGTTCACGGAAATGTATGGCTTCCCGCTGACGATCTACTTCTTCTCCGGCTGGCTGCAAAGCCGCTTCCCAGGCGTCAACTGGTTTTCACATGACGCCGGCCATCTCCTCGAGATGCTGTTTGGATGGAAGACCAATCCGCATTTCGGTCCGTTTCACATCCTGAGCTTCGCATTCATCATCGGCGGCTTCTATGTGATTGCGAAGGCGTGGCGCGTGCTCTGGGCGGCGCAGCGTCAGAACGCGCTCGCCACGACGGGGCCGTACGCCCGAGTGCGCCATCCCCAATATGTCGGCTTCATTTTGGTGATGTTCGGATTCCTTCTGCAGTGGCCGACACTGCTAACGCTCGCCATGTTCCCGGTGCTGGTCTGGATGTACGTGCGCCTTGCGCGCGGAGAGGAGCGCGATGCGCGCACTCAATTCGGCGAGGCCTACGCGGCCTACGCGGCACGTACGCCCGGCTTCATCCCCCGCTTCGGCAGCCTCTGGCGCTCTGCAACTTCGTAACGACCTCGTTTCTTCACCAGCCCCCACAGCAACAAGGAGACTCTTATGTCACGCTTAATCTCCCGCCACGTATTCCTGCCAGCGTTCTTTTCTGCCGCGCTCGCCCTGCCCGCCGCCGCACAAGACGCGCACCATCCGCCCGCTGACGCGACCAAGCCGCCCGCAACCGAGCCCTCCGCGCCGGGGCAGCCGCGTGCGGCGCAGCCCGGCGCGCCCGGTGGCCCGATGATGGGGAACATGATGCAAATGATGCAGATGATGCATCAGATGATGTCCGGGATGCAGGACCGCGGCACAACGCATCGCATGGGCATGATGGGCATGGGTGGCATGGGCATGATGATGCCAATGCAAGGCCAGATGTCGGGAAATGCCATCGAGCACCACGAGGGCCACATCGCCTTCATCAAAGCTGAGCTCAAAATCACGGCGGCGCAGGGCAAAGTCTGGGACGAGTTTGCCGCCGCGACGCGCGCCAATGCCAAGCAGCTCAATGAGCTTCGTGCCGAGCTCACCAAGGCAGGCACGATCGAAGCCTCGCCGGTCGATCGTATCGCCCAGCAGGAGAAAATCCTCGCGGCGCGACTCGAAATCGTGCGGCGGACCAAGCCGGCGCTGACCGCGCTCTACGCTACTTTCTCGGACGATCAGAAGAAGACCTTCGGTCAACTCGTGTCCCACCGCATGGGCATGCGCTGAGCGAAGCGGACTTGAGGGCCCGATATAGCGGCTGCGGTACCGACAGCCTCATTCACAATGCCTCAGCAGGTCGAAAATGAGTTTGAGATTGTCGTTCCTCGGCGGTGTCGGGACCGTCACCGGCTCTAAATATTTGGTTGAGACGGCGAGCGCGCGCCTATTGGTGGATTGCGGCCTCTTTCAGGGCCTCAAGACTCTCCGCCTGAAGAACTGGGCGCCGCTTGCCGTCGATCCGCGAAGCATTGGCGCCGTGGTCCTTACGCATGCGCATCTCGATCACTCCGGCTATCTGCCACTGCTCGTCAAGAACGGATTTTCGGGAAAGATCGTTTGCACAGAAGCCACGCGCGATCTCTGTGTGGTGCTCCTTCGGGACAGCGGGTATCTCCAGGAGCGCGACGCCGAGTATGCCAATCGCTACGGTTTCTCGAAGCACAAGCCCGCGCTGCCGCTGTACACGCAGCGCGATGCTGACAACGCATTGAAGAGATTCGCGCCGATTCCATTTGGGCAGGAGCATTCACTCGGGGACGGCTTGAGTCTGCGATTTTCGCCCGCAGGTCACATTTTGGGCGCGGCGATCGCGGAATTGTCGTCGGGCGCGGCCAAGATCGTCTTTTCGGGCGATCTCGGGCGGCCCAACAGCGCGACGATGGTCGACCCCACGCCGATTCGCCGCGCTGACTACCTTGTCGTGGAGTCGACCTATGGCAATCGGAAGCACGACGATAGCGACCCCGAGCAGTCGTTAGCCGACATCATCAACGAGACGGCTGCCCGTGGCGGGTCGGTGCTCGTTCCGTCGTTCGCCGTCGGCCGCGCGCAGACCATCCTTTTTCATCTGCATCGCCTCAAGGCGGCGAAACGTATTCCAGGGTTACCCATCTATCTCGATAGCCCAATGGCAATTGATGCGAGCGGCATCTTTTGCGATCACTTGGGCGAGCACAAGCTAAGCGAGGCCGAGTGCCGCGGTACATGCAGCGTCGCTCGCTACGTGCAAAGTGTAGATGAATCAAAATCACTGAACGCTAATCCGTTGCCGAAAGTCATCGTATCGGCAAGCGGGATGGCGACCGGCGGCCGCGTCCTGCACCACCTCAAATGGATCGCACCAGATCCGCGTAACACGATTCTATTCACCGGGTTTCAGGCTGCGGGGACGCGCGGAGCAGCGATGGTCGCGGGTGCTCCTAGCGTCAAAATACATGGTCAAGAGGTGCCGATCCGCGCCCGGGTCCGCAATCTCGATGCGCTCTCGGCTCACGCCGACGCGGATGAGATCATGGCTTGGCTCAGGAATTTCGAGGGCCCGCCGAAAATGACGTTCGTCACCCACGGCGAGCCCACGGCTTCGGACGCACTGCGCCGGCGCATTCAAGACGAGCTCGGCTGGAACTGCGGCGTCCCGGAACTCGGAGAAGGTGTCGTGTTGTCATGAACCTCGAGCCTTCCTCGACTGCAATTGCGCGGGGCCTCGATGCACACGCGAACACGCTTCGAGCCAAGCGGGTTGGCATCGATACGCAGCACGAAAACGTTGTGTACATGCACCGGGACTGCCACGTGTGCCGCTCGGAGGGTTTCAGGGCTCTTGCGCGCGTGCGACTGCACTATCGGTCGAATTCGGTCATCGCGACGATCAACCATGTCTCGGGCAATCTCCTGACAGCAGGTGAAGCCGGACTCTCCGATTCGTTGTGGCGGCGTTTGGGTGTCAGCGAGGGCGACGAACTTCGCATAAGTCACGCACCGCCGCTCGACTCATTGAGCCTGGTCCGCGGCAAGGTCTATGGAAAGCGTCTCGATGGAGCCGCGTTCCAAGCGGTCATTTCCGACGTCGTCGCCGGCCGCTACTCCGACATTCACCTGGCTTCCTTCATAACCGCGTGCTCTGCCCGGCCGTTGGACTTGGGTGAGGTGATCGGCCTGACTCGCTCGATGATCGATGTCGGTGATCGGCTGAGCTGGGGCACGGGGCCCATCATCGACAAGCACTGTGTGGGCGGCCTGCCCGGAAATCGCACGACGCCCATTGTCGTATCCATCGTGGCGGCGTGCGGGCTGACCATGCCGAAAACCTCTTCTCGCGCGATTACGTCGCCGGCGGGAACTGCGGACACGATGGAAACGATGGCGCCGGTCGATCTGGACATCGAGGCCATGCGGAGAGTCGTCGAGCGCGAGGGCGGGTGCATCGTCTGGGGTGGCGCTGTGCGCCTCAGTCCCGCCGACGATCTCTTGATTCGCATCGAGCGGGCGCTGGATCTCGACAGCGAGGGACAGTTGGTCGCCTCCGTGCTCTCGAAAAAGATCGCCGCGGGCGCCACCGATTTGGTCATCGACGTCCCGATCGGCCCCACCGCAAAGGTCCGAAGCGAGCAAGCCGCAGCAGCTCTAATTTTCAGCTTGA
>Ga0268299_1004255_pt1 | contig 11490 bp, 6 predicted proteins | sample NOBtaG_FD_193484 | JGI IMG/M metagenome (GOLD analysis project Ga0268299, IMG submission 193484) | Activated sludge microbial communities from bioreactor in Nijmegen, Gelderland, Netherland - NOB reactor | ecosystem: Engineered > Bioreactor > Aerobic > Activated sludge | place: Netherlands... | reverse complement strand
GATCGTTTTTGTGACATGGTCCAGCAATGCGGCCTGTGTCATTGGGGGAAATCTCCTGAGGCCTTCACTTTACGCCAGCTTCTTCACCACCAGCAATTCGTTGCCCCGGTCGTCGATGACTTTGACGGCGATCTGTTTGTGTTCGCCGACCTCAAATGGCGCGCTCGTCGTCCCGGAGAGATGATCCCACACGCTTTCTTCGTAGTCGCCCTTGAGCGCTTTCTTCAGATTGTCCCAGGCGCTGGTGCGGGGGAAGAAGGCTTGGGACACATGGAAGCAGAGATCGTTGTAATCCGTATCGAGAAACCAGGCTGGCACATCCTGGCCGCTCCGATGCGCGACCTCCATCGTGATGGGATCGAAGACATCCAAACCGAGCAGCTCGACTTGATACTGAACCCCCTCGCCCTTACGGGGAGAGGGTGAGGGGCTCTTGAGCTTCTTGATTTGAACTTCCGGTTGCCCGCAGACGCTGAAAATCTGGCTGGACCGCATATTCTTGAGCAGATCGCCCATCATCAAGTCCGGCGTGGCCTGCACATAGGTGGCGGGGACATTGAAGACCGCATCGCAGTACTCGACGGTTTCACGCGCTTTCGCCTCGATTGCGAAGCCGACCACATAGAGATGCGTGTAACTCTTGGCATAGGCTTCTCTTGCCGCATTCTCCACAAGCTTCGTACTCACAGCACCGTTTTCCGGACCGAACACAAACGCGACGGGTTTCTCCTGGCCATTCGAAATGAGCGCTTCCGCAGACAGGGACAGCGTCTTCGCTGGTGGACGGATGTTCTTCAACGTAACGGTCTTGTTCCCTTCCAATCGAAGAATAGGACTCTTGCGAAGCACTTCCAGCATGCGATCTATGAATGAGCCGTGAGACTCGGCCGTACCCGTTCCGGAATCCTCGACGCCATCGCCCTCCCAATCGACTGGCGTAGGAATCGTCGCTTCGACGCAGAAAGGCCCAGTCACGCGGGTGATGCCGTTCTCGACTTCAGGACGGTCCACCAAAACTTCTTCAGCCGGTGGCTCATTATTGGCAATCGACTTGAGCGTGATATGCGGGACAATCCCGCCGACTTCCTCGCCCTTCTTGTTCTGCTTGCGCTTGTAAGTGAATCCACCGGCTGGGCCACGATGTTGGTCTTTCAAGTCGTACCAAGGGAACGTGGCGGTCAGGAGCCGTTGCCGAGCCAACGCAAGCGGCACGCGGCTGGTGTCAGCCGTGATCCAGCGCCTTCCCCATTGTTCGGCGACGTAGGCCGTCGTGCCGCTGCCACATGTTGGGTCCAGAACCAGATCACCTGGGTCGGTGGTCATGAGGAGGCAGCGTTGAACAACCGTTGGATTAGTTTGCACAACATAAAGTTTGGGAGCGGCGAAGCCGGAGGTTACCGTGTCATCCCAGACGTTAGACACTGGGAACACTGGAAAATCATCAAGGAAACGGACGTAGCGGAGCGTATCGCCCAGAGCCATTAGCCGTTTGGCTTTGGCCAAGTTTTCCAAACCACGTCTGTCTGTCTTGAAGGTCCCTTTGCCAGGAGTAAAACTCTTTCCTTCATAAACAAACTCGCGAACATCGTCTCCTTGAGCTGGACGCTGGCTGGTGATGTTGTCGTGGACGAAGACCCTAGATGTAGCGGAGGCTTCTGCTCGTAACGCTTCAAAGGAGCCGAAGTTACGACGGCTGCCATCAGGCATTTCAGTCCAAGTGTATTGGGAGGCACCGGCATCTCCTGGTAACTTTTCTAAATAGACTGGTTGAAACTTCACTCGCTGAATATCTTTCGCGTACCAAAGAAGATAATCACCAACTGTGGATAGAAGCCTTCCAGATGCAGTTGTTGTCTTTTTGAAAGTAACGACGCTAACGCAATTCTCCACCCCAAACACTTCATCCATCACTTCTCGCACATGATGCAGATTCTCGTCGCTGATCTGAACGAAGATGCTGCCGCTGGGAGTGAGCAGATCGCGTGCGAGCAGCAGCCGATCACGCAGATACGTCAGGTAGGAGTGCAGGCCGAGTTCCCAGGTGTCTCGATAAGCCTGGACCATTTCGGGCTCGCGCGTCATGTCCTCATCGTCGTTGTGGGAAACGTCGCGCTTGCGAACGAACGGCTGGAAATTGCTCCCGAACTTCACGCCATAGGGAGGGTCCACGTAGATCATCTGCACCTGGCCGCCCAGGCCTTCGTAGTGCAGCAGGGAATTCATGACGACGAGCGAATCGCCCAGGACCATGCGGTTGGTCCAATTGTCCTGGTACTCGTAGGCCTTCAGCACCTGATCCGTGATGGAATGCTGTGGATCGCCGAAGAGGGCGAACATATCCTCTTGCTTGTCCGTCTTGTGTCCGGCCAGTGTTTCGATGATGGCTTTGGTGGAGAGCCGCTCATGGATAAAGAGCGGCAAGGTCGGTACATCGAATGACAGCCGCTCGGCCTTGCCCGCCCAATTCAGAAACGGCTTACTGAGGCTCTTGAGCTTGGATGCGGCGGTCTTGGCTTCTTCCAGGCTCTTGGCGTCGAGGATTTGCTTGAGAAGATGTTCTCCCTGCTCGCGGGCCGGACTCTTGGCATCCCAATCGAGCGCAGGCGAGAGCGACGAATCGTAGCGGTAGGTCTTCGGCGGTTTCTTCTTCTTGAACTGCGCCTGCGTGCCGACCTCAGGTCGCATGAGGCTTCTTGCCTCAGGATGTTTGTATGGCGCGGTCTGGGATTTCCGTATACCGGACTTGGCTCTCTTCGCCATTCACGCGGTCCTTGATGGTGGAAACGAGCAATTGCGCCGCAGGATACCCTTTTCTTCCTGAGAAATCACCCCGCTCGTTTCGCAAGCTTTTTGTAGACGAGAGCGGGTGAGCAGCGATGGGGCCGTTCACCGGGACAGGACCCGCATACCATCGGATTGGGGTTACGTATCGCCTTCCTCTTCTGAATCTCCCTTGGCCGAGCGAATCCCGTAGCGTTTGCATTTCTCCCCGAGAGCCTTACGGGAGAGACCAAGAATCTTCGACGCAGTGGCTCGATTGCCTTGGACACGCTCCAACACGGAAATAATGTGGCTCTTTTCGAACTCTTCCCGAGCGGCGGAGAGAGACGCTAACGGCGCGTCTTTCGTCTTGCCAGCCGACAGTCCTTCATGACAGAACCCGCAGGATTCTTGGGGCACTCCCCCTGTGAACGGACAAGACGGAAACTCGCACAGATCGACCGGCTGGATCATCTCATTATCGCGCGCGGACACCACGCCGCGCTCGATGATCTTTTCCAGTTCGCGCACATTGCCGGGGAACGAGTACCGCAACAGGAGATCGCGGGCTGAGGGGGATAGCCCTTTAAGCCGCTTGTTCACTCTCGCGGAGCAGCTTTGGAAAATGTGGTCGGCGATGACCATGATGTCCTCCGAGCGCTGCCTCAACGGAGGCAAGGTGACATGCGTCGCGCAGAGACGACGATACAGATCCTCGCGGAAGCGCCCCTTCTCGACTTCTTGGACCAGATCGACCCGCGTGGCCCCGACCAAACGGACATCAACCTCGATCGGCGTCCGCCCGCCGATACGCTCGAATTTGCGTTCTTGCAGCAAGCGAAGCAACTTGTCCTGGATGCCCGGCGAGATTGCACCGATCTCATCAAGAAACAATGTCCCGCGGTTCGCCAGCTCGAAGCGACCTCGCCGCTGCCGCGTCGCTCCGGCAAATGCGCCTTTCTCATGACCGAAGAGTTCGGCCTCAAGCACGGCTTCCGACAAGGCGCCGCAACTCACCTTGATCAACGGATGATGATTGCGGGGGCTGTTCTGGTGGATGGCGTTGGCGACCAATTCTTTTCCCGTTCCGCTCTCCCCCACGATCAGTATGGGTGAATCCAACCCCGTCGCTCCCTTGACTGTCTCTAACACCGCCCGCATCCGGCTGTTGGTCCCGGGAATTCCACCAAACCAGAACTTGTCGCCGGGAATTTCTTTGATCTCCTGGCTCTCGCGGCGAAGCCTGACGACCCGCCCCACCCGCTCCACGATGAGCAGCAGTTCATCCATCTGAAATGGTTTGGTGATGTAGTCGAATGCGCCGAGTTTCATCGCTCCTACGGCCGTTTCAACGGACCCGTGCGCGGTGATGACAACCACCTCGGTTTCCGGCGCAGTTTCTTTTGTCGCCTTGAGAACCGCCAAGCCGTCGGCGCCGGGCAGCCGCAGGTCCGTGATGACGAGATCGAAGGTCTTCTGGCGGAGCACCTGGATCCCCTCGGTTCCTGTGGCCGCCGCGCGGACTTCGTATCCCACGGCCTCCATGGCATCCACCATGGAGAGCCGCATGAGCGGTTCGTCATCCACCAACAGGATGGTGAACCCCTTCATGACGCCCTTTCTACGAGCGACCGGTCCCGTGACACGGGCAGACAGAGCGTGAACGTCGTCCCCCTGCCCACCTCGCTATCGACGAGTATCTTCCCGCCGTGACGTTCGACGATCCCCAAACTGACGGACAACCCCAGTCCCGTGCCCTCGCCTTCGCCTTTCGTGGTAAAGAAGGGGTCAAAGATGCGCGGCAGCACAGCCTGCGGGATTCCCGACCCCGTGTCGGACACCTCGACTAGGCACACCCCTTCCGCGACAGAGGTACGAATCGTCAACACTCCGCCGCCTTTCATCGCCTGAACAGCGTTAAGAACCAGATTCATGAGCACCTGCTCGATCATGTGCCGGTCGATCATCAAACTCGGCAGCGAGGAACCGAGCGCCGTTTCCAAGACAATGCGGTTGGACGCGAACAGATGGTTCGTGAGCACCAACACTCGATCGACCACCTGATTGATGTCCGTCAAACCGAATTCCGGGTCGTGCTGCTGGGAAAAATCGAGCAATTGCCGGACGATTTTCTGCACCCGCCGCACGCCGTCCTCCATTGAGGCCCAATATTCCTCCTGCCTAGCCGGCGACAAGGCGCCTTTGCGCAGGTTATACAGACAGTTCAGAATCCCAGCGAGCGGATTGTTGATTTCATGCGCCACGCCGGCGGCCAATTTTCCCACCGAGGCGAGCTTCTCGGAGTTGCGGATCTGTTGTTCGAGACGCTTGGTTTCCGTCATATCGCGCGCGATGCCGAGCACGCCGAGAATCTCGCCGTCGGCCCCATGGAGCGGCGACACGCTGACGGTCACCGTGCGGGTCTCTCCCAAGCGGGTGACCACCTCGACCTCATAAACTTGCTTCGCGCCGATATCCAGCGTGTTCTTCAGGCGACGGCCTCGATGCCGCCTCGAGAGAAGCGACAAATACGGCCGTCCCAGCAGATCGTCCTTCCGATAGCCCCATACGGTGACCTTGCTGTTGACATACGTGAACCGTTGGTCCGTATCGAGGGTGTAGATGACGTCGTTGGCGTTTTCGAGCAAATTCTCCAGGTACTGCTTCGTCTGCTCTATCTCCCTCGTCCGCTCCTTGACCTTGATTTCGAGTTCTTCGCGATATGTCTGCAGCTGCCGCTCCAGCTTCTTTCTGTCTGTAATATCCCTCAACTGCACCATGACCAACAGGTGATCGGGACTGCCAACCTGAATCAAATCCATTTCCACGGGGGTTTCTACGCCGGCAGCGTTGTACACCGTGATCTCCTGAGTGGGAACCTTTTGCTGACCCGTATTGATGTCGTCCAACCACTGCCGCAACAATCCTCGATAGGCTTCGAGTGCGACTTCGAGAATGCTGCGTCCGACGATGTATGGTTCCGCATATCCCAACGCCTGCTCCTCGCGTTTGTTGACCGAGACGATCGTGCCGCCGGGATCCACCATGAAAACCGAATCGGCGACGAGATCGAAGAGAGCTTTGTACCGGGCCTGCGAGGCCACCAATTGCTTGGTGCGTTCGGTCACGGCTTGTTCGAGCTTCGACGTGTACTGTTGAAGCTCCTGTTCGAGGCGATGCCGCTCGGTGACGTCGCGCACAAACGCCCGAGAATGCACGAGCCCGCCCCGCTCCTGATCGAACAAGGCGGTCGCATGAATCTCCACATCGATCGGACGTCCGTCCTTGGCCAACAAGACCGTTTCCATCGTGGTCTGTCCCTGCGATACCAACCGTTCGAGGTATTGTAACACCCCAACGGCCTGACCTTGCGGCACCAGATCCCAGAGCTTCATCGCCAACATTTCATCCAATTGATAGCCCAACTTGTCCAACCCAGTCTTGTTGACGTGAACGAATTGGCCGCTGCGATCCAATTGGTAAATCATCTCCGGCGAATGCTCGATGAGGTCGCGATACTTTTCCTCGAGCCTGCGTACTTCCACCACCCGTTGCTCGATCTGACCGAACGACCGCTGAAGATTCTCGGCCATCTCGTTGAACGCACCCGCAAGCCCTTCAATCTCATCGCCGGTCTTCAGTGCCAATCGTCGCTCGAGCCGGCCGCTGCCCAATTCCTGCGCCCCCTCGTGCAACAGCTTGATCGGCCGGACGATCCGGCGGGCCGCCAACACGCCTGTCCCCCACAGCACCCCCAACACGACCAATCCGTACAGCAGAACCTTGGCGACAAGGTCGGCAAGCGGGGCGAAGGTTTCTCTTGGGTCCTGCCGGATGACAGTAATCCACTGTTTTCCTCCTATGCTGCCGGGCGCAAGCCGATCACCGAACCGAACGGGGGCAAATCCGATCAAGGCATCGCGGCTCCCGTGAGAATCATCGGACGCCACTGCCCACCCGGCCTTGAGCATCTGGAGGGTCTGGACGAGCTCGGGCTTTACGGTGTGCTCTTCCGGGGAAAGAATCGGGCAAATCAACGGAACGCCGTCCGAGCTGAACAACATGGCATGTCCTGTCGTGCCGATGGAAACTTCGGCGATGGAATGAAACAAGGTATCCCGGCGCAACAGAACCGTGATGGCTCCGATGACCGCGCGTTGTTGCTCGTCCACGATGGGAGCTGCGACGACGACGACATGGGTGCCGAAGCTAGGGTCGAAGGTGATATCCCCGACATAGGGCTGACGGGTCCCGTTTTTCACCACGGCCTGCCACCAGGCGGTCTTGCCGTAAAAATATTCCACCTGGGGAATGGAACTGACGACCAGCGCCCCTTGCACGTCGGTGACCAAAATACCGACATAATCCGCTTTCCGGATGTCGTGCCATCGAATCAGGTAGTTCGTTACGATCCGATTGATGAAGAGCGGAAACTCGCTTCGCTTGTCCCGTTGTTTCCACCGCCGTTGCCAATCCTTGATGATGTCTTGGATGTGTTGCGGATCTTTCCCCTCGTAGGTCCGATTGGCTTCAGCGACCGCCGTGCGCAGGAAGGGCGTCGTCGCCAGCTGCTGGGCCTCGTTCATACCTCGGCTGACGTGCATTTCGATCCGGCGAGCCGCTTCGACGGCCACTTCCTTGAAGCTGGTTCCGGTCGTTTCGCGCAAGGCGCGGCGTTCTTCGAGGTAGGTCAACGCGAGCAGGAGGGTGAGGGGCAGAAGTCCGACCATCACGATCGCCGTGATGATCTTGTGCTGGAGACTGTAGGATCGACTCCAGAATTTCATGAACGTGTCTGCCTATGCGAGAAACCGCCCAACTCTGCCCGCGGGGCAGCCGGTTCAATATCGCTCAAACCTAGGCGCGTTTGAGCAAGCGCCCCGTCGTTCCCGGCCACAGGAGCAACAGGGGGCTGGCGACAAAGATCGACGAGTATGTGCCGAAGATCACGCCCCATAAGAGCGCCAGAGAGAAATCGTGCAAGACTTCCCCGCCGGCGACCGTCAGGGGAATGAGGACCAAGACGACGGTCAAACTGGTGACGATCGTTCGGCTCAACACCTGGTTGATGGCGTTGTTGATCATGGTTTCCTCGCTGTCCCGCCGCCGAAGCTTGAGGTTCTCACGGATGCGATCGAACACCACCACGGTATCGGTGAGCGAATAGCCGGCCAAAGTCAACAGCGCGGTCACAACCAACAGCGTAATCTCTTTGTCGAAAAGATAGAATGCGCCCAGCACGGCCAGCACGTCGTGGAACGTCGCCAGGGCCGCCGCCACCCCGAACCGCAGTTCAAAGCGGGCGGCAATGTAGAGGATAATGCCGGCGAACGACACGAGCACCGCAATCAACGCATCTTCCTGCAACTTCTTCCCGATGGTGGGGCCGATCTCCGTGCTGGAATCCACTACGAACGTATTTCCTGGAAACTCCTTCGAGAAGATCGCCACGACCCGCTCGGCCGTTTTCTGCTCCAAGGTCGTGGAGGCCTTCACCCGGATGAGCAACTTGTTGTCCTGGCCGAATTCCTGAAGTTCGGCGTCTCCCAATCCGTTCGTCTCCAATGCTTTCCTGGCCTCATCGATCTTGATCGGCTGATCGAATTTCAGCTGCACCGCCGTGCCGCCGGCAAAGTCGATGCCCAGGTTGGCCGCACCGCGACTAATCTGGATGATCGCCAGTATTCCCAACACAACCATGACGCCGGAAAAAAGGAACGAGATGTTCCGCTTGCCCATGAAATCGAAGTTCGTTTTTCCCAATATTTCCAGCATGCAGGCTCCCTTTTCGAACAGGTTGAGGTTGAGGCTCAGATTTGGATCTGACTCGACCTCAGCCTGAACCTTGACCATCTTAGATGCTTAACTGCTCGACCTTTTTCCGTGAGTTCATGATATCGAAAATGACTTTGGTACCGACTAGCGCGGTAAAGAGGTTGATCGCGATGCCGAGACAGAGCGTGACGGCAAAGCCCTTGATCGGACCGGTGCCGAACAGGAACAGTGCGACTCCCGTAATCAACGTCGTGACGTGGGAATCGACGATGGTGAGCAACGCCTTGTCGTAGCCGCCGTCAACCGCGAGCCGAACTGCCTTTCCCCCTCGGAGTTCTTCGCGGATGCGCTCGAAGATCAGCACGTTTGAATCGACCCCCATGCCGATCGTGAGTACGATGCCGGCGATGCCGGGCAACGTCAACGTGGCCGTCAATGCCGACAAGGCCCCCATCAGGCAGATCAAGTTCAAAATCAGCGCCACGTCCGCGATGAGACCGGACAGCCGGTAGTAGACGATCATGAAGATCATGACCGTCGCTCCGGCGACCAACGTCGCCTTGATGCCCTTCTCGATCGAATCCCGGCCGAGCGACGGGCCGACCGTCAGGTCTTGTACGATCTTCAGCGGCGCCGGCAAGGCACCGGCACGAAGGACGATGGCGAGGTCATTGGCCTCTTGCGTTGAAAACGTTCCCGTAATCTGGGCCCGCCCGCCGGAGATCCGCTCCTGAATCACGGGGGCGGAATAGATCGTGTTGTCGAGCACCACCGCCATCCGTTTTTTCACGTTCTCGCCGGTGATGCGCTCAAATTCACGTCCGCCTTTGGCATCGAACGTGATGGAGACATACGGATCGTTGAACTGACCGATCGACACGCGCGCGTCGCTCAACACATCACCCGTGAGCATGACCCGTTTCTTGACCAAATAGGGAATGCGGTACTCCCGCCCCGTATCCTTGTCGATCGCGCGCTCAAAGAGGATTTGATCGCCTTCCGGCAACTTGCCCTCGAACTGTTTGAGCACGTCGGCCTCTTTATCTTTTGGCACCCTCGCCGGGAGGTCCAATCTGACCTGGCTGTCTTCGTCGAGCATCTTGAATTCGAGCAACGCCGTTTCCTTGATCAGATCTTTGGCCCGCTTCGGCTCCTTGACGCCCGGCAATTGCACCACGATCTGCTTGGGGCCTTGCCGTTGCACCACCGGTTCCGCCACGCCGAACTGATCGATGCGATTGCGGATGGTCTCGAGGGCTTGATTGACTGCGGAATCCTTGATGCGCTTCATCTCCGATTCCCGAAGCTCCCATACCAGCGTATTGGCGGACCCCGCCGAGTCCTTCTCCGCAAAGGTTGGAAAGTCGTCGATCAATTTTTGGATCTGGGCCTTCAGATCGGCGTTTTGAAACTGGATGGTGATATCGGTCGGACTCGTCCGTTTGACTGATTCCGCCGGGATCTTCTTTTCCACCAGAAGGTCCTGCAGCGATGTGAGCGACCGGTCGATGGCGATTTCGACCGCCCGATCCTCGTCGACCTCCATCACCATGTGGATCCCGCCCTGCAAATCCAACCCGAGGGTGATGCCCTTGTTCGGCAACAAGGTTTTCAGCCATCCGGGCAAGCTTTGATACAACTCCGGAACCGACGGCACGAACGCAATCACCGAGGCAATCACGACCACCACCAACAACGTCAACCGCCCGCTCACTTTCTTCATCGTCCCTCTTGTCCCCTTGATGCTTGAGCCTATGATTCTTTCTCGTCTTCATCGGCGCGTATCCGCGCGATATGCTCACGCTGAATCTTGATTTTCGTGTTGTCGGCGATTTGCAACGTCACCGCCTCTTTGCCCAGATTCGCCACGACTCCCCACACGCCGGAGGAAGTGATCACCTTGTCGCCCTTCTTCAGGGCTTCCAACATAGCCCGCTGCTGTTTCTGCTTTTTCTGCTGCGGCAACACCAACAGAAAGTAAAAGATGACGAACACCAGCACGAAGGGAACCAGCGACAAGATGGTACTCGCGCCTCCCCCTCCTCCGGCAGTTCCTTGGGCCCATGCAACAGATGCCATCAACATGAACGAGCTTGCTCCTCTCTGCGCGAGACCGCGCCGGGCTCCTCACCGCCGTTGACCTCCGCCGTGCCGGCGAATTCCGATGGGACTTCCGCCCGCATCCGGTAGAATGTATCCCGAAAATCCGTGAACGTTCCGTCAGCGATGGACGCGCGCAACCGACGCATGAAATCAGAAAAGTACCACAGGTTGTGCATGGTGTTCAGACGCGATGCCAACATCTCCTTGACATTGTGCAGATGATGCAGGTAGGCGCGCGAGTATCGCGCGCAGACCGGACACGCGCAATTCGGATCGATCGGCTTCTCATCCCGCGCATATCTAGCCTGCTTGATCGACACCCGCCCAAACTCGGTAAACAACCACCCGGTCCGGCCGTGCCGGGAGGGAATGACGCAATCGAACAGGTCGATGCCGCGCGCGACGCCTTCGATCAGATTTTCCGGCATCCCGACCCCCATCAAGTAGCGGGGCTTCCCGGAGGGGAGTTCGGGAACCGATACATCCAATATCCGATACATCTCCTCCTTGGTTTCACCGACGGATAATCCTCCGACCGCATACCCGTCGAACCCAAGCGCCACAATCTCCCGGGCCGATTTCCTGCGAAGCTCAGGATCCAATCCCCCTTGGACGATCCCAAAGAGCGCCTGATCCGTTCTCCGCCGGCTGTTCTGGCATCGCCCGGCCCACAACGTGGTTCGCCGTACCGAGTCCATCACCCTGTCCCGATCGGCCGGCAGGGCCACGCATTGATCGAAGGCCATGACGATGTCCGCTCCAAGATCCTCTTGAATCTCCATGGCGGATTCCGGAGTGATGACATGTGTCGACCCGTCCAGATGCGACCGAAAAGTCACGCCGTCGTCGGTA
>Ga0268299_1004254_pt1 | contig 11492 bp, 16 predicted proteins | sample NOBtaG_FD_193484 | JGI IMG/M metagenome (GOLD analysis project Ga0268299, IMG submission 193484) | Activated sludge microbial communities from bioreactor in Nijmegen, Gelderland, Netherland - NOB reactor | ecosystem: Engineered > Bioreactor > Aerobic > Activated sludge | place: Netherlands... | reverse complement strand
AGTACGGAGTTCATTCTTGATCGGCCAGGGCAAAACCCGATCACTCGATCTATCGATATCGGAGTTGTCCGCCTCTGTGAGCGACTTTTGCGTCACGACCCTCCGACTGAGGAAGAGGTGAAGGAGGCGCGCCAGTGGGTCACGATGGAGACCAAGTTGGCGGTTGCCGAGATGGGTGCCTATCGACAAGCCACGTTCGTCGGTACCGCAGGGACGGTCACAGCTCTTGCTGCCATAGCTCAGAAACTTCCCGCCTATGAACCAGCACGCATCCACAACTATGTGCTGAAGCTCGACCGGATTCAAGAACTCGAACAGACATTACTCAGTCGAGCGAAAGCCGAGCGAGTCGGGTTGCTGGGCTTGGAAAAGAATCGCGAAGAAGTCATCGCCGCAGGCGCGATCATTATTCGGACGATTATGGAGACGCTGAGGCAGAAAGAATGTCTGGTTAGTGATTTGGGGTTGCGAGAGGGAGTGCTGATCGATCTGGTGATGGGGGTAGACTGAATAACCTGCTCAATAATTAGAGTGAAGCATGATCATTGATACTCGTAAGGTTCTTGAGGAGTTTGTCGACTATTTGATGCCAGCCCTTACCCCGCACGAGGCGTCGATGTATGTGTTTCTGCTAAGACATTCTCATCTGAACAATGACACGCCCTCGGCAACCGTCCGCATGGGGCAACGAACAATTGCACAGCTGTACGGTAGAGGCCCAAAGATGTCAGTGCCCAGCCGGCAACATGTGTTAAGACAGCTTGAGAGTTTAGAAGAGAAGGGATGCATGAAGATTGGAGGTACCAGCAGAGACGGTACACTCTACACAGTCGTTAGAGGTGGCTCCGGTTCTTTGGACAGAATCTTTCACTTCATAAGTGGTGCCTGGCGGTATCCGCCTACGCAGCCGTGGGCTGTGCAGGGCTGTTCTCCCAGTACACGCGATCGGGCGTGCGTCCGTCAAGCGCGCGATGCGGCCTGATCTGATTGTAGAAGGTCATGTACCGCGCCACGCCTTCGCGTGTGGCCCCGACGGTTTCGTAGGCATGGAGATACACCTCCTCATATTTGAGGCTCCGCCACAACCGCTCGACGAAGACGTTGTCCCGCCACCGCCCGATCCCATCCATGCTGATCTGAATTCCATGCGTCTGCAGAAACCCGGTGAATTCCTGGCTGGTGAACTGGCAGCCTTGGTCGGTGTTAAAGATCACGGGCCTCCCATACCGAGTGATGGCCTCCTGCACCGCCTCCAGGCAGAAGTCTGTGGTTAACGTGTTGGATAACCGCCAGGTCAACACTCGGCGACTGGCCCAGTCCAGGATGGCACAGAGATACATGAACCCCCGTTGCATTGGAATGTAGGTGATATCGGCGGCCCACACGTGGTTCGATCGTGTGATCGTCAGCTGGCGTAACAAATAGGGATAGATCCGGTGGGCAGGATGCCGTTGACTCGTGCGCGGCATGCGATACACGGCGGTGATGCCCATCCGCCGCATCAGGGTCGCGACCTGCCGCCTCCCAATGGCATGCTCCTCTTGCCGGAGGAGATCCCGCAGCATGCGGGCGCCGGCAAACGGATACTGCAGATGCAACTCGTCAATCCGCCGCATCAGCGCCAGTGCCGTGGCAGAAACTGGCTTCGGTTGATAGTACGCAGTGGACCGAGCCAGGCTCAGCACCTGGCATTGTCGCGCAACTGGTAACGCGTGGGTCCGATCGATCATCGCGTTGCGCTCAGCAAGCCCGCCTTGGTGAGCGCACCTTCTAAAAAATCATTCTCCAAGGTCAGCTGGCCGATCTTGGCGTGCAGGGTCTTCAGATCCGGGGTGTCTGCCGGTGACGTAGTAGCCCCGCCAAACACATCTGCCACCCGGGCCAATAGTTGCTGCTTCCAGTCTGTGATCTGGGTAGGGTGCACGCTGAATTGCTCGGCCAATTCGGCGAGAGTCTTGTCGCCTTTGACCGCGGCCAAGGCCACTTGCGCCTTAAAGGTCGCCCCGTGATTCCGTCTCGTTCTCTTCATCGCCTCGCTCCTTTGTGTCGCCACCTTCCGGTGGCGTTGGTGAAGCCAGGCTACCACTTATCACACTGTCCGAATTTCTGGAGCCCCCTCTGTTCTTCCCTCTGAGGTGCCGCTTGTCGTTGAGAAACATTCTCTGAAAAATGAGGAGGAGTCCGACGACTTCTATAATAATCCAGAAAAACGAAGAGAAGTATACGAGCGAGATCAGTGGATTTGTCAGTATTGTGGAGACCGAGTAACTCCTGAAAATGCCACACTCGATCATTTTATTCCGCAGTGCAAAGGTGGAACACACAAGAAAGAGAATTTGCGAACTGCGTGCTTGCTATGCAACAGCATCAAATCTGGGAAATCATACGAACAAGCTGCCGTGCATCTGCTGAAGAGTATTCAAGCCAGAAGGGAGCGTGATGTCCAAAGCGAGTCATAGATACGTTCTTAGCCGGGTGTTGTGATGCAATGCAGACGATGCCAGAGGTATTGCTCGCTTTAGCACCAGAGCGAGTAAGGAACATTCCTGGCCTGATCAATCGTGAAGATGGAAATGACAAAAGCAAACGACAATGTCTTTATGGATCTTGGGTTTGATCCAGCTGAAGCGGCAGTGCTTCAAATGCGGTCTAACTTAATGAGCGATCTTCGTCTCTACATCGAAAAGCATAAGCTGACTCAAGCCGAAGCCGCCAAGCGACTTGGGATTTCGCAATCACGTATGTCCGATCTCGTCCGTGGGAAATGGGACAAATTCAGCCTCGAAATGCTCATTACTCTTGAGGCTCGACTCGGGCGTACAATTCGAATTGAATTCGCAGCCTGATTTGGGCTGCCCTCAATCCCCTTATTTCTGCGAATACCACCGATAGCCGTTGTTCTCGGTAAACTGGGCTTTCGGGGCGCCGCCGGGTTTTCCCAGTAACAGTACTTTAAAGTCTTGAAGCCCGAACCAGGCTGGGTCGGCGAGGTCGTGGTGTGTGCTTGACTGATAATAACCAGGATGTTTACTATTTGCTGTGATTAAGTCATTCCGTGATGTCAATGCCGAGCGAATCTTCAAGCGTGAGTTTGTGAAAGGACTCCCGCGCGAGATTCAGCGGCGGGCATTTATGAAGCTCAACGCGATTGATGCGGCTGTCAGACTGGAAGATCTTCGATTACCGGCTTCGAATAGGCTTGAAGCGCTCAAAGGGGATCGAAAGGGGGAGCATAGCATTCGCATCAACGACCAGTGGCGAATTTGCTTTCTCTGGCGAGATGATCATGCGGAGCGTGTTGAGATCGTCGATTACCATTGAGGAGGAGCCAGTGGTGTCCCAACGTTTGAGTGCTCAAGAAACGAAACACCTTAATGAGCTTAAGGTTCACAGCTTCACAACCTGGTGCCGATTTCAATGGAGTGCCGAAATGCGTACCTGGCCGAATCAACGACTTGCGAGCTGGGTATTGGCATTTTCTTTAACGTTGGGACACTACTGAGGAGGAGCTATGTCTAAGTCTCGTATCGAACCAATACATCCGGGTGCGTATCTGAGGGAAATTCTAGATGAGCTGGAGGTGTCGCAGTATCGATTGGCTCAGGAACTTGGCGTGCCTGCTATGCGTATCAGCCATGTGGTACGTGGGCAGCGGCCTATGACCGCAGAGTTGGCGTTACGCCTTGGCCGGTATCTCAACCAGAGTCCGCAGTACTGGCTTCACTTGCAGAGCCGCTACGATCTCGATATTGCTGAGGATGAGATTGGGCATCGCGTCATGAAGGAGGTGCGAAGGTCTAAAGCAGTTGCATAGAGGCCTGGCGGTGCGTTACGCGCACTGCGCGCCCATTATTACGTCTCATACCTTACGTTTCACGTCTCATTTCTGCGAATACCACCGATAGCCTTTGTTCTCGGTGAACTGGGCTTTTGGAGCGCCGCCGGGTTTTTCCAGTAACAACACTTTGAAGTCTTGGAGGCCGAACCAGGCTGGGTCGGCGAGGTCGTGGTAGTGGAGGCCCTGCAGCTTGGGCAGCATGTCACCCAAGGCCTGTTGCAATTCCTTCTCGCTGTAGGCCCGTACGGCGAAGGGACGGTTGATCGACTGACAGAATCGCTGGATGGTGTAGGTGGCGCCGGTGCAGAGCACTTTTGTGTCTGGCTTGAGGCCGAGAAACTGTGGAAGAGACAGATAGCGTTCTTGAAAACCAAGCCAGCGGACGGCTTGGCGCAGGTGACTGTATTGCACTTCGTACTCGGTGTGTCCCGGAAGTTTCACAGGGGCAGGCCAGCCCTGTTCAATGCCGAACTCAGTCAGAAAGGCTCGCCCACCTGGTTTGAGGACCCGCCACAATTCAGCGATAAAGCGAATCGGCCCTAAGTTAAAGATCACTGAGTCTGGTGGGTTAGTCTCGATGGGCAGGCGAAGCCGCCTGATCCAATCGAGCGCTTCCTGATGTTGTGGGGTTTCTCCAGTCCCAGATACCAGTTCTTTCTTGCTCAGCTGCACCGGTGTCATGTCGGCCATGTTCTCGTTGTCGATGACGAGATCGATGGAACGATCAGCCAGCGGCAGCTGTTCTGCATTGGCTCTGGTGCCGGTAACGTTCCATCCGCCCGCTTTGGCTCGTGCGACCTGGAGATTGAGAAATGGCTGCGTGATATCGAGTGAGAGGTAGGTGATCCCCTGTTTCTCAAACGGCAAGAGATCCTTTCCCAGTTCTTGCGCGAGGTACCCGAGGCCGCCACCGATCTCCAGCATGACTTTGGGTTTCGGAGTGAACCAACCGAGTCGCCGGAGTTGTCGCATGAGCAGTCGGCCGTAGGTCAGGCCGCCCAAGGCCTCGCTCGGTTCACGGAAGAGATGGGAGACTGTGGTTTCAATCAGATCAAAATGGCCGTCGTCTCTCGAGCTTTCGGTCAGCTCGTGGTGATGGAACTCTTCCAGGTGGTGCTCGCCTTCAAAGCCGTCTTGCCCTGACCAGCCTTCTCGGACCTGTTGGAGCAGCACATCCCACTTGGCCTTGTGCCGGTGGCCTCCGGGTGGTTCGGTCCCGTAGTAGCAGAGGGAGTAGTTGGGGGTTGCCCACCGTTCTAAGTGCCAGGATCCAGGTTGCCCATCCGGCCCGCAGATCTTGGTGCCATATTGCTCAAGAAGCGTTCCCACGGCTGTATGGCCGTTCATGGCCTTGAGTAGGTCCACCCCGGTACGATTCAACCGGATCAACGGGAGGTCGTCATCGAGTGGAGCCAACCACCATTCGTCTGGCTGATGTTGGTAGACAACAAGGTCCGGAATATGCCAGGCCAAGAGGGTCAGTGTGTCTCCGGTCAAGGACAGAGGATTACTGATGGCGGCCACAGCCTTCATAGTCATGAGCGTTCTGTGTCAGATACTCGGACAATCGGTAAGCTACAGGAGCGGTCGGTACCTCTGCAAGCGGACAATGGATGCTGCCTTACAGGTGAGCGGGGGTTGATGAATCATCGGTCACAATCAGCTGCCCTCGCATGATGGGATGGATCCCACAATGATAGGCATATCGACCGGGGGGCAGGCCCGGGATCGTGAACTGTCCTCCCGGTGGAACGGTCCCTGAATTAAAGAGACAGGAGCTTTCGTCCTGTAGACAGCCATTGTGGGTGACGGTGTGGTGTGTCGGTGTCGGATTCTCCCAGCGAATGGGTGTGCCGCTCACTACGGTCGCGGCAGCCGGGACGTAATAGGGCGAGCCATTTTCCATAAGAATTTCTGTGGCTGGGGAGAAATCGAGGGCCGGCCCTCCCATAGTAGCCCCGATCCCCAGAGCAATGGTCAGGATGTGCAGTCGGTTCACGGAGAAATGCTCCTCAATGCGCTGTCTCAGTGATTGATAAGATCCATAACGATGGCGAAAGATTCAGCTGTGCTCTCTCTGGGCCCTCATCATAGCATGCCGCCACCGAGGGTTTGATGGGTCTCTGTAAGATGCCTGCCAGCGGTTATCTTTTCCCGTCGTCGGATTTCTATTGAACCCAAAGTAATGAAAGCCGCAGAGGGTCGTAGAAATCCTGATCGAGGTGGTTGCAAGAGCCCGTTCGTTCATGCTAGATGGAGGCCGTTGCGCCGCGCTGAAACGAAGAGGAGGGATCGGAATGGCGAACAAAAAGAAGAAAGCCGTCGCGAAAGCGTCGTCAAAGACGAAAAAAGCCGCACCGTTGCCGAAGAAAAAAGCAGCCGCCAAGAAAGTCGTAGCCAAGAAGGCCGTAGTGAAGAAGGCTGTGAAGAAGCGTGCGGTGGTCAAGGCGTCCAAACCCGCCCCAAAGAAGAAACAGGCGGCCAAGAAGCCAGCCGGTAAATCAGCGAAGAAAGCGGTCGCCAAATCAGCCAAGAAGACACCCCAGAAGTCCATCCCTTCGAGCGCACCAGACAAGCCTGTTGCGGATGAAGAGGAGATGACACCGCGAAAGGCCGTCTCGGTGAAACCGGCCATGCCGATGGAGCCGGAAGAGGCTGATTTGGAAGATGAGGATGTCGTTGATGATGAGTTAGAGATGGAGGATGAGCTCGACGAAGATCATGTTCGGGATGAGTTGGATCTCGACACGGATGATGACGGGGATGAGCTCATCGATAAGTCCGAAGAATTGCTGGACGACGATTATCGACATAGTTAATCGGCCGGAGTTTGTTGGTTGCCCAACGACAGATTTTGCTCGCGTCGTTCCATGCGCAGCGACTATCGCAGGGGCAGGGCTGTCGGCATCGGTCCCAATCGTGGTGCTCTCTATCGCTGCTGGAATGCGGGTCGTTCCAGCAGCGGGCTTTGGGTGTTTGTTCAATATCTGCTCGTTCTTCACCTGCAAGGTGAGTCTCTCCAACGGTTGTTCCTCTCAGGACTTGTGTCGAGTCCCATGGTAAGCATCGGAAGGGTTTTAGGCGGGGTGGTTTTCGCGACCGTCGTTGCGGTCAGTGTTGATTTGTCTGAAGTCGGCGCCGCGTGTGTCGCCGAGGGAGGATCAGCGAACGCAGGAGAGGTCGGGCTTGTCCTGCATCTTGCACCGACCTGTACGCAGACGGAGCGGGAGGCGCATATCGTGCGTAGTGAAAGAATTGTGGAGACACTCGAGAGAGGGCACCCAGTCGATCTTGTTGGGGTGATTGTTCAGGGGGATGTCCTGTTTGATCGCCTTGTTCCCCAGTCAGCATCCCGATCATCGATGGCATCCGAGCCTCCGAGTCAAAGCAAGCCTGCCCGCAGCCAGGAGGAACGACTGGTTCGTGCGGGACTGAGCATACGAGACTCCGTGGTACAAGGAGCGGTGCACCATCGTTCGGTCACCGGTACCCTGCGGTTTGAAGGACCTGTGGACTTGCAGGGAACTCGATTTAAAGAGGGGGTGGATCTCTCCTGGTCGGTGTTTCAGGAAGCGGTGGAACTATCTGGGGCTGTCTTTGAAAAAGAGGCACATTTTGTTCAAGGACAATTCGTCGGCCCGTTGGCCTGTCGAGAGACCAGGTTCGGTCCGAGTACGAGATTTCACCGGTCGAGGTTTCAAAGTTCCATGGACTGTACCGGTGCACTCTTCGACGGGACGGCAGAATTTTTGGAAGTCACGAGTGAACAGTCGGTGGAGTTTGAACGGTCGAGGTTCGGCTCGGGGGTGGGGTTTTCCGGTAGCCGTTTCAAAAGTCGTCTCAGTTTTCGCGACGCGATCTTCAGCCGCGAGACCTTCTTTACCTTTACGGTCTTCGAGGGGGAGACGATGTTTACCGGCGCCCAATTTTTGGGGGCTGCAGATTTTTCGAATGCCGAGTTCAAGCGACAAGACGACCTGGCTTGGGCACGCTTCGACCATCCACCGCTGCTCGCTCAGGCAAAGCGGCTGGAGCCTCGCCAGTCTGACGGCTTTTTTCAGACCAAGAACGGCCGGTATGTTCTCACGTTCGGGTTGCTCGTCACGGCAGCTCTGCTCGTGGCTTATGCGATCAAGCTCAAATGAGCACTCTTGTTTATCCCCAATATATAGAATCAGACTTGCTCGCCTCCCCATAAGTTGATATAAACAGGCCGTGGAATCCCAAGCCGACGGGTTTGAGCAAACAGAGCTGCCGTATAAGGTCCGTATCGAAAATTTCGAAGGACCGTTGGACCTCCTCCTGCATCTCATCAAGAAAAACGAGATCAATATCTACGATATCCCGGTCGCCATGATTACCCAGCAGTACATCGAGTACCTGGAGGCGATGGAGGAACTCAATCTCAATGTCGCGGGAGATTTTTTGGTGATGGCGGCGACGTTGTTGCAAATCAAGTCCAAGATGCTGTTGCCGGCCGACGAGGCAATCGACGACGAAGAGGAGGGGCCGGACCCACGGGAAGAATTGGTCCGTCGGTTGCTTGAATACAAAGCGTATAAGGAGGCGGCGCGCCAGCTCGATGATCAAGAGAAGATGTGGCGTGAGATCTTTTGGCGTGAGGATGCATTGCCCGTCGAAACAGTCGCCGAGGAGGATCTTCCTCTCGAAAACGTGTCATTGTTCGATTTGGTTGATGCGCTCAAGGAAGTGCTTGAACGCAACCCGGACAGCCGGCTCATCGAGATCGTGCCCGACAATCTCACGGTTCGGGAACGGATGAATCTTATTCTGGAAACGTTGGAGGGGAAAGACTCGGTCTCGTTTGCGGCGCTGTTCGAAGGATCGGTCAATCGGATCGTGGTGGTCGTGACGTTTTTGGCCTTGTTGGAATTGATGCGGTTGCGAGTCGCCCGTGTATTCCAGTCCGAAACCTTCGGACCGATTCTGGTCTCGCGGATGTTCTCGCTGGTGCCTGATCCGGCGGAGCTGGACGATGTTGATGCGGAATGGAGGAGCGCATGACGCCACTGACGGCGGATGTGGTTGATGAGGTGGATGTGCCCGAAACCGAGGTCGTGAATGGGGCGAATACGGAAGATCCGGAGAACCTGGACGAGGTAAATGGAGTGCCGCCTTCAGAAGACCTCAGCGAGGATCGGCCCCACAGTATGGCCGAGCTTCAAGCCATCCTGGAGGCGTTGCTCTTCGTCTCGGTCGAGCCGCTGCCCGTGACTCGCCTTGTCGCCGCGATGGGCACGGTCTCGAAGGGCGAAGTCGAAGAGGCGTTGCATCATCTCGGTCGAGCGCTCGATCAAGAAGGGCGTGGGGTGCGATTAGTGGCGGTCGCCGGTGGCTATCGCCTGGTGACCAAACAGGATTATGCCGCTTGGGTGAAACGATTGGACAAGGCCAAGACGGCGGCAAAACTGTCCCGATCAGCGTTGGAATCCTTGGCCATCATCGCTTACAAGCAGCCGCTAGTGCGGGGGGAGATCGAAGAAATCCGAGGCGTGGAAACTTCCGGGGTTTTGCGCACGTTGTTAGAGCGCAAGTTGGTGCGGATCGTCGGGCGCAAAGAAGTCCCGGGTCGGCCGATCATGTATGGGACGACCAAGTTCTTCCTTGAGCATTTTGGGTTGAGCGATCTTTCTCAGTTGCCGCCGCTGCGTGAATTCAAGGAGCTTGGCGAGGCTGAACAGGCACTCTTGCCGATGGATGGCAGCGAGATTCTGTCTGCAGTCGGAGAGGTTGAGGCGGTCGACGCAGAGGCAGAATCACCCGTAAATGGTGAACTTCAGACGGCTGTTCCTCTCGAAGAGGTATCGGACCCTCTCCCAACCGCTCAATCTTGAAGCTGCATCCACCCTAGATCCTGGCAACGGGGCGCCTTTCTGGCTGCGGTCTCCGATTCAGGGCCAGCCCCTCCATCCAGGGTGCCACCGTTGGCTACGGAGCGGGTTTTTTCTTGGGTGGGGGATTCTTCAGACGCTGTAGTTCAGCTTCCTGCTCGTCAACTTTCTTTCGCAACGCCTTCATTTCTTCTTTAAACGCCTGCAACTCAGTGTCCTGCTTCACGACTGGAGGAACTTGAGGGGGTGGAGGCGGTGCCGTCACAATAGGGACCGGTTGCGGAGCTGGAACGGGTGGTGGTGGAGGCGTGAGCAGCCTCGCCAGGAGTTGATAATCGATGGCCAGCGACCGATCTTCTGATTTCCCAATCCAACTCGACCGATCGTAGACGTCGGAGCGAACCGCTCCTTCCGGCAAGAACGTCACCTCTCGGTCTCGGAGACCATCGGTGTCCGGGAGCGGACGCGGCTCCTTTTGGCTTGCAGTGGGTCGTTTCCCAGGGTAGTGGCGGTATTGCGTCAAGATGACATGCAAGGACAGGCCGTCCGCAAACAGGTAGCCTGCAGTCGTTTCTCGCTGTGGGGCGGTCTTGGCAGATGGTGCGAGGTACGGTGTGGAATAGATGCGAAACCCAACGCGCTGCGTGGCAGTGGCTTGAGCCAGGGCAGCGGTTATATGCGGAGTCAGGAACGCAATCTCATCCTCGGAGAAAGTCCGAATATCGTTCAAGTTTGTCGATTTTGCGGCTTTGCCTAGGAGTAACAGAAGTCCTGATTTTTCTTTGGTGTGGATCCCCCGTAAAACATCTGCAATAGTCGTTTCTGACAGCTTGATGGGATGTGAAGCCTGGAAAGAGCTGTCTGAAACAGACTCAAGGAAGATCGATCCAATGGAAGTTTCCTGAATCGAGGTGGTTGGGCGTGAGCCAGCGCACCCGGCCATCAAGAGAGGTATACAGCCCAGTAAGAGCACGCACAGCCTCAAGCTGAATGATCGGGATGGTGTGTGATTCATCGTGTCGTGTGCCCGCGTGTGAAAGTCGGTACGTAGTGTAGCAGGAAGAGTCGGTAAAAACAAAAATGCCATGGCGCTCCTGATTTATGAGACAACGGTTCTTCGTGCGCAAGGCGTGGATACTGCTCTCCATGACGAGGTATGGATCATGTCGGTGCTACACGGATCGCCAACAATCAATTAATGAGGGACTCCTATGTCGATAGCGTCTTCACTGCACTTATAGGGATGATCGTGGGAAGGAGTGCGAAATAGCTGTATTGGCGAGAGTGGTTTCCTGGACTGGGTTTGCAAGGAGCGACCTCCGTACCGCTAGAGGCAAGAACCCTTGACGCGGCGAGAGCACAATGTATACAATTCGGCATCCAAATGGACAGATTAGGTCTTTATGAGCGCCCTTGTGTCGGAGACCAAATCAGTTTTAAGTAAATCCACTTGCCAATGGCGTGTGACGCGGGCTATAAGGCGCCTCTCAGATCTCTTGCCTGCGTATCACCTGAAGTTCCGTCAGCGTTCAGACTCTGTTGCGAAAGGAGGGAATGCGTCTGAGCATGGACCAAGTCGGTCGGTCTAGTTCTTGGGCTGAAATCGTGTTAAAAAAGGCTCAAGGACGAACCGCTGGCGCCTGTGCGTCGGACTAGTCTGGACAGAATTTGAGCAAAACGGCATCGACCGGCAGTAGGCACCTCACCGCATTGGGAGAAGGAGAGACGCACTATGGCGAACAATCTGCCTCACGAAGTCCCAGGCACCCCCGACGCTGCCGCCTCCACGGAGCAGTCCGGGT
>Ga0268299_1004253_pt1 | contig 11497 bp, 9 predicted proteins | sample NOBtaG_FD_193484 | JGI IMG/M metagenome (GOLD analysis project Ga0268299, IMG submission 193484) | Activated sludge microbial communities from bioreactor in Nijmegen, Gelderland, Netherland - NOB reactor | ecosystem: Engineered > Bioreactor > Aerobic > Activated sludge | place: Netherlands... | reverse complement strand
CGGCACCCTGAACCATATCTACTACGGCGACATATCCTGGATCGAAAGGCTCCGGGACGGTATCTACACCCCGAGGCGGATAGGGGTCGATTTCTTCGCCGATTTCGGAGAGCTCCAGGCCGCGCAGGAAAAGCTGGATAGTGAAATACTGGACTGGGCCCGGTCTCTGACACCCGAATACCTGAACGCGGATTACTCTTACGTAAGCAACGTCGACAAGAAAGAAAGGACGCTCCCGAGATGGATGCTCGCCGTCAATCTCTTTAACCACCAGACCCACCACAGGGGCCAGATAACTACCCTCATGAAGCAGCTCGGCGTCGACCCGGGGACGACCGACATCCCCTGGCTACCCTGCCTCCAGGACAAATAGAGCAAATCGTTTTTTAACATCCGCTTAACGGGCTCTTAACTTTTTTTAAATATGTTAACGGCTTAACAAAACATGTCAGGAGAGCGTATACATGAAACGCCAGCTGAGAACGGTTCTCCCAGCAGTCCTCATACTTTTCGCCGCGGCGCTGCCCGCTACGGCGCAGACCGAAGGGTTCAATGTCAAGACCACGGTTCAGAAGATTTCAGATAACGCGTCGGGCTTTTTAAACGGGATTATCGCCGGGGGCAAAAAGGACCCCGCTCAATCCCTTCCGAAAGAGCTCGTATGCGCGGCCGATTGTTATATCGTCGTTCCGTCGATCTCTCCCGTGCCCGGCAGGGACGATTTCGCGGGCACCGGGCTCCTCACCTGCCGCGCGCCCGGCGGAGGAAAACCTGCGCCGCCCGTCTTTTACCATATAACAAACGTCGAATCCTTCGGGGAAAGCGGAGGGGGGATCGTCATATTCGTGACGGACAAGGCCGGGGTGAAATCCGTCCTCGGGGACCAGCTTCAGCTCAGCGCCGCCAACTCGGGCGCGGGCAGCGTCGGAGAGAAAAGCACCGGAGAGGAGAAATCCTTCGTCGCGTATGTATTGCCCTCGGGCGGTGCTCTCGGCGGCTTCGACCCCTCGGGCAGCACGCTCGTCTACGCGAGCGGGGATACCTTCAACGCCTACCAGCAGGAGCTCGATCCCGTTGACATCATGCTGTTCGGCATAGACGTTCCGCCGGCTTTAAGGGGATTCGCCGCTTCAGTCGAAGAGATGATAAAGGGGTGCAAATAAGCGGGACGACTCGTGCCCGAAGCCCGGCATCGGTGAAATTCTCACGCCGGGGCCGTCATTCGAAATAACACGTCCCCATTCCGTCTTCTTCCTCAAAGGTAGCCTGGCAGTAGCAGACCCCTATCTCGCCGCAGTCGTAGGACGTGTTACATTTCTTCCCCTTGTTGCAGTCATCGCAGACTACTGGCTTGGTGCCGAAATACAAACCCGCCGAGCCCACCGCAGCGGCGATCACAAACGCAAGGATTAATTTTCTCATAATACCTCCTTCGAAAACACCTTAACGCCGGTTTGCTTTAACCTGAAGTCTTCTCCGGAACATGGCCGCCATAGCCAGCCCCGAAATTATAAGATACAGCGAAAAATCGGCATTTTCCCCCGGCCCTGAAACGGCACAGCTGGAGCCTCCCCCTCCTCGCCTCTCTTCCCCGCAGAGCGTGCCGTTGATGTCGCACTGCGGAGTGATGCCGATGTCCCTCTGTCTCTGGTTAAGGCCGAACACAGCGTTCTCCGTCTGGGCGCTCGCCTCGCACCCGCATATCTGGCTCGCGCAGCAGCTGCATCCGACGTCCGCCTCGAGCTTCGCTATTTCCGATATATCGCATCCGCTGAGCCCGGCGCACGCATCCCCGACCAGGTCACCGTCGTTACATTGGTCGGTGCAGAGCGTGGCATCGCACGAGAACCCTGCCTGGACGCCGTTGGGTCCGAGGCAGCTCTCGTACTCGCTGCAGACCTCGGCGCAGTCTATGCCCGGAGGAGGCTCCGGAATATTTGATGTAATGAGCGGACACCCTCCGAGCGACTCCGGAGCGTCCGGTATGCATCCCCCCGCCGGCGGGACAGGAATGGTCCCCGTAACGTTCGGATTATACGCGGCGGACCATATCTGGTTATCGCCGAGCGTGCACGCCTGATCATTGAGCCCGACCTGGTACGGGCCGTCGAAGGCCGGGCAAAGGCAGTCCACTATCCCGTCCTCTTCCGTTCTGGTGCAAGGCGCCGTCATGCATCCGGCATAGAGCGACTGTGGGCAGCTCGTCTCTCCTATGCCCTGTTCAGGCACACAGGCGAAGCTGAACGTCGAAACCATATCCGTATCCGGGAAAAAAGTGCCGGTATTGATATAGCCGCAGACCGGCGCGGAATTCGTCGCCTGGCAGCCGCTCCCGTCGTCGCCGCACGCAGCCACGGTTTCGAGGTAAATGTCCACATTCTGTATCGCGTTTATATCGACGAAATATTTCCCGTAGGGAAGCTCGAAGCACTTACAATTCGCGAATTTCCCGTCCTCTGTAGTTTCGCAGGATATAGGCTCCGGGCCCGAGTAGTAACAAAGCGCGTACGGGCCGCCTTCACAGGGAAGAAAGTTCTCGGGCTCAAGCAGTATGTCGGCGTATGCCGGCCCGAACGGCGTCGTCATCATGTCGTTCGGTATGAAGGTGAATCCCCCGTAGGACGACCCGGCGAATCCGGTCATAGAGAATAAAACCGCGGCGAAAAGAACGTAACAGCGTTTCATGACGACTCCCCCTTGTTGCCAGCCGCAAACGCGACATGGATATCCCCAAGTATCTGACTATTTTAAAGTCCAGTCAATATAGTAGAGATTCCAGGAAGGTAATGAAATTGAGAGCGGATAGTCAGCTATGGATAAAATTTCAGATATTACCGGAGATTAAACCTTTCCAGACTTCGATACGCCCGCCTTTCGCCTCTTTTTGAGGGCCTCTATTATCTCTTTCAGGGTGCCGTCCCTGACGATTTGAATGACGGCGGGGAGCATGGAGATGATTATAATAGCCGCGATTATGGGGAGGAGATATCTGTCTATATTCGGGATGGTGGAGCCGAGGTAGTAGCCGAGAGCGGTGAGCCCTATGGCCCAGAGGACCGCCCCGATGATGTTATATACGAAAAAAGTCCTGTAGTGCATCTTTCCCACGCCCGCCAGTATGGGGGCGAAGGTGCGGACGACAGGTATGAAACGGGCCAGGATGATCGTTTTGCCGCCGTACCTGGCATAATATTCCTGGGCGCGCACCAGATGCTTTTTGTGAAAGAAAACGGAATCCTCTTTCTTGAAGATCGCCGGACCCACTTTCTTCCCGAAGGCGTAGCCGAAGTTGTCACCGAGGACGGCTGCGACGAAACACACCGCCATCAGAATCGTTATGTCGAAATAGCCCTGCGACGCCAGAAACCCCGCAGTGAAAAGTAGCGAATCCCCAGGCAGGAAGAAGCCCACGAAAAGCCCGGACTCGGCGAATATTATCGCGAAGAGGCCTATGTACCCGGCGGTCTGGATCAATGTAACGAGGCTGAAATCGAAAAATGGCATATAGGGGATGTCCGGCCGACTATTAGGTTATAACCGATTCACCGGAATATTACACCATGTTTATCCCGCGTGGGCAAAATTTCCTTAATACCGAACAATATCGAAAAGCATATGATAGTAAACACCGTTGAGAACCGATGTCAATCCGGGGTTCCGCCCCGGCTCCCGCGTGGCGCAGCTCTTCCGGGGCCCCATGCCGTTTTCCGCGGAATATGTTATATTCCACGGTCGAGGGGGGTTAAACCGATATTCTTACCGGCAGACCCGTCTACCCAAGGAGGAAACCAATGAGCACATACACTGACCCGAAGCCTTCGCCGCTCCGCGCGAGGAGCCTCGAATGGCCGTTCTGCGTTTTTATACTTGCCTTGACCCTGCTTTCGGTCATCGGCGCGCCCAGGGCCTCGGCGCAGTATGAAACGGAGCCGAACATAGACCCCGAGGCCGCTGCCCTCCTCCAGTCCATGAGCAACTACCTCGGCAGCCGCTCGGGATACTCGTTTAAGGCCGAGATAATGTACGACGAGGTGATAAGCTCGGGACAGAAGATACAGTACAACGCCGAGTCTGTTACCTATCTGACGAAGCCGGACAAGTTCGCCGTCAGTTACATAACCGACAGGGGCGGATACAGGCTCTGGTACGACGCCGGGCTGGCGACGATACTGGAAGTTCCCGAAAACGATTATTCCACGGCCGAGCTGCCCGGGACCGTTGACCAGGCCTTGAATGATCTAACAGACGAATACAAGTTCGCCCCGGCCCTCAGCGAGTTTCTCTTTATCAACACTTATAAAACGCTCACGAAAAACATAACGAGCGGGGTCAACGTCGGGCCGAGCAGGGTATCGGGCACAATGTGCCAGCAGCTTGTTTTCCGCCAGAGGGACATAGACTGGCAGATATGGATCGAGGACGGGAAACGCCCTGTCCCGAGAAAGCTAGTCATAACCTACAAGAACCGCCCGGAATCGCCCCAGTTCATAGCGCTCATAAAAGACTGGGTATCGGACAAATCGATCCCGAGCGCCGCGTACAAGCCCGAAATTCCCAACATAAACAGCAGGGTCGAATTTTCGGAGATAACCGAAAACCCGAGATACTCAGGCGCTAGCATAAGGGCGTTTCATTGAGCGAAAGAATAAAAGAAATCTGTGCGGGATTTATAGGGGATAAAAAAAGAAACGGCGCGCCGGAAACCCGACGCGCCGTAGACAGTATCGTTAGGCTAGTACTACGTCCTGAGCCTGCGGGCCTTTCTGCCCGTTCACGACTGTGAACTCTACGCGCTGGCCTTCTTCGAGTGAACGAAAGCCGGTCGCCTTGATTTCGCTGTAGTGAACGAAAACGTCTTTTTCGTTTTCAAGCTCAATAAAGCCGAAACCTTTAGTAGAATTGAACCACTTTACAGTGCCAATTTTACGTTCTGCCATGGCTGGTGTAACCTCCTGTTTTAAATTGGGTTGTGCTAGTGGTTCAAACTTTCAGGTACATATCCTAGAATAGACAAGAACTACTGCAACCTTACCTATAGTTTAGCGTGTTTCAATAACCGCGTCAACATGCATTTTGAAATTGCAGAACCTTGAAAAAAAACCCTTATTTATAGATGAATGCCTATATCGAGAGCACCCGCTCGCCCCTGTCGTAGATAGTTATCGGCCCGTCCTGGGAAACGGCTATCGCGAGGCAGTCCGCCTCGGCGCTCATCTTGGAGGCGCTCGAGTGCCTGGCCCCCTTTCCTATTCCGATCTCGGACCGCGTCTCGGCGCTCGGACGGAGGAGCACCATGCACCCCCTCAATTTCCCCTCGACGGAATCTATGATGGTCGCCCCGTCCTGCTTTGCGAAATTTATTATCTCCCCGTCGGTCAGCCTGCTGATCTGGGAGTCGGCGATCGTCGCAAACGGGCTTATCTCTGGCGGGTCCGACTTCTTCAGTATCTTTGCGGCGTCGCCTATTATGAAGATGGCCCCGAGGTTTCTCTCCGACATCAAAAACGCGCATTTGAATATACGCCTGAGGAGGTCTGCGTCGTAGCCCCTCGCCACGGCTATCCTGTCGACAGTGAGGTCAATACGCGGGAGGTTTTCAGCCATCCAGTTGCCGTTCGCATACCTGGCGACCATCTGCCCGTCCGAGAATACCCTGACCTGCTTCCCACCGGTGGGGACGTAAAACACTATAGCGTCGCACTCGCGGGAAATGGCCGCGTGACGGCGGAACTGGGGGCCGAGAAGAAAATTCGAGGATTCCTCGACGGAAATTTCGAGCTTGTGAACCTTCCTTAAAAAGCCGTGCCTGTCTATGCCGTAGCCGAGGACGACGCCGTCCACGATCTTGGCGAGCGTTATCACTACCTGCTGCATTCTTCTTATATGATCGTACCGCTGGAACTGTATCTCGCTGTCGGGCAGTATCCGCGAAATATAAGTCGAATCGCCGACGATGAGCGCGGTGGATACCGGTTTTTCCTCGCTCTGTATCTGCGCCACGCTGGCCGCCGTTTCGCATATGTTGATCATCGCGAGGGCGTCGATGCTCTTCGTGCGGGCGAGGTCGAGGAGAAACCCTATCCCGGCGTCTTCCATCCACGCCTGGAGGATATCCTGCTTTTCGAGAAGGTCGCGGAGCTGGTCGGGCTCTATCTGCACCTGTGTAATGTCCGTCTTCCCGATGTTGACCGTATCCGGATACATCGCCGCGACATATGCCTCGAACTTTTCCGCCGTAGCGGCCCTCCTGCCCGGGGCGCCGTTCCCCGCCTGGCCCTGCGCCGCTTCGCCGGCGCTTTCTATCAGGGTGTAGGCCTCGATGCGCTCCCAGAGGTTGAGACGGGAATTCACCTCCGACACAGTCTCGTCAACGAGGTTCTTCACCTCGGGGTTCAATATGTCCATCGGGGCCGGCGCACCGCCCCCTCCGTTTTCGGCGTGATGCGCCGCTATAGCGCTGAGGTCGGGAACGATGAGCGCGGATACGTAGGCCTTTCCCTCCCCGAGAACTATCGCCCGGGATATGTAAGGGCTCTCGGCAAGGTAGCCCTCGATTTTGGACGGCGATATTTTCCGCCCGTAAGACAGCATGAAAACGGACTGCTTGTGACCCGTCAGCATCAGATAGCCGTCGGGGTCGAAGCGGCCTATGTCGCCCGTGTGGAGCCAGCCGTCGGCGTCAGTGACCCTTTCGGATTCGGGCGGGTTGTTCCAGTAGTCCCTGACGACCGTCTTCCCCCGGACCAGAACTTCGCCTTCGTCGGAGATCCTTATCTGGAACCCTGGAGCCACCTGGCCGCACGACCCGGGACGCCTGGCGAACGGGCTGCTCACCGCCGGAAAGCCGCCGGACTCGGCGACGGCGTAAACATTTAGCGGCATGAGGCCTATCGCCTCGACGTAGCCCACGAGCTCGTTCGAGAGCGGAGCTCCCGCCGAATATATCCGGCTCAGCCTCCCGCCGAGCATCGCACGCATACGGCCGAAGAACGTCATGTCGGCGCGCGTGTACCTTTCGCGGAGTTCCTTCGAGGCAGTCGACTCCGAGGCGTGGTAGCGTCTGCCGAGTGCTAGCGCCCACTCGAACGCCTTCCTTCGCGACTCCGGCATATCGTTAAGCTCGGACATTATCTTCGTGTATATGTTTTCTATAGCGAACGGGCTCGTCACGGTGACTGTCGGGCTCGTCTGCTGAAGGTCGTCGAACACCGATGCGAAGCCCCCGGAGAGGGCGTTCCCGACCCCCGTCAGCACATAATGGAGCCCGGTGATAAAGCTCGGGAAATAGCTCCAGCTCAGCGTGGTGAACCCGAGGTCGTACTCGTCCAAGGTAAACCACTCGGAGACGTGGAGCAGCGTCGTGAGAAGACCGCCGTGGCTGAACACAGCTCCCCTCGGACGCCCGGAATCGAGGGCGGTGTAAAAGATGACGGCCCTTTTTTCTGGCGTAAGCTCGCCCGCTTTTCCGTAGAGCGAGCGCGGGTCGCCGTGAGGCTCGTGGCTATTGAGTATCTCTTGAAGGCTGTCTGCCTTTCCGCCGCCTCCGCCGTTCATAATAACCACCCGAGGCTGAACGCTGCACGCTTCCGAAATGCTTTGCGCAATGGCCGCGTCCTCTGCGAACACCATCGAAGCGCTCGAATCCTTCGATATGAAAGCGAGTATATCCGGCCTTGCAGACGTGGAAGCGGGAACCACTATGGCCCCCGAAAGAAAGGACGCGATGCAGGCGGCCATCCATTCCGGGGAATTTTTGGCGGCTATGAGCACCCTGTCGCCGGGCGCGAGCCCGGCGGAGCGGAGGTAGCTGACGATACGCAGGGTTAATTTTTCGAGGTCCTCGTAGCGGATGTCGGTATAATGCCCGTCCCTGCCCGCCTTGTAGGCGGTCCTCCGGACGTAGTTTTTAAAGGCCGATATAAACGCCTGATTGAGATTTTCAAAACCGGTGTTCATCTCTTTCTCCGGGCCGCGCTCACAGCTTCGCCACCCCGGCCCGCGACAATGTTTCCCTTATGAAATTCTCGAGCCCCCTCACATTATCCGGCCAGTCGCCCGAGTTGATATCGCTTAGTATATTCTGCTGAATGCCGCCCTCCCTCTCTCCCGGGCCGTACCTCGCTATAAAATGCTCAGCGAGGAGTTTTATGTCTTCCTTCCTTTCCCTGAGCGGCGGAAGCACTATCTGCGCCGCACCGAGCTCGTGGTAAAGGTCTTCGAGAAGCTGCCCGTTAAGGAGATGCTCGTCGAGCGTGCCGTCCACGCCCGCGATGATTCTAACGTTAGTAGTTATAATACGGCTCCCGCCCGGACGTTTGAATTGTCCTTTCTGAATTATGCTGAGGAGTATGCCCTGAACGTCGAGCGGCAGCTTGTGGGCGTTCTTGATGTAGACGGTACCCTCGCTCGCTATCTCTACGGCGCCGATGGAAAGCGAAAGCGCGTTACTTCTCGGCCCGCGCTCTTCGTAGCCAAGTATCCGTCTCTTGACGGCGGACTCGTCCGCGCCGCTCTGGTCTATCCTGACGAAGGGCTTCGCGGCCCTCTGGGATAGCCTGTGTATCGCGCGCGCGAAGAGAGATTTTCCCGTTCCCGGGCCGCCCTTGATCAGGACGGGGCTTTTCGACGATGCCGCCTGTCCGGCGATGTACATGGCCTTTCTGAGCGCCTCGCTGACGCCGATAATCCCTTCGATGAGCCCGGCTGCGCCTTGTTCGTCGGGCAGGGGCGCGTTCATGAGACGCTTCTTCAGGAGCTCGACTTCGGACATCGCCTCCTGGAGCGCCCCCTTCTGCCGCGCGTTTCCGAGCGCGACGGATATCTGCTCGCCTACGATCTCGAGGAGCTTGAGCTCATCCTCGTCGAACGAATCCTTCTGGAACGAATTTATGTTGATGGTTCCTATTATTTTCCCGGCGTATTTGATCGGCAGGGACAGGTAGCTCTTTATGCCGAGCTCTCTTCCGGCCGGGCCTATGACGTCGTCCTTGTCGACGTCCGGGCAATACCTCGGCTCCTCGTCCATTATCACCTTCCAGGCATATCCCCTGGGATAAGGTATCCGCCCCACCTTCCTCACGTACCAGTCGACGTAGCCCCTGTTCGCCTTGAGCACGGCCTCTTCCCCCTCGACGAAGTATATGGCCGCGTTGTCCGCCTTTTCTATGTTTTCTATGATTGCCTGGACGGCGTTTTCGAGAACCGTTTCGAGGTCCGTCGATTGATGGACGCTTCTCGTGACGGCGCTGACTATAGTCTCGTACCTGCTCTTCTTGGAAAGGTGGTCGAGCGTCTGCCTGAGGGCCTCCTCCGCCTTTTTCCTCTCCGTTATCTCCCTGCTGAAGATGAGTATTCTGGTCTTGCCGTCGAGGGTGACGTAGGGCCTTCCGGTAGCCTCGAACCAGAGCCATGTCCCGTCCCTGTGCCTGTACCGGTATACAGCGCTCCCGGATATGGACGTCTCGATTATTTTCTGGAACTCGGCCGCGACGGCGGGGACGTCCTCCGGATGAACCAGCTCGAACACGCTTCTTCCTATGAATTCCTTGGGATCGTAACCCAGGACATCCTTGTGCTTCGAGCTGAGATATATGAACTTCCCGTCAATGCTTGCCTCGTAGATATAGTCGTATGTATTTTCGACGAGCGTACGGAACTTGTGCTCGTTCTCCCGGAGGAGCTGCTCGGCGCGCTTACGCTCCCTTGCCTCGAGGGCGAGGGAGATGAGGTCCGCTATCGAGCCCGCGAAGTTCTGGTCTTCGGGCGTCCACACCCTGGCCGGCCCGACGTGCTCGTGGCATATGAGCCCGATCATGCGCCCCTTCAGCCTGATCGGCGCGTCGAGCATCGACGTTATGCCGTAGGTTTTCATGTAGGGATCGGCGAATTCGGCGGTTCTCGGGTCCTGTGCCGCGTCGTGGGCCGCTATTATGCGCTCGTTTTCGAGTGTCTTGAAGTAAACGGGATAATCCGACGCCGAGAGCTCGTGCCCGTCGGAGTGAGCGCCGTTGGCGATCTCGTAGTGCTCGATGCAGTGTATCTTAGTGCGGTCGCCGTTATAGAGCCATACGTTGACCCTGTCCACGCCGAGAGTCGTGGCGTCGGCCTCGGTGATTTCTAGAAGCATGCTGTCGAGGTCGCCCTGCTCAAGCGAGTCGCTCTGGGAGAGATTTAAAAGCACCTCGTTCCTCTTCCTCAGGATAGTTTCGTCGCGAAGCCCCTCGGCCGCCTTCTTGAAATCGGTTATGTCACGGACGGCCGCGGTGAAAAAGAGCTCCCCGCCGACGCCGGTTTCCGAGATGTATATCTCGAGCGGAAAAACGGTTCCGTCTTTCTTCAGGCCCTCGAGCTCGAGCCTCTTTCCGAGAACGACCGGTGTCCTCGTATCTAAGTAGCGCGCGAGCCCCGCGACGTGGGCGTCCCTGTACTTCTCCGGCATGAGCATCGTCAGCTTCTGCCCGATGACCTCGCTGCGCGCGTAGCCCCAGATGTTTTCGAATTCCCTGTTCACCATCACGACGGCGCCCGAGGAATCGACGGTAATTATGCCCTCGCCGACCGTATCGAGCACGGCGGAAAGGTAGCCTTCCGACTCTATCAGCCGGGCGCTCGTCGCCCGTGGCTTCTTTTTCTTTTCAGATTTCATGACGCTCTAAGGCCTTGATATAACTATGCGTCGTACCCGATTTCCGGCAAATGGGTTCCTGCATTGCCTGAACAGGGCCGGAATTAGTATAAGGCATTCCGTAATGGTTGTTAAGAAGATAGTAAACAGACTACGGGCAATCTAAATAAACGCGAAAAACTCCATGATGGGCAATCCGAAGGCGGAGCGCTCTCATATTTCAGACGCGGGATTCGCCGCTGGCGGCGATAATGGCGCGTGAGCGGGGACGGTCGGACCGTCCCCGCAGCGCTCGATACTTTAAGCATTCAGTGAGATTTTTCAAGGTGAGAGGAGATGGAAACGCCGTTAGTCACGTTATCGAACATCGGCGACGTCCTCTCCACGGTGCGGAGTATGTCTTTCAGCTCCTCTTCTGAAGCGGAGGAATCAACCCTGATCGTGTATCTGATATTGCTGAAGCCGGGCCTCGCGCCTTCGATGCCGAGATAACCCCTGACGTCGATGTCGCCTTCCGTCTCGATTTTGAAGTCTTTCAGATCGATCCCGCGCTTTGCGGCCTGTGTAGCGAATCCTATCGAGACGCAGCTCGCGACCGAGCCCAGGAGAAGCTCTATAGGATCTATGCCCGAATCCTTTCCGCCGAGCGGCTCGGGCTCGTCGGTTTTTATCTCGAAGCTTCTCGCCCGGGTCTTGCTTACGGAGCCGTCTTCCCAGACGGTTTCCGTTTTGAAGGTGAACTTCGCTTTCTCCGGGTCCGCCTTAACCGCCGCGGCGAACTCGTTCAATCTTCCTAAATCTATACTGAAGCAGCTCTTTGCCATTTGAGCGAAACCTCCATGGTATGGTTGTACTTGCAAATGGCTTTGGTGC
>Ga0268299_1004251_pt1 | contig 11503 bp, 8 predicted proteins | sample NOBtaG_FD_193484 | JGI IMG/M metagenome (GOLD analysis project Ga0268299, IMG submission 193484) | Activated sludge microbial communities from bioreactor in Nijmegen, Gelderland, Netherland - NOB reactor | ecosystem: Engineered > Bioreactor > Aerobic > Activated sludge | place: Netherlands... | reverse complement strand
AAGGCCAGCGCCGTCTCGAAGAAGTCCAGGCGCCCCAGCGCAGGGAACTCATCGAGCATCAGCAGCAGCTTGTGGCGGCGCTCGATGCCATCGGAGCCATCGAGCGACTCGGTGAGGCGCCGCCCGATCTGGTTGAGGATCAGGCGAATGAGCGGCTTCGTCCGCGATATGTCCGAAGGCGGCACCACCAGATACAGCGATACCGGATGCTCGGCCGCGATCAGGTCGGCGATGCGCCAATCGCACCGCGACGTGACTTGGGCCACCGTGGGATCGCGGTACAGGCCGAGGAACGACATGGCGGTGCTCAACACGCCGGAACGCTCGTTGTCCGATTTGTTGAGCACTTCGCGCGCAGCCGAGGCCACCACCGGATGAGGCCCATCGCCGAGGTGCGGCGTGGTCATCATCCGGTGCAGCGTCAACTCGAAGGGGCTGGCCGGGTCGGAGAGGAAGTTGGCGACGCCGCGCAGCGTCTTGTCTTCGCCCGCGTAGAGCACATGCAGGATGGCCCCGACCAGCAGCGCGTGCGAAGTCTTTTCCCAGTGATTGCGCTTCTCCAGCGCACCTTCGGGATCAACCAGAATGTCCGCGATGTTCTGCACGTCGCGCACCTCATGCGCGCCGTGTCGTACCTCCAGCAGCGGGTTGTAGGCCGCTGACTTCGCATCGGTGGGGTTGAACAGCAGGCAATGCGAGAAGCGCGAGCGCCAACCGGCGGTGATCTGCCAGTTCTCGCCTTTGATGTCGTGGATGACGGCGGATGCAGGCCAGGAAAGCAGCGTCGGCACCACGAGGCCCACGCCCTTGCCCGAGCGCGTAGGCGCGAAGGTCAGGACGTGTTCCGGGCCTTCATGCCGCAGGTACTGTTGGCGATGCAGGCCGAGGAACACGCCCGCAGGGTGGTCAAGGCCCGCCTTGTGAATGTCCTCCACATTGGCCCAGCGGGCCGAGCCATAGGTCGTGACCAGGCGCGACTGGCGCGAGCGCCAGATCGACATGCCGATGGCGACCACAACCGCCAGTAGGCCACTGCCGCCCGCGATGGCGCCGCCGGTATCGAACACGCGCGGCGCGTAGGCATCGAAGAAGAACCACCACTCGAACAACCGCCACGGGTGATAGACCGGTGTGTCCAGGAAATCGAACCACGGCGAGCCCAGGCGTAGTTGGTAGCCCAGGGCCGCCGCTGTCCATTGCGTGGCGCTCCACACCCCAGCGATCACGATGCCGAACACCACGGCAATCTGACCGAACAGCACGTTCGTTCCCTGCATCATCCAGCCTCCGATCGCAGCACAGGCATGTGCCGCCCTCGTGAGGATCAGTGCCGCTGGGCGTGCCGGTCAAAGACCGTTATCGGCAGGTTGATGCCGCAAAAAACATGGTTTCCGGCAGGGAAGAACTGGGGCGAAAGACCGCCACAATGAGCGCGCTGCTGCGCAGCGCGCAAAAAGGCGCAGGCACGCGCAGGTGCGTTGCGGCAAGCCGACCATCAGAACTTCGGCGGTTCCTTCGGTGGCGTATAAGGCACCTTGCCGTCGCCCAGGAAACGTCGGTTCGTCGCCTCGGCCACTCGGTTGCACAGCACGTCGCCCATCGTCGGACGATCCGTCTTGCACTGCTGGCGCAGTTCTCGCAAACGCACGGGGTCAGCAGCCAGTTCCTCCACGCTGGGCACGGCAGCGGGCTTGGACGGCTCAGACTTGCCGCAGGCGACCAGCAGAACTGCTAGCGACGACATAGCGATGATCTTGGATAGGTTCATGGCTTGAATCCTCCGAAGTGAAACGGGGCCAATGGCTAAGCGTCTCCCGGTCCCAGGGCTTCGACCCGCTCGATAAAGCGGGCTAGCGCCTGCGACGGCTCGGCGTCGCGGCGCAGCAGATAGGTAGTGAGCATGGGCGACTTTCCCGCGAGCGGTCGGCCCACCACGCCCGGCTCGCGGCTGGAAGCGATGTGCGCGGCGCCTGCGAGCCCTAGCGCCAAGCCGGCCGACACGAAAGTCATCATCACGTCGAACGTGGCGACGTACTGTTCGATCAAGGGCTCCCGGTCCTGCTTGCGCAGGATGCGGTCGATCTGCTTGGCATGGCCTTCGCAAACTGCCGGGTCGCCCAGCACCAGGGGATGTTGCAGCACTTCATCCAGCGGTACCTTCTTGTGGGCCAGTAGTTCATGGCGCGCGGGCATGGCGACCATCAGCTCATCCTCCCAGGCGGGTTCGATGATGATGCCGTCGCCCACCTCGTCGGCCATCGAGAAGCCCACGTCGTATAGATCGTCACGCAGGCCGCTGAGCTGCTGGGCCAGCGGCACCTCGAACAGGCGGATCTCGATCTCCGGGTCTTCCTCGCGGCAGCGCGCCAGCAGCGCCGGCAAGCGCGAGGGGGTGATGCCGTCGGACAGCGCCACGCGCAACCGGCCGTGAAAGCCATTGGCCGCTGCCTTCACGCTCTCACGCGCCTGGTCCAGCGCCAACAGCACGCGAGGCGCGTTCTCCATCAGCAGCTTGCCCGCAAGCGTCAGGCGCGTGCTGCGGCTGGTACGCACGAACAGTTGTGCGCCCAACTCTTCTTCCAATTCCCTGATGGCGCGCGACAGTGGTGACTGTTCGATATGCAGCCGCTCCGCAGCGCGGGCGAAGTGCAGCTCCTCGGCAACGGCCAGAAAGTACCGAAGGTGACGAAATTCCATGAGTCGATGTCCCTGTAAAGCTCGAAGGAGTCTGTCGTGGTGCCGTAACGGCGTTCATCGTTGTTCCTTTCAAGCGGTTACGCCCTCATGTGCGGGCTCTGCCGTGACATCCTCTTCTTGCTCGTCCGGGCGATGGGCCAGCCGATACAGAATCGGTAGCACCAGCAGCGTCAGCACGGTGGAAGACAAGATGCCTCCGATCACTACGGTAGCCAGCGGGCGTTGCACTTCCGCGCCTGTTCCCGTGGCAATCGCCATCGGGATGAAACCCAGCGACGCCACTAGGGCCGTCATCAGCACCGGCCGCAAGCGTGTCAGCGCGCCCTCGCGGATGGCTTCATCCAGCGGCGTTCCGTCCTCGCGCAAGCTGCGGATGTAGGAAATCATCACTAGGCCATTGAGCACGGCCACACCTGACAGCGCGATGAAGCCCACGGCAGCGGAAATCGACAGAGGAATGTCGCGCAGCCACAGCGCCAAGATGCCGCCGGTCAGCGCGAACGGAATGCCAGTAAAGACCAGCAAGCCGTCCTTGACGTTGCCGAACATGGCGAACAACAGCAGGAAGACCAGCAGCAGCGACACCGGCACGACGATCTGCAAACGCTGCGTGGCTGATTGCAGATTCTCGAAAGTGCCGCCCCAACTCGTCCAGTAGCCCGTGGGAATCTTGACCTGTGCCAGCGCCGCCTCGGCGTCGGCCACGAACGAGCCCACGTCACGGCCACGCACGTTGGCGCTCACCACGATGCGGCGCTTGCCGTTTTCGCGGCTGACCTGGTTGGGGCCGGGTGCCAGCTCGAAGCTCGCCACCTCGGCCAATTGGATGAAGTTCGTCCGTCCTTCGGCACTGCCGGTGCCACCCGTTCCGCGCGGCAGCGGAATCGGCAGGCGCTTCATGCTTTCCACGTCGTTGCGCAAGGACTCTGGCAGGCGAACCAGGATGTCGAAGCGGCGGTCGCCCTCGAACAGTGTGCCAGCCTCACGCCCGCCGATGGCGGTGGCCACGGCATCTTGGATGTCGGCCACGTTCAGCCCATAGCGCGAGGCTTTTTGGCGGTCGATATTCACGGTCAGCATGGGCAAACCGGTGGTTTGCTCCACCTTGACCTCGGACGCGCCGGGAATCTTCTGCAACATGGACGAGATCTCTTCACCCGTCTTATTCAGGACATCCATGTCGTCGCCAAAAATCTTCACCGCCACATCGCTACGGACCCCTGAAATGAGTTCGTTGAAGCGCAATTGGATAGGCTGCGAGAACTCGTAGTTGTTGCCCGGCACCTTGCCCACGACCTCCTGAATGGCCGCCAGCAATTCGTCGCGCGACTTGCGCGGCTCCGGCCACTCGGACACCGGCTTGAGCATGATGTAGCCGTCGGAAATGTTCGGCGGCATGGGGTCGGACGCGATTTCCGCCGTGCCGGTGCGCGCGAAAACGCGGTCGATCTCGGGGAACTTGGCCTTCAGCGTGGCTTCCAGTTGCTGCTGCATCGCAACCGATTGCGAAAGGCTGGTGCCCGGAATGCGCAGCGCCTGGATGGCGAAATCGCCTTCGTTCAGGCTGGGCACGAACTCGCTGCCCATTCGGGTGGCGATCAGGCCGCACAGCACCACTGCCACGGCGGCTGCCGCCAGCATCACTGCTTTGGCCGCCATCACGCGATCCAGCAGCGGGCCATACCAGCGCTTGGCCTGCACGACCAGGAAGTTTTCCGTCTCGCTGACCCGATGGCCGATGAACAGGGCGACCGCTGCCGGGATGAAAGTCACCGACAGGATCATGGCCCCCACGAGCGCGGCTACCACCGTGAACGCCATCGGGTGGAACATCTTCCCCTCGACGCCGGTCAGGGCGAAGATGGGCAGGTACACCACCATGATGATGAGCTGCCCGAACAGCAGCGCACGGCGTGATTCCTTGGATGCCAGGAACACCTCGTGAAAGCGCTCCGCCCGCGTCAAGGGCCTGCCCTGGTGCGCCTGCGCATGGGCCAGTCGGCGCACGCAGTTCTCGACGATCACCACCGCCCCGTCGATGATGATGCCGAAGTCCAGCGCCCCCAGACTCATCAGATTGGCGCTCACCTTGTAGTGCACCATGCCCGTGAAGGTGAACAGCATCGACAAGGGAATCACCGTCGCCGTGATGATGGCCGCTCGGATGTTGCCCAGGAACAGGAACAGGATCACGATCACCAGAATCGCGCCTTCCAGCAGGTTCTTCTTGACCGTGCTGATGGCTTTGTCCACCAAAACAGTACGGTCGTAGACGGTCACCGCATGGACCCCCTCAGGCAGGCTGCGGTTGATCTCCACCATCTTCTTGTCGACGGCTTGCGAAACCGTTCGGCTGTTTTGGCCAATCAGCATGAAGACCGTGCCCAGCACCACTTCGCGGCCGTTGTCTGTGGCTGCGCCGGTGCGCAGTTCGCGCCCCAGCCCCACGTCCGCCACGTCGCGCACCCGGATTGGCACGCCGCCCGCGCTGCTGAGGATGACATTGCCAATGTCCTCCAGCGTCTTGACTTGCCCAGGTGCCCGGACCAGGTACTGTTCGCCGCGCTTTTCGATGTAACCCGCACCCACGTTGCCGTTGTTTCGATCCAGCGCCGTCACGATGTCTTGCAGGGTGACGCCCAGCGAGGCCAGTCGCTCGGGTATCGGCGAGATTTGGTATTCCTTGGCATAGCCGCCAATCGAGTTGATCTCCGTCACGCCGGGCACGTTGCGCAACTGCGGCTTGATGATCCAGTCCTGAATCTCGCGCAGGTCGGTGGCCGTGTAGGGCATGCCATCAGGTTTCTTGGCGCCGTCCTTGGCCTCGACCGTCCACAGGTAAATCTCGCCCAGGCCGGTGGAGATTGGCCCCAGCGCAGGCGTGATGCCGGAAGGCAGTTTTTCCCGCGCCTCCTGGATGCGTTCATTGACCAACTGGCGCGCGAAGTAGATGTCGGTGCCGTCCTTGAAGATCACGGTCACTTGCGACAGTCCATAGCGCGACAGGGAACGGGTCTGCTCCAGGTTGGGCAGGCCCGCCATCACGGTTTCAATCGGGTAGGTCACCCGTTGCTCGGTCTCCAGCGGTGAATATCCTGGCGCTTGGGTATTGATCTGTACCTGGACGTTGGTGATGTCCGGTACGGCATCGATGGGGAGCTTTTGGTAGTTGAACACGCCGACGGCAGCCATACCGATGACTGCCAGCAACACCAACCATCGGTGCTCGATGGCTGCGCGAATGAGTTTTTCAAACATGTGCGTTGCTCCGGCATCAATGGGTGTGTTCGGCAGAGGCTTTGCCAAGCTCTGACTTCACGACAAAACTGCCAGCCGACGCATACGGAGCCCCCGCCTTCAGCCCTTGAACCACCTCGACGCGCTTGCCATCACTACGGCCCAACTGCACGGGCTGGGCAATGAAGCCACCATTCACTTTCAAAAACACGACGGGCTTGTCGCCCACGGTCTGAATGGCATCACCGGCCACCGTCACGGGCACGTCGGCCTCAGATGAGGTCACTTCCACGTTGACAAACAGTCCGGGACGCCAAGCGCCTTGGGGGTTGGACAAGACCACGCGGGCCTTGGCCATGCGGGTTTGTTCGCCAATCAGCGCGCCAACAAAGGTGATGGTGCCTTGCGCGCTGGCATCGAATGCCGTTGCCTTGATGGTGACCTTTTCGCCGACCCTGACCAGTGGCAAGTCCTTGGCAGGTATGTTGATTTCAGCCCAGACCTGTCCCAGATCGGACACGGTGAACACGGCGGCGTCTTCCTTGACGGCCTCACCCAGGCTGAGATGCTTTTCAATCACCAGGCCATCGAACGGGGCGCGCAACTCAAAGCGATTCAGCCCTCCCGAAGATCCCGCGCTCAACCCCAAGGCCGACAGCTTCTGCTGAGCATTGGCCACAGCGACTTGCGCCTCGTTTAACGCCTGCCCTGCTTGTAGGTAGTCCTGCTCGGCGGAAATTTTCTGCTCCCAGAGCCGCTTTTCACGCTCGAACGTGGTCTTGGCCAAGGCCAGACGCTTTTGTGCTGTCTGCAACTCGCTGCGCTGCTCAGACGCAGCCGGGCTGGCAATGACTGCGAGAACCTGTCCCTTCTTGACTGCTTGACCCAGACTGGCCTGAACGCTCTCGACCACTCCTGCAATGCGTGGGACAACGTGCGAAGTCCGGTCTTCGTTCAAGCGAATTTCCCCGGGCAATTGCAAGGCTGACTTGATTCGTGCCGCGCCAGCCGTGTCGATGCTAATGGATGCCGCTTTGATTTGTGCATCACTGAGTTCGACTTTCCCCTCCTCTTGGTTGAGGACGAACATGAAGGGTTCGTTGGCTGTCTGGGCAACGATGCTGATCTCGAACGCGTGCGGCTCCGGCACGACCTCGCGGCTCAGCAGGCTGTCCTTGTCAGGCGCGAAGTTGAGCGCCTGCTTCTCGCCGGTCAAGCGCGTGACGGTGGCGCTGACCTTTGCAGTGTTGCTGGCAAGTGGTTTGCCCTTGTCATAGAGCCAGATTCGCAAACGAGGCTCACCGCCTTCCTCCGCGAGCAACGCCTCCAATCCGAAATCCCCTTCATTGAACAGTTTGCCGCCATGCACCCCCTTGCTCGGCCCTTCGTGGTGCTCACCGTCCGCATGGCCCTTGTCGTGGTCGTGCTGGTCACCACTTGCCTTGTCGTGATGCTCACCATCACTGTGGGCCTTGGCTTCAACGTGGCTGCCGTGACCCTCGCCCTCGGCGCTCTTATCCGTCTTGCCGCCGAGAATGGCGCTGCCCAGTCCTATGCCCACTGCGGCGATCACGGCGATGGCAAACCACTGCTTCTTGCCGACGTTCAGTTTGTTCGTTTCGGGTTTCATGTTCATTCCTTGTTTGCAGGCAGGGTGGTCGTGGATTCGGATGCGCCGATCACGCGATCCATGTCCGCCGCCGCGCGGTGCGCATCGGCGAGCGCCTTGAGGTACTGGGACTTGGCGGCAAAGTAGGTGCGTTGCGCGTCCAGCACTTCCAGGTAGTTGAACTTGCCGTAACCAAAGCCCACGGTGGCCGCGTCATAGGCGCTCTTGGCCCCTGGCAGCACCTCTCGCTGCAATATGTCGATCTCGCCGCGAACCGACGCCAGCCGCTCGCGGGCTTGCAACAGCTCTGTGTTGAGGCGCAGATTCAACGCCTGGAGTTCATCCCTCGCCTTGTCTTCACGCTTCAACGCTTCCAACAGATTGCCCTGATTGCGGTCGAACAAAGGCAGCGGCACGGAAATGCCGAGCATTAACTGATTGCGCGCTAACTCGTTCGGACGCTTCACGCCCAGGCTGACCGTGACATCGGGCGTCTGCTTGCTGCGCTCCACGTCGGCCAGCGACCGACGGCGTTCGATCTCCAACTGCGCCCGGCGCAATGCCGATGAGGCCGACAAGCGCTGCTGGATGTCATCCAGCGAAGGGACGTTGGGAAGATCGTCCACGCTGCCCGCTACCTGGGTGAAACGCGGCGGGTTGGCCCCGAGCAAACTGGCCAGCCGCGCGCGGGCACTGCGTTGTTCGCTCTGCGCCTGTGCCAGTTCAACCCGCACGCCGGCCTCGGCCACCCGAGCCTTGGTTTCTTCGACCGGGGACACCTTGCCCGCCGTCACGCGCTTGGCAACGGCATCCGTCGCTTGCCTGGCCAGGTCAACGCTGTCCTGGGCCAAGGCCGTGCGATCCTGGGCGGCCAGCGCCTCAAAGAAGGCGGCAACCACAGCGGCGCGAATTTCAACGCGCCGCGTGTTCAGTTCTTCAACTGCGACGTCACGCCCTCGCTCTGCCGCGGCAATGCGGGCAGCGCGCTTGCCCCCCAGCTCGATGGGCAGATTGATCTGGACGCTTTGCGTGCGGGTTGGCGTGCGTTGGTCTTCGAGCGAGTACGCCAGCTCGGGATTAGGACGTACTCGTCCCTGAATTACCTGGCCCTCCACCGCCTCGATTTCCCGTTGGGCGACAGTTAGGTCAAGATTCGCCTCCAAAGCCAGCGCGACGGCCTTTTGCAGAGTCAGGGGCGTTGCTGCTTCAATCTGCTCTACGCCGTTGGCGCTCTGCCCAAGAGCTGGTGCCGTCGGCAATAACTGAGCGAAAGCCGTCCCCGTCATGAGCGCAAGGAGCAAGCCTGCCGCAACCGCCCTCGCGTTGTAATTGTGAATATCCTTCAGCATCCGATTCTCCAGTGATTTGAAATACACAAGGGAATCGGCGGGGGGGCGATCCAGATGATCGCCAGCAACGTCATCACATCAGCCGCGCGAAGCCGGCTGGATACCGTAGCGCGCCATGCGCGACGGCAGGGGTGAGGACGAAGGGAAAGGAACGCGCTCCCCGCCGATCAGGCGAGGACACGCCACTGAGGGCGCTCTAAACGTTCAGGTGGAGGCGCAGCAAGGTGCTCCGGGGGATACCCCGTATCCAGGGACGGGCTGACCGGCGACGCCAGCTTGACATCCCCTGACAAGACCGAGAAGCACCCGGCATGACAGGACGCGCAATCAGGATCGCCACCCAGGGTCTTGGCCGGATCAGGGCTGGCATCCTGGCCGTCGGCCGCCTTGTGCTGATGCGCATGGTGGCCGAAGTGCTTGGCCGCAGCTCCGGTTTCATGCTGGCAATAACTGGCCACTGCCGCCCAACTGAATTGAAGCGGCAAGAACACCAGCAAGACGATGGCCAGCCATTTGCGCATAGGGGTAACAGTGTAGCAGCTACATGCTTTACTTTGCCACTCCTCGCTGCTTGGGTTTTCTCAGAGCCCCGTGCGCGTAGCGTGCCTCCTCTCAGGTTCATCCTGCATCAAATCAGAGCCGCTTCGATATTCGGCGAGTTGTGGCCGCTTTGACGACTGAGGCGACACGAGGGGGCGCCACAGCGCAGGGTACGGGCAACTGGAAGCCTTCAATGCTGATGTTGCGCATGAACTGTTCACGCCGTTGGCGACGTTGATGGGGGGCACTGAAGTTGCTTTGCGCAAAGCACGCGATGCCGACACGTTGCGAGATGTGTTGGGCTCGCACCTCGAAGATCTCCAGCGCATGTCGATGATCGTGCAGGACATGCTCTTTCTGTCGCAAGCCGACCGTGGGGCTGAGGCCCGCCGCGAGCATGTCGCCAGTCTGGCCGGCGTTGCGCGCGCGGTGGTGGAATTGCACGAGGCGGCCATTGAAGAGGCCGGGCTGAAGGTTCGTATCGACGGCGATGCCACCGGCTTGGCCGATGTGCGCCTGTTGCAGCGCGCGCTATCCAACCTGATCGGCAACGCAACCCGACACGCGCATCCGCACAGCACCGTTGTCGTGCAAATCGACCGGCTGGACGGCGAGATCGCCCTGCGGGTGGTGAACGAGGGGCAGACGATTTCAGCCGAGCATTTGCCCAATCTGTTCAACCGCTTCTACCGGGCAGATGCGGCGCGGTCGGATGCCGCCCGCAATCATGGACTGGGCTTGGCCATCGTGGCTGCCATCGCCCGCATGCACGGAGGGCGGACGATGGTCGATTCGAGCAACGGCATCACGTCTATCGGGCTCATGGTGCCCACCCCGCGCGCGCAATAGTCAACGGATCGGGCACCACCAACAGACTGGCTCCACTAGCCAATTACTTCTTCCAGCAGGAGAAGCGCCAGAAAGCCGACAAAGAACATCGCCGTCACCCAGGGGCGATCTGGCGTTTCGTGTGCTTCGATCAGCAGTTCTTCGGTCACGAGGTAGAGCAACGCAATCAGACCAAACGCGAAGAAGCCAGTCAGAAGAGGGTTGGGCAACAGCGCCACCGGCGCTCCAAGCAAGGCCCCGATCGGCAGCAAGAGCACGAGCGCGGCCGTGATCCAGACGACCCTGGCACGGGAGCGAACGCTCTCGCCGAGTTCCGTGGCCACTGTCAATCCCAGGAACAGAACCTCGATGGTCAGGGCGATGGTCAGAAGCAAGCCGACCTTTGGGCCAGCCGCAAACCCGATACCAAGCACCAAGCCATCAATCAGGATGTCGATGCCGATCACGGTCAGGAGACCGGCCGGCCCCTTCGCCAACGCTTCCAGATGCTTCACCAGCAGCATGGTGGCGACGCCGATTCCGCCGCCGATCATCGTCGCCCAAGGCGAGGCCCGGTGCATGATGTCGGGCAAGATTTCGCCGGCCGCCGCCGCGAACACGACGCCAGCGGCGAAATGCTGAATCGCGCTGACCAGTGTTGGCCCCGGCCGCACGTTCACCGCGACCGCAGCTCCGATGATGGCGGCCGCTGCCGGGATCAAGGTGTAGATCCAGGCCGAGATCACCATGACTTAAGTTACCGCGTTGCCGCACTGAGCACAGAATTTCGCGCCGATCGGAATGACGCTACTGCACTTCGTGCACGACGCTGGCACCAGCGATGTCCCGCACTGGCCGCAAAAGCGAGCGCCGTTCGGATTGATCGCTTTGCATTGCGGGCAAGTGATGCCGCTGGCCGAAGGCGCCGGATTGCGCCCCCAGTCGTGACTGCTGGGGCCACCGTGGCCATGGCTACTGCCATGCCCGTGGGAGCCGCCATGCCCCCCGCCGTGGCCGCCGCCATGCCCACCAAAAATTCGATCCAGGATTCCCATTTTCAACACTCCATATTCGGTTTTACTGACCCGCCTGCTGCCTGAGCAGCCTCAGCCCGTTGAAGACCACCAGCAAGCTCGCCCCCATGTCGGCGAACACGGCCATCCACATGGAGGCATCGTCGAAGATCGCCAGCAGCAGGAACACTAGCTTGATGCCCAGCGCGAGCGCGATGTTCTGCCATAGC
>Ga0268299_1004250_pt1 | contig 11505 bp, 7 predicted proteins | sample NOBtaG_FD_193484 | JGI IMG/M metagenome (GOLD analysis project Ga0268299, IMG submission 193484) | Activated sludge microbial communities from bioreactor in Nijmegen, Gelderland, Netherland - NOB reactor | ecosystem: Engineered > Bioreactor > Aerobic > Activated sludge | place: Netherlands... | reverse complement strand
CGGGCACCATCAAGCCGCACACCAAGTTCGAGTGCGAAGTGTACGTGCTGTCCAAGGAAGAAGGTGGTCGTCACACCCCGTTCTTCAAGGGCTACCGTCCGCAGTTCTACTTCCGTACCACTGACGTGACCGGTAACTGCGAGCTGCCGGAAGGCGTAGAGATGGTAATGCCGGGCGACAACATCAAGATGGTTGTCACCCTGATCGCTCCGATCGCCATGGAAGATGGCCTGCGCTTCGCGATCCGCGAAGGCGGCCGTACCGTTGGCGCCGGCGTGGTTGCCAAGATCATCGAATAATATCGGTTGATCTTCCCCTCTCAGGCCGGCATAATGGTCGGCCTGATTTTGCTTCAGGCCAGTAGCTCAATTGGCAGAGCGGCGGTCTCCAAAACCGCAGGTTGGGGGTTCGAGACCCTCCTGGCCTGCCAACACGACCGGTAACGATGGCAACGACGAAAGACACCGAAACTGCGGCGGGCCCGCTGGATACCGTCCTGCTGGCGCTGGCGAGCCTTGTCGTGGTGGCGTCCCTGGTGGCGTACTACTACTTCGAGGGCGCGCCGGTCATCCTCCGGGCACTGGGGATCCTGGCCAGCCTGGGCATTGGTGCGGCGCTCCTGTACCGCACGCAGCTGGGGCAGTTCCTCTGGCAGTTCATGCAGGGGTCGCGGGTCGAGATCCGCAAGGTCATCTGGCCCACCAGGCAGGAGGCGACGCAGACCACGCTGGCGGTCTTCTTCTTCCTGCTGGTGCTGGGCGTGTTTTTCTGGAGCCTCGATTTCCTGTTGTTGCTGATCACGCGCGCCATTACCGGGCAGGGGGGCTGAGCGCATGGCACTCCGCTGGTATGTCGTCCACGCCTACTCGAATTTCGAGAACAAGGTGAAGCACTCCCTCGAGGAGCGCGTGAAGCGCAACGGCCTCGAGCACAAGTTCGGCAAGGTGATCGTGCCGACCGAGGAAGTGGTCGAGATGAGGGAGGGGCAGAAGCGCAAGAGCGAGCGCAAGTTCTTTCCGGGCTACGTGCTGGTGCAGATGGAGATGGACGACGAGACCTGGCATCTCGTCAAGGAAGTTCCGAAGGTCCTCGGTTTCATTGGCGGCACCAGCGACAAGCCCGCCCCGATCACCGACGACGAGGCGAACGCCATCCTGCACCGGGTCGAGGAGGGCGTGGACAAACCGCGGCCGAAGGTGCTGTTCGAACCGGGCGAGGTCGTGCGGGTTACCGACGGTCCGTTCAATGACTTCAACGGCGTCGTCGAGCAGGTGAACTACGAGAAGAACAAGCTCCGGGTGGCGGTCCAGATTCTGGGTCGGTCCACACCGGTAGAACTGGATTTCAGCCAGGTCGAGAAGGGCTGATCGCAGGAGCGCCTCAAGGCGCTTCTGCGCGACCACCGGGGAGCCTCAGGGCAGGTTTTGGCCACGAGGCGCTTGGACCCACAGTAAGGAAAGTTTCAGATGGCAAAGAAAGTCGAGAAGTACGTCAAGTTGCAGGTTCCGGCTGGCAAGGCGAACCCGAGCCCCCCGGTGGGACCGGCGCTGGGCCAGGCTGGCGTCAACATCATGGAGTTCTGCAAGGCGTTCAACGCCCAGACCCAGAAGATGGAGGCGGGAATGGTGATGCCGGTGGTGGTCACGGTCTACAACGACCGCAGCTTCACCTTCGTCATCAAGACGCCGCCGGCGTCGATCCTGCTGAAGAAGTCCCTGGGGCTGGACAAGGGCAGTGGCACGCCGAACACCAAGAAGGTCGGCAAGGTGTCGCGCAAGCAGCTCGAGGACATCGCCAAGGCGAAGATGCCCGATCTCACCGCCGCCGACCTGGATGCCGCCGTGCGCACCATCGCCGGCAGTGCCCGCAGCATGGGCCTCGACGTGGAGGGTGTGAAGTGACCGCCATGAGCAAGCGTGTAAAGGCCTGGCAGGACAAGGTCTCGCCTGTTGCCACCTATCCGATCGACGAGGCGCTCGCGCTGGTCAAGGGCAACGCCACGGCCAAGTTCCGCGAGTCCGTCGACGTGGCCGTGAACCTGGGTATCGATGCCAAGAAGTCCGACCAGGTGGTGCGTGGCTCGGCCCTGTTGCCGCATGGCACGGGCAAGGTCGTCCGCGTTGCCGTCTTCGCCCAGGGGCAGAACGCCGAGAAGGCCAAGGCCGCCGGCGCGGACGTCGTGGGCTTCGAGGACCTGGCCGAGCGCATGAAGGGTGGCGAGATCGACTACGACACCGTCATTGCGACGCCCGATGCCATGCGCATCGTCGGCCAGCTCGGTCGCGTGCTGGGCCCCCGGGGCCTGATGCCGAACCCTAAGGTGGGCACGGTCACCCAGGATGTCGAGACGGCCGTGAAGAACGCCAAGGCTGGCCAGGTCCGCTATCGCGCGGACAAGGCCGGCATCGTCCACTGCCCGATCGGCAAGGCGGACTTCGAGGTTGTCGCCCTGCGCGAGAACCTCATTGCGCTGCTGAACGACATCAAGAAGGTCAAGCCGCCAGCCAGCAAGGGCCAGTACCTGAAGCGCCTCACGGTGTCTTCGACGATGGGCCCCGGCGTGATGGTGGACCAGTCGAGCCTCGAAGCCGGCACCTAGGAGTTCCTGAAGGCGTGGCCCGGGTAACCGGGCCGCGCCGGTTCCGCCGCGACCAGCACGACGGTCGAGTCGGACGTTGCATCGAAGACCGCAGGTGGCAAAGACGATCCCGACCACCGGATCGGCCCGCGCCTTAATTCCCTGCGCAGATGGTGTTACCCGAATCAGGACAGCCTGGTGACGGCCGCCATCGGATCCGCCAGCCGGCGGAGCGGGCGCAAGCCCGGGACGCCGGCAGCGGTGACAGTGACTTTCGCATCAGGAGTGAACGATGGCATTAAGACTCGAAGACAAGAAGGCTCTTGTCGATGAGGTGAGTGCGATCGCGGCAACCGCGCACTCGGCCGTTGCGGCCGAGTATCGCGGGATGACAGTGGCGCAGGTGACCGAGCTGCGGGCCAAGGCCCGCAGCCAGGGCGTCTACGTCCGCGTGATCAAGAACACCCTCGCCAGGCGAGCCGTCGAAGGCACCGAGTTCGCATGCCTCAAGGAGGCCCTCAAGGGGCCGCTCATCCTGGCGTTTTCCCGCGAGGATCCAGGCGCTGCTGCCCGGGTCGTCAAGGATTTCGCCAAGACCAACGAGAAGCTGGTCACGAAGGCCGTTGCCATTGGCGGCAGCCTCTACGGACCGGCCGATCTCGAGCGGCTCGCGAGCTTGCCGACGCTGGACCAGGCCCGGGCGATCCTGCTCGGCGTGCTGCAGGCGCCGGGCACCAAGCTTGCCCGCACGCTGGCGGAGCCGGCCGCGCTGATTGCGCGCGTCCTCGCTGCCCGCGGCAAGGCGGAGGTGGCCTCCTGAAGGGTTTGCCTTCCGGGAGCCGACTAGCAAACAGAACCATCCGATATTCGGGTAACCAGACTCAAAGGACTTAAGGAGATTACGACCATGGCTCTTTCCAATCAGGATCTGCTCAACGAACTGAGCGCGAAGCCCATCATGGAGATCGTCGAGCTCGTGAAGATGCTCGAGGACAAGTGGGGCGTGTCCGCCGCTGCTCCGGTAGCCGTTGCCGCTGCTGGCGCCGCCGGCGCTGCCGCGCCGGCCGCCGAGGAGAAGACCGAGTTCACCGTCATGCTGAAGTCCATCGGCGAGAACAAGGTGGGCGTCATCAAGGCGATTCGCACGATCACGAGCCTGGGCCTCAAGGAGGCCAAGGACCTCGTCGAGGGCGCGCCGTCCGTGGTGAAGGAAGCGGTGTCGAAGGACGAGGCCGCGACCATCAAGAAGCAGCTCGAAGAAGCCGGCGCCACTGCTGAGGTTAAGTGAGCGGTTGCTGCCCGATGCTGACCATCACGCAGGCTTTTCCGCCTGCTGTGTTGCGAAACCGGGGTTCGCGGCAGCAGCCGGTGCGTTGCGCACCGGCTGCTGCCGCCCATTCCCCGACCTGAGTGCCCTGACAGAGGTGCTGCGCCATGACATTCTCATTTACCGATAAGAAGCGGATCCGGAAGGACTTCGGCAAGCGGCCGAGCATCCTCGGTGTTCCGCCCCTGCTCTCCATTCAGCTGGATTCCTACAAGAAATTCCTGCAGGAAGACACGGCCCTGGACAGCCGGAAAGATGAGCGCCGCGAGGATGTCGGTCTGCACGCCGCGTTCAAGAGCGTATTCCCGATCATCAGCTATTCGGGTAACGCCGCCCTGGAATTCATCAGCTATCGGCTCGGCGAGCCGGTATTCGACGTCAAGGAGTGCCAGCTCCGCGGCCTGACCTACGCGGCCCCGCTGCGGGTCCAGGTTCGCCTGGTGATCTACGACAAGGAAGGCTCGACCGCGACCAAGAAGATCGTCAAGGAGGTCCGCGAGCAGGAGGTCTACTTGGGCGAAATGCCCCTGATGACCGACTATGGCACCTTCGTCGTGAACGGCACCGAGCGGGTCATCGTTTCCCAGCTGCACCGTTCGCCCGGCGTGTTCTTCGACCACGACAAGGGCAAGACCCATTCTTCCGGGAAGCTGCTCTTCTCGGCCCGCATCATTCCCTACCGCGGCTCCTGGCTCGACTTCGAGTTCGATCCCAAGGACAGCGTATTCGCCCGTATTGACCGCCGCCGCAAGTTGCCGGTCACCATCATTCTGCGCGCCCTGGGCCTCACGAACCAGGAAATGCTGGACCTGTTCTTCGAGAAGAACGATTTCTACCTGTCCCCGAAGGAAGTGGAGCTCGGTCTCGTTCCGCAGCGCCTCCGTGGCGACACGGCCACCTTCGACATCAAGATCGGCCGCAAGGTCGTGGTCGAGGAAGGTCGCCGGATCACGGCCCGCCACGTGCGTGAGCTCGAGGAGTCCGGCGCCAAGACCATGGTGGTGCCCAAGGAATACCTCGAGGGCAAGATCCTCGCCCACGACGTCGTCGACAAGAGCTCGGGCGAGCTGCTGGCCCGCGCCAACGACGAGCTCACCACCGAGCTGATCGAGCAGTTCGTCGAGAAGGGCATCAAGCACATCCGGACGCTCTACGTGAACGACCTGGACCGTGGCCCCTACATTTCCAACACGCTCCGGATCGACTCCTCGGTTACCCGTCTCGACGCCCTCGTCGAGATCTACCGCATGATGCGTCCGGGCGAGCCGCCGACCAAGGAGGCTGCCGAGAACCTGTTCCACAACCTGTTCTTCAACGCCGAGCGCTACGACATCTCCAGCGTCGGCCGGATGAAGTTCAACCGGCGCGTGGGCCGCAGCGAGTCCACGGGCCATGGCGTGCTCACGAAGGAAGACATCATCGACGCCCTGCGGACCCTCATGGAGATCCGCAACGGCCGGGGCCAGGTGGACGACATCGATCACCTGGGCAACCGCCGCGTGCGCAGCGTGGGCGAGATGGCGGAGAACGCCTTCCGCGTCGGCCTCGTGCGTGTGGAGCGCGCCGTGAAGGAGCGCCTGACTATCGCCGACTCCGAGGGCCTGATGCCCCAGGAGCTGATCAATGCCAAGCCCGTTGCGGCAGCGGTCAAGGAGTTTTTCGGGTCCAGCCAGCTCTCGCAGTTCATGGACCAGAACAATCCGCTCTCGGAAGTCACCCACAAGCGCCGCGTTTCGGCACTCGGGCCGGGCGGCCTGACCCGCGAGCGGGCCGGCTTCGAGGTGCGCGACGTGCACCCGACCCACTACGGGCGGGTCTGCCCGATCGAGACGCCGGAAGGCCCGAACATCGGCCTGATCAACTCGCTGTCCGTCTATGCGCGGACCAACGAGTACGGCTTCCTCGAGACGCCGTACCGCAAGGTCAGGAATGGCAAGGTCACCGACGACGTCGAGTACCTCTCGGCGATCGAGGAGGGCCAGCACGTCATCGCCCAGGCGAACGCCCAGCTCGACGCCAAGGGCATGTTCGTCGAGGAACTCGTCTCGGTGCGCCACCAGAACGAGTTCACCCTGCTGCCCCGCGAGCGCATCGACTACATGGACGTGTCGCCGAAGCAGACGGTCTCCGTCGCCGCGTCGCTGATCCCGTTCCTGGAGCACGACGACGCGAACCGCGCGCTCATGGGCGCGAACATGCAGCGCCAGGCGGTGCCGACACTGCGTTCCGACGTGCCCCTGGTCGGCACGGGGATGGAGCGCGCTGTCGCGATCGACTCGGGCGTGACGGTCGTTGCCCGTCGCGGCGGCGTCGTCGATTTCGTCGATGCCTCCCGCATCGTGGTGCGGGTGAACGACGACGAGACGATCCCGGGCGAGCCGGGCGTCGACATCTACAACCTGACCAAGTACACCCGTTCCAACCAGAACACCTGCATCAACCAGCGCCCGCTGGTGAAGGCCGGCAACGTCATTTCGAAGCGGGACGTGCTGGCGGACGGGGCGTCCACCAGCCTGGGCGAGCTCGCGCTCGGCCAGAACCTGCTGGTCGCCTTCATGCCCTGGAACGGCTACAACTTCGAGGACTCCATCCTGATCTCGGAGCGCCTCGTGGAAGAGGACCGCTTCACGACGATCCACATCGAGGAGCTCACCTGCGTTGCCCGCGACACCAAGCTGGGCCCGGAGGAGATCACCGCCGACATCCCGAACGTCGGCGAGACGGCGCTGGCCAAGCTGGACGAAGCCGGTATTGCCTACATCGGCGCCGAGGTGAAGGTTGGCGACATCCTGGTCGGGAAGGTCACGCCGAAGGGCGAGACCCAGCTGACTCCGGAGGAGAAGCTGCTGCGCGCCATCTTTGGCGAGAAGGCGTCCGACGTGAAGGACACGGGCCTGCGCGTTCCGCCCGGCATGGATGGCACCGTCATCGATGTCCGTGTCTTCACCCGGGACGGGGTCGACAAGGACAGCCGCGCCCTGGCCATCGAGTCGGCGGAGCTCGAGAGCGTCCGCAAGGACTTCGATGACCAGCTGCGGATCCTGGAGAAGGACATCTTCCAGCGCGTCGAGCGGATGATCGTCGGCAAGCAGGCCGAGGGCGGTCCCGGCTCCCTCAAGGGTGGCGGTCGCGTCACCCAGGGCTACCTGGCCGAATTGCCCCGCGAGAAGTGGTTCGAGATCCGGCTCACGAACGACGAGGCCAACGCCCAGCTGGAGCAGGCTGCCGAACGCCTGCGCCAGCAGCGCCAGGAGTTCGACCGCCGTTTCGAGGAGAAGCGCAAGAAGATCACCGCGGGCGACGATCTGGCCCCCGGCGTCCTCAAGATGGTGAAGGTCTACCTCGCCGTCAAGCGCCGGATCCAGCCGGGCGACAAGATGGCCGGCCGGCACGGCAACAAGGGCGTCATCTCCACCATCGTCCCGGTGGAAGACATGCCATACCTGGCCGACGGCACCCCGGTCGACATCGTGCTGAACCCGCTCGGCGTGCCGTCCCGCATGAACATCGGCCAGGTCCTCGAGACGCACCTCGGGTGGGCCGCCAAGGGCCTGGGCCTGCGGATCGGGGCGCTGATCGATGCCAATGCGTCGACCGGCGACAAGCGCAAGTTCCTGGACGAGATCTACAACAAGACGGGCGGCCAGAAGGTCAGGCTCACGGATCTGACGGATGAGGAGGTCGAGGAGCTCGCGGGCAACCTGCGGCACGGCGTGCCGATGGCGACCCCGGTCTTCGACGGCGCCAGCGAGCAGGAGATCAAGCAGCTGCTGACGCTGGCCGGAGTGCCCCTGACGGGCCAGGCGCAGCTGTACGACGGCCGGACGGGCGAGGGCTTCGACCGTCCCACGACGGTCGGCTACATGTACATGCTGAAGCTGAACCATCTGGTAGACGACAAGATGCACGCACGGTCCACCGGCCCCTACAGCCTGGTCACCCAGCAGCCGCTGGGCGGCAAGGCGCAGTTCGGCGGCCAGCGCTTCGGCGAGATGGAAGTGTGGGCGCTCGAGGCCTACGGCGCCTCCTACACGCTGCAGGAGATGCTGACGGTCAAGTCCGACGACGTGCAGGGCCGCACCAAGATGTACAAGAACATCGTGGACGGCACGCACGAGATGGCTGCAGGCATGCCGGAATCCTTCAACGTGCTCGTGAAGGAAATCCGGTCGCTCGCGATCAACATCGAACTCGAGAAGGACTAAGCCATGAGAGACCTACTGAAGCTTTTCAAGCAGCAGCAGACGGTCGAGGACTTCGACGCGATCCGCATTGCGCTGGCGTCTCCCGACATGATCCGCTCCTGGTCCTTTGGCGAGGTCAAGAAGCCCGAGACGATCAACTACCGCACCTTCAAGCCCGAGCGCGATGGCTTGTTCTGCGCCAAGATCTTCGGGCCCATCAAGGACTACGAGTGCCTGTGCGGCAAGTACAAGCGGCTCAAGCACCGTGGCGTCGTCTGCGAGAAGTGCGGTGTCGAAGTCACCCAGGCCAAGGTGCGCCGCGAGCGCATGGGCCACATCGAGCTCGCAAGCCCGGTCGCCCACATCTGGTTCCTGAAGTCGCTTCCTTCCCGCATTGGCCTCATGCTCGACATGACGCTGCGGGAGATCGAGCGGGTCCTGTACTTCGAGGCCTTCGTCGTCATCGACCCGGGCATGACGCCCCTCGAGCGGGGCCAGTTGCTGACGGATGAGCAGTACCTGGAGGCCGTCGAACAGCACGGTGACGAATTCGACGCCCGGATGGGCGCCGAGGCCGTCCACCAGATGCTCCGCACCATCGACCTCACGCGGGAAGTCGTCCAGATCCGCGAGGACATCGCCGGCACCAGCTCCGACACCAAGATCAAGCGCCTTTCCAAGCGCCTGAAGCTCGTCGAGGCCTTCCTGGAGTCCGGCAATCATCCCGAGTGGATGGTCATGACGGTCCTGCCGGTGCTGCCGCCCGACCTGCGGCCGCTGGTGCCGCTGGATGGCGGCCGCTTTGCCACGTCCGACCTGAACGACCTGTACCGGCGCGTCATCAACCGGAACAACCGCCTGCGCCGGCTGCTCGAGCTGAACGCTCCCGACATCATCGTCCGGAACGAGAAACGGATGCTACAGGAAGCGGTGGACGCTCTCCTCGACAACGGCCGCCGCGGGCGCGCCATCACGGGCACCAACCGCCGCCCGCTCAAGTCGCTCGCCGACATGATCAAGGGCAAGCAGGGCCGGTTCCGCCAGAACCTGCTCGGCAAGCGCGTCGACTACTCCGGCCGTTCGGTGATCGTGGTCGGCCCGACCCTCAAGCTGCACCAGTGCGGCCTGCCGAAGAAGATGGCGCTCGAGCTGTTCAAGCCCTTCATCTTCTCCAAGCTGCAGATTCGTGGCGAAGCCTCGACGATCAAGGCCGCCAAGCGGCTGGTCGAGCGCGAGGGCCCGGAAGTGTGGGACATCCTCGAGGAAGTCATCCGCGAGCACCCCGTGCTGCTGAATCGTGCGCCGACGCTCCATCGCCTGGGCATCCAGGCCTTCGAGCCCGTGCTGATCGAGGGCAAGGCCATCCAGCTGCATCCGCTGGTCTGCACGGCCTTCAACGCCGACTTCGACGGCGACCAGATGGCCGTCCACGTGCCGCTGTCGCTCGAGGCGCAGCTCGAGGCCCGCGCATTGATGATGTCGACCAACAACATCCTCTCGCCGGCCAACGGCGAGCCGATCATCGTGCCGTCCCAGGACGTCGTGCTCGGCCTCTACTACATGACCCGCGAGCGCATCAACGCGCGCGGCGAGGGCATGGTGTTCGCGGACGTCAGCGAGGTCCATCGCGCCTACGAGAGCCGCACCGTCGACCTGCACGCGAAGATCAAGGCCCGTATCCGCCACACCAGCGTGGACGACTCGGGGCACATCACGAGTGCCGTCAAGCTGGTCGAGACCACCGTGGGCCGCGCCCTGCTGTCCGAGATCCTGCCGGAGGGCATGGATTTCTCGATGGTCAACCGGAACATGGACAAGAAGTCCATCTCCGGCTGCATCAATGCCTGCTATCGCCAGGTCGGCCTCAAGAAGACGGTCGTCTTCGCCGACCAGCTGATGTACACGGGCTTCGCCTACGCCACCCGGGCCGGCATCTCGATCGGTGTCGACGACATGGTTGTCCCCCAGGAGAAGGTGAAGATCCTGGAATCTGCTGACGAGGAAGTGAAGGAGATCCAGGACCAGTTCGCGAGCGGCCTCGTCACGAACGGCGAGCGCTACAACAAGGTCGTGGACATCTGGTCCCGCACCAATGACCTCGTCGCCAAGGCGATGATGGAGAAGCTCGGCTCGGAGACCGCCGTCAACGCGAAGGGCGAGAGCACCAAGCAGGCGTCATTCAATTCCATCTTCATGATGGCCGACTCCGGCGCCCGCGGTTCCGCCGCCCAGATCCGGCAGCTCGCCGGTATGCGTGGCCTCATGGCCAAGCCGGACGGCTCGATCATCGAGACGCCGATCACCGCGAACTTCCGCGAGGGCCTCGACGTCCTCCAGTACTTCATCTCGACCCACGGCGCCCGGAAGGGCCTTGCGGACACCGCGTTGAAGACCGCCAACTCCGGCTATCTCACCCGCCGCCTGGTCGACGTGGCCCAGGACCTGGTCGTGTCTTCCGAGGATTGCGGCACCACCAACGGCCTGTACATGACCCCCCTCGTCGAGGGCGGCGACGTCGTCGAGCCCCTGCGCGAGCGGGTCCTTGGCCGCGTCCTGGCCGACAATGTGTCCCGGCCCGGCACTGACGAGATCATCCTCGAGTCCGGCGTCCTCCTCGACGAGCGGAAGGTCCGCAAACTCGAGGAATTCGGCGTGGACCAGGTCAAGGTTCGCTCGCCCATCACGTGCGAGACCCGCTACGGCGTCTGCGCGCTCTGCTACGGCCGCGATCTTGCGCGCGGCACGCGGGTGAACATCGGCGAGGCGGTCGGGGTGATTGCCGCCCAGTCCATCGGTGAGCCCGGCACGCAGCTCACGATGCGCACGTTCCACATCGGTGGCGCGGCATCCCGCGCGGCCGCTGCGACGAGCGTCGAAGTGAAGCGCCCTGGCACCGTCCGCCTGCACAACGTGAAGACGGTTCGTCACGAGAAGGGCTACCTCGTCGCCGTGAGCCGGTCCGGCGAAATCGGCGTCATGGACGAGCAAGGTCGGGAGCGCGAGCGCTACCGGATCCCGTACGGTGCAGTCATCAACATCGATGACGGCATCAAGGTCGATGGCGGGCAGATCGTGGCCACCTGGGATCCGCACACCCACCCGGTGGTCGCGGAAGTAGGCGGCCTGCTCAAGTTCCAGGACTTCGTCGAGGGTGTCACGGTCGCCGAGCAGGTAGACGAGGTCACAGGCCTGTCCAGCTACCTGATCATGGACCCCAAGCAGCGTGGCATGAGTGGCCGGGATCTCCGCCCGACCGCCAAGCTGCTGAACGCCAAGGGCCAGGAAATCTGCTTCGCCAATACCGACATCCCGGCCGTCTACGCGTTGCCGGCGGGTGCCGTGGTCACCATGGCCGATGGCGCCCGGGTCTCGGTGGGCGACGTCATCGCCCGCATCCCGCAGGAGTCGTCGAAGAC
>Ga0268299_1004249_pt1 | contig 11506 bp, 7 predicted proteins | sample NOBtaG_FD_193484 | JGI IMG/M metagenome (GOLD analysis project Ga0268299, IMG submission 193484) | Activated sludge microbial communities from bioreactor in Nijmegen, Gelderland, Netherland - NOB reactor | ecosystem: Engineered > Bioreactor > Aerobic > Activated sludge | place: Netherlands... | reverse complement strand
CCCGGCATCACACCTACCTGCCCCCCCATGTCCTCCTCCCGTCTCGGCGTCGGCTTCATCGGATCCGGCTTCAACACCCGCTTCCACATCCAGGCGTGGCAGGGCGTCCGCGACGCCGACGTGCTCGGCGTCTGGAGCCCGAACGCCAAGAACGCCGCCAGCGCCGCGGGCCTCGCCCGCAGCCTCGATGTCGGCGCCGCCAAGGCCTACAAGTCCATCACGGAGATGGTCGCCGACCCGGCGATCGACGCCCTCTGGCTCTGCGGGCCCAACCAGGCCCGCATCGAGAACGTCGAGGAGATCGTGGACGCCATCAAGCGCGGCAAGGGTACACTCAAGGGCATCGCCTGCGAGAAGCCGTTGGCCCGCAACGTGGCCGAGGCGAAGGAGGTCGCCAAGCTCGTGCGCAGCGTCGGGCTCAAGACCGGCTACCTCGAGAACCAGCTCTTCGCACCACACGTCGAAGCGGGCAAGAAGCTCATCTGGGCCCGCGGCGCCGCCACCACCGGCCGGCCGTACCTCGCCCGCGCCGCCGAGGAGCACTCGGGCCCGCACATGCCCTGGTTCTGGAACGGGGCACTCCAGGGCGGCGGCGTGCTCAACGACATGATGTGCCACTCCGCCCTCGTGGTGCGCCACCTGCTCACCGAGCCCGGGCAACCGCTCAGCTCGGTGAAGCCGGTGCGCATCACCGGACACATCGCCTCGCTCAAGTGGTCGCGGCCCGCCTACGCCAGGAAGCTGACCAAGATGATGGGCCCGTCGATCGACTACACCAAGAAGCCCAGCGAGGACTTCGCGAGCGTCATGATCGAGTTCGAGACCGCCGACGGGCACAAGGTGATCGGCGAGGCGACCACGAGTTGGAGCTTCGTCGGCGCCGGACTCCGCCTCTCGGCCGAGTTGCTGGGCCCCGAATACTCGATGAAGTGGAACTCGCTGGACTCGGGCCTCCAGCTGTTCTTCTCGCGCGAGGTGACCGGACGGGCCGGCGAGGACCTGGTCGAGAAGCAGAACGCCGAGCAGGGCGTGATGCCGGTGGTGCCCGAGGAGTACCTCGCGTACGGCTACACGGGCGAGGATCGGCACTTCGTGCGCGTCTTCCTCGGCAAGGAGCAGCCCCTGCTGACCTTCGACGACGGCGTCGAGGTGGTGAAGATGCTCATGACCGCGTACCAGAGCGCGGAGAGCGGCCGCAGCGTGGCCTTCCCCGGCAAGGGACTCGACCGCTTCGTGCCGGCCGTCGCTAAGGGGTCGTGGACGCCCTGACCAGCGCCGCGAACACCTGAGGGTCCGACGCACGGGCGTGCACCTCCTGCACGCCCGTTTCGTCGAGGATGCGCCGCACGTTCCCGGCGCGCACACCCCCGCCCGCGAGGATCACGATCCGCCCCGCGGCGCGCCGCACGTGGCGCGCGAGTGTGCCGGTGCCCTCGAGCGCCGTCGCGGCATGGCCCGACGTGAGCACCAGGTCGACCCCCAGCGCGATGAGCTGGTCGAGTGCGGCGTCCGCGTCGGGGGTGCGGTCGAACGCGCGGTGGCAGGCCACCCGCATCGGCCGCGCGAGGTCGACGAGCGTGCGCATCCGTTCCACGTCGAGGGACCCGTCCGCGCGCAGGATGCCGCACACCACGCCCTCGGCGCCCGCCTCCCGCGCCATCAGCACGCCGTCGCGCATCTCCGCGAACTCGGCGTCGCTGTACCGGAAGTCGCCCTCGCGCGGACGGATCATCACGTGGATCGGCACCGCGATCGCGCGCGTGCCCTCGGCCGTCAACGCGGCACGCACCGCGCCGATCAGCGCCCGCGAGGGCGTGAGCCCGCCCTCCCCCGGCCCGCAAAGCTCGAGACGACCGGCACCGCAATCCACTGCGGCACAGGCCGTCTCGAGTGTATCCACGTAGGCCTCGAGCAGCAGGGACGGCGGGTGGCGGGGGGACGGCGGCGGCGCACCGTCGTCCGAGCGCCGCCCGCCGCCCGCACCACTCACAGACTCCACCCCGCACGGTAGGTCGGCGTCACCCACTCCGCCGGTGGCGTGACGTTCTTGATCATGCCGGTGTTGGGATCCATCTCCAGCGTCTTGCCCATGCGCACCGCGAGGCAGCCGATGAGGATCATCTCCGTCATCGGGCCGGCGTAGCCCGCGAAGTCGCTGCCCGGCTGCGTGCCGTTCTTGCACGCGGCGATCCACTCCTTGTAGACACCCTCCGTCCGTGGGTACTTCACGGGGAGCGGCGAGGCCTTCACCTGCTCCGCGAGCGCGTTGTCGAGCAGCCGCGGATTCTCGGCGTAGGTGCCGGCGAGGATCATGCCCTTGTCACCCACCCAGAGCTGTCCGCCCGTGGGGTCGTGCGGCCAGTTCTGCTCGTCCCCGAACTCCGCCGGGCGCGGCGGGAAGAGCGAGCCGTCGCGCCAGGTGAGGGTCACCGCCGGACGATTGCCGATCGCCGGGAACTCGTAGGTGATCCGTTCGGACGCCGGTGCCGTCTCGGTGAACAGCGCCGTGCTCTCGGGGATGATGCGCGCCGGGTACTTGAGCCCGAGCGTCCAGTACGCCGCGTCCATGATGTGGCAGGCCATGTCGCCCATGGCGCCGGTGCCGAAGTCCCACCAGCCGCGCCAGTTGAACGGCGCATAGCGCGGGTGGTACGGACGGTCCTCGGCGGGGCCGAGCCAGAGGTTCCAGTCGAGCGTCGGCGGGACGTTATGCGCGTCCGTGGGACGGTTGAGCGCCTGCGGCCAGATCGGTCGGTTGGTCCAGTAGTCGACCCGGCTCACCGTGCCGATGAGCCCCGCCTCCACCCACTCGCGGATGAGGCGGATGCCCTCGAGCGCGTGGCCCTGGTTGCCCATCTGCGTGGCCTGCCGGGGCCGCTTCGCCGCCTCGGCCTTGAGCGCCCGCACCTCGCCGATCGTGCGGGCGAGCGGCTTCTGGCAGTACACGTGTTTGCCCATCTTGAGTGCGAGCATCGCCGCCGCCGCATGCGAGTGGTCCGGCGTGGAGACCGTCACCGCGTCGATGTTGTTGCGCTCCTTCTCGAGCATCTCGCGGTAGTCCTTGTAGCGCCGCGCCTTGGGATTCGCACGGAAGGAGCCCTCCGCCGCCTTCCAGTCCACGTCGGCCATCGCGACGATCTCCTCGTGCGCGACGCCGCGGACGTCGGTCGCGCCCATGCCGCCGACGCCGATGCAGGCGATGCGGAGCTTCTGCGACGGCTGCGCGGCCCCTCCGTCGAAGGCCTGCAACGGACGCGGCATCGCCGCGAGCGCACCGGCCGCCGCGAGCCCGCCGACGAAGGTGCGACGATCGAATTCCTTGCGGGACATGCGGTCTCCTCAGCGAGCGGGGGTGGGGGCCTTCGGGTCGGTCTTGAACGTGAGCAGGAACAGGAACAGCACCGCGAGCGCGCCATAGGCCGGGATCGGCCAGATCGCGGCCCAGTCATGCGTGACGGCGCCTTGCGCGCCGCTCGTCGCATAGCGGTCCACCACCCAGCCCGACGCGAAGGCGCCGATGAAGTAGCCGAGCCCGTTGGTGACGAGATTGACGAACCCCTGGGCGGCGGCGCGCACCTTCTCGCCGGCCACCTGGTCGGTGTAGATCTGGCCGCTGACGAAGAAGAAGTCGTAGCACACCCCGTGCAGCAGGATGCCGGCCCAGATCAGCGCCATGCCCGCACCCGCGTCGCCGTTGGCGAACGCGAGGTAGCGCAGTGCCCAGGCGAGCATGCCGCCCAGCATGATCCACTTGATGCCGAAGCGCGCGAGCAGCACCGGCAGCGCGAGCATGAACAACACCTCACTCACCTGCCCGAACGTCTGGATGAACGCCGGCTCCGCGACGCCGATCTCGTTGAGGTAGAGGTTGGTGAACGAGTAGTAGAACTGCAGCGGGATGCAGAGCAGGAACGAGCCGAGCACGAAGACGGCGAACCCCGGCTTGCCGAGCAGCGAGAGCGCATCGAGTCCGAGCACGTCGCGCAGCGAGACCGGCTTGCCCGCCGCCTTGGGCGGGGTCGGCGGCAGCATGAAGCAGAAGAGCCCGAGCACCAGGGACGCGCCGGCCGCCAGCTGCATCGGCAGGGCCAGCGCCTCCGCCTTCAGCACCTTGCCCACGATCACGCCGGCCACGATCCAGCCGATGGTGCCGAGCACCCGGATGAGCGGGAACTCCTTCGCCGGGTCCTGGATGTGGTGGAACGAGATGGATGTCGTGAGCGACAGCGTCGGCATGTAGCAGAGCGCGTAGCCGATCAGCATCGGATAGAAGCGGCTGAAATCGGTCTGCAGGGAGACGAGGTACAACAGCGCCCCGCCCACCAGGTGGAGCAGGGCCAGCAGCTTCTCGGTGTTGAAGAACCGGTCCGCGACCATCCCGATGAAGAACGGCGACACGATCGCCGCGATCGCGGTCGCGCCGTACGCCGCACCGATCTGCGCACCCGTGAACTGCAGCGTCTGCCCGAGGTAGGTGCCCATGGTGACGAACCAGGCACCCCAGACGAAGAACTGCAGGAACATCATCACCGCGAGGCGTGCCTTCATTTGGTCAGCTCGCGGATGCGGATGTTGCGGAACGCGATCACGTCGCCGTGCTCCTGCAGCCCGATGTGCCCGCGCTTGGCCAGGCCGTAGCTCGGCCACTGGTTGAACTTCGTCTTGGCGACCTTGGCGGTCCATTCAGGCGTCCAGAGCCGGTACTCGAGCAGCTTCACGTCGTTGAGCCAGTGCTCCACATGCGGGCCCACCGCGACGATGCGCGCCTTGTTCCACTCCCCCACGGGCCGGGTGACGTCGCGGACCGGTGCATCGAGCGCGTAGTTGGCGCCGGCGGACGTGAGGGTGTTCTTGCCGTCGTTGTGCACCGCGTTGTCGAGGATCTGCATCTCGGGTGCGTTCTCGTAGATCACCTTCGTCCCTTCGGTGGCGCGGTAGAAGATCCCGCTGTTGCCGCCGCGGCGGATCTGCCACTCCAGCTCGAGCTCGAAGTCCGCGTACTGCGCCCGCGTGATGATGTCGCCGCCGAACCGGGTGCGCGTCAGCACCCCCGTGGTCGGATCGAACTGCCACGCCGAGGGCATCGAGTCGACCCCGTAGCCGCGCCACGCCTTGGTGGATCCGTCGAGCAGGTTCACCCAGGGCCCGGCCTTGGCCCCGGCGACGGTCTCGGGCTTCGACACTTGCGCCGTGGCGCAGGCGGAGACGGCGGTGATCAACAGGGCGGCGGCCGTCAGCCGCGCGCCGATTCTCAGCGGGTCCATCGCGTCCTCGGAACGTCAGGGGGAGGTGGGTCGGAGCGGCGGGAACGTACCGTTTTCGGTGCAGCGCGGGAAGTCGCGCACGCGCTGCGGATTACCCCCGGCGCAGGTGCGGAGTCTCCTCACCGCGCGTGCAGCTCTCGCCGACTGCGCAGGCGCCGCCGGCACCCTAGGGTTCAAGCAGTTCCCTCCCGAGAGGACCCCATGACCCGCCCGCGCGTCGCCCTCGCCGCCCTCACCCTCCTGGCCGCGGCCTGCGGTCCCAGCATCCAGTACCACCGCGCGCCCGATGTGCGGCTGCCCGCCGGCGCGACCTGGGCGTGGGGCGCACCCGACCACGACGGTCTCTCGCTCCGCGACGGGGCCCTGGTCCCTGCCGACAGCATCAGCCGCATGATCTCGGACGCCATCGCGCGCGAGCTCACGGGCAAGGGGTTCCGCCGCGTCGACGCCGCCCCGCAGTTCGTCGTGCACTTCCACGTGGGGCAGCGTCAGGTCGCCGACACGGTGCCGCCGCGCAACGCGCCTGACGGCGTGCGCATGCCCGGACGCTGGGGCGGCTATGGTGATCCCGAGGACATCGCCACACGCACCTTCACGTGGGAGGAGGGCATGCTGATCATCGATGCCCTCACACCGGACGGGCGCATCGTGGCCTGGCGTGGCGTGATCGCCGGCGAGGTGCCGCCCGAGGCCGCACGGGCGCCCGACAAGGCGATCGGCGAGGCCGTACGATTGCTGCTGCGCGGCTTCCCCTGAGGCACCGGACTGGGCATCTTCACCGCGCCCGACGCCTGTTGCGTCCGGCGCGGCGCCGTCGTGGCACCGCGCGCGCCCCCCATCCGTGCACCACGTGTCGCGTCCATCGCCCGCCTTCCCCCTCGCCGCGGCCCTCGCCGCTTCCCTCTCGGCGGCCAGCTTCGCGGCCAGCGTCGTAGCCAGCCTCGTCCTCGTCCCCGCGGTCGAGGCACAGATGGCCCCGCTCGCCGGCGCCGCCCGCCGCGGAACCGCGACGGTCGTGTCCACGCCGCCGCGCATCGACGGCCGGCTCGACGACGCCGCCTGGCGCGACGCGGCGCGCTACGCCGACTTCGTGCAGCGCGAACCGGTGGAGGGCACGCCCGTCTCCGAGCGCACCGAGGTCCGCATCGTCACCGACGGCGAGGCGCTCTACGTGGCGGCCTGGCTGCTCGACCGCGAGCCGCAGCTCATCGTGCCGAGCGAGAAGATCCGCGACGTCACGCTGACCAACAGCGACTACTTCGCCTTCATCCTCGATACCTACCATGACCGGCAGAACGGCTTCCTGTTCGCCACCACGCCGTCGGGCATCGAGCATGACGCGCAGATCATCCGCGAGGGCGAAGGCGGCGGCGTGTTCGCCGGCGGCCAGAACCGCGCGCAGGCCGGGGCCCTCGGCGGCGTGAACGTGAACTGGGATGCGAGCTGGACCGTCGCGACGACACAGGACTCGCTCGGCTGGTACGCGGAGTTCCGCATCCCCTTCTCGACCATCCGCTACGGCGCCGGGGCGGTCCAGACCTGGGGCCTCAACATCATGCGCGGCATCCGGCGCCGGAACGAGGAAGCGCTCTGGTCGCGCGTCTCGCGGCAGTTCAGCATCAACCGCCTCTCGCAGGCCGGCACGCTCGAGGACCTCCGCGTCCCGTCGCAACGCATCGCGACGATCACGCCGTATGCCCTCGGCAACACCTCGCGCACCTTCGCCACTCAGACCGCGTTCCGCGGCATCGGCGAGGCCGGTGCCGACGCCAAGATCGGCATCACGCCCAGCCTCACCCTCGACCTCACGTACAACACCGACTTCGCGCAGGTCGAGGTCGATGAGCAGCGCACCAACCTCACGCGCTTCCCCATCTTCTTCCCCGAGAAGCGGCCTTTCTTCCTCGAGAACGCCGGCGTCTTCTCGGCCGGCACGCCGCAGGCCGTCGACCTGTTCTTCACGCGACGCATCGGCATCGACTCCGTCGGGCAACCCGTCCCCATCCTGGGCGGCGGCCGCCTCACCGGCCGCATCGGTGGCCTGACCGTCGGCGCGCTGCAGATGGTCACCGACGACGTCAACGGCGTGCGTGGCAACTCGTACACCGTCGCACGCGCCCTGCGCGAGGTCTCCGCACGCTCGCGCGTGGGCCTCATCGCAGCCCAGCGCCAGCGCCTCGGCGACGCTGACGACCGCAACCGCGTGTTCGGCGCCGATGCGCGCGTGGGCATCGGCCAGGCCTGGACCGCGGACGCCTGGGCCGCCACGACCGAGACACCGGGTCGGAGCGACGACGAGACCGCGTTCAGCGGGCGCCTCGCCTACGTCACCCGCGACTGGAGCCACTCGGCGCGCGTGCTCAAGGTGGGCGACGATTTCAACCCGGAGCTCGGCTTCATGAGCCGACCCGCCGGGTATCGCTTCGACGAACTCATGCTCATGCGCCTGGTGCGCAGCAGCCGCTGGTCCAAGGTGCGGCAGTGGAATCCGCATCTCTCGCTCCGCCGCTACGTCGGCACCGACGGGTTCCTCCAGTCCTCGCACATCCACGTGGACCTGACGGAGGTCGAGTTCAACGACGCCGGACGGTTCGGGCCGGAGCTGAACCTGTACTCCGAGGGCCTGCAGGCGCCGTTCACCATCGCACCCGGCGTGGTCCTCCAGCCGGGCCAATACGAATGGGCGCAGTACGGCCTCGACTGGTCCTCCAATCCGAGTGCGCCGCTCTCGTTCCTGAGCCGCGTGGACGTCGGCCCCTTCTACTCCGGCTCACGCGCGGGCGGCAACGTCACCGTCACCGCGCGGCGCGGCAGCTCGGCCTCGGGGTCCCTGCTCTTCGATTACCAGGACGTGGACCTGCCCGAGGGCGACTTCGTGCGGAAGCTGATCGGCGTGAAGTTGGCGTACTTCTTCACGCCGCGCGTGTTCATCCAGTCGCTGACGCAGTACAACAATCAGCGTGAGGTCTTCACGGCCAACGTGCGTTTCGCCTGGCTGAACACCGCCGGCACCGGGCTCTTCGTGGTGTTCAACGACGGGGAGCAGGCCGACAGCTTCACCCGCTGGCGGCTGCCGATCGCGCGGTCACTGACGGTGAAGTACTCGTACCAGCTGGGGCGCGCGGGCTGACGCACCGATTGACGCACCGGCCCACGCACGGGCTCACGCCCGCGCGTCAGGGCCGGGCGTCCGGGTAGATGAGGTCGTAGAACGCGACCGTCTCGCCGGGTTCGATGAACGTCGACACCGAGACCCGCGCCCCGTCGGGCGCCGCGACCGTAAGGAAGACCTCCACGCCCGTCGGGATGTCGCAGATCGCGTAACGCCCCTCGATGGTCGTCCGCGCGCGCGATGTGCGCGCGTCGTCGAGGTTGGAGACCGCACCCCGACGGATGCGCGCCACCACCGAGCCGCCCACCACCACGCCGGCCCCGCGTGCCACCGAACCCACCAGCACCGCGTGCCCCGGCTTCTCGCCGCAGGCCTCGCGCGCCAGCTCCTGCAGCGTCTTCACGCGCACGAGTTCCTTCGCCGTGCGCGGCGTCTGGGTGAACTGCACGCGCAGGCGCTCCGGCTCCACGTCGAAGACCGCGTAGTACGGTGTGGTCACCTCGACCGCGTACTCGCCGCCCACCAGGCCGGCGAAGTGCACGCGGCCCCGCTCGTCGGAGACCACCTGTTCGTCCGAACCCGCGAACGTCGCGGCCACGCCCGGCGCCGGCACGAGCTTCCCGTCCTCGAGCGTGACGACGTCGATGTCGAGCGCCGAGGTCGGCCGCGACCAGAGCACGTCGCTGCTCGAGGCGGAGCGCACCGCGAGCAGGTCGCCACCGGTCACGCGCATGCGGGAGGTCTGCGGCACCTCGAAGTAGTCCGAGCGCCAGGTGTTCACCGCCGTGCCGGCACGCAGCACCGTGTCCGCGAGTGCCGAGCGCACGGGGATCGGCGCACGGATCAACCAGCGCGGCAGGATCCACGCCCCGTTGCTGAGCTGCGCGAACTCGATGTCCCCGCCCGCCATCATGTCCTTCACCGTCTGCGGCACGTTCACGTACGTGAACTCCACCTTGGCGAGCCGACGCGACTCGGCCTCGAACCACAGCGTGCCCTTGATCTCCGAGCGGCGCACCGTGGTGAGCGGCGCGAAGTCGAGGGCGATGCGGCTGGGCTGGGCCGCCGTGGGCGCGCGCATGGTGAAGCAGTGCGTGCGGGTGAAGTAGGGCGAGAGCAGCACCGTGAGGTCGGGCGCCACGTACCGGAGCCCGGAGTCGGTCGGTGTCACGTAGCCGCGCGCCTCAAGTGTCTCCGGGGCGAAGCTCGTCCAGGGCTGCTCCCCCTCGCTGCGCACACGGCCGAACACCGACTCCAGCAGCAGCGGCGGCGGTCGCGTGTCGATCTTGCGGCTGTGCAGCATCATCTCGAAGCGATAGCTCAACTCGCGGATCGTGATGTCCGCCGCCAGGATCGCCGTGCGCGCCTCCTCCCAGAGGATCGCCGAGGCCAGGCCCTCCTCGGGATTGGACTGACAGTCCGCCTGCTCCGACGCCGTGACCGTCGGCAGGCGCACCGGGACCTGGTCCAGGGCCAGCCGCACCGTGGTGTCCCCGCGGATGCTGAGCAGGCCACTGGTCCAGGGCGTGAAGCCGATGCGTAGCGTCCGCAGGCGGTACCGACCGGCCGCCGGTGCGCGCAGCGTGAAGCGCCCCTGTACGTCCGAGAGCCCGCGCGCGCGGACCGCTTCCGATTCGTCGAGAAGCAGCACCACGGCACCGAGGATCGGCGCCTGATCCACAGCGCGCAGCACGGTGCCGCGCACCGCCTGCGCCGCAAGGCCGCTCAACGGGAGCATCACCAGCCAGAGTGCGCCCAACGCGAACAGGAGGCGGCGGACCGAGAGGCGCGGCACGCCGTGGCTCCCCTGTGTACGGGAACGGACGGCGAGGGAGTTCACTGGGTGCACGAGTCAGCCGGCAGAGGGGGGGCGGCGCATCCACATAGTACCCGTCTTTCCTCAGAGTGCGTCAAACCCCACCGCTTCCTGACGCGGCGCAGCGGGCCGAGTCGTGCGGGCGTGGGGACGGCGTCGCGCGAGCCAGGGCCGGCGGCCGCCCGCCTGACCAACGCGAGGGGATCAAATACCCTAGCAATTCATTCCGGATTTATTTAATCTCCTTCACTTCTATATGAGAATTATTCTCAACAACCTGTAACCCGTTCCACGGCATACTGATGAGACTCCTGATTGCGCGCCTCCGCAGCCTCCTCTTCTGGGTTCACCTCGCCATCGGCGTCAGCGCGAGCGCACTCATTCTCCTCATGTGCGTCACCGGTGTTCTCCTGGGCTTCGAGCGCCAGTCCATCGCCGCGATCGACGGCACGGTCACCGTCACACGCATCTCGGGAGCGACGCGCCTCCCGCTGGATTCACTCCTCGCGCGGCACGCGCTCGCACGCGACGAGGTCGCGACCGTGGTCCTGCGACGTGAACCGGAGCGACCGGTCACCATCCGATTCCGCGACCGCGACCGCGCTGCGATGCAGTTCGATCCGTGGAGCGGTGCCAGCCTCCCGTCGCCGCCCGCCGGCAAGGGGCAAGCGTTCTTCTCGGCCCTGCGACGCTGGCACCGCTGGGTCGGCGCCACCGGCGAGCGTTGGCGCGCACGGTTCCGCGCCGCGACGGGCGCCGCCAACCTCGCGTTCCTCCTCCTCATCGTCTCGGGACTCTTCCTCTGGTGGCCACGGCGCTGGACGCGCGCCCGACTCGCCGCCACCGCGCTTCCGCAACTCGCGGCCAAGGGCAAGGCGCGCGACTTCAACTGGCACCACAGCTTCGGCCTGCTCGCCGCCCTGCCGCTCGCCCTCGTGGTGGGCTCGGGCGTCTTCATCTCGTACCAATGGCCGGGGCGCCTGCTCGACCGCTGGCTCGGCTCCGCAGCCGAGCAGGTCGCGGCGCGGCAGCCTGTGGCGGCGCCACGCGGCCGCGATGCCGCCCCTGCGGCGAACGCAGCGTCGCCGGAGGCCCGCGTGCGTGCCGACGCTGGACGCACCGACGCCGGGATCGCCGCCGCCATCGCCGACGCCGAACGCCGACACCCCGACTGGACGCAACTCACCGTGACGCTTCCGGCGCCCCGCGACTCCGTGCTGCGCATCGCGGTCGCCGCGGGCAACACGTACCGCCCGGACCTGCGGCACACGCTGACGTTCGACCGCGGCAGTGCTGCGTTCCTCGGCAGCACCG
>Ga0268299_1004248_pt1 | contig 11506 bp, 7 predicted proteins | sample NOBtaG_FD_193484 | JGI IMG/M metagenome (GOLD analysis project Ga0268299, IMG submission 193484) | Activated sludge microbial communities from bioreactor in Nijmegen, Gelderland, Netherland - NOB reactor | ecosystem: Engineered > Bioreactor > Aerobic > Activated sludge | place: Netherlands... | reverse complement strand
CGGGCCTGCGTGAGATCCCCCAGCGCTGGGGCATATCCCGCACGACCCGAATCCCGGTCGCCGCCCGCTACGGCTTCTGCTAAGGAAATCGCGGTCGCGGCGCCGCGCAGGCGGAACGAAAGTTGCTCACTCCGCGTCCATGATCCCCTTCATGGCGAGTGATCCCAAATACGACCGCGAGCACGGCAGCGGAGACGCGCCGGCGCCCTCGGTGCGCGGCCTACACGTGCTGATCGTCGAGGACGAGCCCGTCCTCGCGCGGAACCTGGGTCGCTCGCTCGAGCGCATGGGCCACACGGTCGAGACGACCGACAGCGGCGAGTCGGCGCTCACGCACGTGCAGGCGCAGCGTCCCGACCTGATCCTGCTCGACAATCGGCTGCCCGGCATGAGCGGGCTCGACACGCTCCAGCGCCTTCGCGCCCACGACCCGTCGCTGCTCGTGATCATGATGACCGCGTTCGCGACCCTCGACGACGCGGTGACCGCCATGCGCCTCGGCGCCGCCGACTTCGTGCGGAAGCCGATCGGCCTCGCCGAGCTCGAGCTCGCCGTCGAGCGCGTGGTGCAGAACGACCGCTTGCGCCAGGAGCTCCGCTACTACCGCGGCCAGCGCGACGGGCGCGGGAACGGCGGCCTCGTCGGCGAGTCCGAGGCGATGCAGCAGCTGCGCCACACGGTCGAGCGCCTGCGCGGCGTGCAGCGCGCGAAGGGCGGCGGGCCGACGATCCTCATCGTCGGCGAGACCGGCACCGGCAAGGGTTTGCTCGCGCGCACGCTGCACCAGACCGGCGCGCGCAAGGGTGGGCCTTTCATCGAGGTGAACTGCACCGCGATCCCCGAGGCGCTGCTCGAGTCCGAGCTCTTCGGGCACGAGAAGGGCGCCTTCACCGACGCGCACGCCGCGAAACCGGGCCTCATCGAGGCCGCGGAGGGCGGCACGCTCTTCCTCGACGAGATCGGACACGTGAGCGGCGGCGTGCAGGCGAAGCTCTTGAAGGTGATCGAGGAGCGCACGGTGCGCCGGCTCGGCAGTCTCCGCGACCGCGCGACCGACGTCTGGGTGCTCGCGGCGACCAATCGCGATCTCGAAGCGGCGGTCCGGAAGGGCGAGTTCCGCGAGGACCTGTACCATCGGCTGCGCGTGCTCGAGATCGCGGTCCCGCCGCTGCGCGTGCGCGGCGACGACGTGCTCGATCTCGCGGAGCACTTCCTGCGCGTCCACGCGTCGCAGTACGGCGTCCCCACGCCGCGTCTCAGTCCCGCGGCGCGGGCGGCGCTCAAGGCCTATCGGTGGCCCGGCAACGTGCGCGAGCTCGCCAACATCATGGAGCGCGCGGTGCTCCTGAACGACGGCGGGGCGATCGAGCCGAAAGACCTCGCGATGCTGCCGGCCGAGCCGCCGGCGACCGAGTTCTGCGTGACGTTCCCGCCGGGCGGCATCGTCTGGGCCGATCTCGAGAAGAGCTTGATCGAGCAAGCGCTCGCGCAGGCGGGCGGCAATCAGGTGCGGGCGGCGAAGCTGCTCGGGCTCTCGCGCGACGCGCTCCGCTATCGCATGGAGAAGCACGGTCTCGGGACCGGCGGCCGCCGCGACGGCGAGGACGACGCGTGAGGCGCGCGGCCGCGATGCTGGCATTGCTCGCCTGCGTGCTCGGGTCGGCCGGTCCGAGCGGTGCCGGCTCGACCGAGCCGTCGCTCGCGGTCGCGTCGGTGACCGCGTCCACCAATGAGGGCGCGGTCACGCTGGTCGTGACCGCGAACTACGACCACCAGAACGTCGTCCGTCTCGGCTATCCCGTCACGATCGTGGTGACCGCCGGCACGACCGTCGCGCGCCTCGGGCTCGACGGCAGCGTCACGGTCGCCGTCGGCGCCGCGCCGCCGGCGCCGGTGCCGGGAGCCCCCGGCGTGATCGCGATCGCGCCGGAGCGCCTGACGGCGGTACTGCCGCCCGCGCTCGTCCCGGCCGGCAGCGCGTCGGTGCGGCTCGAAGCCGACTACGACGGCGAGCTGCTCCGCAGCAACGCGGCCGAGGTGACGTGGTGAGGCCGCGTCGGCTTTCGGTCTTGGCGCTCCTGGCCGCCCTGGCGCTCGGCGCGCCCGGTGCGGCGCGCGGCGCGAGCGTCGTCTTCACCGGCGACCCCGTCGACGGCGGCGGCATTCCCTACGAGATCCTTCCCGGACAGCCGCTCGTGACCGCGGGTCCCGATGCCAGGCTCGGCACGGCGGACGACGTCGTGTCGCCGGGCGTCGTCGGCGACATCGACATGGTCGTCCGGCTCGGCGCGGTGCCGGCGAGCGGTCCGATCCCGCCGCCGGCGCCGTCGCGCCAAGCCGTCGCGACCGCGACCGCGGGTCTCCGCGGCGCGGGCGTCGCGATCCCGTTCGCGGTCTATCTGTCCGACGGCGCCAAGAGCGGGAGCCAACCCTACGGAAGCCTGCTCGCCGCGGCCGACATGGCCGGCCTCCCCGTGATCGTCGTCCTCTACGCCGATCGCGACGGCGACGGTTTCATCGGGCCCCGCGGCAAGGATCCGCGCCGCGACGTCCGGGCGCTCGCCGAGCTCGAGCCCGTCGGCACCGAGGTCGCGCTCTTCGACGCCGCCGGCCGCGCGAGCGGCACCGTCATGACGACGGTCGGCGGTCCGCCGAGCAAGGGCGGCGTGACGGTGGTCGCGACCGCGACCGGCTTCACGGGCGCGTACGACCCCGGATTCCTCGACGGCAACGTGCCGACGGGACCGGCCATCACGACCGCGCAGCCGTTCGTGCCCGAGCGTGATCCCGTCCGCATCTTCACCGACGTCGGTCCGCTCGAGGTGGACGGGACGTTGAATCCGCGCCTCCGGGCCGCGGCGATTCCCGATCCGGACGGTGCGCTCGTGTTGGCGCTCGGCGCGAAGAAGCCCGGACCGACCGTCGACGTCGCGCGCGCGATCGCCGGCCCGGCCGTGTGCGCGCGCGTCGTCGAGCCGGCGCGCGGCCGCGGTCTTCCCGTCGAGCCGCCGTCGCTGGCGCTCGGCACGACGAGCAACGCGGGGCGCGCGAAGCTCGTGGTAGTGGCGGTCGATCGGTTCGGCAACCCGACCGATCCCGCGCCCGGGATGGTCGTGCGGCTCGTGACCGACGCGCCGCTCGCGATCACGCCGGACAAGGACGTCGCGCCGGCCGTCGAGGACGTCGCGATCACGAGCGCCAAGGGCGCGAAGGTGACGCTCACGGCGACCGGGCCGGGCACGGGCACGCTCCGGGTGCTCGCCGGCGGCGCCCTCTGTCAGACGCTCGCGGTGAGCGCGCGCCCCGAACGCAACAAGGGGGCGAGCGACGCGGTCGTGGCACTCGTCGGCAAGGCCGACTACCGGAGCATCGCCGCGGCGGCGGCCGGCGCGAGCGATCGCACCGGCGACGGCCGGGTCACCATCACGATCGCGGAGGGGATCTTCCGCGAGAGCGTCGCGCTCACGCGGACGGTCGACGTGCTCGGTGCCGGCAGCGGTCGCACCGTGATCGACGCCCGCGGCAGCGGCGCGGCGCTCACGCTCGGCGCGACGGGCGGAACGCTCGCCGGCCTCACCGCGAGCGGCGGGACGAGCGGGGTCGCCGTCGTCGTGCCCGAAACGGTCAGCGGCCTCGAAGCCCGCGGCAACGTCGGCCCCGGCTTCCTCTTCGCGAGCAGCGGGGCGGCGGCGACGGCCTGCGTCGCGCGCGAGAACGGCGGGGCCGGGTTCGCGCTCACGAACCCCGCGACGCTCGCGGCCAACACCGCCATCGACAATGCCGGGCCCGGCATCGCGTCGAGCGCCACGGCGCCCGGGGTGGTGCTCGACGCCAACGTCCTCACGTTGAACGCGCTCGAGGGCATCGTGGTCCTCGGCGGGGATGCGCCGCTCGTCACGGGTAATGCCGCGGCCGGCAACTTCGGCGGCGGCATCGAGCTCGAGGAGACGGTCGGCGGCACCATCGTCGGCAACCGCGCCGCCGGCAACGACGGCGACGGCCTCAGCCTCAATCAGAGCGACGGCGCGCTGGTCGACGGCAACGACTGTAGCTCCAACCACGGCTACGGCATGCGGATCGATCGCGCGACCGCCGACTTCGCCGCCGCGCCCGGGACGCAATCCCCTCCGGGCACGAACGACGTCAGCGACAACCGCAAGGGCGAGATCGATTTCCGGTAGGGAAGCTCTGCACAGATCGCGTCCGAGCGAGAACGCCGAGCCGCCGCGAGCGCAAGGCGCGGAGCGCGACCGCGTATCTATCGATCGCTGCTTCGCAGCGCACCTCGCGTCCGCGCCGCAGTCGATCGCGGATGGATCGGCGTTCGCAGCCGGGCGGGATCTGTGCAGAGCTTCCCTAAGGGCGACGGTGGCTACGCCCGGGTCGGGCGCGCCTGCGGGTGACGGGGGAGCGTGACGCGGAACTCGGTGCCCTGGCCGAGCGTGCTGGCGACCTCGATGCGGCCGTGGTGCCCTTCGACGATGCGCTTCACGGTGGCGAGACCGACGCCCGTGCCGCGCGCCTTCCGCGTGTAGAACAGGCGGAACACCTTGCCGAGCTCCTCTTCGGCGATGCCGTGCCCGCTGTCGCGGACGGTGAGGACGTGATCGTCCTCGCCGGCGGGCGCGACCGTGACGGTCAGCGTGCCGCCGTCCGGCATGGCTTCGAGCGCGTTGGTGACGAGTGCCAGGCACACCTGCTCGACCTGGGCCTCGTCGAGCTCGTGCGGCGCGAGCGACGCCGGCAGCTCGGCGACCACGGTGATCCCGCGCTCGGTGATCTGGCGCCGCAGCAGGTGCAGCGAGCCGCGTGCGACCTCCGCGAGATCGGCCGGAGCGTAGTGCGGCGCGAACGGGCGCGCGAAGTCGAGCAGCTCGCTGATGCGCGAGTCGAGCGCGTCGGCCTCGCTCAGGATGTCGACGAAGCTCTCGCGCAGCGGATCATCGGGACCGGCCTCGCGGACGGCGAGCTCCGCGGAGGTCTTGATGCCCGCGACGGGGTTGCGAATGCCGTGCGCGACGGCCGCCGAAAGCTCGCCGATCGCGGCCAGGCGCTCCGATTCCACGAGCTGGTCGCGGGCGTCGCGCAGCTCGCGATTGGCCTCGGCGAGCGCGCGATAGGCCCGGGCGTTCTGCACGGCCACCGCGGCCTGATTGGCGAGCGTGTCGAGCAGCGCCAGGTCGTCGGTGGTGTACGACCGGCCCGACCCCTTCTCGCCGAGCGCGAGGAAGCCGACCAGGCGCTGCTCGAAGAGGAGCGGCACGGCGAGCACGGCGCCGATCGCGCCGAGGCCGGCGATCGCGGGCTCGGCCGGGGCAGGGTCCACGAAGCCGCGGCGGGCGTGCAACACGGAGCCCGCGGCGAGCGCCGTCACGAGCGGAGCTTCGGCCGGCACGGTCGCGGCGGGCGCGCCCTCGCGCCGGAACGCGTCGCCGTTCGCGTCGCGCAGCCAGACCTCCACGCGTTCGACCTGCATCTCCTGCGTGATGATGCGCACCAAGCGCGCGACCAGGGCGTCGAGATCGAGGAGCGACGCCAGGGCCTGACTCGCGGTCGCGACGGTCCGTCGATAGTCGTACGGCGCGCGGAAGAAGACGACGTCGGTGAGGGACTGAATGCGGTCGCGGAGCGGGTTGAAGATCGCGATCAGGAGCATCGTCACCAGGACGTGGATCGCCGGCGACTCCGACATGTCGGGCAGCGCGACGTAGTCGACGTACGCGAGGAAGCCGCTGTAGACGAGCGCGATCAGGCCGGTGACGACGACGTAGGCGACGGCCCGCCGGATCATGCGGTCGACGCCGAAGAGGTCGTGGCGGGCGATGGCGTACGCCATCGCGGCGGGAAAGATGGCGAAGCCGATCGTCAGATAGTTGAGGGGCACGTCGGCGCCCGCGGTGTAGTCGACGAGCAGGACGACGACGGGCACGAGAAACGCTCCGCCGATGCCGAAGAGGAGCAGCTTCAGGCGCTGCTCGGCGGCGGGCAAGCTGGCGCGGCGGAGCGCCGCCACGATGATCGCGAGCGCCAGGAGGCCGGCGATGCCGAGGGCGAGATGGGTGATCCAGTCGAGCGTGAGCAGGAGCGGGAAGTCGCGATGGAACGCCGTGACGCTCGCCGCGCCGAGGATCAGCGCGGCGACGTAGAGCGGAGCGAGCCAGCGTCGCAGCCGCCCGATCTCCGGCGGGACGGCGGGGAAGTCGAGCGCCGCTTGCAGCGCCGTCACGGGACAGAGCGTCACCAGGAAGAAATAGAGGGGCTGGAACCAGCTCGGACCCATGAGGTCGGCGGACGTGGCGAGGTACAGCCCGTAGTTGGCGCAGAAGAAAAAGAACGCGCGACCCGGTCGGCTGGTCGGCTCGAGGAAGATGATGGCGACCCCGAGTGCGAGCAGCGCGAGCGCGTTCACGAGGTAATTGCCGAGCGTGAGGACGAACGGCCAGACGCGGAGCGGGGCCGAGGGCAGGTGGACGTCGTACGACAGGCCGTCCTTCTCGAGCGTGTAGCGGAACAGGGTGCCGATCGGCTGCGCGCGGACCAGGGCCTCGACCGCGGCGCGGTCGGCCACGGGCCGGCCGTCGACGGCGACCAGGCGCGACTGATAGCGGAGGCCGGCGCGCGCGGCGGCGTCGTCGATCACGCCGATCGCGGGGACGAAGCCGTTCTGCCAGAGGAAGAAGCCGGGATGGACGCGCCCGACCCGCGCCACCGCGTTGAAGGTGCACGCCAACATGACGAGCGCGATCACGGGGAGGAGCGCCAGGATGGCGAGTGACGGGCGAGGCCGAGGGCGGCCGAGCGCGGGCTCCGGCATGATGGGGCGTACGGCGCGGCGACGCGCGATACTCGCAGGTCTCGCCGCCACTTTCCAAGTCGCCGTGTTCCCGCCGTGGGACGCCGGCGCGCTGGCGTGGGTGGCGCTCGTGCCGCTGCTGCTCGCGCTCGACGGCGCCGGGCCGGGGGCCGCGGCGCTGACGGGATGGCTGTTCGGCTCGACGGCCGCGCTCGGTCTGGTCACGGGATGGCTATGGCCGGCGCTGACGGATTTCTTCGGCGCGGCGCTCGGTGTGCGCGTCGGTCTCTTGGCGCTCGCGTCGCAGCTCGGCGGCGGCCTGCCGCTCGCGCTCTTCGCGGTCGTGGTGGGCCGGGTCTCCGCCGCCCGTCCGGCCGCACGCGTCCTCCTGATCGCCGCGGCGTGGACGGCGGTCGAGTACGGCCGCGGCCGCCTGCCGTATGCGATGCCGTGGGCGCCGCTCGGCGCGGCGCTGCCGCCCGACGGAGCGGTGGCGCAGGTCGCCGACCTCGGCGGCGTGTATCTCGTCTCGTTCGTCGTGGCGGTGACGAACGCCGCGCTCGCGTGCTTTTGGATCAGCACCGCGGCGGGCCGGGCGCGCGCGGCGCGACCGGCGCTCGCCGTCGCGGCCGTCGTGCTGGGCGTGGCCGTCGGCTACGGCGGCTGGCGGCGTGCGGACGTGGATCGCGCCATGGCGGTCGCGCCGACGCTCCGGGTCGCGCTCGTGCACGCCGAGCTCGAGAACGCCCGCCGCCAGGGCGGTGCCGTCGCCGCGGCGGCGCTCGATCGCTACGTGGCGCTGAGCCCGCCGGCGGGCGGCGTCGATCTCGTCGTCTGGCCCGAGAACGCGGTGAACCTGCTCCTCGAGGAGAATCCCGCGCTGGTCGCGCGCATCGCGGCGCACGCGGGGGCGACGCCGTATCTCGTCGGGGCGCCGCGCGCCGTCGCGACCGGCGCGGGGGCGACCCTCCGCACCTCGGCGCTCGTGATCGCCGACGGCGCCGTGCGCGGCGCGTACGACAAACGCCGGCTGCTGCCGTTCGCCGAGACGATGCCGAGTCTCCGGGGCGCGGGTGCGGCCGACGCGCGTTCCTTCGTCGCGGGCGACGCCGCGACCGTGCTCACGGTCGCCGGCCGGCGGCTCGGTCCGCTCATCTGCTACGAGGCGATCTTCCCCGACCTCGCGCGCGCCACGGTCCGCGAAGGCGCGGAGCTGCTGGTGAACCTCAGCAACGACTCGTGGTTCGCGTCCGGTGCCGGTCCCGGGCAGCACGTGCGGTTCGCGCTGCTGCGCGCGGTCGAGCTCCGCCGGACGCTCGTGCGAGCGGCCAACCGCGGCGTCACGACGGTGGTGCTGCCCGACGGACGCCGTCCCGTCGTCACGGCCGGCGCCGCGCCCGGCGTCGAGATCGCGACCGTGCCGCTGCTCACGCTGTCGACCGTCTACGCGGCCATCGGCGACGCGTTCGCGTGGGGCTGTGTCGTCGCGGCGGCCGCGGCGATGGTAGCGCTGCGCCGTGGCCGCGCACCGTGAGATCATCGCTGCTCGGTCGGGCATCGTGACGCCGCGATCATTCTCGGTCCGAGCATGCGGTCCTGGCGATTCTCCGTGAGTGATCGCCCCCGCGGGCGATCGCGATCCCGAGAGCAGCGGACATGCCAACGCGTGGCGTTACGCGCGGCCGCTCCGGCGATGGTGTTTCGCGGGCGGACGACGCGCGCGGCTGCGTGAGATGACGCAGCGGAGCGGGATATCACCCACGGGCCGCGTTGCGTCCGACGCAACGCCCGTGGAGAAAATGTCGTTTGTCCGACCCCCGCGTGGACCGTAGCGTCCGCGCCATGGAACAGCTCACGCTCGTCGAACAAGGGAAGATCGAGTGGCAGGACGTCCCGGCGCTCCGCCTCGAAGGTCCGGGAGAAGCGCTCGTGCGGCCGCTCGCGGTCAGCCGCTGCGACATCGACCTGCCGTACGTCACGGGGCTTCTGCCGCCGCCGCGGCCGTTCGCGCTCGGGCACGAGTGCGTCGGCGAGGTGACCGACGTCGGCGAGGCCGTCACCGGCGTCCGCGTCGGCGACCGGGTGATCGTGCCGTTCCAGATCTCGTGCGGCGCGTGCCGGCGTTGCCGGGCCGGGCACACCGGGAGCTGCGAGGCGGTGCCGTTCCTGTCGGCCTTCGGCCTGCCGCTCCAGGCGAAGGAATGGGGCGGGGCGCTCTCGGACCGGATCCGCGTGCCGTTCGCCGACGCGATGCTCGTGCCCGCGCCGGCCGAGGTCCCGTCGTGGGCGCTCGCGGCCGCCGCCGACAACGCGACCGACGGCTGGCGCTGCGTAGCCCCCCATCTCGCCACGCGTCCGGGCGCGACCGTGCTCGTCGTGATCGGCATCACGCCGAGCATCGGGCTCTACGCCGCCGACGCCGCGCTGGCACTGGGCGCGAGCCGGGTCGACGTGCTCTCGCCGAGTCCCGAGGTGCTCGCGGTCGCCGAGCGCATCGGCGCGACGCCGATCGAGTCGGGCTTCGGCGGCAAGCGCGGCCCGTACGACGTCACGGTCGACTGCGCCGTCGATCCCGCCGGTTTGAACCTCGCCATCCGCTCGACCGACTACGAAGGCGTCTGCGTGTCGCCCGTCTACTACTTCGGCGACTCGACGCCGGTGCCGCTCGGCCGCATGTATACGAAGGGCATCCACTTCCACACCGGCCGCTGCCACGCTCGCCCCGAAATCCCCGCAGTGGCCGCCGCCATCGCCGCCGGCAAGCTCCACGGCGACATGATCGCCACGCGACGCGTGAAGTGGAGCGAAGCCGCCATCGCGATGGCCGAACCCGCCGTGAAGCTCGTCGTCGAGCGCTGACCACACGCGACGCCGCCGCAGGCGACCGGAGCCGTCCCCACACTCCGCGCGCCCCGCAGCGCCGCAACGCCTCGAAGTGACCCACGACCGCTGATCCGTTTCTCATCACCCGATCGAGGGATTTCCGGACGGAGGACCGTGCGGTAGCTCCGATGCATTCCAAGGGTCGGAGGCGGGTGATGGGCGATTTGTGGGCGGCCCTGGTCGGCACCGGGTTCATGCCGCACGGGCATTGCTATCGCTGGGACCCGTTCGTCCTGTGGCTGAACGTCGGTTCCGACGCGGTGATCGCGCTCGCGTACTACTCGATTCCCCTGAGCCTCGCGCGGTTCGGTCGGCGGCGTCCCGACCTCGGGCTGCCGCTGTTGCTGGCGGCGTTCGTCGCGTTCATCTTCGCGTGCGGCACGACACACCTGGTCGCCATCTGGACGGTGTGGCAGCCAGCCTACGGGATCGAAGGCATGGTCAAGGCGCTGACGGCCGTCGTCTCGATCGCGACCGCGGTCGCGCTCGTCCGCATGATGCCGCTCGCGCTCGCGCTGCCGAGCCCGGCGGCCCTGGAGGCGGCGAACGTCGCGCTCGCCGCCGAGGTCGAGCGGCGGCGACGCGCCGAGGAGCACTTCCGGACGCTCCTCGAGACGGCGCCGGACGGCATGGTCATCAGCGACGCGACGGGAACGATCACCTTCGCCAACGCGCAGACCGAGGCGCTCTTCGGTATTCCGCGCCTGGAGCTCGTCGGGCAGAGCATCGAGACCCTCATTCCGGAGGCGCAGCGCCGGACGCACGAGTCGCATCGGACGGCGTTCCTCCGCGAGCCGCGCTTGCGGCCGATGGGCGAGGGGTTGCCGCTGCACGGCCGGCGACGTGACGGGACCGAGTTCCCCGTCGAGATCAGCTTGAGCCCGCTCCGGACCCAGAACGAGACGCTCGTCACCGCGGCGATCCGCGACATCACGGCGCGCCGGCGGGCCGAGCAAACGGTGCGCGAGTACGCCGTTCGATTGGAGGGGCTGTCGCGCCAGCTGTTGAGCGCGCAGGAGTGGGAGCGGCGGACGATCGCGTACGAGCTCCACGATGAGGTGGGGCAATCACTGACCGCACTGAAGCTCACCCTCACGGACGCCCGCGAGCACGGCGAGACGGCGACGCTCGACGACAGTGTTGCGCTCGTCGAGCAGCTGTTGGAGCAGGTTCGCGAGATGTCGCTCGGGCTCCGGCCGTCACTGCTCGACGACCTCGGGCTCGCGGCGGCGCTCCGGTGGTTCGTCGATCGGCAGGGACAGCGCGCGCATTTCGCTGGTCACGTCGAGACGGACGGCCTCGACGCCCGCGTGGCACCCGAGGTCGAGATCGCGTGCTTCCGCGTCGTGCAGGAGGCCGTCACCAACGTCATGCGGCACGCGAGCGCGCGGCACGTGGTCGTGCGCGCGCGGCGCGCCGACGGCGGCATCGGCATCTCGGTGCGCGACGACGGCATCGGCATGGACGTCGCCCGGGCGCGCCAGCGCGCGCTCCGCGGCGTCAGCCTCGGCATCCTCGGCATGGAGGATCGCGTCGCGCTCCTCGGCGGCCGCCTCGAGATCACGTCGACGCTCGGGGCGGGCACGGAAGTCGCGGCGTTCATCCCGATCGCGGCCGAGGGCGCCGCCTCGACGGAGCGAGGCGTGATGCCGGCAAAACGCGCCTAGGCGCGGGGACGGGGGCCCGTTAGCGTTCGATCCGAGGTGGTGACGATCGAACGACGGCTCGCGCGGGCGTTCGGCGACGACGCGCCGATGGCGCTCGGGACCGGGTGGGCGAGCGGCGTGCTCGGCGTCTTCCTCGGCGCCCTCGCGGTCGGCGCGGTGCTCT
>Ga0268299_1004247_pt1 | contig 11508 bp, 13 predicted proteins | sample NOBtaG_FD_193484 | JGI IMG/M metagenome (GOLD analysis project Ga0268299, IMG submission 193484) | Activated sludge microbial communities from bioreactor in Nijmegen, Gelderland, Netherland - NOB reactor | ecosystem: Engineered > Bioreactor > Aerobic > Activated sludge | place: Netherlands... | reverse complement strand
TCATGGTCGACCTGGCCGTGCCGCGCGACATCGAGCCCGAGGTCGCGCGCCTCGACGACGTCTACCTCTACATCGTCGACGACCTCTCGGCCATCGTCCAGAGCGGCGGCGAAAAGCGCCAGGCCGCCGTCGCGCAGGCCGAGGCCATCATCGAGACCGGCGTGCAGGGCTTCGTCCACTGGCTGGGCCAGCGCCGTACGGTGCCGCTGATCCAGGCCCTGAACGCCCAGGCCGACGCCTGGCGCGAGACCGAGCTCGGCCGCGCCCGCAAGCTGCTGGCACGCGGCGACAGCGTGGACGCGGTGCTCGAGGCACTGTCGCGCGGACTCACGCAGAAGATGCTCCACGGCACACTGGCCGAGCTGCACGCCTCGGATCCGGCGCAGCGCGCGCAACTCGCGAGCACCGTGTCGCGGCTGTTCCTGCGCGGTACCGCGTCCGTGCCAGGCCCCGCGCCGCACGGCGAGCGGGACGACGCGCTGTAGCGACGCAGCGTCCGTCCGTTCCCGCCGCCGCGGCCGATGGCCGCCCCGCCCCTTGCCGCGTTCCCGATGAAAACTGCCCTGCGCCAGCAGCTCGACCGCTACGTTCGCCGGCTGGCCGAACTGGACTCGCTGCTGGCCGACCCGGCCGTGATGCGCGACGGCGGCGCCTTCCGCACGCTCAGTCGCGAGCATGTCGAGGTCGCCGGCATCGTCGAGCGCCGCCAGCGCCACGCGCAGCGCGAGCAGGACCTGGCCGCCGCCCGCGAGATCGCCACCGACCCCGAGATGGCCGGACTGGCCGGCGAGGAAGTGGCCGCCGCCACCGCCGACATCGAGCGGCTGGAGGCCGAGTTGCAGCGCCTGCTGCTGCCGCGCGACCCGGACGATGCGCGTCCGGCCTTCCTGGAAATCCGCGCCGGCACCGGCGGCGACGAGTCGGCGCTGTTCGCCGGCGACCTCCTGCGCATGTACACGCGCTACGCCGAGCGCCGTGGCTGGAAGGTCGAGCTGATGTCGGCCAGCGAGAGCGAGCTCGGCGGCTACAAGGAAGTCGTCGTGCGCATCGACGGCGGCGCGGTGTTCGGCCACCTGAAGTACGAGTCCGGCGGCCACCGCGTGCAGCGCGTGCCGGCCACCGAGACCCAGGGCCGCATCCACACCAGCGCCTGCACGGTCGCCGTGCTCGCCGAGCCCGACGAGGCCGAGGAGATCCAGCTCAACCCGGCCGAGCTGCGCATCGACACCTTCCGCGCCAGCGGTGCCGGTGGCCAGCACGTCAACAAGACCGACTCGGCCGTGCGCGTGACCCACCTGCCGACCGGCCTGGTGGCCGAGTGCCAGGACGACCGCTCGCAGCACCGCAACAAGGCCAAGGCACTGGCCGTGCTGGCGGCGCGGCTGCGCGACAGGGACAAGCTCGAACGGCAGGCGAAGGAAGCCGCGGCGCGCCGCAGCCTGATCGGCAGCGGCGACCGCAGCGACCGCATCCGCACCTACAACTTCCCCCAGGGCCGGCTGACCGACCACCGCATCAACCTCACGCTGTACCAGCTGGGCAGCATCATGGACGGCGAGCTCGATCCGGTGGTCGATGCGCTGATCGCGGCACGCGAAGCCGAGCTGCTGGCCGAGCTCGAGATCGGCGACCGGTGAACGCCGCGCCCGCGGTCGACACGGTCGCCTCGGCACTGGCCGCCGCGAGGGAACTCGGCGTGGCGCGTCTGGACGCGCTGGCGCTGCTGGCCGGGCTGCTGGACTGCCCGCGCAGCTGGCTGCTGGCGCACGACGAGGCCCGGCTCGCCGACGCGCAAGGCGCGCGCTACCGCGACCTGCTCGCGCGTCGTGCCGCGGGCGAGCCGCTGGCCTACCTGCTCGGCACGAAGGAGTTCTTTGGCCTGGCGCTCGGCGTCACGCCCGACGTGCTGGTGCCAAGACCGGAGACCGAGACCCTGGTCGAGTGGGCGCTGGAGCTACTGCCTGTCGATGAGGTCACGACCGTCGTCGACCTCGGGACCGGCAGCGGGGCGATCGCCCTGGCCCTGGCGCAGCAACGCCCCCAGGCGCACCTGACCGCCGTCGATACCAGCGCGGCGGCCCTGGCCGTGGCGTCCGCCAATGGGCAGCGGCACGGACTGGCCGTCGAGTGGCTGCTGGGCGACTGGTTCGGCGCGCTGCCCGGACGTCGCTTCGACCTGATCGTCTCCAACCCGCCCTACATCGCAACGGGCGACGTCCACCTGCAAGCCCTGGTGCACGAACCGCAGCAAGCACTGACATCGGGGAGCGACGGGCTGGACGCGATCCGCCATCTGGTCGCCGCGGCACCGGGCCACCTGCAGCCGGCCGGATGGCTGTTGCTGGAACATGGCCACGATCAGGCGCCCGCGGTCCGGGCCTTGCTGGCCGACGCGGGCTTCGGCGAGGTCGGGACGCGCACCGACCTGGCGGGGCGGCCCCGCTGCACCGGCGGTCGGCTGGCCTGACGCACGATCGACCCCCGATTCGTGCGAAAGATTGCACGGATCGCCTCAGGCTGTTGCGGCGTCACGACCCGGCACAGACAAGCCTCTCGCCGGCGCGTACGATGATTTTCCGGAGCGCCACGATGGCGCCCCCGGTCCGCCCGAGGAGCCTGCCATGATTGAGCACCGCGCCTTGTTCCGCCCGACCCGGCTTGCCGTCGCGGCAAGCGCCCTTCTCCTCTTCGCGCCTCTTGCGCCGGCACAGCCGGCCGATGCCGGCGCCGGCCTGCGCGGCGACGCCGGCTGGCCGCGCTGGCAGGGCCGGCTGAGCCTGAGCAGCACGTTGTCGGACCCCATGGCCGGCAGTACCTCGCGCGACAGCCTCAGTCTGCTGGGCGACTACTACTTCGTCCAGCAGGGTCTGGCGCCACGCAGCCGCTACGCAGGCGGATTCCGCGCCACCGGCGGGCTGTTCATCGGGCCGCGCGCCGCCACGTGGTCGGCCCTGCCGGCCAGTCCGGCCGAGCTGGGCAGTGGCTTCAGCGCGCAGCGCCGCAGCTTCAACCTCTGGAGCCCGGCCGGCACGGCGGACGACAGCGGCTCGAGCTCGGTGCCCTATGTCGGCGTGGGCTACACCGGCCTGAACGCATTGCGCGCCACCGGCGGCGGCTGGAGTTTCAGTGCCGATCTCGGCCTGATGGCGCTGCAGCCGCGCTCGGCGGTGCGACTGGGGCAGCAGAGCCTCAGCGACACGCTGCGCGAACTGCAGCTGAGCCCCTTGCTGCAGCTCGGCGTGTCCTACGCGTTCTGAGCCACGGGGCTTTGCGACGGGCCGGCCGTCGGCGGTCGGCTTTGCCGTATAACCGCGGCTGTTCTTCATCCTGCCGCGAGCCCGAACCATGTCCGAGACCACCACCGACGTCCAGCAACGCATCGATCAGCTCGTCAAGGGCCACCGCGTCGTGCTGTTCATGAAGGGCACCGCGCAGTTTCCGATGTGCGGCTTCTCGGGCCGGGCGATCCAGATCCTCAAGGCCAACGGCGTGACCGACCTGACCACGGTCAACGTGCTCGAGGACGAGGCGGTGCGCCAGGGCATCAAGGAGTACGCCAACTGGCCGACGATCCCGCAGCTCTACGTGAACGGCGAGTTCGTCGGCGGCTCGGACATCATGATGGAGATGCACCAGGCCGGCGAGTTGCAGGCGCTGCTCAAGGCCTGAGCCCGCATGAAGCCGCGCCTGGTCGTCGGCATCACCGGGGCGACCGGCGCCGTCTACGGGACGCGACTGCTGAAGCGTGCGCGCGCACTGGGCGCCGAGACGCACGTCGTCGTCACGCCGGCCGGCGTGCTGAACGTGCACCACGAGCTGGGGCTGGATCGTCAGGCGCTCGAGGCGCTGGCCGATCACGCCCATGCACCGGGCGACATCGGCGCCTGCATCGCGAGCGGCAGCTTCGCCGCGTCGGCGATGGTGGTCGCGCCCTGCTCGATGAAGTCGCTGGCGGCGATCGCTCACGGCCTGTCGGACAACCTGCTGACGCGCGCCGCCGACGTGACGCTGAAGGAGCGTCGCCGCCTCGTGCTGCTGGTGCGGGAAACGCCGTTCAACCTGGCCCACCTGCGCAACATGACCGCGGTGACCGAGATGGGCGGGATCGTGTTCCCGCCGCTGCCGGCCTTCTACCACCGGCCGGCCAGCATCGACGAGCTGGTCGACGACACGGTCGAGCGGGTGCTGGCGCTGATCGGCTTCGACGCCGCCGCACCCAAGGCCTGGGCCGGCCTCTGACCCGGCTCAGCGCGGCGCGGGGTCCTTGAACTCCCACTTGCGGCGCGCGCCGAACACCGCGTTCGGGTACTCGGGACGGCCACGACTGCCGTTGTAGCGGCCCAGCGCCAGGAACAGGTCGCCGCGTTCGCGGTCGAGGTAGTGGCGCAGGATCACGCAGCCGAAACGCAGGTTGGTCTGCAGGTGGAAGAGCCGGCCCGGGTCGCCGTCGCCGATCAGGCGCATCCAGAACGGCATCACCTGCATGTAGCCGCGCGCGCCGGCCACCGAGACGGCGAACTTGCGAAAGCCGCTCTCGACCTCGATCACGCCCAGCACCAGGGCCGGATCGAGCCCGGCGCGCTTGCTCTCGTACCACAGGGTCTCGAGGAACTCGACGCGGCGCAGGTCCTCGGTCTTGCGCTTCTTCAGCCGGTCGCTCATCGCGGTGAGCCAGCGGATGTAGGCCAGGCGCTCGTCGACCGTCGTGAAGCTGGGCCGCGGCGGTGCGCCCTGGGCCACGGCCGCCGACAGCGCGGTGCGCACCGCATCGGCCAGCGGCTCCTCGGCCTGCGCGCCGGCCCGCGCCGGCGAGGGGCGCAAGCCGGCGGCCAGCGCCGCCGTCGCGCACAAGGCCGCGCGCCGCTGCATCAACCGCGCAGGCGCATGCGCAGCTGCGCCGCCACCTCGGCCAGCGGCAGCTTGCCGGCCTCGGCGTCCTGCCGGCCCTGCAGTTCGACCTGGCCGTCCTTCAGCCCGCGATCGGAGATCACGACCCGCTGCGGCACGCCGATCAGCTCCCAGTCGGCGAACATCGCGCCGGGGCGCTCGCCGCGATCGTCGAGCAGGGCGTCGATCCCAGCGTCCAGCAGCTGCGCATGCAACGCGTCGGCCGCGGCCTTGACCTCGGCCGAGCGGTCGTAGCCGATCGGGCAGATGACCGCCTCGAAGGGCGCGATCGCCGCCGGCCAGACGATGCCGCGTGCGTCATGGCCCTGCTCGATCGCCGCGCCCAGGATGCGGGTGACGCCGATGCCGTAGCAGCCCATCTCCATCAGCTGCGGCTTGCCGTTCTCGTCGAGGTAGGCCGCGTTCATCGCCGCGCTGTACTTCGTGCCGAGGTAGAAGACGTGGCCGACCTCGATGCCGCGCTGGATGGCGAGCACCCCCTTGCCGTCCGGCGATGGATCGCCCGCGACGGCGTTGCGGATGTCGGCGACGAGGTCCGGCTCGGGCAGGTCGCGGCCCCAGTTGACGCCGGTGTAGTGGAAGTCGACCTCGTTGGCGCCGCAGACGAAGTCGGCCATGTTCGCGACCGTGCGTTCGGCGATCACCTTCACCGGCTTCTTCAGCCCGATCGGGCCCAGGTAGCCCGGCCGCGTGCCGAAGTGGTCTTCGATCTCGGCCACGGTGGCGAAGCGGAAACCCGACTTGAAGCCGGGCAGCTTGCCGGCCTTGATCTCGTTGAGGTCGTGGTCGCCACGCACCAGCAGCAGCCACACCGTCGTGCCGACGATGTCGCCCTTGTCGTTGCGGTCGTCGGTGGCCAGCACCAGCGACTTCACCGTGCGTTCGAGCGGCAGGCCGAGCAGCGCCGCCACGTCGGCGCAGGTGCTCTTGCCCGGCGTGGGCGCCTTGGTCAGCGACTGCGTCGCGGCGCCGCGGCTCGGCAGCAGTGGCAGGCACTCGGCCAGTTCGATGTTGGCGGCGTAGTCGCTGGTCGGGCAGTAGACCAGCGCGTCCTCGCCGGTCTCGGCGATGACCTGGAACTCGTGCGACAGGTCGCCGCCGATCGCGCCGGTGTCGGCGGCGACAGCGCGGTACTGCAAGCCGAAGCGATCGAAGATCCGCTTGTAGGCCGCGAACATCGCCTCGTAGCTGCGCGCGGCGCCCTCCTTGTCGCGATCGAAGGAGTAGGCATCCTTCATCGTGAACTCGCGCCCGCGCATCAGGCCGAAGCGCGGGCGGCGCTCGTCACGGAACTTGGTCTGGATGTGATAGAAGTTGCGCGGCAACTGGCGGTAGCTGCGCAGTTCCTGGCGGGCGATGTCGGTGACGACCTCCTCGCTGGTCGGCTGGATCACGAAGTCGCGCTCGTGCCGATCCTTCACACGCAGCAGTTCCGCGCCCATCTTGTCGAAGCGGCCGCTCTCCTGCCACAACTCGGCGGGTTGCACGACGGGCATCAGCAGCTCGACGGCGCCGGCGCGGTTCATCTCTTCGCGGATGATGCCCTCGACCTTGCGGATCACCCGCAGTCCCATCGGCATGTAGTTGTAGATGCCGGCGCCCAGGCGCTTGATCAGGCCGGCGCGAAGCATCAGCTTGTGGCTCGCGACCTCGGCATCGGCCGGCGCTTCCTTGAGGGTCGAGACGAAGAACTGGGAGGCTTTCATGGCGGGGCCGAAGGCGGCGCAGACTGCTACGGAACGGAACGCATTGCTGCCGGACGACCCCCCGGCCTAGGGCAGGCGCGGGGTTGCATCGCAGGGGCCCGGTGCAATAATGAATTCAAGACTGAATTCGGGGTTTCATTATGCTCGACCGTGAAGGCTTCAGGCCCAACGTCGGCATCGTTCTGCTCAACCAGCGGAACCAGGTGTTCTGGGGCAAGCGCATTCGGACCCACTCCTGGCAGTTCCCGCAGGGCGGCATCAAGCACGGCGAGACGCCGGAGCAGGCGATGTTCCGCGAGCTGCACGAAGAAGTCGGCTTGCATCCCGAGCACGTGCGCATCATCGCGCGCACCCGCGACTGGTTGCGCTACGAGGTTCCCGACCACTACATCCGCCGGGAGGCGCGTGGCCACTATCGCGGGCAGAAGCAGATCTGGTTCCTGTTGCAGCTGATGGGGCGGGACTGCGACATGAACCTGCGCGCCAGCGACCATCCGGAGTTCGATGCCTGGCGCTGGAACGAGTACTGGGTGCCGCTCGAGTTCGTGATCGAGTTCAAGCGCGACGTCTACCAGATGGCCTTGACCGAACTGGCGCGCTTCCTGCCCCGCGCCAGCCACCACAATCGCTACCTGCGTGCAGGCATGCGTTCCCACCGTCGCGACGACGAGGCCCCGGACGCCGGCCCGCTCGACGGGCCGACGGAGCCGAACCCACTGCCCTGAATGCTCAGGCCGAGCGGCGGTTCAGCAGGCTGAGGCCGATCGCCACGGCGACCAGGGCGCTCAACAGTTCGCCGCCGAGTTGCTCGCCGAGCAGCCAGCCGGCGAACGCCGTCCCGAAGACCGGCGTGAGAAACACGAAGGCCTGCACGCGGGTCGCCGGGTAGCGGGTGAGCAACCAGAACCAGAGCAGGTAGCTGGCAAAGGTCACGATCACCGCCTGATAGAAGAGCGAGCCCAGCGCGAGCGTGCTCCACGCAGCGGGCCACGGGCTGCCGGCCGCCCAGGCCGCCAATGGCGACAGCAGGCCCGCCACCAGCAGTTGGTAGGCGAGCGTCTTCTCGGCTGGCGCGTGACGCAGGGCGCTGAAGCGGATGACGACCGTGGTCAAGCCCCACAGGACGGCGGCGATGACGATGAGCGTGTCGCCGAGCCAGGGCCACGCGCCGGTTTGCGGGGCGGGCTCGGCAAAGGCATAGGCCACGCCCGCGAAGGCGAGCACGAGCCCGAAGGTCTGCAGCGGCCGCAGCCGCTCGGTCGGCACCAGCCAGGCCAGCATCAGCGCCACCACGAACGGCGAGGTGTTGATGAAGACCACCGAGCGCGCCGCCGTCGTGTACTGCAGGCCGACGAAGATGCAGCCGAACTCGACCGCGAACAGCAGTCCCGCCAGGAGACCCGGAGCCAGCGTGCCGTCGCGCCAGTTCCACGCAATGCCCCGCCAGCGCATCCAACCCAGCACCAGTGCAAGCGCGACGACGCTGCGGATCGCGAGCTGCACGAGGGCCGGCACTTCCGGCAGCGCCGCCTTGATGGCCACCTGGTTCAGTCCCCAAAGGGCGCAACACAGCAGCAGCGCAGCGAGGGCCCGCGTGTCGAGACGGGTCGCGCGGGCCTCGATCGTGGCGGACGTCGCGGTCAAGACGGTCGGGGCTCAGCTCAGCACGAGGTTCGTGCGGTGGATCATCTCGGGCTCGTTGCTGTAGCCGAGCAGGCCCTCGATCTGGGCCGAGGGCTTGCGCACGATCAGCCGTGCCTCGCCGCTGGCGTAGTTGGCCAGGCCGCGCGCGACCTCGACGCCTGCCAGGCTGCGCACGGCGATGACGTCGCCGCGCACGAAGTCGCCCTGGACCTCGACCATGCCGATCGGCAGCAGGCTCTTGCCCTCGTCACGCAGCTTGGCGACGGCGCCGTCGTCGATCACCACGGCGCCGCGCAACTGCAGGTGGTCGGCCATCCATTGCTTGCGTGCCGCCAGCTTGGCGGTGCCGGCGATCAGCAGCGTGCCGATGTCCTCGCCGGCGACGAGGCGCAACAGCACGTCGGGCTCGCGTCCCCACGCGATCACGGTTGAGCTGCCGCTGCTGGCCGCTCGTTTGGCGGCCAAGATCTTGGTGATCATGCCGCCGCGACCCAGGCTCGAGCCCGCGCCGCCCGCCATCAGCTCGAGTTCGGGAGCGCCAGCCCGCGCCTCGCGGACGAACTGCGCGGTGGTGTCCTTGCGCGGGTCGGCCGAGTAGAGCCCAGGCTGGTCGGTCAGGATGACCAGCGCATCGGCGTCGACGAGGTTGGCGACCAAGGCCCCGAGCGTGTCGTTGTCGCCGAACTTGATCTCGTCGTTGACCACGGTGTCGTTCTCGTTGATCACCGGGATGACCTTCAACGACAGCAAGGTCAGCAGCGTCGTGCGCGCGTTCAGGTAGCGCTCGCGGTCTGCCAGATCGGCGTGCGTCAGCAGGATCTGGGCGCTGCCGATGCCATGCTCGGAGAGCTTGCTCTCGTACATCTGCGCCAGGCCCATCTGCCCCACCGCCGCGGCGGCCTGGAGCTCGTGGATCTCCCTCGGGCGGGTGCGCCACCCGAGCCGCTTCATGCCTTCGACGATGGCACCGCTCGACACCATCAGCACCTCGCGCCCCTGGCCGGCCAGCGCCGCCAGCTGCCGGCACCAGTTGCCGATGGCCTCGGCGTCGACACCACGGCCCTCGTTGGTCACGAGGCTGGAGCCGACCTTGACGACGATGCGCCTGGCGCCGCGCAGCACTTCGGACATGCGCAACCTCAGCGGAAACGGGGATCGTCCGCCTGCGGGGCGAAGGCCGGCTCTTCGCCAGGCGCCTCGGCGAAACGCACATCGGGCTCGACGTGGTGCGTCTGGTAGGTCGCCACGTGACGATAGATGGCCTGCACCAGGGCTTCGCAGCCTTCGCGCGTCAAGGCCGAGATCTCGAACACCGGGCCCTTCCACTTGAAGCGCTTGACGAAGTCCTTGACCCGCGCCATGCGTTCATCGACCGGTACCACGTCGAGCTTGTTGAGCACGAGCCAGCGCGGCTTGTCGTGCAGCGCCGGGTCGTACTTCTTCAGCTCGGCGACGATGGCGCGCCCCTGCTCGACAGGATCGACACCGTCGAACGGTGCCAGGTCGACGAGGTGCAGCAGCAGCCGCGTGCGCTGCAGATGGCGCAGGAACTGATGGCCGAGGCCGGCGCCCTCGGCCGCGCCTTCGATCAGCCCGGGCACGTCCGCCACGACGAAGCTCTGCTCAGGCCCGACCCGAACCACGCCCAGGTTCGGATGCAGGGTCGTGAACGGATAGTCCGCGATCTTCGGCCGGGCGTTGGAGATCGCGGTGATCAGCGTCGACTTGCCGGCGTTGGGCATGCCCAGCAGGCCCACGTCGGCGAGGATGCGGAGTTCGAGCTTCAGCTTCTTCTGCTCGCCCGGCCAGCCCGGCGTCTTCTGGCGAGGCGCGCGGTTGGTGCTGGTCTTGTAGTGCAGGTTGCCGAAGCCGCCGTCGCCGCCCTTGGCGAGCAGGATGCGTTCACCGGGCTCGAGCAACTCGGCGACCGGGGCGCCGGTCTCGGCGTCGCGAATGATGGTGCCGACCGGCATCTTCAGGACGACGTCCTCGGCCGCGGCGCCGAACTGATCGGAGCCCCGGCCGTGCTCGCCATGGCGGGCTTCGTGTCGTCGCGAGAATCGGAAGTCGACCAGGGTGTTGAGGTTGCGGTCCGCCACCACCCAGACGTGACCACCCCGACCGCCGTCGCCACCATTCGGCCCGCCGAAGGGGATGAACTTCTCGCGACGAAAGCTCACGCAGCCGTTGCCGCCGTTGCCGGCGATCACGTCGATGTAGGCCTCGTCGACGAACTTCATGATGGATCTCGCTCGATGTTAGCGGACGCTCCGCAACGAAAAAGCCCCGGCGAGCCGGGGCTTCGTCGTGATGCGCAAGCCGGTCAGGCCGGCGTGACGCTGACCGTCCGGCGGCTCAACGACCCCTTGGTCGCATAGCTCACCTGACCGTCGACCAGCGCGAACAGGGTGTGGTCCTTGCCGACACCGACGTTCACGCCCGGGTGAAACTGCGTCCCGCGCTGGCGCACGATGATGGACCCTGCCGACACGACCTGGCCGCCAAACACCTTGACGCCCAGCATCTTCGGCTGCGAATCGCGGCCGTTGCGGGTCGATCCACCGCCCTTTTTCTGTGCCATGTTCTAACTCCTTCGTAGCAGACGGTCAGCCGTTCACCGCGCTGATCTGCAGCTCGGTGAAGTTCTGGCGATGACCCTGGTGCTTCTGGTAGTGCTTGCGGCGGCGCATCTTGAAGATGCGCACCTTGTCGTGGCGGCCATGGGCCACGACCGTGGCGACGACCTTTGCGCCGGCAACCAAGGGCGTGCCGACCCTGAGGTCCGCGCCGCTACCAACGGCGAGAACCTGGTCGATCACGATCTCTTGGCCGACGTCCGCAGCAATCTGTTCTACCTTGATCTTCTCGCCGGCAGCAACCTTGTACTGCTTGCCACCGGTTTTTATGAGCGCGTACATATCAGCCTTCCTCACGGAACACGGCGCGATCGCGATCGACCACACCCGAAGGGCCGCCTTTTTGGCGGAGCCCGAAATTGTAGCACGCCGACCCCATCCGGGACCAAGGACCAGGCCGGGGTCTGGCACGCCGAGGGCAAGCCGGGCGTCGGTTCCTATAATTTGCGCGCTCGCGAACCGCCGAGCGACGACCGACTACGCTCAGCGTGACTGCACTGCCGAAGGCCAACCTGCCGCCCGCTTCGCCTCTCGACCTCATCGCGCTGGACATGGCGGAGGTGGACGCGGTGATCCGGCGGCGCCTGGCTTCGGACGTCGCGCTCATCGACCAG
>Ga0268299_1004246_pt1 | contig 11509 bp, 9 predicted proteins | sample NOBtaG_FD_193484 | JGI IMG/M metagenome (GOLD analysis project Ga0268299, IMG submission 193484) | Activated sludge microbial communities from bioreactor in Nijmegen, Gelderland, Netherland - NOB reactor | ecosystem: Engineered > Bioreactor > Aerobic > Activated sludge | place: Netherlands... | reverse complement strand
GTGCCCCGGCACGGCGCTGGTGGCCAGGGCGCCGGCACGCAGCTGCCCGAGCGGCACCAGTGCGCCCGCGGCGCCTGGCAATCGCACGTGTATGGTCTGCGCTTCGCTGCCATAGCAGGCGATGTCGCCGCCGGCGTTGACCATCGCCTGCGGCACCCCCGACACGCGCAGTGTGTGCAGCGCACGGTCCACCGCATAACCCTTGGCGATCCCGCCCAGATCGATGAGCAGTGGCCGGCGAAAGCGTACACGCTTGCCAGGCAGGAGCACGATATCCCCGTGGTGAGCGCGCGGGTGCGGCCGCGGCACCCCGCGCGGTATGGGCAACACGCCCGCGCGTACCAGCTGGGCTGCAACCGTGATGTCGAACAGGCCTCGGCTCGCGCGCGCGGTCCGGCACGCCTCGCGCAACACGGCGAAAGTCCAGGGATGCACTGCTACCGGCGAGCGGTGGGCGAGGCGGTTGAGCCGCATCACATCGCTGCCGGAGGCGTGGAAGCTCATGAGCGCATGCACTCGCGCGATCGCATCGAATGCGCGGTCCACCGCGCGATGCAGCCCAGGGGCATCCGTGCCGGACGCGGCGATGTCCACGAGGGTGCCGAGTAGCGGACGGGCGCGGCGAACTTGTTCAGCGTGCACCGAGCAGCGCCACCTGATGGGTGGCGAGCACGCGCCGGACGCCTTCGGTCACATGGCGACAGGAGAGGGTCGCACCGGTGATGTTGCGGATGTCGCCTTCGAGCGCGATGGCATCGGCGTGGCGCTTGCCAGCGAATTGACGGCGCCAGTTCGGATTGCGGATCTCATAGCCGTAGCTTTCGCGGTAGTCCATCACCTCGATCTGCCGAACGCGTCCGTCCAATTCCAGCCCGATGGCATAGGTGATGAGTTCGTGCTTTCCGATCACTTCATCCACGATGAACCACCCCACCTGCGTTCCGCCGGCCTGCGCTCGCCACACCTGCAGCTCGGGGACGCGCACGCTCACCCCAGAGAGCTGCTCGATCGTGCGCGCCTGCTCGCGGCTCAGCCGCAGCGGCGTGGCGACGAATTGCTGTGCGCTGGCGAAGATCAGCGCTTGCGCTTGCGCCAAGGTGAGATACTGAACGGCCTGCGCCTGCGGGCTCAGGACGACGAAGGCGGCAGGGGCGATCCAGCGGACGAAGTCGGGCATACGGGGCGACTCGCGCAGAGGCTTCAGGCGCAGGGATACTAGGGGGAATCGTTTTCGTTTGCAATTGCCTTCGGCCCGCACCGATCCACGCTGCTGCATGCGTAGTTCTCTTTGCATGACGGCCGCGTCGGATCGATCATCCCCGCTGCCCGCATCGCGCACTCGCGCGCGCGTGCTAACGGTGCTGTGTGCACTGGCCATCGTCGTGCTCTGGTTCGCCGTTCTCGATTGCCGAAAGCTGGTGGAACCCGACGAGGGCCGATACGCCGAGGTCGCGCGCGAGATGATGGTCACCGGCGACTTGGTGACCCCGCGGCTGAACGGCTTCAAGCACTTCACCAAACCGCCCATGCAGTATTGGATGACCGCTGCCGCCTACCGCCTGTTCGGGGCCGACGAGTGGACGGCGCGGTTATGGAGCGCGCTCGCGGGCATGCTCGGTCTTGTTGCCGTGTTGTTCACCATGCGCCATCTGTTCGGTGCCCAAGCGGGGGTGGCATCGGCTGCCGTGCTCGCCAGCAGCCTCTACTATGTTCTCTTCGCCCAGGTCGCAACCATCGACATGGGTCTGACGTTGTTCGTCACGCTCGCGATGTGCGCGATCATGCTGGGTCTGAACGCGCAAGCGGGATCGCCCGGCGAGCGCGCCTGGATGCTCGGCGCGTGGTGCGCAATGGGGCTGGCGGTGCTGAGCAAGGGACTCATCGGTGCGGTGATTCCACTGATGAGCGTCGCGCTGTACGCGGCCGTGCAGCGACAGTGGCGTCTAGGGCGCCGGCTGCATCCGGTAAAGGGCGTGTGCCTCTTGCTTGCCATCGCCGCACCATGGTTCATCGTCGTGTCGCTGCGCAATCCGGAATTCCTGCGCTTCTTCTTCCTGGAGGAGCACTTCGCCCGCTACACCAGCGCGCTGCACCGGCGCGAGCAGCCGTTCTGGTTCTTCTTTCCCCTGTTGCTGGCCGCGATGCTGCCCTGGACCTGGCTCGTCCTGGAAGGCATGCGCGCCGGCTGGCGCAGCGCAAAGGGCACGCACAACTTTATGCCCGGAAGATTCCTGGTCCTTTGGGCTGCCTCGATCGTGCTGTTCTTCACCGTTTCCAGGGCGAAGATGCCGGCTTACGTCCTTCCAGCCATTCCCGCGCTCGCCATGCTGGCGGGCGCACATCTGGCCGGTCTGGACGCGCGCGCACTACGCTGGCGCGTGTTGCCGCTGCTCGTTGTTCTCGGAATCGCCATGTTGATCACCGGTCTGATCCTGCCGCACGCGATGGCTGACGATCCCTACCGTGTTCTCTACGAGCACTATGCGCCATGGCTGTTCGCAGCAGCAGGGATTGCGCTGAGCGCCGCCGGGTGGATCGCCCTGGTGCCTGCGACGCGGTTGTCACTCACCGGTTGCGCCGCGCTGGGGACCCTGTTGGCCATCCAGAGTTGCATCGTCGGTATCGAGACGCTATCCCCGCTGCGCTCGAGTCATGCGCTGGCGCGTCAGATTCAGGCGCGCCTGACACCCGACACCAAGGTGTTCATGGTGGGGGCGTCCTATCTGACGCTGCCTTTCTATCTCGATCGGACCGTTCTGTTGGCGCGTGAAACCGGTCAGATGTCGTTCGGCGTGCGGCTGGAGCCGCATCGCGCGCTGCTGGAACCGCACCAATTGCGCGACGCCTGGAACGGCGCTGCGCATGCCGTTGCGTTGATGCACACCCGCAACTACCTCGAGGCGCGTGCGGCAGGCCTGCCGATGGAAGTGCTGTGCCGCGACCGCAAGCGCGTGCTGGTGATCAAGCCGGCAGCTCCGTTCGATGCCGCACCGGAGCAGGCTGCACCCGACTGCGTGCTTCAAGCGCTGGAGGACTAATGCGCCGCGTCAGACACGCTCCTCAGCGCACTGAGCACCTTGTCGTGCACGCCGCCGAAGCCGCCGTTGCTCATGACCAGCACGTGGTCGCCCGCATGCGCCTCGGCCACGATTTCGCGCACGAGCTGCGCGAGGTCATCGTGGAAGGTGACGCGCCTGCCCAGGGCCGCCAGCGCCTGCGCGGCGTCCCAGCCGATGCCCTGCGTATAGCAGAACACGCGCTGGGCATCGTCGAGACTGGGCGCCAGCGTGTCCTTCATGACGCCCATCTTCATGGTATTCGAGCGCGGCTCCAGAACGGCCAGGATGCGCGCATCGCCCACCTTCCCGCGCAATCCCGCGACGGTGGTGGCGATGGCGGTGGGGTGGTGCGCGAAGTCGTCGTATACGGTCACCCCGTTCACCACGCCGCGCACCTCCAGCCGACGCCGGACGTTGCGGAACTGCGCGAGAGCATCGATGGCACTCGCCGGCGGAACACCCGCGTGGCGCGCAGCAGCGATGGCAGCGAGCGCGTTGCTGGTGTTGTGCGTGCCCAGTAGAGCCCAGTGCAGCGTCCCCTGCGTACGTGCGGCGAAGTGCACCTCGAACGAATTCGGGTCGAGCGGTTGTGCGCTCCAACCGCAAGGCGCGTCGAAGGACTCGACCGGGGTCCAGCAGCCACGGCCGAGCACCCGGTCCAGAGCCGGTTCGCGGCCGTTGCGCACGATCAGGCCGTTGCCCGGCACGGTTCGCACGAGGTGGTGGAACTGGGTCTCGATGGCGGCCAGGTCGGGAAATATGTCGGCGTGGTCGAACTCCAGGTTGTTCAGGATCGCCGTGCGCGGATGGTAGTGGACGAACTTCGAGCGCTTGTCGAAGAAGGCCGTGTCATATTCGTCCGCTTCGATCACGAAGAATGCACTGGGCGTCAGGCGGGCGGAGGCATCGAAGTTCATCGGCACGCCTCCGATCAGGAAACCGGGGTTGAGCCCGCCATGCTCGAGCACCCATGCCAGCATGGAGCTGGTGCTTGTCTTGCCATGGGTGCCGGCCACCGCCAGCACCCATTTGTCGCGCAGCACATTCTCGTACAGCCACTGCGGGCCGGAGATGTAAGCCAAGCCACGCGCGAGGATGGCTTCCATCAGGGGATTGCCGCGCGACACGACGTTGCCCACCACGAACAGGTCCGGTTTGAGTTCTACCTGGGCCGGATCCCAACCCTCGATTAATGCGATGCCTTGTGCCTCGAGCTGCGTGCTCATGGGCGGGTAGACGTTCGCATCGCAGCCCGTGACGGTGTGGCCGGCCTGGCGTGCGATCACGGCGATGCCGCCCATGAAGGTGCCGCAGATTCCGAGGATGTGAATGTGCATGAGTGGGATCGCTATGGGACTGTGTGCGCCGGCAGTGATATCGGCGCGTGGCCGGGAAAGTGTATCGAGGCGGTGCGGCGCGCACTGCATGCCGCAGCAGCGCGTCCGAACGGTCTTCGGGCGTTCGATACACTGCCTCACGCAGGGGGCGGACGAATTCTACAGGAGGCGCGACAGATCCCCGGCTGCGAAGCCTGCGAGCGGCGCGACCCCGCGCCCGAGTGCCATGACCTTGAACAGTTCGCCCATTTCGGCTGGACTGAGCAGCTTCTGCGCGGCGGCCGCCTGCCTGAAGTAGTCGCCGCTGCTGGGTTGCGCGCGCGCAAGCAGGTCGGTGATGCCCAGCTGGATCAGGAAGCGCGCCTGGGTCACGTACCCCATCAGCTGCAGGCCTCCCGCCGCGCCGGCTTCGGCGATCGCGGTGAAATCGACGTGCGCGGTGATGTCCTGCAGACCGGGAAGGAAGAACGGGTCGTCGTGTGCGCGATGACGGTAGTGGCACATCAGCGTCCCTTGACTGCGCTGAGGATGGTAGTACTCCGAACGGCCAAAGCCGTAGTCGATGAACAGCAGCGCACCGCGAACCAGATTCCGCGAGAGCGCCTGAACCAGCGCGCCTGCGCGCTGATTGATCTCGCTTACGTATGGTGGCGACACTGGCAGAGACTGCGCCCGCTCGCGCAGTGCGCCGTGGGTGAGCGCCCGGTCCTCGAAGATGAATCCGTTTTCGCCCGCGGCCACTCCGCGCTCGCGCAGGCCGTCCTCGTGCCACACCACCAGATGCACCGGCAGGGCGTCGAGCACCTCGTTTGCCAGCACAACGCCTTCGATGCGCCCAGGCAACGCGTCGAGCCAGACCGCCCGCGAGGCGAGCCGTGCCGGCAGGGTGGCGATGGCGCGCGCCTGGCGCGCGCGCAAATCCGGACTGACCTCGACGATGGCGTAGCGCTCGGGCAGGCTGCCCAGCGCGTCCAGCGCCAGCAGCAGATCGCAGGCCAGACGGCCCGATCCGCCGCCCAGTTCGAGCAGTTCACCGCCAGTTTCAGCGATCAGCGAACCGACCTGACGCGCGAGCGTCGCGGCGAACAGCGGCGTGAGCTCGGGCGCGGTGACGAAGTCACCGGCGTCCCCGAACTTTGCCGCGCCGGCGGCGTAATAGCCCAGGCCCGGCGCATACAGTGCGAGATCCATGTAGCGCGCGAAGTCGATCCATCCGTGCGCAGCCCCGATTTCAGCCTGGACGTGCGCTGTCAGGGCACGGCTGTGCAGCGCGGCGTCGGTCGAGGGAGAGGGCAGGGGGTCGGCGCTCATGTAAGCTTGCATTTTAAGCGTCGGCCACCTCGAAAAGCCGCTCAACATGTCTAATAGGGTTGCCCTGGTCACTGGCGGCGCGCGCCGCGTCGGTGCAGCCATCTCGCGTCGCCTGCACGAGCGCGGCATGGATCTGATGGTGCACTACCGAAAATCCGCGGCCGAGGCGCAGGCGTTGCAGGACGAACTCAATGCGCTGCGGCCCGATTCCGTGGCACTGGTGCAGGCTGACCTGCTCAACATGGCCGCGCTGCCGGCGATGGTTGCACAAACGGTCGAGAAGTTCGGCCGGCTGGACGTGCTGATCAACAACGCCTCCAGTTTCTTTCCCACGCCCGTGGGGAAGATCAGCGAGCGCGAGTGGGAGGACCTGATCGGCACGAACCTGAAGACGCCGCTGTTTCTCTCGCAGGCCGCCACGCAGCATTTGCGTCGTACGCAGGGGTGCATCGTCAACATCGTGGACATCCATGCCGATCGGCCGATGCACAACTACGCGGTCTACAGCATCGCCAAAGGGGGGTTGCTCGCGCTTACGCGCTCGCTTGCCTCGGAACTTGGGCCCGAGGTGCGCGTCAATGGGGTCTCGCCCGGCATCATCATGTGGCCGGAGGATGAGCAGTGGGCAGATGAAGTGGGGCGCCAGAGACTGATCCAGACCACCCTGCTCAAGCGCATCGGGGAACCCGATGACATCGCCACCACGGTGCGCTTTCTGGTTTTCGACGCACCCTACGTCACCGGTCAGATCATCCCGGTCGACGGTGGCCGCAGCATCCATCTGTGAACCCAATGAATCCGCAACGCGAAACATACGAAAGCAACAAGTTGCAGAAGCGCCTGCGGCGGATGGTAGGCCAGGCGATTGCCGACTACGACATGATTCGCGCCGGCGACCGCGTCATGGTGTGCGTGTCCGGCGGCAAGGACAGCTATGCCCTGCTCGACGTCCTGCTCAGCCTCAAGGCGCACGCGCCAGTGGACTTCGAACTCATCGCCTTCAACCTGGATCAGCGCCATCCCGGCTACCCCGGACACGTTCTGCCCGCCCACTTCGAATCCCTGGGCGTTCCCTTTCGCATCGAGTCTCAGGACACCTATAGCGTCGTCAAGCGCGTGGTGCCCGAGGGCAAGACGATGTGCGGGCTGTGCTCACGCATGCGCCGCGGCGTGATCTATCGCGTGGCCAAGGAATTGGGTGCGACCAGGATCGCGCTGGGCCATCATCGGGACGACATCCTCGAGACGTTCTTCCTCAACCTGTTCTTCGCCGCGCGCATCAAAGCCATGCCGCCGAAACTGGTCAGTGATGACGGCAATCACATCGTGATCCGCCCGCTCGCCTACGTGCCCGAACACGAGTTGATCCGCTACGCGCAGGTCAAGCAGTTTCCCATCATCCCCTGCGATCTGTGCGGCTCGCAGGACAACCTGCAGCGCAAGCAGGTCAAGGCCATGATGCAGGAGTGGGAAAAGCGCTTCCCGGGGCGGACCGAAAGCATGTTCCGGGGGCTTCAACACGTGGTGCCTTCTCATCTGGCGGATACCCGCCTGTTCGATTTCGCCGGACTTGCGCCGGGCACCGTGCCGGAATACGGCGGCGACTTGGCGCTGGATCGGGAGCCGGTACCGCCATTTCCGTTGACCGGTCGATTGCCGATCGATGCAGATGATCGAGAAGTGGAAGACGAAGTTGTAACAGTCCGCTTGTCAAGTTCAGTTTGACAACCTAGGATTCGGTCGCCATACTGCTCGCCATCCCCAGCAACCGAATCTCCCTCGATGAACTGCGCTGAGCGCCTAGTTGCCATTTTCGGCAGCCAGGCGGAAGTCGCCCGCCACTTTCGCATCGACCGCGCCCTGGTGAGCAATTGGGTGAAGTCGGGCTACGTGCCGTCGCGCTGGGCGATGGAGGTCGAACATGCGACCGACGGAAAGATCCTGGCAACCGAGATCCTCAACGAAGCAAACGCCCGCAAGCCAATCCGGCTCAAATCGCGCGGCGAGGAAGACAGTCTTTTTGGCCCTTCTCTGGCAGGGAGTGACACCATGAATCAATTCGCCCCGGCGAAACGCATCCAATCTTTCCATCCCCCGCAGCGCACGTTGATGGGCCCGGGGCCCTCTGAGATCAACCCGCGCGTCATGGCGGCGATGAGCCTGCCGGCAATCGGCTACCTCGATCCGGTCTTCGTCGAGATGATGGAAGAGCTCAAAGGTCTGTTGCGCTATACATACCAGACCAAGAATCCGCTGACCTTCCCGGTGTCGGGACCCGGATCCGTGGGGATGGAGTACTGTTTCGTCAACATGGTGTCGCCCGGGGACAAGGTCATCGTCTGCCGCAACGGCGTGTTCGGCGGCCGTATGATCGAGAACGTCGAGCGCAGCGGGGGCAACGCGGTCGTTGTCGAAGACGCCTGGGGCGAACCGGTCGATCCGCAGAAGCTGGAGGACGCGCTGAAGGCGCATCCGGATGCGCGCGTCGTCGCTTTCATCCACGCCGAAACCTCCACCGGTGTGCAATCGGATGCGAAGACGCTGGTCGAAATCGCACACAAGCACGACGCGCTCACCATCGTCGATGCAGTCACCTCACTCGCGGGCACGCCAGTGCTCGTGGATGAGTGGAAGATTGACGCGATCTACTCCGGAAGCCAGAAATGCCTGTCATGCACGCCCGGCCTATCGCCGGTGTCGTTCAGTGAACGCGTGGTGGAGTACGTCAAGGCGCGCAAGGACAAGATCCACAGCTGGTTCATGGACATGAACCTCCTGCTCGGCTACTGGGGCGCGACTACCCGCACCTATCACCACACCGCGCCGACCAACAGCCTGTACGCGCTGCACGAGGCGCTGCTCATCCTCAAGGAAGAGGGCATCGAGAATTCGTGGGCGCGCCATCAGCGCCATCACCTCGCCCTCAAGGCCGGCCTGGAAGCAATGGGACTGAAGTACTTGGTGAAGGAAGGCGCTCGCCTGCCGCAGATGAACGCGGTGCACATTCCTGAAGCGATCCGCGAGCGCGAAGCCGAAGTGCGCAAGACCCTGCTCACCGAGTTCAACCTGGAGATCGGTGCCGGCTTGGGGCCCCTGGCCGGAAAGATCTGGCGCATCGGAATCATGGGCTACAGCTGCAAGCCGGAGAACGTGATGGTGTGTCTGTCGGCGCTAGGCTCGGTGCTGTCGGACATGGGCCTGCCGATCCACGTCGGAGAGGCCGAGGCCGCGGCGCATGGCGCGTATGCGCAGCTGCATGCCAAGGCTGCACAACAGAAGAAGCGGGTTCCCACTGCGGCCTGAGCAGCGCCGGTTTCCCGAGTGCAGAAGAGCCGCGCGAGCGGCTCTTCTGCTTTGTGCGCTGCGCGCGGTGCCCGCCGGCCCGACTAGTGAACGGTGAAACGCATCAGCGCATGGCCCAATAGCGTTCGCAGTAGCGTCCGCCTCCGCCGATTCGCTTCGAATAGTCCGTCAGGAGCTCAATACACTCGTCGCGGCCGCCGAAGAAGTGCGGGAACTGCGAACGGTACAGGGAATAGGCCTGGACCTTCTTTCCCAGGGCCGAGGTGACGTCTTCGAGCATCGGCTCCAGACTAAGATCTTCATTCTCGACCCCTGCGTGGCTGCAGAACAGCCGGTAAAACCACGCGTCCAGGACTGGCTGAGCAACCGCGCCTTTCCACGATCCCAGCTTGTTCCTCATCACCGCCGTGCGTGTATAGAATCGGCTCGCCTCGATGGCATGGCGGAGCCGGTAGCCGGCGGGCTGCCCGGCGCCGCGGTCCAGTTGTCCCAGACGATACGTCTGAAAGTGCGGAAGCAGTACGTAGGGCGCGTCCTCGTAGAAGCGCAGACGCCGGGGCTCGACGACTGCCCTGGCCGCAAGATGGGTGAGCAGGTGATCGACGTGCCAGCCGATTCCCAAGGGCGCGTATACGACGTCGTAGGTGATGCCTCGCAGGGCGGCTGCGATTACCGACTGGATGCGGCGAAGCTCCTGCATATACTGATCGGGGCGGGCCATGAACAGGCCGGTCAGCGACTTATAGGAGGGACCCCGGAAGAAAGCGTCGAGTTCGCCGATAAGGCGTACATAGAAGCCGAGGTAGCCGCTCACCACGTACTCTTCCGCGACGCGGGCGTCGTCTGGCCTCGAAGAAGACTTGAAGTCCTGGCTCGCCGTAGAGAACACGTTGATGACCAGCGGCCGATGCCCCCCCGACGAAAGCCGGGAGATCAGACCGGCGCAGGAGAACACGGCATCGTCCAGGTGCGGCGACAGAAAGACCGCCGGGAAATGCGTGGTAGGCGAAGGGTCAGCGAGCGAACGCCTGGTCCGAACGGGACCAGCGGTTTCTGCGGTGTTCACGTTACTGTTCTGACAGGTTGAGGAGTGATGCCATGCAAGCCGGTGCGCACCGCCGCATAGCGCTCGTATCCGATGATTTCGTACCGCCCCTGACAGGAGCCGGCTATTACCTCAAGAGCCTGGCCGCCTACCTCGCGGGGCGCGGCCACCACGTGGTGGTGCTGACCACCCGCCCCAAGGGGCACGACGATGCTCAGTGGCCGGCAAACATGAAGGTGTACCGCGGCATGACGTTGACGATGTTCGGGTTCGACCAGGCACTGTTCACGCCGGGTCAGATCAGGCGCATCCTGGAGAAGGAGCGGATCGAACTCGTCCACCACCACTACCTGAGCGGGCTGTCGTCCTCGTGCGCCAGTGTCGCCTATGCCATGCAGCTTCCGCAGCTCTACACGTACCATATGTCCGTCGAGCTGCTCTCGCAGCCTCTGCCAATGCGGCCATTCAAGCCGCTGTTGTTCGCTCTGTACAAACGCTTCGCGCAGCGCATGAACTGCATCGTCACGCCATCGCGGAAGGTCATTCCGCAGATGAAATCTGACGGCATCAGCACGCAAGTCTTGTACCTTAGCAACCCGGTTCTGTTCGACGTCCCGAATCTGGCGCCGCACAGCGACCCGAAGACCGACACGCCGTTCCGCATCCTGTATGTGGGGCGGCTTGCACCGGAGAAGAATCTGGCGTTGCTATTGCGCGGGGTGGCCGATCTGGCCCGTCAGCGTGAAGGCGTGCAGCTATGGATCGCCGGCAAGGGTCTGCTGCAGCCCCAGCTCGAAGCGTTGAGCGCGGAACTGGGCATTCGCAGCGCCGTGACGTTCTTTGGACATCTGGACTGGAAGCAACTCAGCGAGAAATACGCGCAGTGCGACGTGTTCGTCCTGCCATCCAAGAACGAGGTGCAGCCCATGGTTCTGCTAGAGGCGATGAGTTTCGGCAAACCGATCGTGGTGAGCGAGCACGTCTACAACCCGGATTTTCTCGCGCGCGGCAGCACCTGCCTGGTGGTCGGCGAAGATGATGTCTCTGGCATGGGCGCTGCCCTGCGCACGCTGTACGACGAGCCTGCGCGCAAGTTGGAGATGGGACGCGCGGCACTGCAGGCGGTGCAGAACCTGTCGCCACCGGCCGTTTTCTCCAAACTCGAAGGTCTCTACGAACGCCTGCTCTCGGGCGCACCGCTTCAGGTCTAGCGCGAGGGCCGGGCGCGGCCACTAGCCGCGAGCGCATCGCGTCGCCTTGCCACACGAGACGCATAAAGTTTCGGGATGAGGCGCGCGCGCTCCGATGATGTAGACGGCATGGCACCGACATGCGGCACCCGAAGTGCCGCGCCCAAGTTACCATGGGCGATCAGTATTACGAGGATGTCGCCATCGTGATCGTCAAACAGATCTGGACTGCCAACGCCTATCGCAACTTCAACTACCTGATCG
>Ga0268299_1004245_pt1 | contig 11510 bp, 10 predicted proteins | sample NOBtaG_FD_193484 | JGI IMG/M metagenome (GOLD analysis project Ga0268299, IMG submission 193484) | Activated sludge microbial communities from bioreactor in Nijmegen, Gelderland, Netherland - NOB reactor | ecosystem: Engineered > Bioreactor > Aerobic > Activated sludge | place: Netherlands... | reverse complement strand
AGAAGCCGAGGAAGCCCCACTCCCAGAGCGTCAGCGAGAGCGCGCCATAGGCGATGAGCGCAAATCCCGTTCCCGCCCAGGCGCGCCAGCCCTGCGGCCGCCAGCGCCAGCCCACCAGCGCGAACGTGGCGATCGTTGCGATCACGGCGCCGAGCAGCGCCCAGCACGCCAGCGGAAAGAGTGGCCCCGGATAGCCAAACAGCACCGCGCCCTGGTCGGGGTTGAGCCACGGGATCAGCGCCGCCATCAGCAAGCCGCCCGCCGCGAGCCACACTAGCCCGAGCGCTGCGAACGCAAGCCCACGCGCGTGCGTCTTGCGCGTAAAGAACGCGCGCGCCGCGCTCTGCACCGCGCTCGCCGCCGCGATCAGCGCAAGCAGCGCGGCAAGCGCGAGCCATGTTGGCGATTCAAGGAACGTCAGCCGGTCCGAAGGCGAAATGCTCATCGGATCATACATCCGCATGCGCCCGTCGACTTCGCGGAACGCGACGCGCGCGGCGCTGTTGGCGTCCTGGAAGACGCCATCGCCCAGCGGCACGAGCCTGCGCGGCTCTCCGCCCAAAACGGCGAGCAGATCGCCTTCTGGCGTCGCGGTGAGCTGGCCCGCGAGCAGGCGGAAGATCGCACGCTCGCTGCGATAGTACGGCCGCCGCAGCGGGCGATATGAGCCCGCAACGCGCTGCGATTGCGCGAGCGCGTCCGGCGCGCGCGTGATCGGCGGCGGGCGCACCCCGTAGAATTCCTCCAGCACGTTATTGAGCAGCGTGGCGCGCAGGCGCACGCCCTGCGTCGTGTTCACGGAGACGAACATCCCAAAGCCCAGCTCTGGAATGAGCGACATCATCGAGTGCTGGTAGATCGTATCGCCGTCATGGCCAAAGCCGGTGAGCGGGCGCACGGCGAACTGATCGAGAAAGCCGTGGCGCAGCGGTCCAAAGCCATCGATGTCGGTGTTCGCGAACAGCGGCTCGCGCAGCGAAAGCGCGGTCTGCGCGCGCAGCACGCCCGCGCGCTCCATCCGCGCGGGATCGAGCAGCGCCTGCATAGACGCCGCCATGTCGACGGCGCTCGCGCTCATGCCGCCCGCCGGCGCGGTGTGCGTGATGTATTCGAAATCGCGGCGCACGAAGCGCCCCGCTTCCCAGAAGAACCCGTCCGTGATGCGCGGGGCAAGCTCCGGCGCGATCGGCGCAGGCAGCCCGTGCGCCTGTGCAATTTCGGGCGTGTAAGGCTCGCGGTAGGTCGCGGTCGTCATGCCGAGCGGGCGCAGGATGCGCGTTTCGACATACGTGTCCCAGTCCATGTCGTTCATGTGCGCAACCATCGCGCCTGCGAGCGATGCGCCATAATTCGAATACGCGCCGACAACGCCCGGCGGACGCACGCGCCTGGGCCGGTAGCGCACGAGGTACTCGTCCATCGGCAGGACATGGCTGGGATCGGTGATGAAGAGATGCCCAAGCGCGCTGTCCTCGAAGCCCGCGCTGTGCGTCATCAGATGCCGCACCAGGATCGGCTCGGAGAAGCCATCGTCCGGAATGCGCAGCGCTTCGGGCAGGTGATCGTTGATCGGATCGTCGAGCGTCAGTTTGCCTTGCTCGACCATCTGCATCACCGCGATCCACGTCGGCGTCTTGGAGATGGAAGCGACGCGAAACAGGGTCGTCTCATCGGTGGGCGCGTCCGGGCCGATGCGCGACAGGCCGTAGCCGCGCGTCAGCGCAACGCCGCCGCGATCGACGATCGCGACCGAGACGCCCGCGATGTGATCTACGCGCATCGCCTGGCGCACCGCGCCATCGACGAACGCCGCGAGCCGCGCGCGATCGAGCGGGGCTTGCGCCGCTGGCGCCGAAGCTTGCGCTTGCGGAGCCGCCGTCTGTGCGCTTGCCGCCGCGCCAAACCCCAACGCCAGCGCCACCACCGCCGCGCACGCGAATTTCAAGGTCATGCGAACCTCCCCGCATCTTTTTCGCCATCCTACCGTCAAATGGCGGCGGCCTCCAATTCGCTAAGCCACGCCTGAATCGCGGGCGCCGCCGTCAGCATCGAAGGATCGTGCGCCTTGGCGCCGACGCTGACGGCGCGCACGTCCGCGCCGCGCGCTGTGTAGAGCCGCTGCGCCTCCAGCGTTTCGGCGGGCACGACATCGACATCGTCCTCGCCGTAATAGAGCCGCACCGGCGCGCGCGGCGTAAAATCGCGCACGCCGTTTTCGCTCATGCGCGTCAGCAGCCAATGATCGCCGTTCGCATCGAAGGCGTCGAGAAACGCGCGCGTGAACATGGCGCGTGGATCGTCAGGCAGTGCAGCCATCACATCTTCGGCCTTATGGGGCGTTGCAAACAACGTTGCGGCGCGCGCGGCGTAGTGCGGCGTCAAAGCGCTTTCGAGCGGCTCGTCATAGTAATGCGCATAGCCCCACGCGAGATAGGCGAGATAAAGTGCGTGCGAGCGCGCCCCGCCTGCGAGCGCCGCGCCAAGCGAAATATCGCGCAATCCATAAGGCCCCGCGACGGGCGCTGCGCCGAGCACGGTTTCGCCGCGCGCTTCGAGCGCACGCAGCGCCGCCATCGTCGCGTGCCCGCCTTGCGAAAAGCCGGAGAGAAACACTGGCCCCTGCGGCGCGCCGTCGATGCGCCGCGCCGCGTCGATCATATCGATCACCGCGCGCGCGGCAGGTTCTGCGACGAGATACGGATGCGGCCCAGGCGAGGCGCCCATGCCGTGATAATCGGGCGCGAGCGCCGCATAGCCGTTGCCGGCGAACAGGATTGCCGCCGCCAGCCCCGTTCCGTCGGGTTTTGACGGCACAGCGTCGCGCGCAGAGGCCGTGCCATGCTGGAAGCTCGCGATGCGCCGCGCCGGCGCGCCGCGCGGCAACGCAAAGAGCCCGCTCGCCACGCTTGGCGCGCCGGTTTTGTCGGTCGTCGGATAGATCATGCGCCAGCAATCGACGTTATGCGCCGCGCGCACGCCTTGCAGGCCCGTGAGCCGTAGCAATCCCCACGCTTCGACGCGCGAAATCGTGCGCACATGCGTCAGCGTCACGCGCTCGGGGGCGCTCAGCGCCGGCGCGCGCCCACACGCCGCCAACGCGCCCAAACTCAAGCCGCCCAGCCCCGCCAGCACGCTGCGCCGCGCCATCGTCCCGCCCATCCGCCGCCCCTCCAACGCTTTGAGACGCCGCCGCGCGCGCCTGCGGATGCGCGGTGGCGCGCCGGGCCCGCTTTTGCGATCATCGCGCCCTTGGGGGAGCGGATGTCACAAAGCGTCGAGGCCGTCGCGCCGTATCAGCCGGGGGAGGGCTTTGCCGAGCGGCTGAAAGCCGTGCGCACCATCGGCGCGCTCCGCCGCGAAGATCCGGGCGCCGGCGCCGAGCGCGCGCTCGCGCGGCTCGATGAAGACGCGCTCGCCTTCGCCGCCCAAAATCCCGAGCACAGCGAAGCGGGCCGCGCCGCCGCCCGCGCCGCGCTCGCCGCGCGCCTTGGCGAAGCGGAGGCAGACGCGCGCATCCAGCGCTTCATCGATGCGCTGCCGCCCGCGTCCTTCCTGCGCGCGGCCGATCTCGCCGCGGGCGATAGCACGTTCTTCGGCGCGGGCCGTTGGTTTCGCCGCGTGCTCGGCTGGGCCGCGAACATCGCGTTGATCGTTGTTCTCGTCACGATGTTTGCGAGCCCGCCTGCCGAAGATCGCGGCTTTGCCGATGCGGTCGCGGCCGGGATCATGACGCAAGCGGAGGTCGACGAAGCGAACCGCCAACCCTCCGATGAAGAGCGCGCCGCCGATCCGAACGGGCAATCCACCAGCGTCAATGTCAAACGCGAAGCGCTGCGTGAGCGTTACCCGCAAAGCGCGCCGCTGTTTGAAACGCACCGCCAGCTCAGCGCTGCGGGCGGCAACGCGATGATGTGGGCGCTGATCCTCTTTCCCGCGCTCACGATCGCGATCGGCCTTCGCCAGCGCCCGGCGCGCGTGCTGCTGCTGCGGCGCTTCAACGATAAAGCGGTGGATGCCGCGATCGCGAAACTCTCCCGCGCGCGCCTCCAGCCTTACGGCCACGTGCTCACGCTGGCGGACCGCTATTTCAAGCGTTCCTGGCTCGCGCTGGCGTTCTCGTGGTTTTCGTTCAACCCGTTCCTGCTGGCGTGGCGGCTCATCAACATTCCGATCGGCATCGTCATCCGCATCTTCGATCGCTCGCGCGCTGGGCCGATCATGATCTGGAGCGCGCGCGACTTTCGCAATTTCGTGCGGCGCCTCACCGATCGCTATGGCCTCAACCTCGAAGTCGCCCGCACGCGCCGCAACGCCGTGATGGTGCGCACCTCCGATGCGTGGTGGCAGCATGTCGTGGTGCTTTTAATGCATGCGAGCGATGCGATCGTGGTCGATGTCACAGAAGTTGCGGCTGGCACCGCGTGGGAGCTCGAAACCATGCTGCATGAAGATGTCGAAAGCCGCATCGTGTTTATCGCGCGCGCCGATGAGCGGGCCGATGGCGAAGCCTCGCTCGCGGCGCACGGCTTTTCTGGAGCGCCGCTGCACACCTACGAGCGCAACGGCCGCCCAACCGATCCTGCCGCGTTTCGCGCCGCGATGCGCGCGGCCTTGCAGAACAGCCACGCGGCGCAGGCGTGAGCGTCGAGTGGGCCGGGCGCGGCAAGGTGCGCGCGCGCCGCGAAGAGAGCGGCGCGGTCGAGCTCACGGTCGAAGGCGTCACCACGCAAGCGCGCTATTATAAGCCGCTGGTCTATGAGTTCTTCCGCAAGGAGTTCGCGCTGCGCCCGCGCTGGGGTGATTTCGCCGTCGAGATCCGCCTCGAACATGTGGGCGAGCCGCCGCATCTCGATCTCGACAATCTCGCCAAGGCGCTGCTCGACGCGCTGAAGGGCCACGTCTTCTTTGACGATTCCCAGATCGCACGCCTCTTGGTGGAGCGCACCGGCGCCGAACGCGACCGTATCTGGCTGCGCGCCGCGCCGCTGACGCCTTGATTTTCGTCGTCGCCCGCCCGCGCGACTTGCGCTAATCCCGAATCATGGCTGACGTCTTCATCTCCTACGCCCGCGAGGATCGCGCGCGCGCCGAGCAAATCGCCCGCGGGCTGGAAGCCCAGGGCTATGACGTGTTCTGGGACAACGAAATTCCGCCCGGCCAAACCTGGGCCGATTACACCGAAGCCAAGCTCACGCAGAGCAAGGTGACGGTGGTGTTGTGGACGGCCTCATCGGTCGCGTCGCAATGGGTGCGCGAAGAAGCGCGCATGGCGCGCGACAAGGGCAAGCTCATTCCGGTGCTGCTCGATGGATCGATGCCGCCGTTTGGTTTTGGCGAAGTGCAGGGCGCCGATCTTTCCGCCTGGCGCGGCGAAGCCAACAATCCAGCCTTCGCGCGGGTCGTCGAAGCGATCCGCAACGCGACGGGCGGGCCGTCGGGGCCGCCCAATCCGGCGCTGCTGCGCACGCCGCCGCGCCCCGCATTCACGCCGGCGCCGGCCGCTGCTGATGCCGGCGCGCTCTCGCCCATCGGCTACGTGCAAAAGTGCCTGCGCATGTACGTCAACGCCAATGGCCGCGCGCGCCGCGCCGAATATTGGTGGTGGGTCGCGTTCGTGTTGACGCTCGCGATCATTGCCGCGGTGATCGATAGCGGCATGGGCGCCATTCCCGGCGAGGGTCCCGTCGGCATCATCGTGAGCCTAGCGCTCGCTGCGCCTGGCATTTGCGTCGGCGTCCGGCGCTTGCACGATATCGGCATGAGCGGCTGGTGGTTCGCCGCCGCGTTCGCCGCGCTCATCGTCGCTAGCGCGCTCGCCGCCATTCCGGCGTTGGCGCTGATCGGCCTCATCATCCTTCTCGCGGTCGCGGTGACGATGATCTTCTTCCTCGTGAAAGACAGCCAGCCCGGCGACAACAAGTACGGGCCCAATCCGAAGAGCGCTTAGCGACCCATTCCTCCCCCGTTCACGGGGGAGGTGTCGCGCGCATGCGCGACGGAGGGGGCAGGCGTTGCGCGTGCCGATGCCCCTCAGTCATCGCTTCGCGAAGCCAGTTCGCCCATGAACCGGGGGAGCAATTACGCCGGCTTGTTGCGCTTGTATTCGACGGGGAGGGCAGTGGCCGTCGCGGTTGCGCAGACTTTGCCGTCGCTGTCCCTGATCTCGCCTTCGAGAAACACGACCGTGCGCCCAAGCCGCGTCACGCGCCCACGCGCCACGAGGCGCCCTGGCTTTGCAGCGGCAAGGAAGCTCGTCTTCTGTTCGAGCGTGGACATGATGTGCGTCATGCCGCTGGCGACTTGGCCCGCGATCGAGAGCGCTTCATCGAGCATCGCGCACAGGAACCCGCCCTGCACGCGCCCCGTCGGGTTCAGCATGTCGTCGGTCGCGGTGAACGCGATCTCGACCCATTGTTCGTCTTGATTGATCGCCAGGAGATCGAAGCCCAGCGTCTGTGAGCTGCGCGGGCGATTTTTCGAGTTGCGGAAGCGTTGAACGAGCTCTTCGTCGCTCGCCCGCGGCTTAGCGTCTTCACTCACTTCTTGCGGAACGCGTCGAGGCTGACGACGCCGCCGCCAAGCTGCGGCGCAGCTTGCGGCGCCGGCTCATCGGTGGCCACCGGCGCGCTCGCGCCGCCCGCGCCCGAAGCTTCATCGCCCGCCGCGAGGCGCGCTTCTTCGTGCTGCTGCTCGAACTGCAGGCCAAACTTCACCGAGGGATCGAAGAAGCGCGTGATCGCCGCGAACGGGATCACGATCGGCTGCGGCTGGCCCGCGAACTTCAAGATCACGCGGAAGCGGTCAGGGTAAACTTCGAGATCCCAGAACTGGTGCTCGAGCACGATCGTCATCTCATCGGGATAACGATTGGCGAGATGATCGGGGATCGTCACGCCCGGCGCATGCGTACGGAACGTGATGTAGAAATGATGCTTGCCCGGAAGCCCGCGCGGCGAGGCCGCTTGCTGCAACGCTTGGCGCACGACGCTGCGCAGCGCGTTCTGCATGAGTTGATCGTATCCGATCAGATCGTCGGCCACGGCCGCCCCTCTTCCTTGGCCCTATCCCGGCTCACACTTAGCGGCTGGCCCGGGCCAGTCAACGCATCATCCAAGCTGCGCGAGTTGATACCACAATCCAGGGCGCCGCAGGCGAAATGCTCTGCGCCTCCCAGAGTCGCGACACTGCGTGTGCAAAATCGCGGCCCGCGCGCGGCTTGTTTCGGTTGCGCGAAAAGGGCGCGCTTCTCGCGGGTAAGGCGAGCGCTTGGAACACGCCGCCCGCGCCGCGCGCCTTTTGCGTGAACTTGCGCCATGTCAGCCACGCCCGCGCGCAGCGTGTTTCAGCTTCAGCGCAGCCGCGTGCGCGTCCTTAAGATCGCGCACGAAACGCGAAAACGCCGCTGCGCGCGCGTCCTCATCGGGCATGCGCAGCAGCGCGGATGGATGATTGGTCGCCCACAGCGGGGCGCCTTCGCGCGTGGCGAGCATGCGCCCGCGCGCCGCCTCGAGCGCGCCCGCATGCCCGTTCAGCGAACGCAGCGCCGTCGCGCCCAGCGCGATCGTGAGCGTGGGGCGCACGAGCGCCAATTCATGCCCGATCCAGAACCGGCAGATGTCGATCTCGTTCGGGTCGGGGCGCTTGTGGAGACGCTTCTTGCCGCGCGGTTCGTGCTTGAAGTGTTTGACGGCGTTGGAAAGATAGACCTCGCGCCGGTCAATGCCCGCCGCCGCCAGCGCGCGATCGAGCAGCTGGCCCGCCGGGCCCACGAAAGGCCGCCCCGCCAGATCCTCCTGATCGCCCGGCTGTTCCCCAACCAGAGCCAGCAACGGCCGGTCGGCCGGTCCCTCGCCCGGCACAGCCTGGGTCGCGTCCCGCCAGAGCGGGCAGGCGCGGCAGCCTTGGAGCGCGGCGTTCAGCACTTTGAGGGTCGCGGGCGCGGCGGCGTGCGCGGCGATGGCGGCCTCGTTCTCTGAGGGGCCGGCGGGCGCGATCTGGGCGTGCGCGGCGCCGGGCCGCTTGCGCGGTGTCGTCGCCATCGCGGCCACCATGTCTTCGGCGCGTGCCTGCGCGCCCTTGATCAGCGGGGCGATGACCTCCGCTTCCGGCAGGTTCCGCCAATAGTGCTTCGGCATCTCCCGGGTCATCGCCGCGATCTTGAGGCGCGCGGGGTTGAACATGCTCTCGTAGTACGCGCGCCAATCGTCGTCGCGCGCATCTTCGGCGGGAACATCATTGCGCGCGCCGCCGGGCCCGAACGAGAGCGCCGCGCCATCCCAATGCGCGCTCGCCTCCGGCGTCACGATCGACCAGCGCATCCCGGTGAAGCGCCGGACGAAAAAGTCTGCGGTCTCCCTCAGAATCCGGTGCTGCGGTTCGAACCACGCCACGAAGCGCGGCCCGTTTTCGCCGGCTATCTCCTTGAAGCGCACGAAGGCGTGCATCTTGTGCTCATCGCGTCGCACCGATTTCGCGAGCATGTTGAGCTTCACGACGTCCGCATCAGCCGCGTCCGCCATCAGCGCGCGGTTCTGCTGCAGCCGCCACAGCACGCGGTAGAGCAGGGGCAGGCGCGCAGCGTCGCGGTGCAGCGCCGCCTTGCGCGCGATCTCTACGAACGCGCGCGGCGCCGTCAGCGGCGCATCCGCTACCGGCGGCGCCTCAACCGATCCGAAGAGATCGCCGCCGCTTTCCCACGCCACGTCTTCCGGCCGCGCGCCCGCTGCGATCAGCCGCCGCGCCGCATCCCGCCACGTCTCGTAATCCGCGTTCGCCTGCACGCCCGCGCTGATCACGCAAACAGCTCCAGCTGCTCGGGCGGCGGCGCGAGCTTGGCGCGCAGCTGTGCGTCATCGGCGAGCGCCGTTGGCCGCCAATCGCGCGCCACCAAGAACGGCCGGCACTTTTCCAGCGAGCGCGTCAGCCGCGCGATGTCATCGAGGCCTAGCGTGCGCTGCCGGCGTGCCGCGATGATCTTATCGACGCTCTTCACGCCAAGCCCCGGCACGCGCAGCAGCATCTCGCGGTCCGCCTCGTTCACATCGAGCGGGAATGCATCGCGGTGCGCCAGCGCCCAGGAGAGCTTGGGATCGATCGCGAGGTCCAAAAGCCCATCCGCGCCCGTCACGATCTCGTCGGCGCTGAACTTGTAGAACCGCATCATCCAATCGGCCTGATAGAGCCGGTGCTCGCGCATCAGCGGCGCGGCTTTGAGCGGCAGGCGTGCGCTCGCATCCGGGATCGGGCTGAACGCGGAATAGTAGACGCGCTTCAAGCGGTAGGACGCGTAGAGCGCCTTGCTGGCCGAGAGGATGTCCCGGTCACTCGCCGCGTCCGCGCCCACGATTAGCTGCGTGCTTTGCCCAGCGGGCGCAAACGCCGGCGCGCCGCGATCGGACGCGCCCTCGATCCCGAGCCGCACATCCGCCATCGAGCGGCGGATGATCCCGCTGCGCTTCTCCGGCGCCAAATCCGTGAGCCCAGCCTCCGTCGGCAGCTCGACGTTCACCGACACGCGGTCCGCATAGCGCCCCGCTTCCGCGATCAGCTCGGGTGAAGCGCCCGCGATCAGCTTCAGATGAATGTAGCCGCCGAAGCGGTGTGTCTCGCGCAGCGTTTTCGCGACGCGCGCCATCTCCTCCATCGTCGCGTCATGCGATTTCACGATGCCGGAGGAGAGGAAGAGCCCTTCGATGTAATTGCGCCGGTAAAAATCGAGCGTCAGCTGCACAACTTCTTCGACCGTGAACTTCGCGCGCGGCACGTTCGAGGAGCGCCGGTTGATGCAGAACGCGCAATCGTAGAGGCACTGGTTGGTCAGCAGGATCTTGAGCAGAGACACGCACCGCCCATCGGGCGTGTACGAGTGGCAAATTCCCGTGCCTTCGTTCGAGCCGATGCCGCCGCTCTTGCGGCTATCGCGCTTTGTGCCCCCGCTCGATGAGCAAGACGCGTCGTACTTCGCAGCATCCGCAAGGATGCGCAGCTTCTGCCGCAGCTCCATGCGTTCTAGTTATGTTCCGTTCGGCGCGCCGGTCAACACGGAACCGCTGTGCGCGACGCGTCAGCCGAACAGCACTGCGAAGAAATAGACCGAGTAGAGCGCCCACACGATGCAGAGACCGACCGAGACGATCGCCGCCAGCCCGCTCTGATTGCCTTCTGAACTGCCCGCCATGCGTGTTCCTCCGCCGGGTCTAACGCCCGATCGCTCAACTCGATCCTGAAACCTTCATCAGCACAAGCCCGCTCACGATCAGCACGGCAGCCGCGAGCTTCATCGCGCTCACGCCTTCGCCCAGCAGCGTCACGCCCACCACGAACGCGCCCACCGCGCCAATCCCGGTCCACACCGGATACGCGATGGAGAGCGGCAGCGTGCGCATCGCGAGCGCGAGCAGCCCGAAGCTCGCGATCATCGCGCCAAGCGTCACCGCGCTCGCGCCGATGCGCGTAAAGCCCTCGGATTGTTTCATAAAATACGCCCAGACGATTTCGAGCAGTCCGGCGCCAATCAATATTACCCAGGCCATCACCGGCCCTCCGCAGAGAACCGGGCCGTCCCGGAAAATCACCCAAGCCGGGGGAGGGCGTGGCCTCCTCGCCGCGCATGGCGCGAACGTAGCCTCATTCTAGCCCAACCGGCGCACCTCGCCAACGCGGCAGCGCTAAGCCGCCGTCAGCCGAGGGTTCCGCCACACCTGCACGCCATCGCCAAAATCCACGCGCAGCGGTTCAGCGTCCGGCGCGCTACGGATCAGCACCGTACTGCGCAGCGGAATGTCGTACATGTTCTCCCAGCCGAGCCGCGCGAACAGCGTCCGCAGCCGCGCCTCAACCTCATTGGAGTGCGTGCCGACATTCACGTACCGCACCCGCGCGTCGAGCACGTCCGGATGCGCTTCCAAGAAGTCCGCTTCCGAGCCCTGAATGTCCATGTGCACGTAGTCGATGATCGGCAATTGCGCCGCGATCGCTCGCAGATCGATGCTCTCGACACGTTGCAGACGGATGCCGTTGACCTCCGTCTCGGACCAGAGCGGCGCGTCTTTGGGGGCGTCCGGCGCCTGCTCGTCGCTCAGAATGGACTGCCCGTACCAGGAATCGGCGTTGCCGATCTGAAACCACGATGGCCCGTTGTGGTGGGAGGCCGCCGCGCGCACCAAAGTCGCGCGCGAAAAGTCGATGCCGTTGTCTTCGAAATGCTCGCGCATCCAATCGAAATGCACCGGCTCGGCTTCCACGCCGAACAGCCTGTAATCCTTGCCCACCTGCTGCGCCGCGATCGCGCCGCCGCTCAACCAGCGGCCCCAGCCGCACCCGAGCGCGACCATCACGAACGTGTCGCCGGCGGCCACCACCGCATCGAGCAGCGGCGCGTAATCGAGCAGATGCTCGCCTTCGAACGGCACCGATGCCTGCTCGTCGCGATCGGTGGCGTAGATCGCGGCCACCTCCGGTGAAAACTGCCACACATGCGCGCGCGTTTTCACACCGAGCCAGTTCATGAA
>Ga0268299_1004244_pt1 | contig 11517 bp, 9 predicted proteins | sample NOBtaG_FD_193484 | JGI IMG/M metagenome (GOLD analysis project Ga0268299, IMG submission 193484) | Activated sludge microbial communities from bioreactor in Nijmegen, Gelderland, Netherland - NOB reactor | ecosystem: Engineered > Bioreactor > Aerobic > Activated sludge | place: Netherlands... | reverse complement strand
TCAGCGTGCAGACCGGCAAATGCCAGCAGAACCTGGCGGCAGCGTTGGCCCAGTCCAAAGCGGTTACCAAAGTGGTGCCACCCCCAACCCAAACTGTGTCGCCACAAGCTGCAGAGCCAATCACAGCCGATACGGAAGAACCAGCATTTGCGGTGCCAGCCCCAGAGCCGCAAGTGATTTCCCCGGCCGCACTCCAATCCGAAGCACCGACAGCAGCCGGCCCAGAGAGCCCCAGCACTCGCCGCAACACCGGTGACTGGACGGAACTCGCCGATGAACCTGTTGAAGCCGAACCACCCGAAACGCAGGGCAAGAAACCAATACGCAAATCGTGGACTGACCTGGTGCAATAAGCACGGCTGGTGAGAGCGCTACCACTGATACCGATCGTGGTCGCCGGCTTTTTCCAGGCAAAAAAAGCCCGCCATTAGGCGGGCAAAGGACTACAGAGGGAAGCGTTTCATTAATCAATAACTCATCATTAATAACTTTTTATCAATAAAAGCCGAAATGCTCTTCTTCCATATCGAGCAGGTTGGCAACACCGCTCTGAATGGCGCTCAGGTGCGCGCGGGTACGCGGCAGCAAACGCTGGAAGTAGAAGCGGCCGGTTTGCACTTTTGCAGTGTAGAAGCCGGTTTCTGTGGTGCCTGCAGCCAGTTGCGCTTGAGCAGCTTTGACTTGCAGAGCCCAGAAGTACGCCAGCGTGATGTAACCGCTGTACATCAGGTAGTCGACGGCAGCAGCGCCTACTTCTTCCTGATTGGTCATGGCGCGCATTCCGATTTGCGTGGTGATATCACCCCATTCTTTGTTCATCTGATTCAGCGGCTCAATAAACTCTTTGAGCGCAGCATCGCCTTCGTTTTCAACGCAGAACTTGTGCACGATCTTGGTGAAGTTCTTGAGCATCCGGCCTTGGGTCAGCATCACTTTACGGCCTAGCAGGTCGAGCGCTTGTACGCCGGTGGTGCCTTCGTACAGGGTTGCAATGCGGGTGTCACGTACGATCTGCTCCATGCCCCACTCACGGATGAAGCCGTGGCCACCGAAGACTTGCACACCGTGGTTAGCGGCTTCCAGACCGGCTTCGGTGCAGAATGCTTTGGCGATGGGGGTCAAGAATGCCATCAGGTCGTCAGCGTACTGGCGAGTAGATTCGTCAGCGCCCTCTTCCACCAGGTCGATCTGTTGGGCGAGGAAGTAAATCAACGCGCGGCCACCTTCAGCAAAGGCTTTCTGGGTCAGCAGCATGCGACGTACGTCGGGGTGAACGATGATCGGGTCCGCTTCCTTTTCTGGACGCTTGGGGCCCGTCAATGAACGCATCGCCAGACGGTCTTTGGCATAAGCCAGTGCGCCTTGGAATGAAAGTTCAGCGGCTGTTACACCTTGAATCGCCGTACCCACGCGGGCAGCGTTCATGAAGGTGAACATGCAGTTCAAACCGCGGTTCGGGGGGCCAATCAAAAAGCCTTTGGCACCTTCGAAGTTGAGCACGCAGGTGGCAGACGCCTTAATACCCATTTTGTGTTCGATAGAACCACACACCACGCCGTTACGATCGCCCAGACTACCGTCAGCGCCCACATTCAGTTTCGGAACGATGAACAGTGAAATGCCTTTGGTGCCTTTAGGAGCATCTGGCAAACGCGCCAATACGATGTGAACGATGTTGTCGACCATATCGTGGTCGCCAGCAGAGATGAAGATCTTGGTACCGGTAATGCTGTAGGAACCATCAGCATTTGGCTCTGCCTTGGTACGCAGGATGCCGAGGTCAGTTCCACAGTGCGGCTCGGTCAAGCACATGGTGCCTGTCCACTCGCCTGACACCAATTTGGTCAAAAAGGTGTTTTTCTGTTCAGGTGTACCGTGGGCTTCCAGGGTGCGAATAGCACCATGGCTGAGGCCAGGGTACATGCTCCAGGACCAGTTAGCCGTGCCGTTCATTTCGCTGATGATGGTGCCCATCGACGGCGGCAGACCTTGTCCACCCATATCAGCGTGAGCGGTCATCGCGCCCCAGCCGTTTTCAACGTATTTCTGGTAGGCCTCTTTAAAGCCTTTGGGCGTGGTGACTACGCCATTTTCAAATTGGCAGCCTTCTTCGTCACCACTACGGTTGAGGGGTGCCAGCTCGTTTTCAGAGAAGCGTGCGCCTTCTTCAAGGATCGCATCAATCAGTTCGCGGTTGACTTCGTCATTGCCACGCAGCGCCTTGTAATGGCCTTCTACATTGAAGACTTCATGTAACAGGAACTGCATGTCACGAATGGGAGCTTTGTATTGCGGCATTGTTTGTACCCTCGACCCGTTGGAGTCCAAAAGTTTATTTATAGCGTTCCCAAGCTGGTTTTGCCCGGCTTCTTGGCCGACCAGACACCGACTTGCCTGACTCGTTTCGCGTGCTTCGCCATTTTTGCCGCTATAACAGGTCGTTAACGACTTCTCATCATAGGCAGCGTGGCAAAAAGCCATCGATCGGAGTAGTAAACCTCTCTGTCCAGGTTTGACCCGATGGTATCCCAAGTTTCAAACAAGCGTTAGAAAATTTCGTGACCTTACGGTTTCTGGGCGCTTGCAGGCAAATTGGATACTCACATCAAGTTTCAAACAAACGTTTGAATGAGTCAAGGGAGGTGGGGATTATTTTGTATATGTAAGTTCCGGCATAAATTGTCCGGTTTCGGACATTATATGCCGGAAGATTTCCATCCAGGCCACGAATCACCTGAAAACCAGATCGTTCGGACATTTTATGGTGGAAGAACCATGACAGTTTTCCGGCATAAAATGTCCGATTCGGTGCCGACCTATGCGACCGTCTTTTTGCGCTTGATACTACGTCTGGCTGCCTGGGACATCGTATTCCGTTCAATGTGGCGAATCGCCGCATGAATATCCCTGGCTCTGGCGTTCTTGAGCAGTTCATCAGGCAAATTGGCGACAACGGTTTCCCATTTGACCTGATGCCCTGCTTCCTTGATCTGCGCCAGCACTTTGCGAAGATGTTGTTTCATCGCATCATCAGGGCGATTCGATTGAGACACCGATTGCAGCATCCTCGTTATCTCCGTGGTCTCTTCTGGAAAGTGCGTGACGAGGAAGCTGTTAGTAACGCCCACCTTTTCTGCAATTGAGTCACGCGTGTTAACCGGCAACTCCCCCTTGAGAATGCGATCCAAGTGATTTTTCACCGCCGAGGTATCGATGCGCTCGACGACAGACACAGGGTCAAAAGTTAACTCATCACTCGGCTGGCTATAATATTGATAACCCTGCTCGACCCAGCGCCCATACATTTCCACCACTTTGATGCAGAATTCAAAGGAGGGCCTGGTATCGAAGGACAACACCGCATTCAAGTAAGCGAGCTCTACCCCCAATCTCTCCGCCAGAGCAACCGAACCACAGGTATCGCGCATCCTGGATGCGTAAACACTTGTTTTAGCGACAACCCTTCCAGCAACAGACAAACATGCTTTTACAAACTCATCCCGCCCAGGAAAATCGTTTGCAGGTTGTGCTTTCACATAGTAGTGCTCCAGCCCCAAGAATCGACCGCAGCTATCGCAACAACCAATCGGAAAGTTCACATGCAATTCGCTTTGCCGGGCACCACAGTAATAGCAAACGGACGCCAACTGGGTATTATGTTTGCAGCAAGCATCAACCTCAGAAAAGCTCCAATAGAGCCGGTCATAGCAAACCGATCCCGATACATCCTCGCTATAACACAGTGGGCACCATGCCTTAAAAGGCTTCAGTGGCACGGGTGAATTCAAGTCCAAATGCTCAGATATCGAATGAAAAACACACCGTAACCAAACATGTTCTGTAAAAGCAGTTCTTTGGGTGAATTTATAGATTCGGAACGAGAGGTTTTCGCTCGGAAAAAGCAACATAACTACTGCGTTACGCGCAGAAGCAAGCTTGAACGAGATGCCGAACTCACTCTCCAGCAACAAGGAAATGGGAAGAAGATGATCGCGAGAAATTCTCACCAGCATGGAGCATAGCGATTCTCGATCGAGTGAATCCGTATTGACAGGCTTCGTACGATAATACGGGATCGTGGAGATATAGGCCTTGTGCATTCAAACCTTGACCTTATCCCGCTTGGGGGTACGCTCACCTACCCGCCGCGCCGAAATCTTCTTAGGAGCAGCAGAAGCATTCGATGATTTTGTCATGCCCAAGCGTGCCCGCACCTCATCCTCGGAAGGAACATTCAGAAAGCGGCTGCCTTCCTCAATCTCCTCAATTAGACGCAGTATTTCACGATTATTCGGGCGGGTTGCCTCCAAGATTTCAAGGGAAAGTAGTGTGTTTCCACTGGTCAAAAATTTTTTGAGTGCTTGTTCAAACCACGTTTTCAATAGGCCGATACAGCCCACGCAGCCCAGATAGTAAAACTCCATGTCCCGCATCAAATCGGGCTCCAGTTCGCAGGGCAAATGTGCCAACAATCCGCTGACGGCTTGCGCGAAAGACACCTGATCCTTCGTCCAGTCGTAGGGAGAAAATTCCAATAACTGCGAACGGCGCGTCAACTGTGCGCTCCAGTCCACGTAAAACAGGCACTCATAGGTGCCAACGCAAATAAAATGGCATTTTGTAATGTTGGCGATGGACTTCAGAACATCGAGATTTTGCTCATGTTTGCCTGCCGCATGCTTGAACAGATGCGAAATCTCATCCAGCACGATCCACTTGACACCGCGCTCGTTTATCGCTGTTTCCACATCCCGGCGTAGATCTTTGGTTTTCGTTTTCAGCCACGTCAGTCGCGCTCCATGCTGCAGAGTGAGCGGCTTTGCCATTGCCAACTTCGATTCGGGAAACGGTTCATCCATTGCACGCAACAAACGAATGAAAAAATCATCCCAATCAAACTTGGTTTTGTTTTGTTTCGGCACCTCGAAATAGACTGCGTTCATGGTGGGCGAATTTACCGTTTGCACACCATTGTAAAAATGCTCAATGAGCTTCTGTGCCAAGGTGGTTTTACCTACCCCTGTGGGGCCGGTAACGAGACAAATGTTTTTGTCGCTGGGCCACTCAATCTGTTGCTTGACCTTCTCAAACAATTGATTGAGATGACCATGACGCAACACAAACCCGTTACTGAAATACTCCATGCGCTCACCCTCACCGGCGTGCAGCAAGGCGATGGGAAAGCGTGCTTGTGGGTGTATCATTGAAAATCCTCGGGAATCGGTGCATCAAATCCCCAGGAAAAGGAGGACGCAGTCTCGTTAACAATCTTTTTAGGTGTTTTTGCATCGGCGCCGCCGACCAACACCAACGTTGGCGTTACTTTTTTGGATTCTTTAAGCGTTTGCTGTTTGGCCTCGATCAATACCTGCTCCTGTCGTTCCAGCCCCGAAATAAATTGCGCGAGCCGCTTTAAATTTACCGTTTTGGAGCGCTGATTCTGATTCATGACACGACGGTATTCTTCTGTCGCCAGTTGCAATTCTTTCTCAGACCGATGACGAAAACTCTCGTACAACACAGCTTGGCATTTGAGCCAGGTGTTATGCAGGAACACGTAGGCCACGCCTAAATCGAAAGGGTCATAACGTGCCGAAACCTTTTGACCATCCAACGAAGCATTGCGAAAACTCGGGTGCCAATACTCGACATTGTGTATCTGCACAGGTTTGTTGGTGCGCAAGGTCACCGCGCCTCTCGGCGTCGCTGGCAGGCTGCTGATCTGAAAAGTGGCATCATAGGGTACCCGTCGGCCAGGACGCTCCCCAGCGAAAGTGCGACTGCGTTCAAACGTCTCCAGCAAAGAACACCCCAAGTCAGGGTGCGCACGCTGGTCATAAACCTCCAGATAACCGTCGATGGCCCGGCTGAGCGCCTGTAACGTCCAGGCCGCGACACGCTTTGGATCGTTTTGCTTGGTCATCTGCCGCCCGATCTTGGTCGCCTGCGTATTGCCCACCAGGTTATGCAAGAGTTCGGTGGTAGTGGCGCCAAAATAACGCTCAAGGTGGGCGCCAAAACGTGGTTTGCCCTTACGACTTTTAGGAATGCATTGATGCTGGGCGACGAGCTGTTCGAAATAAAGGCTTTCAAACTCTTTGCCGCCATCCACCAGCAACGCCTCAGGAAACCGCTCGTGGCGTCGCACCATATCGCGGATAACCGCCATCACGCTGCGATAGCTGGGGGGATCAAAGGTCAAGTAGAACCCGAGAGCTCGGCGAGAATAATCATCGAAAATAAGGGTAAACCAAGGGCGCCCCAAATTGATGCCACTGCGTTCGCTGACCAGTTCGATATCCAGCAGCGTGTGGTCTATTTCGCATTGCTCAAAAATGCGCTTTGCGCGAAAACCTACGACAGGGGTATCCAGTTCGAGACTTTCATAGCCCCCTTGCTGGTAAGCAGCACGACCACCTTCACGAACCGCCGTGATTTCTTGCCGACGATAACCGTCGAGCACTTCATAAAACGTCGATTTTCCCGGCGGCTGCAGTTGTTGCGACTCACAGGCCAACAACAACTGCCCGTATACTTGATAAGGGTTCTTTCGCTTGGCGTTCACAAAATGGGTGTTGATGATCTCGTGGGTCAACTCCAACACCGGAGGGGGTAAACGCGATGCTCGATTGCCTCGCTCATGCAAGCGTGTGAGCAATCCCAGAAAGCCATTACCGTGCTCACGTTCGGCCTCGTCAAACGCGCTTTGCCAGCGCCGCAATGTGCGAACATCCACTCCCGCGTCATCAGCGACAATGTTTAGTAGCTCCCCATCACGAATTCTTTGCAGGTGCTGTGCGCGATTTGTGGCACGCTCAAGACTCTCTGGCGATGCCCCCAATATAAGAGAATGACTCGCCGCAGGGGCAGGCGTTGAGGCATCGTTTTGCGCTAAATGACGACGATAATGCTGATGCACCGTTTCATTTTGATAGACACGGCAATGTTGAAAGGCCGCTATATCCTCATGCTCCATATCGATGTAGGCGAGATTGGATACAATGGCCTCATACAACCGATCCACCGGTAGCGGCGACCACGCGTTGATCAAATCCGAGAGACTCATCCACGCGCGGGGTTTGAACAAAGTGGCCAGCTTCGCCTTTGACTCCTGCAAACTGTCAGGTTCTATTTCAGTTTTCAGATAGTACGACATGAACTTTAGATTGCTGATCAATACCGGATTCAGCTCAGCGTCGGTACGAATGCGGTATCCCAACCCCGTCCCCGTTAACGCTGCTTCAACCGGCGGACTGCGATAGCCCTGTTGTTCAGCGACGTATCGGGTCGACTGCGTTTTGACAAGCTCGACAAGCTTCGTCTTCGGTTTCCACTCTTCAAAACCAACAAAGCTTGTGCTGATCACCAAGAAATCCGGTGTGTATGGCGTTCGAATCGTTTTTCCCTTGGCGGTGAAGTAATTCAAATCCAGCGGGGGATTGGGCTGATCCCAATATTCCAGCACATTTTCGTCGTGCTCCATCAGATAGATAGCCGACAATTCCACAGTATGGCTTTCGGCCTGAATCGTGTGCCCCATCTTTATGCTGGGAAACCGACAGGGAATGCTATTTTTGCTGCTTCTGACTCGCCTCGCCGGCGGATTGGCCCTAATCTCGCGTACCCAAGCAATTCCTCTGTCCGTTACACCACTGCGTACACAAATATCTTGTAACTCTTGATCTGAAAGCATTGAAAACCGTAAATTAACTTCAAAAAATAAACTCAGCTTCAGGCTAAGCACCAACGAGTTTCGCTACCGCCTGCCTCGGCGCTCCAGAGCGCGCTGCACTTTTGCGGCAGGCGCACCCAACTCACTGACCAAATCAGCAACCAGCGAGGACACACGCCCAAATTCAGCCCGATAGCGCAAATAACGGCCTTCTGTTGCCACCGTCACCAGCCCAGAGCGAGTCAACGACTTTAGATGAAACGACAAATTGGTGGGCGACACCTCGACGAGATCGGAGATTTCGCCAGCAACTAATCCCTTTTCTCCAGATCGAACCAGACACAACAGCACTTCCAGCCGAATGGGCGATGAAAGCGCCTCAAGTATTTCAGCAACGTCATTTGTATTCATATGTTCATTATGATATTTGTTGAATTATTAAAATGATAGGAATTTATTTTTTGCCTTCTTGCTCTCTGCATGCTGACAGCACCAGAGAATGGAATAACAGCGCCTAAGTATTGGACAAAAAAACCGTGGGATAACCTTCTACCTGGCACCTGATGTGCGTTTTAGGAACCTTTCGATTCTTTATGGTTCCGCGCCGAATGCATCACCGTAGACACATGCGAATCGGCACCGGAGTGGTTTTGATGAGAGATCGCCGCAGTGTTTAGCTGATCAAGGATTTCGCAATGATCGGTTTCTGCGCCCGGAATGCAGCGCTGCCTGAGCGCTTTCAGTTGTTGTTCCAGCGCCATCAACGCCTGGATGCGTGTGGACACATGCTGAATGTGGTCGTCGATCAAGTCATTCACCTCCGAACAATGGAATGCAGGATTGTCACGCCAGTTTAATAACGCGCGTATTTCCTCGTGGCTCATATCCAATGATCGACAGTTTCGAATAAATTGCAGCCGTTCAAGATGGGCTTCGGTATAGGCACGGTAATTGTTTTGTGCACGAAAAGGCAGCGGCAACAGCCCCTCCTTCTCGTAGTAGCGAATGGTCTCTACGGGGCACCCGGCGAGCTGCGATAACTCTCCAATTTTCATAGGTAGCCAATTTTCATAGGTTGTGCCTCAAGCAGCGCTTGACCCTAGAGTAGCTATAGGGTGTTAACTGTGCAATAGAAACTCGAAAGGATAGGTGACGTCCATGTCTAGCTGCTGTGAAACCAAAACCGGCTGTAGTGTAACTGCAAATGAGAGCCTAACCACACCGGATTCCAGCGACCCTGCTATGGGAGCAGAGACGCTGCGTTTTCGCATTCAGCAGATGGATTGTCCCACCGAGGAAGCGCTGATCCGCTCCAAGCTCGCCAATAATGCCGACATACAAACGCTTGAATTCAATTTGTTGCAGCGGGTATTGACGGTCACGGGCACAGCACTGAACACTGCGCAAATCGAGGCAGCGTTGCGGGAACTGGGCTTTACGCCAGAAACGATAGATACGACGCTCGCCCAGCCGATGCCTAAACCCCAGGAGGAAGCTCAACCCCGTTATGAACTGTTATTCGTGGCAGGTACCGCTGCGGTGGCCTCCGAAGCGCTGGAATACCTGGACATCGGAAATACCTGGTGGATCGCTGGCCTGGCATTACTTGCCATTGTCACAAGCGGTTGGAAAACCTATCAAAAAGGCTGGATTGCACTTAAAAACCGCAACCTGAACATCAACGCTTTGATGAGTATCGCCGTCACCGGCGCCCTTCTGATCGGTCAGTGGCCCGAAGCCGCCATGGTGACTTTTTTGTTTGCGGTTGCTGAACTGATCGAAGCCAAATCCATCGACCGGGCACGACAAGCGATTCGTGAGTTAATGGCGCTCGCGCCGTCCAGAGTTACCGTTAAGAAAAGTGATGGCACTTGGGCGGAGATCGATGTCGCCGACGCTACCCTTGGTGACACTGTACGTGTCCGCCCCGGCGAACGCATCGGATTGGATGGTCAAATCGTGTCGGGACAGTCTACCGTAAACCAAGCGCCCATCACGGGTGAAAGCCTGCCGGTCGACAAAGGCGTCGGAGATCCTGTGTTTGCCGGTACCATCAACGATATGGGCTCGTTTGAGTTTCGCATTACCGCCACGGCACGGGATACGACACTCGCCCGCATCATCCACGCGATTGAAGAAGCGCAAGGTGCCCGCGCCCCTACGCAACGCTTTGTCGATACGTTTGCGAAGTACTACACCCCTATCGTGTTTGTGTTGGCGATTCTGGTCGCCATCATTCCGCCCCTGATGTTTGGCGGTATTTGGTATGACTGGATCTATAAAGCGCTGGTGCTGCTGGTCATTGCCTGCCCCTGCGCCTTGGTGATTTCAACCCCGGTTACAGTGGTCAGTGGACTGGCGGCAGCGGCAAAACGTGGCATTCTTATCAAAGGGGGTGTTTACCTGGAAAATGGGCGGCACTTGCATACTGTTGCACTGGATAAGACGGGCACCATAACGCAAGGCAAACCCACCCAAACCGATTCCGTCGCGCTAGTGGAGGAAGATAAACAAACGTTGCATGCCCATGCGGTTAGTCTGGCCACCCGATCCGATCACCCGGTATCGCGCGCCTTGGTAGAGGCAGCGCCCCTATCATCGAGCGTTAGCGAGATCGACGATTTTTCGGCACTTCCTGGCCAGGGTATAAAGGGGCAAATTGCGGGGCGTCAGTTATATCTGGGAAATCATCAGTTGATCGAAAAATTGGGCGTTTGTTCTCCTGCCGTTGAACAACATTTACACCAATGGGAGCAGCAAGGCAAAACGGTGGTAATGCTCGCTGACGTTTCTCGTGTATTGATGCTGTTTGCGGTGGCAGATGCCGTAAGACCTACCAGCCGCGACGCCATCCAATCCCTCTCCAAGTTAGGGGTGGAGGTCGTCATGCTGAGCGGTGACAACGCCGCGACTGCACGGCACATCGCGCAACAAGTGGGTATCAGCACCGCGCATGGCAATCTGATGCCCCAGGACAAGCTGAAGGTGATCGGTTCCTTGATCGCCACCAAAGGCGCCGGGGTGGGCATGGTGGGGGACGGCATCAACGATGCGCCCGCGTTGGCACGTGCCGATATCGCTTTTGCGATGGGCGCCGCCGGTACCGATACTGCGATCGAAACTGCCGATGTCGCTTTGATGGATGACGATCTACGCAAAATCCCAGAGTTCATCCGCTTGTCGCGTCGCACCTCTGCCATCCTCAAGCAAAATATTGCCGTTGCGTTGGGAATCAAGGCGGTGTTTTTGGCTTTGACGATCGCCGGGCAGTCCACCTTGTGGATGGCCGTATTTGCCGACGTCGGTGCCAGCCTACTGGTGGTGGGAAACGGACTACGGCTTTTACGCGGTGCCAAATAGACGCACCTGCTGGCTAAATGCTATAGTCACTCCAAGCATGTAAGGGTTTTCCTGATTTTATGAACAAAATTCTGGCGTCGTTATTGATGTTGATACTGTTGATGCAAGCACTGCTTGCGTCGGCGGATATGCATCAGTTTCATCAGCCAGTGCAAGGGCATCTCGAAACCGCCTCGATTCAGGTAGACCCCTATCTGGATGACTTGCGTACACAGAATGATGTGGACGATCAAGGCGAATCCTGCAAACACTGCTGCCAGTGTCATGGTGGCAGCGTTGTTTACCTGAGCGGGCCGGTTTCCACCACGGTTCAAGCCGCCGCCATGCCGATTTCTATTTATCGAATCAGCGCCGCATCGCCTCGCGCACGCTCCCCCGAATTACGCCCCCCTATTGTTTAAACCCACGTCTGATTGTCTCGCTTTTACATAAAAAAATATCAATTCGTTTGGTTTAAACAGGTATGAACATGAAATTCATAGGCT
>Ga0268299_1004243_pt1 | contig 11518 bp, 12 predicted proteins | sample NOBtaG_FD_193484 | JGI IMG/M metagenome (GOLD analysis project Ga0268299, IMG submission 193484) | Activated sludge microbial communities from bioreactor in Nijmegen, Gelderland, Netherland - NOB reactor | ecosystem: Engineered > Bioreactor > Aerobic > Activated sludge | place: Netherlands... | reverse complement strand
ACCCGAACTATACCGTGACGCCGATGGCGAGCTACTACTTCCTGGCGAGCTCGGTGCTGCTGGTGACGCTGACCGGCACCTTCGTGACGGAGCGGTTGGTGGAGCCACGGCTGGGCGCTTACCGCGGGAGTGCGGTGCCCGAGCCCGCCGTGCCGCTCACGCCGCAGGAGCGCGCCGGGCTGCGCTGGGCCCTGCTGGCCTTGCTCGCGCTGGCGGCGATCGTGGCGCTCGGCTTGTGGCCACCGGTGGGCTTCCTGCTCGACGCCGAGCGGCCGGGATTCCTCGGCTCGTACCTCGTGCGCGGGCTCGTGTTCTGGATCTTCGTGTTCGGGTTGGTGCCCGGTCTCGTGTACGGCATCGTCGCCGGCACCATCCGCCGCGACCGCGATGTCTATGCGGGCATGGCCAAGAACATGGAAGTCGTCGCCGGCTACATCGTCGCGGTGTTCTTCATCGCGCAGTTCGTGAATCTCTTCGCGTGGAGCGGCCTCGGCGTCCTCGCGGCCGTCGAGGGCGCGGCGATCCTCAAGGCGCTGGGGCTTGGCGCCATTCCCTTGATGGTGGGACTCGTGCTGCTCACCGCCGCGATCGACATGGTGATGGGTTCCGCGTCGGCGAAGTGGGCCATGCTCGGCACGGTGATGGTGCCGATGTTCATGCTCCTCGGGTACAGCCCCGAGCTGACGCAGACGGCGTATCGCCTCGGCGATTCGCTCACGAACATCATCACGCCGCTCTCGTCGAACTTTCCGCTGGTGCTGCTGTTCTTCCAGCGCTACGACGGCAAGGCGGGCATCGGCACGCTCTCGGCGACGATGCTGCCGTACACGCTGCTGAACATGGTCGTGTGGACCCTGTTCCTCGTGCTGTGGGTGTGGATGGGCATCCCCACCGGCCCCGGGGCGCCGCTGTTTCTCGGGCGCTAGGGCAGGCCGTTAGTTTTCACGGCGGGAGTCCGACCCGGTAGCTCAGTCGGTAGAGCAACGGACTTTTAATCCTCGGTGGGCGAGGGGTCGCGTGGCTCCGCAGAGGGAGAGACGTCCCGTGACAGCTGGTAATGTCCCGAGATTTCAGGGCATGGGCGCAACAGTTGGCGCAACAGCAAAGCAGGTGTTAGCGTTCATCTAACACCTGCTTTGTCCTGTCCCGGAGGGACCCATGTGGATCGTGTACCTGGCCGCGGCCGTGCTCATCTGGCGGTTCCTGCTCGTGCCGCTGATCGACGCGATGACGGGCGACTAGGGCTCCTGCAGCAGCCCCATCCCGGCGCCCGCCGCCGCACCGGCCGCGAGCGGCGCGCGCCGCAGCAGCAGGTTCGGCGCCGAGAGCCGCTCAAGGAGCGCGTCGAGATCCTTGCCCGTCGCCATGAGCATCGGCCGCATCCGCTGCGCGGTCGCGCGCGAGATGAACCGCGGCGTGACCCCGCCCGCCGCCTGCCGCCCGGCGGCGACCACCGGGTTGCCGGCGATGACCGCCCCGGCGACGCCGGCGGGGTCCACGTCGGCGGCGTCGGCGAGGCGCGCGGCCGTCTTCGAGTTGCCGACCGCCGAGGACAGTTTCGCCATCTCGGCCTCGATCTCGGCGCGGCGCAGGAAGTAGCGCAGCGTCGGCGCGTCGCCGAAGACGGTGGCGAGCTTGTTGTCGAGCGCCTCGTTGCCGCGGCTCGTGAGCTGGGCGGCGAGGTTGCGGTTGCGGCCCGTGGCGCGCATCTGCGAGACGAGCTCGCTTGCCATGCCGCGGCGGAACTCGCGCACCAGCCCCTCGCTCGGGTCGGCGTCCAGGAGCTCCTGGACCTGCGTCCCCAGCTGGCGCGTGTCCTCGATGTCCCACGCGCGCTGGCCGGCGGCCAGGGCACGTTCCTGATCCATGAAGTAGCGATAGGTGTCGCGGCGGCGCGCGTAATCCGGCACGACCGTCGCGAGCGCCTCGTCGAACTCGTCGCGGATCGTCGCGTACGCCTTGCCGAGGTTGCCGTTGCCGCGCTCGAAGGCCGCCGTCGCGCGGTCGTCGAGGATCTGCTTGGCGCCATGCAGGTCCTCGAAGGAGATGCTGCGGTTGCCCGAGAGCACACCGTCGATGACGTTGAACACCCCGGTCTCCGGCGTCATGTCGCCCGACTGGCGCGCCAAGTTGAACGCCGCACGCACGTTGGGGTGGCGCAGGCGCTGGCGCACGTTCGGCGGGAGGGCGAGCACCGGGTTCTGTTCGCGCAGGCCCGCGAAGCCGTCCGGGCCGTCGGCCCAGCGCTGCCGCAGTTCCGTCAGGAAGTCTTGGCGCGCCGGCGCGTCCGGGTCGCCCAAGGCGCGGCGCGCGGTGTCGAGCAGGCGCGACGTCATGCCCGCCTGCCGCCGCTCGAGGATGCCTTCCAAGGACTCGCGGGTCGCGGGGTCGTTCGTCGCGGCGAAGTCGGCGGCCGTCCGCATCCCCGGCCCCAGGTCCGCCGCGCGCACGATGCCGCCGTAGCCGGCGCTCCGCGCCTCATCGGCGCGGGCGCGCACGGTCACGGGCCCGCCGGAGCGCTCGATGGCGTCGACCATGCGCTGCTCGGCGCGCACCTGCGGCAGGGAGCGCCGCGCCGCGCCGAACATGAGCGGCAGCGCCGCGCCGCCGATCGCTCCGCCGGCCGCACCCATGCCGGCGCCGCCGAGGCGCTCGCCGGATTCAGCCGCGCCCGCGCCGGCGAGCGCGCCTTCGGTCGCGCCGACCGCGCCACCGGCGGCCGCCGTGCGGAGCAGGCCCGCGCTGCGGGGCACGAGCGCGTTGACCGCAGCGGCGGGCGCCAAGAGCGCCGGCGCCACCGCACCCGCGACGTTGCCCACGCCGAAGGCGCCCGGCGGGGCGTCGGCTTCCATGCGGCGCAGCCCTGCGGCCGCGCCGCGCGCGCCGACGGCGTCCAGCGCCTCGTCGGCGAAGTTGAACGTCGCGCCCTGCAGCAGGCCGGCCGCGAGGCCCTTGGCCGCCGCGGCGGGTTCGTTCACCCAGCTCCGGGAGCGGATGCGCTCGGCGAGTTCCGGCGTGAGCGACACCTTGCCGCCGGACTCGGTCCGCAGGAAGTCGTCAATCTCGGCGTCGTCGAGCGGCGGTTCCCCGGCGGCGCGCGCGGCGCGTTCGGCGGCTTGGATCCGCTGGATGAGCGCGAGGAGTTCCTTGTCCATTCAGGGCGTCCGGGGGGCGAGCCGTCCGATGCGATTGCCGCCCGGGACCGGGATCCGCAGCAGGCCCGCGCCGGGCGCGCGCATGCCGGCCATCGGGTCGGGGGCGACCAAGGCCGAGTCGAGCGGGAAGAGCAGGCCGCCCGGACCTTCGTTCGCCTGCCGCACCCGGCCGCCGAACTGCGCCTGCACGGGGGCGACCAAGTTCGCCGTCGACTCCTCGATCTCGGCGATGAGGGCTTCCATGTCGCGCCGTTGCGCCGGGGTGAGCTTCTGACCCGAGTTCACCTGCTGGATGAGCACCTGCAGGCGCTGCGGCAGCGACGCCGCCGAGATCGTCAGGTTCACCTCGCCCTCGCGGGCCACCGAGCCCGGGTCGAAGATCTTGGTGAGCGACACGATCGAGTTGAGGTCGGCGATGGCCGTGTTCTGTGCGAGCGAGGAGCGCGCCGTCGAGATGGCACGCGAAATCTCGCGCGCGTTCTTGATGGCCGGGTTTCGCTCGAAGGCCGCCGCGAGCTGGTTCTGCAGGTTGAGGCGCGCGTTCGTCACGCTCGCCCGCGTCTGCGCATCCTGCGTCTGCTGCCCCGGCGACTGCGCCTTCGGGATCGTGCGCACCGTCTCGCCGGTCGTCGGGTTGACCAAGTGGATGTTGTTGCCGGCGTCTACCTGATCGAGCTTCGGCGGGGCCGTCGTCGACTCGCGCACGGGCCCGAGCGCCTTGACGACCTCGCTCATGCGCTGCGCCATCTCCGTGTCGCCGGCGGCGACGTAGGCGCCGAACATGTCCTGCAGCCGCAGCTGGCGCGCGGCCTGGCTCTCCCCGGCGGGTTCGGCGAAGCGCTGCGCGATCTCGGCGCGCACCTGCTGCAGGCGCTGCGCCTCGGCATGCTTCTGGGCATCGAGGGCGCGCGCCTGCTGCAGCTGCTCGGCCGTCATGCGGCGCGCGACGAGGTTGTCGAGCCGCTCGCGGCGGGTCTCCCCGCCGACGGCCCAGTTGAGGAGCCCCTCGATCGGGTTGAGCTTCGTGCTCTCCACGTCGGCCTGCGAGAGCAGGCCCTCGTAGCCCGACGGGTCCACAGTCACGCTGTCGCGCAGCGCGCGGCCCGCGTTCCCGAGCACCCGCTTGGTCGCGCCCTCGACGCGCGCGCCGAAGCTGGCCCGCTCGGGCCCGAGCGTGCCCTGCTGCAACTGCTGCTGGAGCATCTGCGTCGGGTCCAGCAATCCGCCGGGCATGGTCACTTACCGGCTCCCCGGCCCGAGGCCGAAGTTGAAGCCCGTCTGCGCCTGCGCCTGCGCCGTGTTCTGCGTCGTGCCGTAGGGCAGGCCGAGGAGGCCCTGCCGCAGCACCTGCTGCTGCCAGAGGCCCGGCGCGGTCTGGAGCGCGACGTCGCGGTTGTAGGCGCCGACGCCCTGCGCGCCCTGCGCGGCGCCGAAGCCGAAGTTCGTGAGCGCTCCGGCGCGCTGCATGGCGCCCTCGAAGCCCTGGTTCCGCAGGGCGGCTTCCATCTGCGCCTGATCGCGCGTGTTGGCCGCCTGCGCCACGCCCTGCGCGACCGCGGCGCGGCTGCCGCCGAAGGCGCCCGCGGCGGTCGCCTGGCTCGCGACGTCGCGCGCCGTGCGCTGCTGCAAGGCATCAAAGCCCTGCCGGCTGGCGTCGATGACCTGCTCGGTGTAGGGGTTGGAGAGCGCGGCCGTCGCGGCGGCATCACCCCCGAGCGCGGCCGCGCCGCGGGCGGCGCCGGCCATCTGGTCGCCGTAGAACTGCCCGGCCTGCGTCGTCAGGGGGTCGACGCCCGGCGGGGTCGTGCCGGCGGCGGTCTGGGAGGCGCGGAAGATCTGGCTGACCCACTGCTGCGTCTGCGGGTCGAGGCCGGTCGTGGAGCGGCTGGAGCTGCGGGCGCCGCCGCCGGTGGCTGCTGCCATCTGGGGAGTCTCGGGTCCTGCCTACGGGATCGAACGTTCCAACGCGACGAGCCTGGGGGTCCAGCCCTGCCGGGCGAGGAACGTGCGCTCCCACCCTTTGCGGCCGAGGAGCGTGGCGCGGGTGCACCCCTGCTCGCGGGCCCAGGCGAAGATGAGCGGGTACATGCGCTCGAGCTCATGGAGCGTCCCGCCGGCGAGGAAGACATGCACGACCTTCTGGCGGGGGTACTCGAGCACCTCGGTCACGATCGCGGACGAGGCGCCGGGCCAGAACTGCAGCGTGCCGGCGGTCACCTGCTGCTGCACGTCCTCGAAGGTATGCGTCCCTCCGGCGTACTGCAGCGCATCCTCAATATAACGCCGCCACGGGCCCATGTCACGCAGGTCCGGGGCGGGGGTGGCCTCAGGTGGCGAAGAGGCCGTCATAGGTCGTGGTGTCGAGCACGGTGTCCTCATACTTGGCGCGCAGGACGACGACGCCGCCGATGGGGCTGGCGCCGGCGTCGTCGCCGAGCGGCGTCGCGACGACGATCGGCGAGGCGCTGCCGGTGGCGACTTGGTCAGTGACGAAGGACGTGCCGGTGCCGCCGTCGGTGATGGAGTACGTGGCTTCATAGACGATGTCGGTCGGGCCGGGGACGCCTTCCGTGAAGGAGATCTCGAAGGACCCGCCCCCGTCGCCGGGGGCGTCGAGCGTCGTCACGAGGATGCCGCTCAGGTAGTCGGGCGACTTGCGCGGGATGACGACGTCCTGCTGCTGGTAGATCGTCAGGCCGTTGTCGGCGCCGGTCGCGCGGAACGTGTAGACCAAGTCGAAGCCGAGCGCGCTGTCCGGGCGCTCGACCGTGAACGGCGACGCCGGCGGGGTCGTGAACGTGACGCCGCCGTCCGTCGAATACTCGACGAGCGGGCCGCCGTCCCAGGTGATCGTCGCGTCGTCCGGCGTGAGCGCGCGCGAGATCTCCAGCCACGGCACGGCGCGCGTGCGCGCCAGCACGTCCAGCACGTCGAAGTCGTCGACGCGCGCGGCGAGGGCCGACGTGACGCGGAAGACGATCTCAGCGTCGGCGGCGAAGAGTTCGGGGCGCGTGATCTCCAGGTCGACGTACGCGCCGTCCACGCCGGAGAAGGCGGCCGTCGGCGTCAGGGTGAGCGGCAGGGACGGCGTGAGGACCGCGTCGCCGGTCACGGTCGCCGAGAGCGTCACGCTATCGGCGCCCTGCGGGAACGGGTCGGCGACGGCCACGCGCACGATGAGCTTCTCGTCGAGGACCTGGAACACCCGCGCCCGCACGCCGAGGAAGTAGAGCGGCGAGAAGCCGATCGGCGGCACGCTGCAGAGGTCGCTGTCATCAACGGCGTCCGGGAACGTCGCCGTGAAGCGGGGCGTGCCGGCGGGCGTCCCCTCGGCCGGGCGCAGGAACACCCAGCGCTGCGGGCTCACGCCCGGCGTGTCGACGGCGAGGCCCGAGACGATCGTGAGGCCGTCGGCGTCAGCGAGGCGCACGGCCGCGGTGCCGGTGCGCGAGAGGCCGGACGCCTCGACGGTGATCGTCGTCGGACTGCTGCCGACGATGACCGCGCGGCACTCCGCGTAGAACGGATCGCCGCGCGTCGCCGAGAGCCGGAAGACGTCGCCGGCGCGGCCATCCCCCTCCGGGCCCGCGTACGGGATGACCGCGAGATAGAGCACCGAGCCGACCGAGTAGGGCCCCTCGAGCGTCACGTCGTAGGAGGACCCGCGCTGCACGTCGGCCGCCTGCACGGTCTCGTACGTCGGCGCGGCGTCGCCCGAGACGGCGTAGCGCAGCGAGAGGGTGTCGGCGTTGCAGCGGAGGTTGAGGAGGGCCTGCCCCTGGTCGTTGAACGAGACGACGGCGTCGAGGATGCGCGGTCGCACGGCGGCGTCGTCGATCGCCGTCTCGAGGCGCAGGACCGTGCGGATCATCTCGTCGCGGAAGACGGCCTGGTCGCGCGGGTCGTACTGCCCGGGCGGCGGCGGGAGGACGACGCTCATCGGAAGCCGCCGGGCAGCACGCCGAGGCGCACCACGCCGACGCGCCAGTCACTCGCGGTCGCCTCCGTGAGCCGCACGCGCACTTCGCGCGCCGTCATGCGCACGTCGGTCCGCGCGGTGAGCGTGAACGGCCCATACTCCGTCTCGGCGCCCATCGGGTAGAGCCGGCCGTAGAGCCGCAGGGCCACCTGCCCGAGCGTCTTCTCGTCGGGGATGACGGCCTGCACGCGCATCGTGCGGTCGCCGCTGCCGAGTTCGATCGGGCCGCTCTCCAGGTACGGCGTCGCGCCACCGCGCGCCGTGCCGGTCTCATGGTCGTAGACGACCGCGGCGCTGTCGAGCATGACGGGCACCACGCCCGGCGGCTGCACCGTCACGCCGCAGCTGCGCGCGAGCGTGTCGAACCGCCAGTGGCCCTCGACGTAGTTGTACGTCACGCTGCGCGTGCACTCTTGGCTCGAGCCGGCGGGGTAGAACCACGTCACCTCCCCGAAGATCGGGTTCATGAGGCACCAGATGCCATGCGCCCGGCTGCGGTTGAGCTCGCCGAAGACCTTGTCCTCGACCTCGCACGGCAGGCGCTTCACGTAGCCGTCGTAGACGTAGAAGCCGCGGGGGCCCATCCAGTACGCCGCGACGTCGGTCGTGCCGAACGCGCGCGGCGCGACCAGGCCGCAGTCGGCGCCGGCCTGCTCGAAGCGATAGACGAACTCGCCGCCGATGTAGGTCGCGCGGTGCACGTCGGTCGTCGTGAAGAGCAGCGTCTGCCCGCGCAGCGGCGTGCCCGCGAGGAGGGCGCCGTCGGTGTTGAGCGGGAAGGAGCCGGCCGAGTTCTCGGCGGTCGGCGTCCAGTCGGTGAGCGTCTCCTGGCTCGCCCAGAGCACGGTGCGCGTGCTCGGGACGTCCGGGTACGCCGCGAAGTCCGGCCCGAGCGGATCGACGCCCTGCAGCAGGAAGAGGAAGCGCTCGTCGGTCGCGACGACGCCGGCGCCGGATTCCGGCGCGGCCGCGAGCAGCTGCGCCTCGGCCGTGACGTCCCCGGTCCAGACGAACGGGCCCTTCCGGCGGGTGTAGTCGGTCGGGTTCCACGCGACGGCGACGAGGTAGTTGCCGAACACCGTGAGCGACCAGACGCGATCGGCGTCCGTGCCGAGGCCGAGCGGCGTGATGTCGTAGCGCACCCCGCCGGTCTCGACGAAGAGGCCGGTCGTCGTGCCGTAGGCGAGCACCGGCGCCTGGTCGGTGCCGTTGACGTCCGGGGTCCACGCGATCGCCCCACGCGGCACGCCCGAGACGGCGTCGCCCGTGAGCGTGCGCGCGACCCACCCACCGACGGGGCGGATCGTGCCGTTGTGGAAGCGCACGAGGTCGCCGTCGGCCCACCGCCCCTTCGCCTGGTACTCGGTGCCGTTGTTCCAGAAGCCCGGCGGCAGCGTCAGTGGGAGGAGGGTCTCCACGTCAGGTGCCCCACTTGACCCAGATCGACGGGAAGCGCGGCGAGCGGTCGAGGTGCACCACGCCGGTCTCGTAGATGCCGATGCGGTCGCAGCCGTTGGCGAGCGCGCTGCGCACGATGGCGAGGCGCTGGGCGCCCGTCATCTGCCCGCCTAGGTCGACGGCGTTGCACGGCGTGTCGAGGTGCGCCGACGCCTTGGCCCCGCCGGCGTCGCGGTTGGCCTTCTCGCTGCGCCAGCTCGATGTGACGACCATCTTCACCTTCGCGTCGTGGCGCACCTGGTCCAGCCACTTCATGAACTCGTACCCCATCTTCTCGGGGTGCTTGAACTCCGACTTCTTGAAGTACGTCAGCTCGGCCCAGTCGTCGTCCGTCATGCACCGGGTCGAAAGCGCCATGCGTGCCATTAGCCGCCGCTCGTGGTCCTGCCGTGTTGGATGATGTAGGCGCCGAGGGAGGTCGCGAGCGAGACGAGGAAGGCGTAGAGCGCCGCGGCGATGCGGATGCCGGCGCGTTCCCCCTTGCGCTCGGCGACGATCGCGAGGATGCCTTTCACGTCGGCGCGTACCTCCTGCAGGTGCGTGTCGATGATGTCCACGCGCGCCACGAGCGCGCCGATGTCGCGTTCCACCGTCATTAGAAGACCCTCGGCAGGCGTGCTGGCTTGAGGGAGGCGCCGAACTCCTCGCGGCCCCGGCGCGCGTTCAGTTGCAGGACGGCCTTCTCGAAGCGCGACTGCCAGAGTGGGATGCGTTCGTCGTGCTGCAGGAACGCCGCCGCCTGGGAGAGCGCGCCGAAGAGGTAGGCGTCCGGCGCCTCGGTGAGGATGCGGTTCGTGCTGTTGCTGACCGTCAGCGGCGGCACCAGCTCGAAGTAGCTGATGACGGCCGTGTAGGTTTGGTCCGGCTCCGGCGCGAAGTGCAGCTCGTTGTCGATGACGGCGGCGTGCGTCGGACGGCCGGCGATGGCCGCCGTGCGCGCGCGCTGCTCGGCGAGCTGCTCGACCGTGCCGATCTTGACCGGCACGTCGAGCCACGGCTGCCCGGTCTCGAAGTAGAGGCTGCGCAGCTCCTCGCAGTCGGCGGGGAGCGCCGTCGGCGAGACGGAAACCGCAAGCGTGTCGCTCTTGACCGCACGGCGCAGCTCGCGCTTCATCTCGGCCTCGGCGAGGGCGATGAAGTCAGGGATCTGGGCCGTCAGGTCGGCGCGGTTCAGCCAGTCGGCGATCGACGCCAGAAGCTCGGTGCGGTTAGTGAGCGCCACTGGTCGCCTCCTCCGGCGTCGCCTCGGCGTCCACCGCGGCCCGTACCTCGCGCATCGCGCGGGCGTGATCCATGCGGAACTCGAAGGTGCCGACGTGGCCGAGTTCGTTCGTGAGCGCGAGGTCGAGGTGCACGGGGACGCCGAGCTTCTTCAACTGCCGGCAGAAGTAGACGTCCTCGCCGGTGTAGACGCCGTGCTTCGGCGAGAAGCCGATGGCGAACCACGGCAGGGCGCCGTTCGGGAAGCACGTCTCGACGTGCGTGAGCATGCAGCCCATGCCGGCCCAGTCGACGGGCACGAGGCCGGTGGCGTCGGCCGTCGGGTAGACGCGGCCCTTGCCTTCGATCTCCACCGTCGGCTCGCAGGGCGCGCGCCGGGTCGCGTAGCCCCCGACCACGCAGGCCTCGCCGTGGGCGAGGAGGCGGACGAGGGTGTCCTTCGGGAACCGCATGTCGCTGTCGAGCCAGAGGATCCACTCGCAGCCGGCGCGCTTCGCCTCGACGACGAGGTTGTGGCGGCCGTCGGCGATGAGCGTGCTCTTCATGTGGTAGAGGCGCACCGTCAAGTCCGGGCGCGCGTGCAGCGTGTAGTTCGTCATGCGCGCCAGGTCGAACGCCGTGTCGGCGGGCATGAAGTCCGTCGTCGGCATCACGATCGCGATGGTCGCGCCGGCGGCGGGGAGGGCGGCCTTGCCGTCCTGGTCGAGGATCGTCACAACGCACCTGCCTTCGTGCGGAAGAACCGGTTGTCCGGGTCGGCCAGCCACTTCTTGAAGCTCTTGGCGTCGTCGAGGACGCCGCGCTGCTTGAGCTGGTGGAGGAGGGTGAGCGGGATGGTGGCGACGTGGTGCATGTCTCCCTTCCACCCCGAGCCCGCCTCGTTGAAGAGCCGCCGGTTGTGCTCGAGGATGGGCGCGAGGTCCGGCGCGCGCTGCTCGAGCGTGAAGGTCTCGTCGGCGTGGTCGAAGTGGAACCACGTCTCGTCACCCGTCAGGGGATCGACGTCGATGAGCCGGGTCTCGACCGCCACGGGCTACTTCCGGCGGGAGGGGCGTCCGTTCTTGAGGGCGTGGAGCACGAACGCCGTGAAGGCGCCGAGCGCGGCCTTGAGCAGCTCGCCGAGCTTGTCCTGCGACACGAGCGCGAGGCAGTTCTCGCCGGGCACGCAGTCGATGTTGACGCCGGCGGCGCCGAAGACGGCCGTGACCAGCGTGGCGACGAGCACGACGGCGGCCTGCTTGAGGTACGGGCTCTTGATGCCGTCGACCTGCGCCGAGAGGCGCTTGACGACCTGGAAGAGCGCGAAGCTGATGGCGCCGATCGGGATGGCCGCGAGCAGCAGCTGGGCGACCTTGGCGGTGAGAAACTCCATTGGGTGCGAATCCTGGGATCCTGCCGTGGCGAGTGCCGCAGTCGGCGGGGGGAGAGGATTCGCGCCCCCTCCACCCCGCCGCCGCGGGCAGTCCTGCTTACGAGCCGATCACGTCGGCCACGAGGCCGAGCGCCTTCTCGTTGTGCACCCGCAGGCCGTACTCGGCCAGCATGAGGCGCTTCTCGGCGTCGCCCGTCTTGGCGAGCTCTTCCGTCATGAAGGGACGGAGGAAGTCGACCGAGATGTGGTTGAAGTCGAGCACCCACGCATCCGTCGACCGCTGGAAGCGGTTCGGGATGATGCGCAGTACGCCGAAGTCGGACACGTAGATGT
>Ga0268299_1004242_pt1 | contig 11524 bp, 11 predicted proteins | sample NOBtaG_FD_193484 | JGI IMG/M metagenome (GOLD analysis project Ga0268299, IMG submission 193484) | Activated sludge microbial communities from bioreactor in Nijmegen, Gelderland, Netherland - NOB reactor | ecosystem: Engineered > Bioreactor > Aerobic > Activated sludge | place: Netherlands... | reverse complement strand
CGACTCAGCAGGATGCCGGCGGCGATGAGCCGGGCCCCGCCCTTGGTCGTCACGCGCCGACCAGTGTCCCCGCGTGCATCGCCGCGCCGGCCTTCAGCTGCGCGAGCAGCAGGTCCCCGTGCCGTGCGAGCATCGGCACCGGATTGAGACGACGCTCCTGCCGCTGTCCATCGGGCATGAGCGCGGCGCGTACGGCGGCGAGGTCCTGCACGGCCTCCACCTGCCGCGCCCGCGATGCGGCCCGCAGCCGCCGCTCGAGGCGGTCGATGCGATGCAGCAACTGGTGCCGCGCCCCCTCGATGACGCGCTCCGGCACGAGCTCCTGCTGGGCCGCCGAGGCGTCGCGCAGCGCCCCCATCCGGCGCGCGATGTCCTCGCGGATGCCGTCGAGGCTCGCCCGGATATCCGACGGGATGGCGCGGTCGCCGAGCCGACGTTCGGCGTCGTGCGGCGTCCGGATGTCGTCGAGCACCATGCCCAATCGGCCGAGGCGGCGGTCGATGTTGGGTTCGACCACGGTGGCCGACCAGCGCGGCACCGCCAGCGGCACCGAGACGCCGAGCGCCTCGGCCACTGCCCCGACCTGCGCGAAGTACGCGATCTCGCCGGGGCCGGCGACGTAGGCGACGGTGGGCAGGATGCGCCGTTCGACGATCGGGCGGAGCAGCACGTTGGCCGAGAGCACCGTGTCGGCGCGATCCGCGACCTCCGTGGCCTGTGCGATCGGCACGCGCTCCTTCACGCCGGCCATGCCGCGGAACACGAGCGAGAGTTTGGGGACCCGCGCGACCTGCGCCCGGAAGCCCGCGCGTTCGATCGCCACGATGCGCAGCGCCAACGCCTCGTCCACCACCGTCGCGCGCCGCAGCGCCTGCACCAGCGTCGGCCGGGCCGCAGCGCGCGTGGCCGGGTGCCAGGCGTCGAGCACCGGGATGCCGTGCGGCTCGAGCAAGGTGCGGAGGAACTTCACGTATGCGGCGCCGACCGTGGTGTCGCTGCCGTAGGCCTCGCGCGCGGCGGCGAGGAACTCCCCATGCGGCGCGGATCCGGCGGCGGCGGTGAGCGCGTCGAACACCTCGCGCGTGTCCGGCAGCGGCATCTCCGCCATCACCAGGCCATCCTGCCCCTTCCGCGGGATGGCCAGCCGGCGCACGCCACCATCCTCGGCCACGGCCGTCCACGATGCCTCCGCGAAATCGGCATCGTCGGTCGCGGCCCAGAACACGGCGGCGGTCGGGATCCCCGTCTCGCGTTCCAGCCGGTCGGCGAGCGCCAGGGCGGAGAGGGCCTTCACCAACGTGTACAGGGGTCCACCGAACAGGCCCGGCTGCTGGCCCGTGGTGACGACGATGCCGTTGGCGTTGGCGACCCGCTCGAGCCGCTCGAGCGCGGGCCCGGACGCATCGAAGGCCGGCCGCAGGCCCTGCAGCCAGCGGCTGGTCGCGAACTCGCTGCGCACACGCTCCGCGTAGGCCTTCCACTCCGTCGCACCACGCGGACGTCCGCGGTACCACTCCTCGGGTGCCTGCCCGTCCTGCGCGGCGCGCGAGAGCGGTCCACCGCCCAGGACCTCGGTCACCACACGGGGTGCACTCACCGGCTCACCTCACGGCGCGGCGCGGGGACGGCGGGACATCGGGCAGCGGGTCGCATCACGGGGATCGGCTACTTGTGATAGGGTTCTCCACGCACGATGGTGCCGGCGCGGTAGAGTTGTTCGGCGAGCACGAGGCGCGCCAGTTCATGCGGCAAGGTCCACGGCGCCAGCGCGAGCCGCCGGTGCGGTCGCGCACGCACCTCGCTGCCGATGCCGTGCGCACCACCGATCACGAACGCGACGTCCTGCGCCCGCTCCCGTTCGTCCTGGAGGAACCGGGCGAAGCGCGTCGAATCGCACGCGTCGCCGCCGGGATCGCAGAGCACCAGGCGGGCCGTGGTCGGCAGCCGCGCGAGGATCCGCTCACCCTCCTTCCGCATCACGACCGCCTCCGTCGCGCTGCGGGCCGGTTCCTCCTTCACTTCCACCACCTCGAGCGGCCAGTACCGGGCCGCCCGGGACTCATACTCACGAATGGCCGCCGCCAGTGCCGCATCGCGCGGCTTCCCGACGACGGCCACCCACACCTTCATCGCCGCCCCACCCTGCGGGCAGCGCTTGCCTCACGCATAGATGCCGCGCAGGCGGTGCACCGTCGCGACGCGGCTGATCGCGACCATGTACGCGGCCGTGCGCATGTTCACCTTGTGCTGCTGCGAGAGCTTGAGCACGTCGCGGAACGAACTCACCATGATGTTCTTCAGGCGGTCGTTCACCGTCTGCTCGTCCCAGTAGTAGCCCCCGCGGTTCTGCACCCACTCGAAGTACGAGACCGTGACACCACCGGCGTTCGCCAGGATGTCCGGGATCACGAAGATCCCCTTCTCGTCGAGGATGGTGTCGGCGTTGGCGGTCGTGGGACCGTTCGCGCCCTCGCAGATGATCTTCGCCTTGACGTTCTTGGCGTTCTTGGTGGTGATCACGTTCTCGAGTGCCGCCGGCACCAGCACGTCCACTTCGAGTTCGAGCAGCGCTTCGTTGGAGATCGCCTCGCCCTTGCCGTAGCCCTCGAGCGTCTTGTGCTTCCTGACGTGCGCCATCGCGTCGAGCACGTCGATGCCCTTCGGGTTGTGCCAGCCGCCGGTGCGGTCGCTGATCGCGATCACCTTGCAGCCCTGCTCGGCGAGCAGTTGCGCGCCGATCGACCCGACGTTGCCGAAGCCCTGCACGGCGACGGTCGCACCCTTGACCTCCATCTTGAGGTGGTCGAGGGCCTGCAGCGTCGTGAGCATGACCCCGCGGCCCGTCGCCTCGCGACGGCCCAGCGAGCCGCCCATCTCCACCGGCTTGCCGGTGGTCACGGCGTTGACCGTATGCCCCACGTGCATCGAGTACGTGTCCATCAGCCAGGCCATCACGCGCTCGTTGGTGTTCACGTCGGGCGCCGGCACGTCGGAGTCGGGTCCCAGCGTGGCGATGATGCCCGCGGTGTAGCGCCGCGTCACGCGCTCGAGCTCGCCGACCGACATCTTCAGCGGGTCACAGATCACCCCGCCCTTCGCTCCGCCGAACGGGATGTTCACGACGGCGCACTTCCACGTCATCCACGCCGCGAGCGCCTTCACCTCGTCGAGCGAGACGTTCATGTCGAACCGGATGCCGCCCTTGGCCGGCCCACGCGAGGTGTTGTGCAGGACCCGGATGCCGGTGAACACCTCCACCTCGCCGTTGTCCATCATCACGGGGATCGACACCGTGATCTCCTTCTCCGCGCTGCGCAGCACCTTGTAGATGCCCGGCTCGAGATCCAGCAGCTCGGCGGCGCGGTCGAAGCGGGACATCATCGCCTCGAACGGGTTCTCCTCGTTCAGGAAACGGTCTTTGTCGGGACGGACGATCGTGTTGGTCGGGAGGCGGAGATCTGCCATGAGGTCGGGGCACAGAGCCGAGCCCGGGGGGTCGGCGGTACGGGGTCGATTCAGGGAGGCTGGACCGCCACCAGACGATCGAGGAGGCCGGCCAGCACCTCCCCTCCCGCCTCAACGGCGACAGCCTGTGAAAGATACCACAGCGGGGGGCCTTCGCGAGGCCAGACCTGTTCCAGCTTGACGGCGTCCTTGAGGGTGCACACGGCCATCCCGGCAGCCGGCACGCGACGGGCCAGTGCCTCCGCGTCCGCCCGCGAGAACGCATGGTGGTCCCCGTACGCCGCCGCGGTCACCACGGCGCCACAGGCCCGCAACTGCGACTCGAACGCGGCGGGCGCGCCAATGGCCGAGATCGCGAGCACCGGCATGCCCGCGAGTGCGGCGAGGGGTGCGCGCGCGGGATTCTCGCCGGCAGCGGCCCCCGGTACCGCGACCAAGTCGCCCGGCTGCAACGCCACCACGACCTGCGGTCGGCCCGGCGCGTACGCCCCCCACTCGGCGGCCGCCGCCCGCGCGGCGTCGAGCGACGCCGACTTCCGTGTGACCACCAGTGCGTCCGCCCGCAGCAGCGCGCGCGGCGGTTCGCGCAGGGGACCGGCCGGCAGCAGGCGACGGCGTCCCGCGTGTTCGGCGGCGACCAGCACGAGATCGAGGTCGCGCCGCGCGCGTCGATGCTGGAACCCGTCGTCGAGCACGAACGCGGTCGCACCCTGTGCACGTGCGGTCGCCGCCCCGCGTACGCGATCCGCGTCCGCCACCACGATCGCGTCCGGAGTCAGGCGCGAATGCACCAGCGGCTCGTCCGCGCCGTAGCCGCGCAAGAGGATCGCCGGGCGCCGCCCGCGGGCGCGCAAGGCCTGGGCGAGCCACGCGCTCACCGGAGTCTTGCCCGTACCACCCACACTCAGGTTGCCCACGCTCACCGTGGGCGCTCCGAGCGCCTGCGTGGTGAGCCATCCGCGATCGTACGCCGCGTTGCGGATCGCCGTGCCCGCCGCGAACAGCCACGCGAGCGGCGTCAGCAGCGTGGCTCCGGCGCCGTCACGATCCCAGAGTTCCTCGATCCCCCGCGCCGTCATGCCGGGCCTCGCCGGGGACGCGGCGCGCGAGGGGGGAGTCCCTCGGGGATCGCCGGCCCCAGCCGTCGCGCGAGTTCCGCGGCCGCGGCGTCGTCGGCAGCGGGTGCGACCCAGGGCTCCCCGTAGGTGATCACGATCTTCGAGAACGGCTTCGGCACCGCAAAGCGGTCCCAACTGCCGAGGTGCCAGGCATTGCTGAAGTCACCACGCATCGGCACGATGGCCGCGCCGCTGCGCTGCGAGGCCATCAGCACACCGCCGGCCGCGACGCCGGCCGGCCCGCGGGGACCGTCGGGCGTGATCGCGAACTCCCGTCCGCTCTCCAACTCGCGCACCATGCCGAGCAGGGCCCGTCCCGCCCCGCGCGACGACGACCCCCGCACCGTGCGGTACCCCCACCCCTGCACGATCCGCGCGATGATCTCGCCGTCACTGTGCTCGGAGATCATCACCGTGATCCCCTCGCCGCGCCGCCGCCAGGTGAGCGAGAGCAGGTGTCCGTGCCAGAGCGCGAAGATGAACGGTCGCTTGGCCGCCCGCAGCGCCCGCCAGCCCTCGGCACCGCGCTCCTCGAACCGCCAGGTCATCGCGAGCAGGCGCAGCAGCGGCGTCCCGAGGCGGACGATCCACCGGATGCGTCGCTCGGCGGCGTCGCTCACGTGAGCATCTCCGTCGCCATGCGCGCGACGCGCTCGGTCGCGCCGGGCTCACCCAGCTTGCGACGCACCTCGGCGAGGCCCGCCTCCATCGCCACGCGCTGCGGACTCGTCGCGGCGAACAACGGGCCCAGCGCCGCCGCGACCGGTCCGGGCTGGAAGGCGTCCTGCACGAACTCCGGTGCCACCTCGCGTCCCGCGACGATGTTGAGCAGGCCGATGTGCGGGATGCGCACGAGCCGCCGCGCGATCGCGTACGAGATCGCACTCGTGCGGTACACGATCGCGCAGGGGCAACCGGCCACGGCGGCCTCGAGCGTCGTCGTGCCGCTCTTGCAGAGCGCGACGTCCGCGGCGCGCAGCACGTCGAACGAGGCCGACCGCACCATCGGGAACGGCACGTCCGCATCGCGGAACTCGATGGTCGGCGCGACGCTGAGCACCACGCGCAGGCCCGGCCGCGCGGCCTCGAGGGCCCGCGCGACCGCGACGAAGTCGTGCAGGTGCCTACGGATCTCCTGGGCGCGGCTGCCCGGGAAGAGCGCCAGCACCTCGCCCACCTCGGGGATCCCGAGCCGGCGTCGGGCCTCGGCCTTGTCGGGCATCGCCCGGGCGCGGTCGAGCAGCGGATGCCCGACGAAGGTCGCGTTCACGCCGGCGGCGCGCAGCATCGCCTCCTCGAACGGCAGGATGACCGCCGCCTGCGTGATGATGCGTGCCATCGTCTTCATGCGCCCGGCCCGCCAGGCCCAGACCTGCGGCGTGATGTAGTACAGCACCGGGACGCCGAGTGCGGCGGCGGCCGCCGCCAGGCGCATGTTGAAGCCCGGATAGTCGATGCAGATCACGAGGGCCACACGCCCGCCGCGCAGGCGCGCCTTGAGCCGGTTCAGCAGCCGCCAGTGCGACGGGATGTGCCGCAGCACCTCCACGAAGCCGACGACCCCTTCGTGCTCCTCGATCATCTCCACGCCGGCGTCGCGCATCCGGCGCCCGCCGGTCCCGGCGAGGGCGACATCCGGCCGTGCCGCCCGCAAGCGCTCGGCGAGGATCGACCCGTGGAGGTCCCCGGACGCCTCGCCCGCGAGGATCAGGATCTCACGCACCGCGCCCCAGGGCGTGGGCACCGATGGCCGGCAGCGTCCGCTCGATGTCGGCGACGATGCGCAGCGCCACCGCCAGCGCGTCGCGGCCCGCCCGTCCGGTCACCGCGATCGGCGCCTCGCCGCGCAGCGCCGCGACGAAGCTCTCGAGCTCGAGCCGCAGGGGCTCGCCCTCCGGCGCGTCGAGCGCGACGCGCTCCACGAACGCTTCGAGCGGCTGCGCCTGCCGCGCGAGCGCCGCGAGGTCCACGTCGCCGCGCAACCGGTACATCTCCCCCGTTCCCGCCGCGAGATCCAGCGAGAGGTAGCCGTTGCGCTGGAAGATGCGGAGCTTGCGCATGCGGTCCTTCGACACGCGACTCGAGGTGATCGTGGCCACGGCGCCGCTCGCGAACGTGATCCGCGCATCGGCGATGTCGATGGACGGGGTCAGCACACCCAGCCCGGCGGCGGACACCTGCGCCACCGGTTGGCCGATGAGCGTGAGCACCAGGTCGATGTCGTGGATCATCAGGTCCAGCACCACGGCCACGTCCGACCCGCGCGGGTTGAACGGCGCCAGGCGGTCGCTGTCGATGAACAGCGGATTCTCCACGTACGGCAGCGCGGCACGGATCGCGCGGTTGAAGCGCTCGATATGCCCGATCTGGATCATCACGCCCTGGCGCTCGGCGAGCGCCAGCAACTCATCCGCCTCCGCCAGGGTCACCGTGATCGGTTTCTCGATCAGCAGGTGCTTGCCCTTGCGCAGGGCGGCCATCGCCACCTCATGGTGCTTCGGGGTCGGCACGACGATCGAGACGGCATCGACGTCGTCGAGCAGCGCGTCGATCGACGGATACGCCCGGATCCCGAGTTCGCGCGACACGGTGCCGGCGCGCTCCGCGTTGGCCTCGAAGAAGCCCCGGAACGCGACCTGCTTGATGTCCCGCAGGATGCGCGCGTGGTGATAGCCGAGGCTCCCGGTGCCGATCACGCCGATGCGCGTGGGGCCGGTCATACGACGATCCCCCGGCCGCTGGCCTCGACGAAGGCGACGAAGGCCTGCACCTCGGGGAACGGCTGCAGGTCGGTCGCGGCGCGCTCGATGGCCTGCGTGATGTTCACGTCCGACCGGAAGAAGAGCCGGTACGCCTTCTTGAGCTCGGCCACGACGGGTTCGCTGAACCCGCTGCGCTGCAGCCCCACGGTGTTCAGGCCGTAGAGCTTCACCGGATTGCCGACGGCCTTCACGTAGGGCGGGATGTCCTTCGCCACGCGCGACATGCCGCCGACGAACGCGTGCCGGCCGATCTTGCCGAACTGGTGCACGGCGCAGAGACCCGAGAGGATCGCGCGGTCGTCGATCTTCACGTGACCGGCCAGCTGCGTGCCGTTGGAGATGATCACGCCGTCGCCGAGGTGGCAGTCGTGCGCGAGATGCACGTAGGACATGAGGAAGCACTTCTTCCCCACTGTCGTCTTGAGCGACTCGGAGGTGCCGCGGTTGATCGTGACGTACTCGCGGATCGTCGTCTCCTCGCCGATCTCCACCGTGGTGACCTCACCCTTGAACTTGAGGTCCTGCGGGCGACCGCCGAGCACGCTGCCGATGCCCACCGTGACCCGGGGGGCGAGGTGCACGTGCTCCTCGAGCGTGGCACGCATCGCGATGCTGCTGCCGGCGCCCACGGTGCAGTTGGGGCCGATGTACGCCCACGGACCCACCTCGACGTCGTCGCCGAGCTGGGCGTCCTTGTGGACGATCGCGGTCGGATGGATGCGGGCGCTCATCGGTCGCGCACCATCGCCGCCATCTCGGCCTCGCACACCACCACGCCGTCCACCTTCGCGACGGCGGCGATGCGGCAGACCGTGCTGCGCAGTTGCTTGATGTCCACTTCGATCCGGAGCTGGTCCCCCGGCTTCACCGGCCGGCGGAACTTGATGTTGTCGAGCGACATGAAGTAGACGACCTTGCTCTCCGGATCGTCCACCGTGCCCATGAGGAGCACGCCGCCCACCTGGGCCATCGCTTCCACGATGAGCACGCCCGGCATGATCGGGTGCCCGGGGAAGTGCCCCTGGAAGAACGGTTCGTTGATCGTGACGTTCTTGATCCCGACGATCCGCTTCTTGTCCTCCATCTCGACGATCTTGTCGACCAGCAGGAAGGGATAGCGGTGCGGCAGGATCCGCATGATGTCTTCGATGCCCAGCACTCGTGCCTCCGATCGTTGTGGCAGTGCGTGCGCGAGCATCTCGCGCACGAGGGTCACCGTCCCCCGGTGGCTCGGCTTGGTCGCCGTGATGCGCGCCGCGACGCGCATCCCGGCCAGCGCCAGGTCACCGACCACGTCCATGGCCTTGTGCCGGACGAACTCGTCCGGCCACCGCAGGGTCGTGCCCACCACGTCCGTCCCATCCAGGACGATCGTGTTCTCCTTCGACGCACCTTGGATCAGCCCCTTGGCGCGCAGGTCCTCCACCCAGCTCAGCATGCCGAATGTGCGCGCCGGCGCCAGCTCGCGCGAGAAGGTGTCGGCGTCCACCGTCCAACTGCCCCGCTGCGCACCGATGCGCGGGTGCGGGAAGTCGATCGCGACCTCGAGCTCCAGGCGGTCCGCGGGATGCGCGACGTACACGGATTCGCCGTCCACCACGCGCACCGAGTCCCTGAGCTGCAGCACCGTGGGGTGGCCCTCCAGCTCGGAGAACCCGGCGCGCATCAGGGCTGCCCGGAACGGCTCGGCCGAGCCGTCCATGATCGGCGGCTCCGCGGCGCTCATCTCGATCACCAGGTCGTCGATGCCGAGCCCCGCCACGGCGGCGAGCACGTGTTCCACCGTGTGCAAGGCGCCGTCCCCCTCCCCCAGTTGCGTGCGACGCTCCGCCGCGATCGCGACGCGCACGTGCGCCGGCGTCTCCGGCGCGCCGGGGAGGTCCGTCCGGCGGAAGCGGATGCCGCTGCCCGACGGGGCCGGCTGGAAGGTGAGCGCGCAGGCGCGGCCCAGGTGCAACCCGATGCCGTCGACCGTGACCGGGCCCGCGACCGTGCGGCGGGCCATCAGCCTGGTTCCTCGCGCCCCAGCAGCCTCTCGATCCGCTTGAGCAGCGCCGGCAACCGGCTCGCCGCCGCCTGCACGCGCAACATCTCGCGGTGCGGACGCGCCGGGAACCCGCCCCAGGTCTCGCCCGCCGGCACGCTGCCGATCACGCCCGCCTGCGCGGTGATCGTCGCCCGGGTGCCGATCGTGAGGTGGCCGCCCACCCCCACCTGCCCCGCCAGCGTCACGCCGTCCTCGATCCGCGAGCTGCCGGCGATCGCCGTGCCGGCCGCGAACAGGCACAGGCGCCCCACCCGGACGTTGTGCCCCACATGCACGAGATTGTCGAGTTTGCTGCCGGCGCCGATCTCCGTCGCGTCGATGCTACCGCGATCCACCGTGCTGTTGGCACCGATCTCCACGTCGTCACCGATCCGGCAGGCCCCCACGTGCGGCATCTTCTGGTGCGCGCCGTTGGCGTACACATAGCCGAATCCATCCGAGCCGATCCGCACGCCGGCGTGCAGGATGACGCGCTCGCCGACCGTGGACCCGGGGTACAGCGTTACGTGGCTGACGAAGCGCGACCGGGCGCCGACCCGCACCGCATCGCCGATCACGCAATGCGGCCCGATCCAGCAGCCGCTCCCGATGCGCGCCCCCGCCCCGATCACGCAGAAGGCCTCGATGCACACGTCGTCACCGATCTCGGCGTCGGGCGCGATCACCGCCGTGGGATGCACGCCCGTGAAGGGGCGGCTGGGCATCCGGTAGAACTTCGGCAGCAGGGCCACCATGGCCTCGTTCGGCCGCGCGACGATCACGCGGTTCCGGCACACGCCCGGCGACTCGGCGAGCTCGGGCGTCACCAGCACCGCCGCCGCTTGGCTGTCCACGAGCTGCTTCGCGTACTTGGGCGAGGACAGGAACGAGAGGTCGGTGGCCGACGCGCGGTCGAGCGACGCGACGCCGACGACCGTCACCTCGCCATCGCCGACGACCGCCCCGCCGACGGCGGCAGCGACGTCAGCGAGGCGGATCGGGATGCCGGTGGGAACGGCCATCGGGGGTGGGAGACCGATGTCCGCGACTTACGGCTTGCGCGTCACACCCGCCGGCTGGGTGACCGGGCCGGCCGGCTTCGGCGCCGGCGTCGCGGGCTTGGGGGTCGCCGCGGGCGCCGTGGTCTGCGCGCGGGCGGCCGGCATCGTGCGAATGCGCGCGATCACCTTGTCCGAGAGGTCGAGATTCTTGTCCATCGCGACGATCGGGTTCACCTGCGCGCCGAGATCGAAGATCACGGCGTACCCCTCGGCCGCGCGGACGTCCTCGAGCGCGATGCGGATCAGGTCGAACAGCGGCTGCATGGCTTCCGCCTGCTTGCCCTGCGCCTCTTCCTGCAGCGCCTGCAGCGTGTCGCGGTACATCGCGTCGTACTGCTGCAGCGCGGTGAAGCGCTTGGTGCGCTCCTCGCCGACGAGCTTGGCGGAATCCTTCTCGAAGGCCCCCATCAGGGCGTTCAGCGAGTCCACCATCGTCTTCTCGCGCTTCTGCAGACTCTCGAGCTCGGTGCGCAGCCTCGTCTCCACCGCCGTGCGCCCCGGCATCTCCTGCAGGATCTTGCGCGAGTCGACGTAGCCGATGCGCCCTTGGGCGGCGGCGGGAACCGCGGTGGCGACGAGCAGGACCAATGCGGCGACGAGGCCGCGCGAACCGACGTTCATGTGAAGCTCCACAGGATTAGAAGATCTGGCCGAGACGGAAGTGCAACTGCCACTTGGGATCCGGGCGCCCATCTGCCGCGCGCCGGTCGAACCCGTACGCGTAGTCGATCCCCAGCGGACCGAGCGGCGTGACGGTGGAGACGCCGAGGCCACTGCCCCGGAACAGGCGCGTGGGATCGAAATCCCGCGGACGCGCCCAGAGATTGCCTGCATCGTAGAACAGGTTCACGTACAACGACTGGTTGAAGCGCAGGCCCACCTCCGCCGTGCTGGCGAAGAAGGCGCTGCCGAACGACCCGCGCTGCGCATTGAACGTGCTCGTGTTCGTGGCGAAGCCCTGGGGCGTGATCGAGAACTCGGGATAGCCGCGCAGCATCTCGCCGAACTGGACGCCACCCAGCGAGAACTGCTGCGAGAAGAAGAAGTCCCCGGGGTTGCCGAACACCGCACCCGACCGCGCCGAGAGCCCGA
>Ga0268299_1004241_pt1 | contig 11529 bp, 11 predicted proteins | sample NOBtaG_FD_193484 | JGI IMG/M metagenome (GOLD analysis project Ga0268299, IMG submission 193484) | Activated sludge microbial communities from bioreactor in Nijmegen, Gelderland, Netherland - NOB reactor | ecosystem: Engineered > Bioreactor > Aerobic > Activated sludge | place: Netherlands... | reverse complement strand
GTCCCGCCATGCACAGCACGGGTACTGCTGCCTGTGGTCTCTGCTTGATCTTGAGTTTTACTTTCTTGTGTGTCGTCCACTCTCAAAGCCGCCATTTCCTGTCCCTCTATCAAAATAAAAACCCGGCTAGACATCACTTATCCAGACCGGGTTAGCATTCGTAAATAAAAAAGACTTCGGCTGAAGTCTCTTGAGTTCGGGTTTACGACCTGACATCTACGCTATGTCAAGTTTCCGCTCTCATCTCCACAGAAAATACTGCCGGAGTTGGCACCTTCCCGTTTTAAACAGGGGTTGCCGCGGTTTCATAGGGCCGTTCCCTCCACCGCTCTGGATAAGAGATATTTAGTTGTTAAACTGCATTGGAGAAGAATGTATCATAGTTTCCATCCAAAAGCAAGCACTTCCAGAAATCTGAAACAGGTCTATAAAGCATATCGCAAGGTGTGAGGCACAGAATGAGAGTCGTGGGGTACTTAACATCCCACGAAATTGTACTATACTTAACTTGGATGATACTTAGCGGAGAATAAAGGGGTTGAGTCACGAATTGTCTATCACGGTGATGAGTGGGGTCGATGACGGCTCATTGCTCAAATGCAGCGCTGAAAACGGCGATGGACACCGCACGGAAGATGGCCTGTGGGTCTTCAACATCGGACGGCATGACAGCAACGACATTTGCCTAAACAACGACACGTTCATCTCGAGGATGCACGCGCGAATCTTCTGGAACGATGCGCACTGGTGGGTCGAGGATTGCGAGAGCACCAATGGCACTTTCATCGAAACACCGGACGAGGACAGGCCTGTCAAAGAGGCCGTTCCAGTTGCGGCAGGGCAATTATTTCGGATCGGACGCACGTGGCTGCGTATTGAACCGGATGGTTCAGAAGAGTGATGGTTATGACTATCGACCTGAAAGACATTCTCATCAGCGCCCGCCAGGAATCACACCGGATGCAGCACTTTTACATCGGCGTAGAGCATCTGTTTATCGCGCTTCTGGAAATTCCAGGCGGAATTGCGCGCAGCATCCTACAAGAACATGGGCTGACCCCCGAATATGTGATCGACGGGGTGCGCCAGAAAATTGGCAAAGGCAGCAAGCGGCGCATCTGGTCAGGTACACCATCCACACCACGCGCCAATGTCATCCTTGCTATCGCTAACGAAATCGCGATGGACGAGGGGCGCACAGACATCAACGAGCGCGACCTGCTGACCGCTATTTTTGAAGAAGGCGAAAATATGCCCGTGCGCGTTCTGACACGCCTCGGCCTGGATATTTCCAGCATCGTTCACGAGGCACAGTACCGTTCGGTGGAGCGCGTCGTCTCCCAGCCCTATGTAGACATTATTTATGCTTCAGAATTTGATGATTCATCGCTGACCGATGAGCACAAAGTCATTTTGCGACGTATGTTTTATGGTTATGACGGGATTCGGATTGAGAATTATCTGACCGGGGGCTACACAAAAGCGCTTGTCCTGGTGGTCACGCCGCTGAACGACGATGGTCGTGAAGATGCTGCTGTCGTGGTCAAAATAGACGATACCGACGAAATTCTGGATGAAGCCCAGCGCTACGAGCAGCACGTTAAAGGCACACTCCCACCGTTGACGGCACGGCTGGAAGATAAGCCTGTCGCTCCCGAAATCTGCGCGCTGGCAGGCGTCAAGTACACGATTGTTACCAAACCCGATAAGAAACCCCAGGATTTAGGCTCGGCGATTGCCGAACTGGGCGTGGATAAATTGGGCTACTGGCTGCGACAGCAGCTTTATACCCAATTCGGCAAAACATGGTGGCAGCAGCGGCGCACGTTTCGTTTCCAGGTCTGGACAGAATATGATTGGATTTTACCGCCTGTCCTGACCATGCAGTATGTTCCAGAAGGTGAAACCTCATCCGGTGGTCAAACACTGCGCGTCCCGGTCAACCGCTCAAAGCTCAAGCAGATTGAATCTGGCGATGTGGTGACTCTGGAAAATTTCACCGTCCAACGCGTTTACCCGGATCAAAATGCGATCCAACTGGCAATCGGACGCGGCAACGAAGCCACACGTCGTGCCTATAAAATTTTATTGACTGGCATTGATCTGGACAAAGATTTTCATTATCGCGGTGAAGTCATCGACCATATCGTCGGGCGTGTGCGCAAAACCCGTCACGATTCACTGATGAACGCCGCCATGCTGCTCGATTTGCCCTTTGACCTGAATGCCGAGACCATTGTCGTCAATGGCCTCAAGCAGCGCACTTTGCCGAACCCAATTCTCGCTTACGAGGAGCTGCTCCACCTGCATCTGAGCGGCTCGACCAGTAAGATTCACGGCGACCTGCATCTTGGCAATATTCTGGTTGGCCCTGGCGACAGCCCGTTTTTAATCGATTTCGCACACAGCCGCGATGGACACACCATTTTCGATTGGGCGACGCTCGAAACCAGCCTTCTCAGTGATTGGATTATGAAGCAGGCGGGGAATGATTGGGAAGCGGCGTATCAGGTACTCGATTACGTGGCTGCACTCAACGCACAGACGACGTTTCCGCGTAATAATCCCGAACTGACGCTGGCCTTTACGCCATTAATCGCGATTCGCAGCATCGTGCAGGAATCGCTGGCGGTTGAAGGCGCATGGGAAGAATATTATATTTCACTGGCGCTCTCAGCCCTGCGCGGGATCGTCTGGGAAACCAAATCGCTTGGCGGACGGCGGCTGCTATTCCTGGTGGCGGCATTAGCCATCCAGGAAGCACAAAAATATATCGCCGAGCCAGGTGAGATGGATACCCCCATGCCGGATGAGCGGGACGCCACAGAATATCAGTAACAAAAGCCAACCGCCAGGAACACCAAGTTTAATTTGGCATCCCTGGCAATCCAGTATTCTGATTTAGATTTCGTTCATGATCGCTTGCGCGAACTCGTTGGTACTCTGATATTGGCTGCCACGCGGCACAAGGTCAGCCGTGCGCGCGCCCGCATCCAGCACTTTTTCGACGGCATTTTCAATGGCTTTCGCTTCCGCTTCCAGGCCGAGGCTGTAACGCAGCAGCATGGCGGCGCTCAAAATCGTGCCTGTAGGATTCGCTTTGCCCTGTCCGGCGATGTCCGGCGCAGTCCCATGAATCGGCTCATAGAGGCCAAATTTTCCTGAGCCGAGCGACGCCGACGGTGCCATGCCGAGCGAGCCGGACAGCACCGAGGCTTCATCTGTCAGAATATCGCCGAACATATTGCTGGCGACGACGACATCAAAGCTGGCAGGGCGCGTGAGCAGGTGCATCGTGCAGGCATCCACCAGCAGATGCTCAAGCTCCACATCGGCATAATCTTCGTGAAGATCAATCACCGCTTTACGCCACAGACGGCTGGATGCCAGAATATTGAATTTATCGACAGAGGTCAGGCGATTGCGCCGTCCCTGCGCGGCACGGAACGCGACATTCGCTACGCGCTCAACTTCCGCCACGCTATAAATTTCGGTGTCGTAGGCCGAGTCACTGTCGCCCTGTTCGCGGCGATCCCCAAAATAAATGCCGCCCGTCAATTCGCGGATAAACAGCATATCGACGCCTTCGAGCAGTTCGGGGCGCAGCGGGGTGTTATTCACCAGCGCTTTATAGACCTTCACCGGGCGCAGATTGGCGAACAGATCAAAATGCTTGCGCATTCTGAGCAGACCCAGTTCCGGGCGAGGGCCGCCGGGGACATCCCACTTTGGGCCACCCACCGCGCCGAGCAAAATCGCGTCAGACTGTTCACCCAGGCGCAGCGTCTCATCTGGCAGCGGATCGCCGAATTTATCAATCGCGATGCCACCCATAATGGCTTCGTTAAACGTAAATTCGTGTCCAAATTTGCTGGCAACTTTTTCCAGCACTTCCACCGATTTTCCGATCACTTCCGGCCCGATACCATCGCCGGGAAGCACCATAATACTTGCTTTCATGAACTCACTCCTCATAAAAATGGGTCGAGAGCTTACCCGACCCACGCCAAATCATAAACAATGATTTTCCGTAACGATTAAATTTCCTGCAAGTCCTTTACAGTCCGTTCACCTTGAACGTTGCCTGTGTTGAGCGTTTCTTTCGGCTCAAGCAGGATCATATGCACCTCTTCTTCGGCGACGGGCATATGCTCGACGCCGTGTGGAATGATCGCAAATTCGCCTTCGTTCAGCACAATCTCGCCGTCGCGCAGCTTAATGGTCAACTGCCCTTTGACCACCATAAATAATTCATCCTCAATATCGTGGTGATGCCAGATAAATTCGCCTTTTACCTTGACCAGCTTGACGGCAAAATTATTGATCTCCCCAGCGAGTTTGGGACTCCAATAATCACTAAAGAGGCTGAATTTCTGTACGAGGTTGACTTTTTCAATCGACATTTCTATCTCCCTATGCCTCGCTCATGACGATACGTTCATCGTCTTCGGCGACGCACAGGCCATATTCCACGCTGTCTACCAGCGCCAGCCAGCTTGCGCGGATAATGTTCGCGCCCGCGCCGACGGTACTCCAGCGTTGATGCCCGTTTTGCGTATCGATCAACACGCGCGTGACGGCTGCTGTGCCGTTATTGCCGTCGAGGATACGCACCTTATAATCCGCCAACTGAAAATCGGCAAGCTGCGGATAAAGCGGAATCAATGCTTTGCGCAGCGCGAGGTCGAGCGCATTCACCGGGCCGTTACCTTCGGCTGCCGTGTGAACAATGTCGCCGCCGATGTCGATTTTGACGGTGGCTTCGGCAACCGTGCCGCGTCCACGCCGTTCTTCGACAATCGCCGTGAAATCGATGAGCGTAAAAATCGGCTTATATTCCGGGCGTGCGCGATAAAGTCGAACCGCGACGGAGGCTTCTGCACCCTCAAAAACGAAGCCCTCGTTTTCAAGTTCCTTGATTTCTTGCAGCACCTTTACCGCTTCGGCTTTCGTCACATCCAGGCCAAATTCCTCGGCTTTGCTCAACAGATTCCCCTGCCCCGAAAGATCGGACACCAGAATCCGCATTTCGTTGCCCACCCGCGTCGGCGTGATGTGCTGATAGCTGTCCACATTGCGCCGGATAGCCGCGACATGGATGCCGCCTTTGTGGGCAAACGCGCTTTTACCGACATAGGCAAGGTGATCGTCCGGCGCGAGGTTGGCGATTTCAGCAACGGTGCGCGAGAGTGCCGTCAAATGGCGCAAATTTTCATCCGATACGCAGGAATAGCCCATTTTTAATTGCAAATCGGGGATGATGCTGCACAGATTGGCATTGCCACAGCGTTCGCCATAGCCGTTGATTGTCCCCTGAACCTGCACCACGCCCGCATCCACTGCCGCCAGCGAGTTCGCGACAGCCAATTCGGTGTCGTTGTGCGTGTGAATGCCGAGGGGCGTATTGGGGAACGCTTCCTGCACCGCATGAACATAACGCGCAATTTCCCAGGGCAGCGAGCCACCGTTGGTATCGCACAGGACGACAATATCCGCGCCGCCTTCAATCGCCGCGCGCAGCGTATCGAAGCCGTATTCCAAATCGAGCTTCACGCCGTCAAAAAAATGCTCGGCATCGTAAATAACTTCTTTGCCGAGGCTTTTGAGATAGCACAGGCTTTCGCGGATCATACGCAGATTTTCGTCCGGCGTGGTTTGCAGCACTTCGGTGACATGCAGCATCGACGTTTTGCCGACGACGGTGACGACAGGCGTTTGAGCGTCCACCAGCGCTTTGATATTTTCATCGTTCGCCGGGTCGCTGTTTTTGCGGCAGGTCGCCCCAAAAGCCGCGATTCGCGCATGTTTGAGGTCGATTTCGCGGACGGCCTCGAAATAACCCACATCTTTCGGATTCGACCCCGGCCAACCGCCCTCAATATACGCCACGCCCAGGTTGTCCAGCAGCTTCGTAATTCGAATCTTGTCGGCAATCGAGAGGGAAATCCCCTCGCGCTGTGTCCCGTCGCGTAACGTCGTATCGTAAATTTGAATTTGCTTCGTCATAAAAACTCCGCTGTATCAATATGGGCGGTAGTAGGCTCAAAACCAACAGATTATTTGTTGTCGGTATCCATTATTTCATCTTTACCATATTTGAGTACCCAGGAACGATCAAGAAGTTGTTCATAACGTTCCCGCCACTCCATTGGTTCTGGAGAGGGTAAATCGAGTTGTTTCAATCGTTTCTCTTTTAGTTCATTTATCTCAGATCGTAGTGCTGCCGACTCTTCAGATAAATCAACTACCGAGTCAATTACTCCATCCCGCATTTTTAGCCGAAGAACGACGCTATAGTTGTGCGGCGCTCGAAAGTCCAAAAGCAGAGAATCAGCTTCGTCTTTGCCGATAACAACTGACCCAGTAATTGGCATTGGTTCACGTATGCCGCTATATTCTGGAACACCCTCACTACCGATCTCAGGTTTTATACCCCCAATTTCGGGATAATGTTTGTTTCTATCTTGTATGGTTAGATGGGTAAGATACAGGGAGTTATCGAAAATTTCATATTTCGCGATATATCCTTTATAACAGCCTGTTGTCCAGCATATAGGTTCAAATCCATAGCGTTTGAGCATCGGCAACTCCCCTTTCGAGTCACCTAAAAGTTCATACTCATCCCCGTTATAAAGAACCCTATCTGCCGCTTGCATTGTCATGACTCATCTCATGTTTCACATAAGGAGCGCTAGAAGGACAACTCATGCAAGCTATCGTTTATAGTTTCCTGGCGGTCAATTTCATCCTTATGTTCCTCATAATAGAGCATGGCAGCCAAAATTTCGGCTTCCGATAAGGTGAAATTCCACGCTGTTTCAGTCGTTGTCCAGTTATTTGCCCGTGCTTGATACACAATAAGGGCTACAGGAACACGCCGACCCCGAATGTGAGGGCGATCTCCAAAGAGTCTCGTCTCGACATATTTACTTAAGTCTACGCGTTCAGGAATCGGCGCATTCATTGCTAATCCTTATCCTACTGTATTCACCCGCGCGGCGTTCTCGCTTTCAAATTCCGCGATTTGCCCATCCAAGCCCTGCAAAAATCCCAACTGATCGACGCCGTTGAGCAGGCAGTATTTCGAAAACGAGTCAATCGGGAACATGACCGGGCGACCATCCGGCAGCGTGATCGTCTGCGATTGCAAATCGACGGTAAGCTGCGTCGAGGGATCTTCTTCAGCCAGACTGATGAGTTGGCGATGCGTTTCGGCGTCCACGACAATCGGCAGCAAGCCATTTTTGAGCGCATTGCCCTTGAAAATATCGGCGAAATACGTGCTGATAACGGCCTGGAATCCCGCGCCAACCAGCGCCCAGGGTGCATGTTCGCGCGAACTGCCGCAGCCAAAATTGTTGCCGCCAATCAACACCTGCGCGCCCTGGTGTTCCGGTTGATTCAGCACGAAATCCGGCTTAGGCGAACCATCGGCGTTGTAGCGCCAATCCGAAAACAGCGCCGTGCCGAGTCCGGCTTTATCCGTCACTTTCAGATAGCGCGCCGGGATGATCTGGTCGGTGTCAATATCGTTGATCGGCAGCGCAACCGTTTTGCCTGTAAATTTCTTGATCGGCTCCATCGTTAGGCCATCTCCCTTTCCATCATCGCGCGCGGGTCGGTGACAACGCCATTGACCGCCGTTGCGACAGCCGTCAGCGGGCTTGCCAGGAATGTGCGTCCGCCTTTGCCCTGACGCCCTTCAAAATTGCGGTTACTGGTGCTGACGGCGTACTGCCCTGGCGCGAGTTGATCGCCGTTCATGGCAATACACATCGAGCAGCCTGCCTCGCGCCATTCCGCGCCCGCCGCCTTGAAAATTTCGTGTAACCCTTCGGCCTCGGCCTGCGCCTTGACCTGCTGCGATCCTGGCACGACCAGCATCCGAACGCTGTCTGCCACTTTATGCCCGCGAATCAGTCCGGCGGCCTCGCGCAGATCGGAAATGCGCGAATTAGTGCAGCTTCCGACGAATACGACATCGACAGGCTTGCCGAGCAGACTTTGATTCGGCTGCAAATCCATGTAACGCAGCGCCTTGTCGAGCGCGATTTTTTCGTTGGGATCGCTCAATTTATCAGGATCGGGAACACGCGACGTGATCGACATGCCCATCCCCGGATTCGTACCGTAGGTAATCATCGGTGTCAATTCGTCGGCATTCAGAACGATTTCGTGGTCGAAAACCGCGCCCTCGTCGGTAGGCAGATTACGCCATCCAGCGACGGCCTTGTCCCAATCCGCATCTTTCGGCGCATACGGGCGTCCGGCGATGTAATTGAACGTCGTGTCATCCGGCGCGACCATGCCCGCCCGCGCGCCGCCTTCAATCGACATATTGCAGACGGTCATGCGGCCTTCCATGCTCAGGTTGCGGATCGCCTCACCCATATATTCCAGCACGTAACCCGTGCCGCCGCCGACGCCAATTTTTGCGATGATCGCGAGGATAATATCCTTCGCGGTGATGCCGGGGTGCAGGCGACCATCGATTCTAACCGCCATTGTTTTAGGTTTATTTTGCAGCAGGCATTGCGTCGCCAGGACGTGCGCGACTTCGCTTGTGCCAATGCCGAATGCCAGCGCGCCAAATGCGCCATGCGTGCTGGTGTGGCTGTCACCGCAGACAATCGTCATTCCAGGCTGCGTAAAGCCCTGCTCTGGGCCAATGACGTGAACGATGCCCTGTTTATCCGTGCCGAGATCGTACAGCGGGATGCCAAAATCGTTGCAATTTTTGCGCATCACGTCAAGCTGTGCGGCAGCCATCGGGTCGGTGATCGGGATAATGCCATCGGCGTTGCGCGGCGTGGTCGGCGTGCTGTGATCCATCGTCGCCAGCGTGCGGTCAGGTCGGCGCACTTTCAGGCCGCGTTCGCGCAGCAATGTAAAGGCCTGCGGTGACGTGACTTCATGAACCAGATGCAAATCGATATACAATACCGCCGGGGTTTCCTCGGTTTGCGGGCGGACGATGTGCTTCGCCCAAACTTTTTCAAACAGCGTTTGTGGGTTATTTCCTGCCATTAGGTGTTTCCTTCATCTTATTACTAGAGATTTTTCTACCCTTCCCCCTCTCACCAGGGAAGAGGCGAGTACAGTTTTTCCGATGCTGTCTGGGATGCACCACCATCGGTTGAAACCGACGGCTACCGCGAATCAAACGCACTAAAGGCGTTCAAAACACATCAACTTAACGCATCTCTAGTCCCTTTAGTGGACTTGATTTCAACCTAGCAGCGGGTTTTGAACCCGCTGCGGCGTTTCACAGGGGTAGAGTAAATTTTTTATTCCTTACTCGCCAGACTGACCGTTGCGGCGTCACCTTCCGGCTTATGCCCGCCAACACCGATGACGGCGATCATGCGGTTGAGCGCGGCGAGATAGGCTTTCACGCTGGCGACGATAATATCGGAATCCGCGCCGTAGCCGCCAAATGAGCGATGATCGTCTTTAGCGGCAATCCGCACAGTCACTTCGCCAAGCGCGTCAATGCCTTCGGTCACGCTGTGAACACTGTATTCGACGAGCGTATTTGGCATTTTGACAATGGCGTCCACCGCGCGGTAGCAGGCATCGACTGGTCCCGTGCCGACAGCCGCGTGAACGAATTCTTCGCCTTTAGCGCTGCGCATCTTGGCGGTTGCGGTTGGCATCCCCATTGTGCCGCAGACCACCTGAATATCTTCCAGGCTGAAAATTTCTTCGGGCTTTTCAAATTCATCAGCCATCAGCGCTTGCAAATCGGCGTCGGTGACGTTTTTCTTGGCGTCGGCGAGTTCTTTGAAGCGCGCGAAAACCTGATTCAGCGCGTCACCTTCGACGTTATAGCCTAATTCTTGCAGGCGGGTCTTGAGAGCATGGCGTCCGCTGTGTTTGCCCAGCACCAGTTGGCTTTGCGACAGGCCGACGCTTTCCGGAGTCATAATTTCATACGTCGCGGCATTTTTCAGCACACCGTCCTGGTGGATTCCGGCTTCGTGAGCAAACGCATTCGCGCCGACAATTGCTTTATTCGCCTGGACGTGCATTCCGGTGTAGTTGCTGACCATTTTGCTGGTCTTCATGATTTCGCGGGAGTTGATGTTTGTCTGGAGGTTGAAAAACTGCGGGCGGGTTTGCATCGCCATGACGACTTCTTCCAGGCTGGTATTGCCGGCGCGTTCGCCAATGCCGTTAATCGTGACCTCAACCTGCCGCGCGCCGCCCATCACACCTGCCAGCGTGTTCGCCGTCGCCAAACCCAGGTCGTTGTGGCAGTGAACCGACCAGATCACGCCGCTCCCTGGCCCTGCCCCCGGCGTTTCGGCAATCAGGTTGGCAATTTTTTCCTGCCATTCCTGCGGGGTGACGTAGCCGACGGTATCGGGAATATTCAACGTAGTCGCGCCGCATTCGACGGCAATCGCGCACACCTGAATCAAATAATCCATATCCGTGCGTCCGGCGTCCATCGGGCTGAATTCGACATCTTCACACAGGCTGCGCGCCAGCGTGACCGCCTCACGAACCCGTTCTAAGCCTTGCTCACGGGTCAGCCCAGTTTGATATTGGAGATGGAGATCGGATGTACCCAGGAAAGTGTGGATGCGCGGCTTGGCAGCATCTTTGACTCCTTCCCAGCAGGCGCGAATATCTTTTTCAACAGCGCGCGACAGGCCGCAGATGACCGGGCCATCGGCTGTTCCGATTTCGCGGGCGATGCGCTGCACAGCCGCCATGTCGTCTGGCGAGGCTGCCGGAAAACCTGCCTCAATAATATCGACGCCCAGCTTGGCAAGCTGACGTGCGATTTCCAGCTTTTCCGCGCTGGTGAGCGTCGCGCCAGGGCTTTGTTCGCCATCACGCAGGGTCGTATCAAAAACGCGGACTACATTGGGGTCAATCGTTTTATTGGACATTTTCGGGAGTGATCCTTTCGTATGCTAAAGTGTTAAGCGATGTAAGGTCAACAAGGCCATCTTCAGACATCCGACCACCCCCTCTCATCAACTACGCCAGAGTCATCATCCATCGTCGGCAATCCTCAAAATCATCCACTCAATATCAAAATATTGGTCGCCCACTTTGAGATAACGGGGGTCAACCGCATAGGGTACAAAACCGGATTTGATATAAATGTGCCGGGCGGCATCGTTACTAACCGTTACTGCTAGACTCACGTCTTCCAAGCCATTCGTCAAGCGCGCCTGAATCATGAGTGCATCCATGAGCATCTGGCCTAACCCCAAACCACGCGCTTCCGGGGCAACATACATCCCCGAAATCATGGCGCGGTGGCGGGTTTTCGTGCCTTGAGAGCGCATCAAACCCGCGATACCCACCATCTGATCTCCGTGAAACGCGCCAAACCAGGGCGACGTTGGCGACGACAAAAATGTCGCGAACTGTTCCAGCGTGACGTTTATTTCGGCTTCGTAGGACGATCCGAATGCTTCAGGATGCTCTTTTAAGGAGCGCAGCCGCAAAGCCTGAAAAGCAGCGGTATCGGCTTCAGCCAAAACCCGGACACTCATCGTCATTAATCCT
>Ga0268299_1004240_pt1 | contig 11529 bp, 11 predicted proteins | sample NOBtaG_FD_193484 | JGI IMG/M metagenome (GOLD analysis project Ga0268299, IMG submission 193484) | Activated sludge microbial communities from bioreactor in Nijmegen, Gelderland, Netherland - NOB reactor | ecosystem: Engineered > Bioreactor > Aerobic > Activated sludge | place: Netherlands... | reverse complement strand
TATGGCCTATAACATCCCAAAGATCTTTAGGTTGTTTGTCGTGTTGCTCCATAAAAAACTTAAGCATTCCAACAGGGTCAGATTTAATCTTAACAAGGTTTTCTTTTTCATACTTATGGACAAGAGTGGTTAATAGTTCAAAAATAGTATCTTCTTCAGGAGAAAGGTCTTGTTTCATAGATTTATCAAAAAGAATCTCAGCCTCTTTAAGTAAACGCTCATAATCTTGCTCAGAAGTTATAACCATAGGAATAGTTTTAGCTAAGAGTTGAGTATATTTTTTAGTATTAAGAATAGGTTCAGCAATCATCTTTGAAGTTTCCTTTGTCATATTCTGAATGGGTTAGAATATGTTTGGTAAATAATAATAGTGTTTAGCAAATACATTACTTAAGTGTTATAATTGATTTAGTTGATTTTGGATCAATTATTAACTAAAATAGTTGTAGAATGTGATGAGCAAAACACAAGCATTATCTTTAGAACAAGCGACAGGAAAAATTAATCTTATTGCTAAAGATGGAACAATAAGATACTCCCATCATGCTAGGAAAGAAAGTATGCCAAATCGGGATGTTACTCATCAAGATGTTTTGCATTTGCTTAAAAATGGAGAAGTTAGATCGCTAGCTGAATGGGACGAACAATATCAGAATTGGAAATATAAGGTTGAGGGCGAAGACCTGTCTAAAGAAGAACTAAGGGCTATTACTATTATTTTTGATAGTTCTTTTAGCTTATATGTTATAACTGTATTTTAAGGTTTAAGTAATATTTGATTAAAACTGTTAACTCCAAATGATAAAAAAGGTAAGTAGGAAAAAATAATGCTTAATATAAAACCAATGAAATGTGAAGTTTGTGGAATAGAAATGAAAACCTTACATAAGCAAACATATCATTTTGAAAAGGGGTTTTCAGGAGTAGATAACCTTTACCTACAAAATATTACAGTTGATTATTGTGAGAAATGTGGGGATGTTTCACCATACTTCTACAAAGCCAGTCAACTAGATAAAACAATTGCCAGAGCTATTGTTTTAGAACCAGTGTTGTTAAATGGCAATGATATTAAGTTTTTAAGAAAGCATTTAGGATTAAAAGGAAAAGAATTTGCTGAGTTGTTAAGGATTGATGCTGCTACTCTTTCTCGTTGGGAAAACAATGAACAAATACCTAGTTTGCAATCTGATTTATTGATTAGAACCTTGTTTATTTCTGCTTGGATGGATAAGTATGAGGAAGTATTTTCAGAAAAGTTGATACCTAAAATTACCAGTATTAGTTCTACTCGTGATAAGGATTTTTCTATTTATGTTGATACTGCTAATTTTTCCTACTCCTATCAAATGAAGGATTTATCATTAATTGCTTGTTGATATTAAAAAGGTCTAATCTAATGGTTAAAATAAAGATAGATATAGAAAAATATCTTAGTAAAGAAGGAAATTTAATAGAAGATAGCTTTGAATATAGTAAACAATCTTATGGAGAAATTTGCAAAGCTAAAGCTGGTAAAACTGTTGTTTATGCTTTAGGAAATACTCCTATATTAGAGATTTATGATAAAAGAGGAAAAACATCAACAAGATTTGCTTTTTTAGATGGAGAGTGGAGAGATGAGCTTCCTGAAGAATTAGAATTTGATGGAGAAGCACTTTCTATTTCAGTAAATGAGTTTTTGGGGCTATATCAGCAACTTAGTGAGGTTAAAGAAGTTTTACAAACGCAAAATACGATGCCAGCCAAAATAGAAGTAGGCAAGGCCAAGCCAGTGAGAAGAAGATTTTCTTCTCACTTTTCCAAAGATAGTAAGAATATTACCTCTAAAAGTAGTAGAGAAACTGCAAAAAAGAGTGTAGTTTCAGTTAAATAATAATTTGCTAAAATCAAAATTTGGTGTAAATCTGATGAAATATACAGTTAGTAAAATAATGGCTAAGATTTTACATAATAGAAATATACCATTTTGAGAACTCTTTTTGCTTGTGAGAACAGATAGTTCTTGATGTAGGTCTTACACAAAAGTGAGATAAAACCAAAAGAAGGCACTTACGTCAAAGCTACAATCAAGCTACACGAAATTTCTGGCAGTTCCAAAACGCCCTTTTGAAAAAAGATTTTCAAATCTAACTTTTCAACTGTTTAACAAGTTGTTTTATACCTAAAGTTACATTTTTGAAAGCTTCATCCTGATTAGTCCACAGATCTATAGGTTTAGCGTCTTTGGGTAAGGCTTGCAATCTCCCAAAAGGTGCATCAGACCAATCCACAGATTTAAGGATTATGGGAACTACACAGGCTTCTTTCTTTTCATGCCGCTCCATTGCCCGCTTCATTTCTATATCGTAGCAATAATTTGATGCCAGAAAGTTGGCACTGATAAGCAACAATATGATTTTAGCGTTGTTTAAGTTTTGATCGATTTCTCCTTCCCACTCTCTACCCGCTGTTATTTCGCGGTCATGCCAAGCTTTAATAAGACCTTGTTTTTGCATTAAGCTTAAATGGTTAGCAAGTTGATCACGCATATCCTCGTCTTTGTGTGAATAAGAAAAGAAAAGCTCGATAGGGGTATCTACATTACTTGAATTTGGTTTGATGAAAGTTGTGGATGGCATTCCTTTTTTTCCTTGTTTTATTTAATATTTGTGCTAAGTGAAAATTTCATGTTGTTTCTATAACAGCTTATTTTGCTCTTTCTTTGCAACAATATACACTATTTATACTACAATTTTTGATATAACTTGTAATATTTTATGAGGCATTTCTAAATAAAGTTGAACATGGGTTACGATCAATGCTTAACAAATATCGTTGTCCAATCTTTGGCTAAGATTAATTAATTTTCGGTAGAGGAGTGTACTGTGCGTAAAGGAAAGTCAAAAATCTTAAGTCGTTATCAGCGACCATCAACCGTAGAAGAAGTTATAGGTGAAGCTAGAGAATATCGGAAGCCATATCTTGATTTATCGCAAAAGGGGCTTACTGAACTACCATCGCCTCTTAAGAGGATATCGCATTTTAGCTACATTGATCTTTCAGAAAATAAAATGGCTATGCTACCTGAATTTATAGGTAGATTAGCTCAACTGGAAGAGTTGAAATTACAGAGAAATAATTTAACAAAACTGCCAAGGGCAATGGGTAATTTGTCTAAGCTTAGAATTTTAGATTTGTCTGAGAATCAACTAACTGAAATACCAAAGACAATTGGGAATCTCTTGCATCTCCAAACCCTGGATCTTTCTAGGAATAATATTAGTGAATTACCAGAAGATTTGATGAGGCTGAAGTTCTTAAAAGAACTTTACTTGCATGGTAATCCTGAGCTTGGCATTCCTATAGAAATTCTTGGGGCTAGTCACGCAAATGTTTTATTACATAAAACAAAGCCTGCTAACCCAATGGAAATACTTGAATATTATTTTCGTATTCGCAAAGGGCAACATCCTTTAAATGAAGCCAAATTAATTTTGGTAGGACGTGGTGCAGTAGGTAAAACGTCAATTGTTAATCGCTTAATCTACAATAGCTTTGATGATAACGAGAAAAAAACTGAAGGGATTAGTATTAGTGAATGGAATATTTCTTTATCTAAAGAAGATAACGTTCGGTTAAATGTGTGGGACTTTGGTGGGCAGGAAATCATGCATGCGACACATCAGTTTTTTCTTACTCAGCGTAGCTTATATTTGTTGGTATTGAGTGGGCGGGAAGGTGGGGAAGACAAAGATGCAGAGTATTGGCTTAAGCTTATTGATAGTTTTGGTAATAAGTCTCCTGTGATTATAGTCTTGAATAAAATCAAAGAACAGCGTTTTGACCTAAATAGGCGTGCATTAATTACGAAATATCCGTTTATCGTACAAGGTGGGTTTATTGCTACTGATTGCAAAGATGCCACAGGAATAAAGGAGCTACATGAGAGAATTCTTTATGAGACAAATAGGCTAGAGCATTTACGTGATCCATTTCCTTTAAGTTGGTTTGCTATTAAAAGTGAATTAGGGAAAATGAGAACAAACTATTTAACTTTCGATGAATATCGTCGTGTATGTTCTGAGAATGGGGAATCAGACCGCAAAGCTCAAGATGTATTGTCTACTTACTTACATAATTTAGGAATTGTACTGAATTATAAGGATGATCCTAGGTTACAAGATACCCATGTTCTTAATCCACACTGGGTAACAAAGGGCATATACAAAATTTTAAATTCAAACAAAGGGTGAGATTAGTTTACAAGATCTTACTACTCTATTAGATAGTGATGAGTATCCACACAGTATGCACAGCTTTATCTTTGACTTGATGAAAAAATTTGAATTGTGTTTTAGTTATTTTGATGAATATCGTTATTTAATTCCCGAATTGCTAGATAAACAAGAACCTGAAGAAACAGCAACTTTTGTTGCCAATGAGTGTCTAAACTTCCAATACGATTACCCAATACTTCCTGAAGGACTGCTGCCTCGTTTTATCGTTCGTACTCATACACTAAGTGAAGGTTTATTCCGTTGGCGGAGTGGTGTAATTTTAAAATTTGGTCAAAGTAAGGCACTTGTAAAAGCCGATGCAGAAGATAAGAAAGTTAATATTCACGTTACAGGCAAGACAGCAAGGCAGCGATGTGAACTACTTGGAATTATTCGGTCAGATTTTGATCGTATTCATTACGACATTCCTAACTTAAACCCACAAGCAATGGTTCCAATTCCAGATCATTATGGGATAGCCATACCATATGAGGATTTAGTAATTATGGAACAAGAAGGAATAAAAGAGATGCAAAAAGTTGTTAATAAGAAGGTTCTTAATCTCAATATTGAAGATTTACTTACTGGTGTAGATTTAAAAGACCCATTTATCACAGAAAGATTAGATAAGATAAGAGATGGCGTTCTACGATTATTTTATGTATATTCGCACAAAGATGAACAACTGAGGGATGAATTAGAGAACCACTTAAAGTTATTGGAACGCCGAAAACTAATCACTTCTTGGCATGACATGAAAATTCAGCCAGGATCTGAACGGCATGAGAAAATTAATGAAAATCTTAATCAAGCTGACATTATTCTATTGCTCATAAGTGCGGATTTTATAGCTTCAGATTATTGTTATGATATTGAAATGCAACATGCTCTTGAACGCCACAATAATAATGAGGCGCATGTTATTCCTATTATTGTGCGTGATGTAAATTGGGGTAATGCCCCATTTGCTGAATTGCAGGTTCTGCCAACAAATAGAAAGGCTGTAAAAAGTTGGTTAGACAGAGATGAAGCTTGGCGGAACGTTTCTGAAGGACTTGAAAAAGTTATTAAACAAATCAAATTAACCTAATATATTATATGGGCTGCCGTACATCTAATTGCCCTTACTTTCGTCCTTTTGATGCAAAGAATTGTAAGCCTGTTGTACCAGATGAGGGTTAGTAGCGTGGCACAAAGCGATATCAGGGTCAATCTTGCCCTCTTTAACAAAATTAATTAATTCTTTATCAAAGCTTTTAGTGGCATAGATAGTTTGATTAGCAATTCTAATAGTTTCAGCAACAGCACTACTAACATTTAAGATTTCACAAACAGGAATGCGTTCTGCTATTTGGCTTGGTGCTGTTCTTATGAGTTTTTGGCTAATAATTACTTTAAGAGAGGTAGCTAGACGATTTCTAATACTTTTACGTTCAGGTTCGTTGTAATAATCCAAAATCCTTAAAATAGTATTTTCAGCACCAGAAGTACGAATTGAGCTAATAACTAAATGTCCTGTTTCTGCTAGAGTTAGAACGCCCTCAAAGCTTTCTTTATTTCTAATCTCACTAGTCATTACTACATTAGGTGAATGCCTTAAAGTTTGTTCTAAAGCTTCTTCTAAGGTAGCAGCGTCTTGTCCTATTTCTCTTTGAGTGATAATTGCTTTTCGTTTTTTATAAGTAAATTCAATAGGATCTTCTATGGTAATAACTGTAGCAGCTTCACGAGTACGGTTGATTTCTTCTAGTATTGCAGAAATAGTGGTGGACTTACCTTGAGCAGCAGCACCAGTAATTAAAACAAGACCACTTTGTAGTTGAGCAATATTACTTATTTCTTTAGGTAGGTTAAGCTCCTCAAAACTTTTAATTTCAATAGGAATTATCCTAATAGATAAACATAGTTTGCCGCTAGATGTAAATGGAGTAACTCTAAATCTAGCAATATTTTCTAGCTCATAGGAGAAACTTTTATTTTTTATAGTATCACTATCTTCATAATAGCTAGCTAACATATAATCAGCAAAAATTCTTATACTTTCAGCAGTAAGATCAGTTGTGCCATATTCGGTACTTTTTTCTGGAAACTTAATCACAGGTGCATGACCTGGCAAAAGCTGTATATCAGTAGCTTTTTCCCTTACCGCTATAGCTAGGACTTCTTTAAGCCTTTCTATTTGCTTTTCTATTTGTTTACCTGACATATTTTCTCCATTTTAGAATTAGCTTACCAGTGTTTAACACTTAGATAGTTTTACGGTTTAATCCAAGCCTCTACCAGATAAAGTATAAGCACGACGCACTTCATCAGGGCTGTTAGCATAAGCAAGAGCAGTATCAAGCTCAATTTTGCCTTGATTAAGGAGGTTGATTAAGTGTTGATCAAAGGTTTGCATACCGTAGTAGTTCTGATCTTTTTCCATATAGGTTTGCAAGTCTTGGATTTTATCAGGATTTCTAATAGTTTCGGCAACAGCACTACTAACAGTTAGGATTTCACAAACAGGAACACGTTCTGCTATTTGAGAAGGTGCGCTTCTTACTAGACGTTGGCTAACAACAACTGCAAGGGAGTTAGCTAATCTATTTCTAATGCTTTTACGTTCAGGCTCATTGTAATAATCAAGTATGCGTAATATGGTAGTTTTAGCATCACTAGTATGAATTGAGCTAATAACTAAATGCCCTGTTTCTGCTAGAGTTAGGACACCTTCAAATGTTTCTTTATTTCTAATCTCACTAACCATTATTACATTAGGAGAATGTCTTAGAGTCTCATCTAGTGCTTGAGCTAAATTAGGAATATCTTCTCCTAGTTCTCTTTGGATAATTACACTTTTTTGTTTGTTATAAGTAAATTCAATAGGATCTTCTATAGTAATAATAATACCTTCACGAGTGCGGTTAATTTCTTCTAGTATTGTAGAAATAGTAGTAGATTTGCCTTGTCCAGTAGCACCAGTAATTAAAACAAGACCTCGTTTTAATTGAGCAATAGAGGCTATTTGTTCAGGTAAGTTAAGATCCTCAAAACTTCTAACTTCTACAGGAATTATTCTGATAGATAAACAAAGGTTAAACCTAGACCTAAATAAACTAACTCTAAATCTACCAATATCTTTTAGTTCATAGGAAACACTTTTGCTTTTAATATTATGGAGTTCTTCATGACGACCGCTTAAGACTTCCTGAGCAAAGTTTTCTATATCGCTTGCAGTAAGATCGCTACCACCATATTCTGTTGTTCTATCAGAAAACTTAATTATTGGTGGATTATCAGGAACTAGCAATATATCACTAATATTTTCTGTTACTGCCATTTCTAAAAGGTTTTTAATTTGGTCTACTTGCATAAGTGTCTCCGATTATTAGGTCAATTAGGTTGATTAGATTTAATTGGGTTTAATTAATTATTATTAATTTTAGTTATTAATTATAATTTTGTTATCGTGATAGACGGAAAAAGTAGTTAATTTCTGTTAAAAATAATTCTATTTTTTCCGGGTTACGAGCTTTATTAAAACACTTAAAGCTCAACACTTAAAGCTTAATGTTTAATACCATAACGTTTTAGATAGTCATAGAAAGTTCTCTCAGCAATACCTAGTCTAGTAGCAGCCAATTTCACATTATGATTAGAGTCTATCATAGTATTAATTAGTAAATTTTTAGCAAAGTTTCTTAATTGCTCGTCAAAGGTTAAATCTTCTACTGAGATATCATCAGAAGATTGACTGGTATCAATATTTACATAAACTTCTGCGTCTAATAATATTTTATCACTAATTACAGCCACTTTTTTATCTTTAGCACAAGCAATTGCACAATTTATAAAATCTCTTAGTGACCTAACATTGCTAGGATATTCACGGTTAACTAAATAGTTTTTAGCTTTCTCAGATAAAATAAATTGCTCACCTTGAGCTAGTTCATTTAAGAATATTTCTGATAAATAAATAATTTCATCTAGACGTTGTTTTAATGTTGGAACAACTATCCTTAAAGGAAATCTATTTAATAAATCACTACGAAAAGTACCTGTTATAACTGGATCTTTAGAACGACGATTAACTTTTTCACGCTCAACCATTTTACTAACTTCACGATTAGTAGCACCAATAAAACGTACATCTACTTTAATCTCTCTAGTAGTTCCCATACGACGAAAAGTGCCAGATTGAAGAACAGTTAAGAGTTTAGATTGGGCTTCTTTGGTAAGTTCGGCTATTTCATCAAGAAACATTATCCCACCTTCGCATTCTTCAAGTAGGCCGCGTTTGGTAGTAACAGCACCAGTATATGCACCTTTTTCATAGCCAAACATCTCAGCCTCAAAAAGATCATTTGGTAGTTGGCTACAGTTTATAGCAAGAAAAGGTTTATGAGCGCGATCACTAAGATGGTGAATAGTACGAGCAAAAACTTCTTTGCCAGTGCCTTCTTGACCAAGAATCAGTATATTTGCGCTTCTACTACCAGCAATAACACTTAAGCGTTTTAGGCAATCCTGCATAATTTGAGAGATAAAGTAATAATTACCAACGCGCTCATATTCGCAGTCAAAGCGTGAATTATGAACGATTAAACCATCTTTATTAAACTTAGTAAGGTAGTTATATTGTGCTATAGCTAAATTAGCATCTCTAGCACAACCAACATTTGTAAATTCATTAGCAATTTGACTTAGAGTAGTAGGACTTGTTTCATTAAATAAAGCTAACTGGAATTTTGCTAGGTTAAGTAAGTATTTATTAGGTTGATATAACTCAAAAATATCAATAGCTTTTTCTAGGGATTGGCGAGCTTTAAGGTAGTTACGAGAGCCTCTAAGCTTATAAATAACACCAAGTAAATAATACCTATAACCTTCAATAAATCTATCGTTTTCATAATTAATAGACTCTAGGTTGCTAAAAGCCTTAATTAGATTATTACCAACAATAAAACCCTTAGTTTTAATTATTTCATAAAAGTTAAGTAGTTTTTTATCTAGTTGAATACTAGATTTGCTAATAAGCCGAAAAGACCTAAAGATAAGGTCATTGTGGGTTGATAGATCTTCTATTTCTAGGATTTTATCAGCAGCAACTAAGTGAGGGAAAACTAGTTCTGTTTCATGGCAAAGTTTTAATAAATCATTAAAAAAAGAAGCATTTTGGGTAATGTCACAACGCCAGCAATTAATTAATGAGCTAAGAATTTGTTGTTGGGAAGTAGGAATTTGAGAGAGTATTTTTTCTAATCTATTTTCGTCACCTTGATGGAGCGAATCTAAAATAATTAGAGAAAGACTATCTAAAGATTGAGAATTGCTGTTAGAGTTGTTATTAATTTGACTAACTGGATCAGACATAAAGGGTTCCTCGCTATTGTCATGATCTGGCAATATTACCAGCTAGAGATCCTACTATCAAGCAAAAATAATTAGGAAAGTTAACTTATTAATAGTTAAGGTATTTAATCAAATAAGTATTGGGTTCTAGTTCTACCAAAATCATTTTTGGACTGGTATTTTTAGAAGTAGCAATTATTTGTTGATTAGATAACCAATCATTAAAAGCCATCTTTTCTATTGTTAAGTTATTACTTTCTGGCATAAGTAGTTACTCCTATAAGAATTAAAATAAATACAACCAAAGAAATAGAAAAACAAAGGAAACAAAAGAAACAAAAGAAACAAAAGAACTTGTAAGAACTTGTACCCAAATTAAATAATGCTAGACAATTAGCCATTTACCACGAGTTTGTTGGAAGTCTAGGCCAATAAGATATTTATCAGTTTTAGGATCTTTTCGGATATGTTTAACAATAGCTTTAGCAGAAAAATCTGTAATAGCACGAGAAATTTCTAACTCAGCACCAATTTCTAAAGGGACACTACTAGAGATTAAAGCACCATAACGAGAAATGTTTATGGTAGATACTTGATAGCTGTAGGATTTAGAGTTGATTGGCCTTCTGATAAATAAAGTAGTGGCTAATGTTACTCTTTTGGTCACTCTAGTATTAAAGATATTTGATTGTGTGCTAATAAGACCTGTAATATCATTACTACTACTAGTAGTATTGCTAGCATTAAAATTAGTATTAGAAACATTGAAAGCTGGATAAGTATTTGCTGTTACAGACATTTAAGATACTCCTATAAAAGACTATTTTGTTAGTTATTTGCTTAGTTTTTTAGTTAGCTATTTATTCCACTTCTGTCAGAGTAAGTGAATTAAAGAAAAATAATTCATAAAAGAAAGTAATTTATCAAAACCAATAAAAAGTTCAGAAATATGAAAAATTTTAATCCAAGCAGTTAATAAAGATAAAGAAATAATAGGTTGAATAATAAGACGTAAATTATGTAAAGTATTTATCCAAGAATTAGAAACTTTCCAAGAAGGATGATCTGTAAAAGAAATACTAGAAGCAACAATATCTTTAGTAACAGAATCATTTGAAGTAAAAACAATAGATTGATTTTGATAAATAGAAAGTAAGCGAGAAACTAAGCAAGAAGAATGACAAGAAACAAGAAGGTAAGCAACAAAACAAAGTTCCCACCAACGCTCAATATTGGAATAATGAGTAAAACGAAAATGATTCCAGCCTAATTGAAATTTAGATTGACGAAAAGCATATTCAATCCAAGTTCTAAAACCATAGAGATTACCAACTATTTTTTTAATGCTGCCATTTAAGTTGGTAAGAAAATAATAAGAAGAATCATCAGGAAATAATAAGGGTTCGTTGCAAACTTGAAAATAACGATTGCTTTTGCGTTGACCATATATTACTTCTCTAATGAAACGAATTTCTATTTTTCCATCAGCAAGGTTTCTCTCATATTTAGTAAAAGCGGTGTAGCGAAGTTTTTTTCCTTCTTCTATTTCTACTGAGTGATTACTATGTGTTGCTAATATGTAGTTTAATTTTAATTTTTCTAGCTCAGAAACAAAATATCTACTTTCACCATATATGCTATCTCCTACTACTAATTCGATATTAAAGCCTTTTGAGACTAGTTCTTTTATTAACTCTATTGCTATTTGTGGTTTTGTTAAATATGGTTCTTTTTCTTCTTTATCTCCTACTTTTATTAATTTTAATCTACTTTTAGGTTTATAAACTTGGAATAATAATGGTATCGTTATATTGTCTATTATTGCATAGATATTTACCGATACTATGCCTTGTTCCACTTTACCTATATTTCCTATGTATTGTCTTGTTACGTAATCTATACTACTACCCTTCTTTTTATCTCCTGTTTCATCTAC
>Ga0268299_1004239_pt1 | contig 11531 bp, 9 predicted proteins | sample NOBtaG_FD_193484 | JGI IMG/M metagenome (GOLD analysis project Ga0268299, IMG submission 193484) | Activated sludge microbial communities from bioreactor in Nijmegen, Gelderland, Netherland - NOB reactor | ecosystem: Engineered > Bioreactor > Aerobic > Activated sludge | place: Netherlands... | reverse complement strand
ATGTCTTTTACTAATTCAACAGACTGAAAATCTTTTAGGTTTCCATCCGTTAGCAGTAAAAATATACTACTTCGGTTGACACCTCCACGCACAAAGAGAGCAAATTTCCCTCTACTATTATCAGTACTAACTCCAATTACATCATCAGCACCTATAAAATTACTAGTATGAGGATCATCTGTAAATAATCCTTCATAAGTAATTACTTCCTGTTGATTATTCTCAAAAAGAAAAAGCATTGCTGTGCCATCTGAATCTTTTAAGAGACCAAAAGCTCTACGATCTTCAGGAAATTGTACTACTCTCGGGTTAAGTACTATTGCAGTGCGAAAATATTTAAGCTCTAATTTCCCGTCACGTGTATCTAAGCGCATTCCCAAAATTACATCATAAAAACCTGTTAACCCGGGAATTTCACAATCCCTAAAGTATCCAACAGCATAACGTAAGGCTTTACGCTTAAATTTATCTGTCTCTTTTTCTATTGAAGGAAAAAAATCTGATGGAAGAAGTTGAAATATTATTTGTCTTTTTAATTTAGCTAAAGAGCTTTGAGGTAAAATAAAAGGCTCTTCTGAAGCTAGCGGTTTAGTTTGATCTAGGTTAAAACCTTGTGTCAAATTATAAGTAAAAGAAGCTTTTTCTCTAGTTTGTGCTTGTATTTGCCCAACAAAAACTAGTAGAAAGATCAAAGAAATTATTGCCCGTAACATTATGCTTTTATGCCTCTCATTTAATACAATTAATACTAAGCAAATTTTTATAATATAAAATTCTTAATATATAGGTATTTTAGTTGTGTTTTAGGGGTTATTTGGGAATATAACCCAAGCTACTTAGATTATCAAGTAAGAGAGCAGCCAAACTATTATCTACTAGCAAATAAAATACTTATATTTTTTACTCTAACAACTAACTTTTATAAAAGCGAAATATTTTTCAATCGTAAACTATTGCTAACAACAGAAACACTAGAAAGTGACATTGCTAGGCTAGCTATCATAGGAGAAAGTAACCAACCTGTTAATGGATAAAGCACTCCAGCAGCAATGGGAATACCAATAATATTATAAATAAATGCCCAAAATAGATTTTGTTTTATTACTTTCACAGTAGCTTGAGAAAGTTTAAATGCTTTTATTACAGAAGGCAAATCACCTTTAATTAAAGTTAAATCTGAAGCTTCTAGCGCGATGTCTGAGCCAGTTGCTAGAGCAATTCCAACATTAGCTTGAGCCAAAGCAGGAGCATCATTAATACCATCTCCTACCATAGCAACAATTTTATTTTTCTGCTGTAACTCATTAATTTTACTAGCCTTATCAGATGGTAACACTTCACTAAATATAGTTTTAATACCTAATTTTTCACCAACTATTTTAGCTGTTTGACGGTTATCACCTGTCATCATCACTATTTCTAAACCAAGTTTTTCTAGTTCTTTGATTGTTGATAAGGCATTTTCTTTGATCTGATCTGCTAGTGCTAAAACTCCTGCTAAACGCTTATCAATAGCAATATACATAGCCGTTTTGCCAAGTTTAGCTAAATCTTTAACATAATTATTAAACTCTAGTAAGTCTACCTGTTGGCTTTCCATAAATTTTTGATTACCAACCAAAATTTCTTGGTTTGATACTTTAGCAATAACACCTTGTCCAGCAGTAATACTAAAATTCTTTGGTTCAGAAAGAGATAAATTTTTATTTTGAGCAGCTAAAACAATTGCTTTGCCAATAGGATGCTCGCTTCCCTGTTCAGCACTTGCAGCCAGACTTAAAAGCTCTGTTTGGCTAATCCAATCAGCAGCAATAATGTCTGTTAGTTCTAATTTTCCAGTTGTTAATGTCCCAGTTTTGTCAAAAACTATGGTTTGAATTTTGCAGACTTGTTCTAAAACCTCTCCATTTTTAATTAAAATTCCCGCTTTTGCTCCTTTTCCAGTACCAACAATAATTGCTGTAGGTGTTGCTAAACCTAAAGCACAAGGACAAGCAATTATTAATACTGCAACAAAATTATTTAATGCTGATGCAAGGCGAGTTTCTTCAGGCGATAAAATAAACCAAACTACAAAAGTTATTAAAGCTATTAAAATTACTACTGGCGTAAAAATTCCACTTACTTTGTCGGCTAAACGCGCTATGGGAGCTTTTGACCCTTGTGCAGTTTGTACTAGTTTAACAATTTGCTGTAGAGCAGTATCTTTACCAACTTTTGTAGCATAAAACTTAAAAAATCCTGTTTTATTAATCGTCCCAGCAAAAACATTATCCGACACATTCTTTTCTACAGGTAAGCTTTCCCCAGTCAACATTGATTCATCAATCGTAGTGCTACCTTGCCAAATTTTACCATCCACAGGAATTTTTTCTCCTGGTCTAACTACTAGTAAATCCCCTGTTAGCACTTCTGACACGAGGATTTCTATCTCCTGGTCTGCTCTTAATAGTCGGGCTGTTTTTGGCTGCAAACCAATTAATGAGCGAATAGCATCACCTGTACGGGTTTTAGCCCTTAATTCTAGTATTCTACCTAATAAAATTAACGTAATAATTACACTAGCAGCTTCAAAATAAACTGGTTGATTATGATGGTTATTTATGTGGTGAGTAGAAACTAACCACTTAGGAAAAAGTGTCACGGCTAAAGAATAAAAATAAGCCGACGATGTACCCACAGTAATTAAAGTATTCATATCAGCAGAAAAGTTTTTTAATGCTGATAGCGCACCACGAAAAAATTGCTCACCACAATAAAATATTACTGGTGTAACAAGAAATAACTGCAAATAGTTCACACCTTCAAAATTTAACCAAGCAATTTCTCCATGTGACATAGCAATAATAAACACAGGTAGAGTAAAAACTAGCGCGATTAAAAATTTTCTTTTTAATTTGCTGTATTCTTTTGCTTGTTCTATGGCAAGTAAATCTTGTGGCTCATCTGATGGTTTATTTACCAAAACCTGATAGCCAAGTTTTTCAACCACTTGGCTTAAGGCTTGCCTATTGGTTAGAGTGGGAATAAATTCCACTTGTGCTTGTTGTGTAGCAAAATTTACTCCAGCCTTTTTTACACCTGCGGTTTTAGAAAGTCGTCTCTCTATCAACTGCGCACAAGCAGCACAAGTCATGCCTGCTATAGGCAATTCTAAAGAAATAGCATCAAGTTTTTCTTCTTTAATTTCTATATCTGTAGACATATATGTTAATCAATTAAATAAATGGCTTCAGCCTTTTTTGCTACCTGCAATTGAACAGGTGCTAACGCCGTACAACAAGCATTTATTAATTCTTCCCGTTCTGCCTGCATTTCTTTATCTTTAGCAAAAGCGTCCAAAAGATTTTCTAAAATATTTGCTGCACATTCATTTGCAGGTTTCACTATTTTATAGTGCATCCATTTTCCATCCCGCCGAGCAGTAACAATTCCTGCACGACGTAAATAAGCAAGATGACGTGAAATTTTTGGCTGATTTGTCCCTATTACATCAACAAAAAAACATACACATATCTCATCTTGACGCATTAAATTAAGTAACCTTAATCTAGTGCGATCTGCTAAAGCACGAAAAAATAACTCTAAATCAAACTTTTTCTTTTCTTTGCTCATAAATCTTTACCCTAAAATTTTACTTTTAGAATTAATATATGCTTAAGCATATGCTTATTCTATTCTCGATTTTTATATACGTCTAGCAATATATAATAATTTCTGCCAATTAGCTTTTATTTATAGTAAATGGTAGATGACACTTACCTAAGATATAGATATATAATAAGCCAAACAAAACATATTGAATAGAGTTGATATTAGCGTCTTAGCTGGAGAAAAAAATCTTAAACGATGGAGAGTTTATAAATTTATGACAAACTCAGAAGGTTATGCACCATTAACAGTAGCAATAATAGGCACGGGGTTTGGTGGCTTATGTATGGCTATACAGCTTAAAAAAGCTGGTATTAACTCTTTTATGATTTTTGAAAAAGCAGATAAAGTTGGTGGAACATGGCGAGATAATACTTATCCTGGCGCGGCTTGTGATGTTCCTTCTCATCTTTACTCCTTTTCTTTTGAACCAAAATATGATTGGACAAGAAAATATTCTCAGCAATCAGAAATTTTTGACTATTTACAGCATTGTGTTGATAAATATAGACTTGCTCCACATATTCGATTTAATACAGAAATTCAAGAAATTACTTTTGATGAAAAATCGGCTCTTTGGCATTTTAAGACTACAAATGAAGAAGAATTTACAACTAAAATTTTAGTGTCAGCCTGTGGACAATTAAACCGCCCTGCTTACCCTAAAATTGAAGGTAGAGAGTCTTTTGCTGGAATGCAATTTCATTCTGCCCGCTGGAATCATGACTATGATTTAAGAGGAAAAAAAGTTGCTGTTATTGGTACAGGAGCAAGTGCCATTCAATTTGTCCCAGAAGTAGTTAAACAAGCCGAACATGTAATTTTATTCCAGCGCACTCCACCTTGGGTAATGGCTAAATATGACCGTGCATATACATCATTTGAAAAAACACTTTTTAAGGATTTTCCTTTACTCCAAACTCTACACCGTCTACAAATTTATCTTACCCATGAAATACATTACTTTGGTTTTCAAAAAGGCAACCCATTTAATAGCCTTATGCAATACCTTGCACATCATAATTTGGAAACAGCTATTAAAGACCCTAAATTAAGAGCTATTTTAACTCCAAATTATCCAATAGGTTGTAAACGTGTACTAATTTCTAATGATTATTTTCCAGCACTAGCAAAAGAGAATGTCGCTGTTTTAACAGATGATGTAGTGGAAATAAAGGCGGAAGGCGTGCTTTCAGACAAGGGAGATCTTTACCCAGTTGATACAATTATTTATGGAACAGGTTTTCAGAGTACAGACTTTTTAGCTCCAATGAAAATTACTGGACGCGGTGGACTAGATCTTAATCAAGTCTGGCATGATGGAGCAGAAGCTTATTTAGGAATGACGGTTTCAGGATTTCCTAATTTATTTATTATGTATGGCCCAAATACAAATCTTGGTCATAACTCAATTATTTATATGTTGGAATCTCAAGCACAATATATTATGTCTTATATGGCACTTCTACAGGAAAAAAATCTTGCTTATTTAGAGCTAAAAAGAGAACGTCAAAGCAGTTATAACAAAGAAATACAATCACAACTTAATCAATCAATTTGGAATGCTGGTTGTACCAGTTGGTATAAAACTGCTTCAGGTAAAAATACTAACAACTGGCCGGGTTTAACATTTGTATACAATTATAAAACTAGCAAAGTAGATATTAATGATTACCATGTAGCTTTTAATAGTTAAGGAGATTACGATAAGCTCTATGAAATTTTTTCTTTTTCATTTAATGCCTTGGCCCCACTTGCCAGCAGATTTTGAGCAGCATCATAAAACTTCTTGGATTTGGTGTTCAAATAGTTTCTATGATCCAAAAAAAGGTCATCAAGTTTATAATGACTACCTAGACCAACTAGAAGCAGCAGAAAAGCTTGGATTTGACGGTGTTTGTGTAAATGAGCATCATCAAACGGCTTATGGACATATGCCATCACCAAATATTATTGCTGCTGCTCTAGCACGTAGGACAGAAAAAATCAAAATTGCAATAATTGGTAATGCTCTCCCACTTTATGACCCTCCACAACGTGTTGCAGAAGAAATAGCAATGCTAGATGTAATTACTAATGGTCGTATTATTTCTGGTCAAGTTGTAGGTGGTGGCCCGGAATATTATTCTTTTGGAATTAACCCAAGTTTTGCTCGTGAACGCTTCTATGAAGCACATGAGCTAATAATGAGGATTTGGACAGAAGATGGGCCATTTAGCCATTATGGTAAGCATTTTAAGTTGAAATATGTAAATTCTTGGCCTAAACCCTTGCAACAACCTCATCCGCCTATTTGGATACCTGGTGCAGGAAGCTTAGAAACAATGGATTGGGTAGCTAAAAAGCGTTATGCCTTTATGGGTATTCCCTATTTTCATATTGATGTATTTCGCAAAAATTTTAATTATTTTAGAGAAGCAACAGAAAAAAATGGCTATACAGCTAAACCAAGTCAGCTAGGTTGGTTAGTGCCAATTTATGTTGCAGAAACTGACGATCAAGCCCGCAAAGAATTTGAGCCGCATCTTTGGTATTTCATCAAAAAATTACTTAAAGGATTAACTATTATTCCTCCTGGTTATACTTCAGCTAAATCTATGGCTAAGATTTGGGGCGACGCTCAAAAGAATTTCTTAGAAAAAGTGGAAACTTGGGAAGAAATTCTGGCTGGGGGCTATGCCATTGTTGGTAGTCCTGAAACTGTATGCGAAAAGCTAATCAAATATGGAAATGATGTAGGGTTTGGCAACTTACTTAGTATTATGCAATTTGGCGATATGCCACATGAAAAAGCAATGCGTAATATGAACTTATTTGCTACAGAAGTAATGCCTAAACTTCGTCAAGCTTTTCCACAAGAAAATTAAAGAGGAGTTTTCTTTGATGACAAACCCAGTTGATATAACAATTGATTTTGTAGATGTGCGAGGCAAAAAGATCCAAGTTATTAGAGGTGGCGAAGGCGAAACCCTACTTTATTTACATAGCGCAGGTGGAGAAACTTTTCCGCTACCTTTTCATGAAGAATTAGCCAAACACTTTTCTTTGATTGCTCCAGCACATCCAGGTTTTCATGAATCTACAGGAATTGAGCAAATTAATGATATTGAAGACCTTACATTTTATTATTTAGAATTTCTAGACGCTCTTAAATTAGATAAAGTTAATATTGTGGGGACATCGCTTGGCGGCTGGTTAGCAATGGAATTAGCTGTTCGATGGCCTGAGAGATTTAAGAAAATTGTGTTGGTTGATGCTGTTGGAATTTGGCTTAAAGATACCCCAATGGCAGAAATGTTTGGGCTAGAACCAACAGAATTACGCGAACTTGTTTTCTTTGACCCTAATTCAGATATTGCACATGCTTTAGTTCAAGATGAACCGCCAGAAGATTTTTTGTTTTTAGTTCTAAAAGCTTTAGAAACTACAGCTAGACTTGCATGGAATCCTTATTTACATAACCCTAAATTACACAATAGGTTATACCGCATCAATGTCCCAACTTTAATACTTTGGGGTGAGTATGACAAACTTGTTCCATTGGCTTATGGTGAAGCATTTAATAAGGCTATCCCTAATTCTAAGTTAGTTGTTTTTAAGGATTGTGGACATATGCCAATTTTTGAAAAAACTTCGGAATTTGTTGATGAAGTAGTCAAATTCATGAAGTCCAACTAAAACTATTTTTGATTTGGGAACGTTGGTAATTTTTCTATTAATACTCTAAATAAATTTCCAACATTCCCAAATATAGCTTTATGGCTTTAGCTAATACACAAAAAAACTATACTCCTGCAATTGTTGCTGCTTGTTTACTTTTACTAACTGCATTAAGTGATTCTCACGTAGTGCCAGCTATTGCACCACAAATTGCACTTGGCCTAAACACTAGTAAAACCTTTATTGCTTTCACGGTTTCAGCTTATGCTGTGGCTGCTGCAACTATTGCAATTGTTCTAGCAAAATACTCTAGCAAAATTTTGATAGACCGCTGGTTGTTAGTAGCAAGCGGGATCTTTCTAACATCAAGCGTTATTACTGCGCTTGCTCCACACCCAACAATATTTTTTCTTGGTCGCACAATTAATGGTTTTGCTGGTGGGCTGATTTCAGCTTTAACAATTGCTGGTATTGCCAATGCAGCCGAATATGCCAAACGTGGCCGCCAAATGAGTGGTGTAGCTGTCTGCTACTTTCTTGCACCTGTGCTTGGCGTACCTTTAGGAACATTTTTAGCAGGTGCTTTTGGTTGGCGCACCTTATTTTTATTCTCATTTATATCAACTCTAATTGCTGCTGTGTTGGTTTATCGTTATCCACTACCTAACAAAGACATCAATAAATCTGCTGAAAACATAGAAGAAACAAAACCTACCTCGCAATCTCTTTGGAAACTCGCAACACGTTCTAAATCAAATACACGAGGGATTTTAGCAGCATTTTTTGTTTCTGGTGGTTTAGTTGGCTTTGTTACTTATTTAGGCATTTGGCTATCAGACGCATTTTTCTTACAAACCAATCAAATCGGCTTAGTTTATGCGCTAGTAGGGTTTACAGCCGTAGCAGGTGGAGCATTAGGAGGAATATTTGCTGACAAAATAGGTAAGCAAAAAATGATAGTTTATAGCAGTAAAGCTATGGCATTATTTTTGCTAGTACTGCCAACATTTAATTGGAGCATCACGCTATTTGTTTTAATGTCAATAGTTTCCATTTTAGCAGCTTTAAGAATAGCTCCCCTTCAAGCACTTATTACAGAAATAGTTAGTGCCGATGAACGACCTAGCTATATAGCCTTACGTAATACATCCTCACAAATAGGTATTGCTTTGACGGTTGCTATTTGTGGGCAAATTTATAATTCATTTGGGCTAGCTGGAGTATGTTTAGTCTGTAGCGTTTTAACTGTTGGGGCTTGGCTGAGCATTCAAGGCATAGATTTAGAAGGAAAAACAGTTTATATTAAGAGAAATATTTGGCTAAAGCGTGTAATTACTGCCGCTGCAACAATTATATTAACTATTGTTTTAGTCTTGCCTTGGATAGTAAGTTTTCTTATAACCAAAGCTCAAAGCCGCCCAGACGAACGATTAAGAACCGACACTCCCAGTAAATATAATGCTGAATATAAAGAGGTAGAATTTAAGTCTATTGATGGCAACAAGTTAGTAGGTTGGTATTTACCATCTAGCACACAACAAATTACTTTTGTAATGACACATGGGATGTTTAGATCTCGCTATGAAATGATGGATCGTAGCATAGACCTTTGGAAACAAGGCTACGGAGTTTTACTTTATGATCTGCGTCGTCATGGAAAAAGTAAAGCAGAGTTTTCTAGCCTAGGTTTTTATGAACGTCACGACGTTACAGCCGCGCTAAATTGTGCTGTAGAGCAAGCACCGGAAAACAAAATTGTCTTGATGGGTGTTTCAATGGGTGCAGCAGCAACATTGATGGCAAGTGCAGAACTAGCAGATAGTCCACAAGCAGAAAAAATTATTGCTGTTATTGCCGAAAGTAGCTTTCTATCTTTTGAGCATACGGTTTATCATCACTGTAAATTAGCCAAAATACCTGTCTTGCCCTTTGCCCCTGTTTTAACATATTTGACTGCTTGGCGAATGAATTTTAATCCAAGCCATTTTGATCTGTTAGCTGCTTTAAGAAAAATTCCTTACCCAATTCTTTTTATTGGTGGCACAGAAGATAGACGTATGCCAACGGAAACCGTACTAGAACCACTTTACAATGCTGCAATTAACACAAAAAAGAGCAAATATTTAGTTAACGGTGCAAGTCATGGTAAAGCATATGAAACCGAACGAGCGGTTTATATAAAAACTTTGACAGATTTCCTAGCTACATTAGACAAAAACTAGCAAGCTAGGTTTTATTTGAGCAATTAGAAAAGATAAAATTCAAAAAATTTTTACTTAAAATCAAATCAAATATTAGGAGCTTTATGCAAAACAAAAAATTTTATTCTCTAGTAGTAACTCTTAGTGTCGCAGTATGTTTATTCTTAAGCAGTTTTACACTTGTTGATGATGCCTTTGGTCAACAAAAAAGACGACGTAAAAAATCAGGTAACACTATGTCATCTAAACCTGCTGATCCTCGATCATTAACTAGAATCCAAACTCTTGCCGTAAATGTTGGCGCAAAGAAAAAAGCTGTTGAACTATTTTACTTAAATATGCCTTGGGGTCAGCAAACCTTTAGCTTTATAGAAGATGGTGGAAATGATTACTATAGCAACCGCACTTGGCCTTTTGCACATATAAAAGTAAATACTGCGGCTAATTACCAAGGTAAATCCATTACACCAGGAGACTATATTTTATATATTACTCCTAAGAATGAAAAAAATCCTCAAATGTCCATTTCTTTAGCTTCTGTTAAACTTCCGGCAGATAAGAAAACTTTCTTAGTTAATGGTGACGTTTTCACAGAAACACCTGAAGACATTCAAGTTGTTACTAGTCGAGCAATTCGTTTTGATAAAGGTGCGCCAATGTTAAAATCTCTAAAAATAGACCTTACAGCTAGCGGATCAGATGTAAATATTGGTCTACATTATGGAGATCGTACTTTCACAGATAAACTTACTGTTAATTAATAAAGTTAAACAACCTAGGAGAAATCTAAATGGATGACCCAAAACCTAAATCAAATGCTAATGGTGAGACAGATCAATTAATTCCTATGGAAGATGAGTCGGCGGACTCTTACTCAATGTTAGAGCCAAGAATGAAGCGCGTTTACGGAGCTTATTATAAGGAGCTTTACTATACGCCAGAACGCCGAATATTAGACCCAAAGGTTCAAGAGTTAATTTCTATTGCTGCTTCACTTGTAGCAAAATGTGATGGTTGTTTAGATGGACATATGAAAAAGGCTATGGCATTAGGGGCAACAAAAGAGGAAATCAGCGAAACCATTTGTATTGCTGCTGCAATCAACGCTGCTTCAATGATTGATATGAGCGATAAGATGGCAGCACGATTAAAATTAAAAAATTTTCCTAACAAACCTTAGAAATAACTATAAATTACTTATTTTCGTTAGGTTTAAATATAATAAGTGCCAACTTAAGCTTGCAAAATTTAGCTTAAGTTGGCACTTATTTTTGTATAAACAAGAATTTCAATCCCTGTTAGAACTAGGAGATGGTTCAGCACTAGAAACAGGTGCAAACTGCGATGGAAAGCCAACTTGCGACTGTCGTTCAAAAGGAATCTATAAATGTAAATGCGACCGTATTTATTTAGACCAAACAGCAAAAACCCGCAGCATGCCACGTCAATTATTCCTACTAGAATATTACTGTGAAAAATGTTGTGGTAATGTTCCTTCTTGTCTTAACCCGCAGCATGCCACGTCAATTATTCCTACCGCAATAGCCAAACTAGCCAATGGGCTAACAAAACATGTAGTGTCTTAATCCGCAGCATGCCACGTCAATTATTCCTACTTACTTCATTTACCTTATCAATTTTAAGCTCCCTCGCCCGTCTTAACCCGCAGCAAGCCACGTCAATAATTCCTACAGCAAATAACCAAACCGTAACCAAAATCCGCGCTAAAGTAAGTCTTAACCCGCAGCAAGCCACGTCAATTATTCCTACTGCAAAACGCCTCAACCTACGAGAAGGCGGAATTAAGATACTCTTAATCCGCAGCATGCCACGTCAATTATTCCTACTGTGCGCACTAACTGGCAAAGAGAAGCAACGGCGATCGGTATGTCTTAATCCGCAGCATGCCACGTCCAGGAAAATCAGAAAAAATAAGGTCAATAAATAGAACAGTTGAGAAAGAGCAAAAGGACTAAATAATCCAAAATCAATAAGATAAAAAAGTATTCAGAAATAAAA
>Ga0268299_1004238_pt1 | contig 11532 bp, 12 predicted proteins | sample NOBtaG_FD_193484 | JGI IMG/M metagenome (GOLD analysis project Ga0268299, IMG submission 193484) | Activated sludge microbial communities from bioreactor in Nijmegen, Gelderland, Netherland - NOB reactor | ecosystem: Engineered > Bioreactor > Aerobic > Activated sludge | place: Netherlands... | reverse complement strand
TACCCGGCCGATGCCGTGGTCGGTCCGAACTGCCTCATCGCCACGAAGGCGGCGGTACCCATCGACGGCCCGGTCCGCACCGGGGTGGGTCTGCTCGGCTCGCCCGCCTTCGAGATCCCCCGCACCGTGCAGCGGGACCGGCTGTTCGACCTGTACAAGCAGCCCGGCCTGCTGGAGCAGCGCCTGGCCCGCAAGCTGCGGTCCAACCTGGTCACGATGGCCCTGTACCTGGTGCGGTGGTGGCTGCTCACGTTCGTGGCGCTGGCCTCGGGGGCGATCGCCCTCGGCGTGGTCGGCGCCGGCGCCGGGGTGCTGCCCACGGCGGTGGCGGTGGCGCTGGCCGTCGCCGTCAGCACCGTGGCCGGGGCGCTGCTTTCGATCCTGGGCGAGCGGTTGGTCACCCGGGGCCGGCCGCTGCAGCCCCTGTACTGCTCGCTCTACGACCCCCGGTTCTGGGCCCACGAGCGGTTCTGGAAGCTCAACTACAACGCCTTCCTCCGGGTGTTCGACGGCACCCCGGTCAAGCCCTGGTTCCTCCGGCTCCAGGGGGCGCGGGTGGGGGCCCGGCTGTTCGACGACGGCGCCGGGCTCACCGAGCCGTCGCTGGTGGCCATCGGCGACGACTGCAGCCTCAACCACGGCGCCGTGCTCCAGGCCCACTCGTTGGAAGACGGCACGTTCAAGTCGGACCGGATCCGCCTGGGAACCGGCTGCGCGGTCGGCCCGGCCGCCCTCGTCCACTACGCCACCGAGCTGGGCGACGGCTGCCAGGTCGATGCCGACTCGTTCGTGATGAAGGGCACCACGGTGGAGCCGGGGGGCCACTGGCAGGGCAACCCGGCCCGCCCCGCCCCGGTGGCCGCCCCCGCACCCACCGGTGGCGACGCCACCCCGACGTTCGCTTCGCCCGACCTCTCCCTTCCGTCCTCGCTTCCCGAACTGCAGGTGACCCCATGACCGCACCCCTTCCCGTGATCGACATGCCCCACCCCGACGAGTTCGTGGAGCGCTGGCTGGCGCCCGCCCGCCCGGTTGTGGTGCGGGGCCTCAGCTTCGACCGCTCGGCCTGGACCGCCGAGGGGCTGCGGGCCCGGGCCGGCAGCCTGCCCACCCTGGTCTACGGCTCCCTGTTCGACCTGGAGGACGTGGCCACCCTCGACGACTACCTCGACGACTGGTTCGCCGACGGCGGGTCGCTCGGCTCTCTGCCGCCGCTCGATCCGGGCGAGGACGTGCCCTACGTCCGCTGGTACAACCGGCTCCGCGACGTGGAGGCGGCCTGGGGCGACGACGCCCTGGCCCGTATGGCCGACACCTGGGCTGCCCCGGCCTGCCTGCCCCGCTCCGGGCTGCTGCTGCCGGTGGGGGGCGGCGACCCGGTGGTCGACCGGTTCCCCTACCGGGGCCTGCTGGTGGCGGCCCGGGGGGCCCGCACCCGCCTCCACCGTGACCCGTTCGGCACCGACGCCGTGGTGGCCCAGTTCGCCGGGGTGAAGGAGGCGGTCCTGTACGAGCCGGGCCGGGCCTCCGAGCTCCACCTCGGCGGCGACGCCACCTCGTTCGGCGGGTTCCTCGACGTGCGGGGCGACGGCTCGGGCGGGCTGGCGGCCGAGCCCGACCTGGCCGGCCAGGTGCGCCCGGGCGACCTCATCTACATCCCCCGGGGCTGGCTGCACGATGTGCTCGTGCTGGAGGACTCGCTGTCGGTCACCTGGAACTTCGTCCACGAGGCGGGGAGCCGGGAGCTGGTCCGCTACCTCCAGACCGGGGCCGAGGGCGACAGCGAGTGGGAGATCCTGCGCTGGTTCCGGGCCCAGGCCGGCTGCCCCGACCTGACCCCCTCCGATCTGGCGGCCGAGTTGCGCCAGACCCTGGTGTGACCCGGGGTCAGCCCGAGCAGCGGCAGCCGGTACAGGGGACCGGGCCGAAGTGGGTGACGTGCTCGGTCCAGCCGTCACCGTCGTGGTAACGGAGATCGTGGCGGTGCCACGGGTCGTCGTGCCAGCCCTTGGCGGTCAGCGCCGCCGGGGCGGCGGGGAGGGCCGACATGCGAAGGGTGGTGGCGGGGGAGCGGGTGTCGAGTAGAGCAGCCATGCCCGTAGCGTGCGCCTCGGCCGCCCCGCCGTGATCGGGGCCGTCCCCCTGCCCGTCGCCCTGCGGTAGGGGATCGGTTCAGGCGGAGCGGCGGGCGGCGGCCGTCTCCCGGCGGTTGGCCTTGTCGATCGCCTCCACCAGCTCCTGCTTGGTCATCGACGAGCGGCCCTTCACCTCCAGCCGGCGGGCCAGGTCCATCAGATGGGCCTTGCTGGCGTTGGCGTCGACCCCGCCAGCGGTGGCGCCCCGCCGGGCGCCCCGCCGCCGGGCGTTGCCGCCGCTGCGGGCGGCCTGGGCATCCGACGGGCCCTTGTGCTCCTTGGGCTCCCAGTGGTCGCCCACCTTCTCGTAGCTGTGCTTGAGGGCGGCGAAGGCGGTGCGGTGGGCCCGTTCGCCCTCCCCGTAGCTCGCCACCGCCGAGTCGTGGGTCTCCCGCCAGATGGCCTGCGCATGCTCGTCGGACCGCTCCAGAGTCGACGGCAGATCGGTGGTCCCGCCGTCGCCCTTGTTCGGTTTGTCATCTCGCTTCGGCATGCCCGGGGGCTACCCCGAAGCGGCCGACTACATGCGGCGGGCCTCGGTGACCCGGCGGAGGAACGAGCGGAGCCGCTCGTCCTTGGGGTCGTGGAAGATCTCGTCGGGCGTGCCCACCTCGGCCAGGTTGCCCTCCGACATGAAGCAGATCCGGTTGGCCACGTCGCGGGCGAAGCCCATCTCGTGGGTCGCCATGAGGATGGTCATGCCCTCCTCGACGAGCTCCCGGACCATCGCCAGCACCTCGCCCACCAGGGCCGGGTCGAGGGCGCTGGTGATCTCGTCGAGGAGCATCACCTCGGGCTCCATGGCCAGCGCCCGGGCGATGGCCACCCGCTGCTGCTGGCCGCCCGACAGCCGGTCGGGGTACTCGCTGGCCTTGTCGGCCAGCCCGATCCGCTCCAGCAGCGTCATGGCCCGAACCCGGGCTTCGGCCTCGGGCAGCTTCAGCACCTTGGTGGGGGCCAGGGTGATGTTGCGGAGCACGGTCATGTGGGGGAACAGGTTGTAGCCCTGGAACACGATGCCCACCACCCGCCGCAGGAAGTCGACGTCGACCCCCGGCCCGCTGGCCGCCTCGCCCGCCACCCGGATCTGGCCCTGCTGGATCTCCTCCAGGGCGTTGACGCAGCGCAGCAGGGTGGACTTGCCGCACCCCGAGGCGCCGATGAAGCACACCACCTCGTGGTGGCCGATGTCGAGGTCGATGCCCCGCAGCACGTGGTTCGGCCCGTAGTGCTTGTGCACGCCGACGAACTCGACGTAGGGGGCCTGCTGGTCCGGCCGGTCGTCGGCCGGCTGCTCGATGGCGGTCATCGTCAACCCACCTGCATCCGCTGCTGGTCCCGGCGGATCAACCAGTCGGTGAACCGGGCCAGGGGGATCGTCATGAGCAGGAACAGCAGGCCGGCCACCGCCACCGCGGTGAGGTTGAAGAACTGGCTCTTGTACAGGTTGGCCTTGTTGAACACCTCCACCGTGCCCACCACCGAGGCCAGCGCCGTGTCCTTCTGCAGGCCGATGAAGTCGTTGAGCAGGGGCGGCACCATGCGCCGCACCCCCTGGGGGATGATGACGTAGCGCAGGGTCTGGCCCTGGGACAGGCCGAGCGACCGGGCGGCGGCCGCCTGGCTCCAGTGGATGGAGTCCATCCCGGCCCGGTAGACCTCGGCCACGTAGGCCCCGTAGACCAGGGTGAGGGCCAGCACCACCAGCCAGAACAGCTGCTGCTCGGGGGCGAGCAGCGACAGGCCGGGCAGCTTGGCCAGCTGGAAGCCGAAGACCACGAGCGTCAGCACCAGGATGGCGGGCAGGCCCCGGAACACGTCGACGTAGGCCACGGCCAGGAACCGGATGGGGGCGCCGGCCCGGCCCGGGATGCGGCGCACGACAGCCACCAGCAGGGCCCAGACCAGCACCAGCACCTCGGTGGCCATGAAGATCTTGATGTTCAACCAGAAGGCTTCGGCCAGGCCCCGGAACGACTTCTTGGTGATGTCCCACCGGAAGAAGACCTCCCGCACCGAGCCGTCGTTCGTGCCGATCAGGAAGGTGAGGAACGCCACCACCAGGGCGGTGAGGCCGAAGCCGAGCACGTACCACTGCATGTCACGGGCCCGGGCCGCCGATACCCGGGCCGCTGCGTGCTGCTGGGCCTGGTCGAGGCGTCGGGCCCGCAGGGCGGCCTGTACGGCGAGGATGCCGGCCGCCGGCACGGCCAGTGCGGCGACGGCCAACGTCACCACCACCACCGTGACCAGCCACGGCGCCCCTTCGGCGAACGAGGCCCGGAAGGCGAAGAGGCTCCACCAGGTGAGGCCGACCACCACCACGGCCGCCGCCAGCGAGACGACGGAGGAGCCGAGGCGGGTGCGCACCCCTGGACGGGTGGCCCGCAGGCGCTCCGCCGCCGGCGGCGGGGCCGTGATGGTGGAATCGGTCATGGATGGATCCTCAGCGCCGGAGGGGCTACGGGACGTCGATCACCGGCACCTTCGACGGATCGGCACCGAGGCTCTCAGCGGCAAGCTTGCCCAACGTGCCGTCATCCTTCAAGGCCGTGATGGCGGCATCGATGGCGGCCTTGTTCTCCGAGCCCTTGGGCAGGATGGCGCCGTACTGCTCGCCCGTCTTGAACTGGGCCACCACCTCCTGGGCCCCGGCCGACTCGGCCGCCTGCGACAGCACGATCGGCACGTCCATGATGAAGGCGTCGACCTGGCCGGCCTGCAGGGCGGTGAAGCCGTCGGGCAGTTGCTGGAAGATCTGGGGGTCGGCCTCGGGCTGCAGGGTCTCGGTGAGGAAGTCGAGCCCGGTGGTCCCGGCCTGGGCCCCCCAACGAAGCTTCTTGGCGTCTTCCAGTGTGGCCAGCGTGGTGCCCTTGGCCACCAGCACGCCCTGGTCGGCCTCGAAGTAGGCCTCGGTGAAGTCCACCACCTCGGCCCGCTCCTCGGTGATCGTCACCTGGGAGAAGGCGACGTCGAAGCCGGTGACGGTGCCGGCCACCAGCCCGTCGAACGGCACGTTGCGCACCTCGACGGCGTCGAGGCAGAGCTTGTCCTTGATGGCCTGGACGATGTCGTACTCGTAGCCGCCCGTGATCTTCGTGGGGTCGTCGTCCGAGCCGTCCCAGAAGCCGGGGCCGGGGAGCGACGTGACCACGGTGAGCGTCCCCGCCTTGATCGGGGTGAAGTCGGTGGGGCAGTCGTCGCCGGTGGCGGCGCCACCCGAGGCGGCTTCGCTGGTGCCGGTGGCCTCGCTGGTGCCGGTGCCCTCGCTGGTGCCGGTGGCCTCGCTCGTATCGGACCCTTCGGTGGTCTCGGTGGCGGCGGTGTCGCTGCCGCAGGCGGCGGCTACCAGGCCGAGGAGGGCCAGCAGGGCCAGCAGCGTGATGCGCCACGACCGGCGGGAGGCGCCTGGGGCGCGGTCGTGGGCGACCATGGTGGTGCGTTGTCGTGTGATCATGGGCAAAAGGTAACCATGGCCGTCACGATCCGCGCTGGCGGACTCGGATTGTTCACAGAGCCAGCCACGGTACGTGGTGGTGGTCACCTGGGTTGCGGGTCGTTCAACGCTCAGCCGACGGCATGGGTGGTCATCGACAGCGAGCCGAGGGCGTAGCCGTCGATGAGGACCCGGCCCGCTTGGCCGTCGGCGGCCGCCAGCCCGCCGAGGTAGTAGAGGGGAAGCAGATGGTCGGGGGTGGGAGCGGCCAGGGGGTACCGCTGGTGGCGGCTGAGGGCGGCGATGTCTTCCGGGGCCTCGGCCATGAGGGTGCGGGCCGCCTGGTCGAACTCCTCGGCCCAGTCGAACCCGGTGTCGGGCCGGGCGGGATCGAGGGCGGGCAGGTTGTGGACCACGTTGCCGCTGGCCACGATCAGCACGCCCCGCCGTCGCAGGGGGGCCAGGGCGGCCCCCAGGGCCACGTGGTAGTCGGGCGTCTTGGAGGCGTCGACCGACAGTTGCAGCACGGGGATGTCGGCCGCCGGGTACAGGTGGGCCAGCACCGACCACGTGCCATGGTCGATCCCCCAGGAATCGCGGTCCATCCCGATCCAGGTGGGCTTCACCACCTCGGCGGTCTCCGCGGCCAGCTCGGGGCTGCCCGGGGCCGGGTATCGGAAGGCGAACAGCTCCTCGGGGAACCCGAAGAAGTCATGGATCGTGTTCGGTGCCGCCATGGCGGTGAGGGCCGAGGCGTTGATGTACCAGTGGGCCGAGATGGCGAGGATGGCCCGGGGCTGCTGGGGCAGGGCGGCCCCGAAGGCGGCCCATGCGTCGGTGTAGCGGTTGCGCTGCAGGGCGTTCATCGGGCTGCCGTGCCCCACGAACACGGCGGGCAGGGTGGTTTCGGCCTGGTCGCTCACGCCCGGCTCCCTTCAAGAGGTTGACGTGTCAATATCCTACCTGCCGCCGGGCCCGACCGCCGGCCCGGACCGGCCGAGCGCGCGGGCCCGGCCCAGATCGGCCCGGTTGGCCGCCCGGGAGCCGGCGGCCCACCCGCTGGCGTCCATCGCCGACGACGCCCGCTGACGCCGCAGCGGCCCCAGCTCGGCCGCCATCCACGCCTCCACCCGCTCGGCCCGGTCGGCCAGCACCGGCAACAGGTCGGCCCCGCCGCCGGCGGCGGCGGCCTCGGCCTGCACCTGCTCGTTGACCTCGGCCAGGCGCTGGCCCACCCGGTGGGCGTAGGCGTGGAGGAACGAGCTGCGGAAGCCCCGGCTCCGCTCGTGGGCCCCGGCCGGAGCCGCCGCCCCGGCGGCCTGCACCGCCAGCTGGGCCTGCACCAGGAGCGAGGTGTAGAGGGTCTCGGCCGCCAGCAGATCCTGGTCGAAGCCGATCAGCGCCACCAGGGCATAGGCGGGGTAGTAGACCGACCGGCACGACGACCGGGCCGCCACCACGTGGAGCAGGGTGGTCTTGGCCCGCAGGTAGGGCTCGTCGACCGGGAGCCGGACCATCGTCGGATCGTCGCGGGAGCCGGTCCGCCCCCACAGCAGGGCGGCGTCGATGGCGTGGCGGGCCATCAGCTCCTGGGCCTTGGCCGTGAACGTGGCCGCCTCGGCCTCGAAGTTGGTGGACTCCGCCTGGGCCAGCAGGGCCCGCACCTTGGTGAGGATGGGGGCCAGGGAGGCGTCGACGGCATCGGCGTCGGCCAGGAGGTGGCCGGCCAGATCGGCCGTGAACCACGACCCGGGGGCAGGGGAACCGGCGTCGGTGCGGGCCTCGTTCGACCCCGGCGGGGGGATCACGACGCCGACCCGGCCGAGCTCGTCGAGGTTGCGGTACAGGTACAGGGCGGTGGTGCCACACGCCTCGGGTGCCCCGCCCAGGTGCGGGCTGTGCCGGCGGAGCCATCCCTCGGCCGTGTCGCCCGGATGGGCCAGGCCGAGGCCGGCCACGTGGGCCAGCCACCGGCGGTGCACGGTGCCGGCTGGGCGCCGGGCCAGGTCGACGGCGATGGCCAGGGCCGTGATCTCCCGAGCTGGCGCCTTCATCGTCCGCTCCACCTGGCGCAGGACCTCGCCCGGCAACCAACCCCGGCTCCAGAGGCTGTCGAGCACGGCCAGCAGATGGGGCTCCACGGCCTCCGGCGGCTCGGCCCAGCTGCCCGGCGTGCGGCGATATCCACGATCGAATCGAGTCATGAGCGCACTCTACTGAGGGGGTGTGACAATGAGCGCCAACAACAGAATCGCCAAACGGCGACGCGCCCATGGCACCCTCGCAGCATGACCGACGCCGGAGCCGATGCGGAGCTGACCGCCACCGTTGCGCCGCCGCCGGCCGGCGTCGCCCTGGCCGGCATCGCCGCCTCGCTGGCCGTGGTGCCGGTGGCCATGTCGGAGCACGCCGTGGTGCCGGTGGTGCGGGGCGACGAGCCCGGGCTCACCCTGCGGGAGCTGGCCCGCCAGGTGCCGACCGGGGTGGGATCGTGCCAGGCTGGTGGGCCTGGTGCACGGCGGGCTCACCGGGATGGCCGCCATCTGCGCCACCCGGGTGGGGATGTCGCCCGCCCGGACCGGGCTGTTCGTGGCCGCCCCCGACATCGACGGCATGCTGCTCCAGTGGCCGATCGCCGCTGTGTCCGGCGAGGTCGACCGGCGGGCGGGCTGACGACCTCGCCCGAGGCCGCACCATCCGCGACCCACTTCGAAGCGGGTACGCGATACGTGCGCTCAGCGCTCAGTTCGCGACCCACCTCGAAGCGGGTCGCGGATCGAGCGGGGTCAGCCGGCGGCGCTTTCGATCAGGGCCGCTACCGCACGGCGCACGGCGAGCGTCGACTCCCCGGCCACGGCGGCCACGGCGCCACCCCGGGCCACGGCGCTTCCCCCAGCCATGGCGCCACCCCGGGTCACGGCGCCACCTCGGGCCACGGCGCTTCCTCCCGGCGCTGGCGGCAGGGACGACAGCGCCACACGGGCGCCGTCGACCGCCGCCGGGGGGCCGGCCGCCAGCACCCGCTCCGCCGGCAGCCCGAGCAGCACCACCTGGGCCGCGGCCCGGCAGCGGGCGAGGCCGGCTGGGCCGTCCCAGCCGGGGCGGCCGGTGTCGAGCCCCGAGCACAGCAGTGGTGCCCCGGCCCGGCCCTCGATCCGCAGGCGGGACCGCAGCCGCCCCGCCGTCTCCCCGTGGCGGCCCAGCACCACCTCCTCCACCCACACCAGCTCGACGCCGTCGCCCAGGCGCACCGTGGTGTCGGCCCGGTGGTGGGCCCCGGCGGCCACGATCGTGGGCTCGGGGCACCACCACAGCCGGGCCCCGTCGCCCGCGGTCACCGCCACGGCGGTGGCCGACATGTCGCCCCGGGGCCCGGGCAACACCAGCGACGCCGCCACCGACGTGAGCCGCAGCTCGGCCGCCGGTCCCACGTCCACCCGGAGCCGGAGGTCGTCGCCCCCCACCGGCCCGGCGGCGGTTCCGACCCACACCACGCCGCCGGCGTGCGGCCCGTCGGGCGTGGGGCGGAAGGTGAACGGGGGGTCGTTGCGCAGCGTCGTCACCCGGCTCCGGCCCCCGGCTCCCACCTCCACCGCCAGCGCGGCCGACGCCCGGTGCCCCCGCCCCGACCCTCGCCCCGCCTCCGGCCCGTCCGGCCGTTCTGGGGGCGCTGAACCACCGTGGAGGTGGATCTCCGCCACCGGAACCGGCGAGGGCGGGGGTGGCGTGGTCAGCGTCATGCGCCGTGCGACGCGGAGGCGGTCAGGGCGGCGGCCCGGTCGGCCAGCAGGCCCCGGATCCAGTCGGCCACCGGCTCGGCGCGCTGATCGGCCCGGAGCGAGACGAACGCCGTGGGCCGACCACCCCGCCCCGCCTCGGCGTCCCGGGCCATCACCCCCAGATCGGCCGCCACCAGCTCGGCCAGGTCGATCTTGTTGACCACCAGCAGGTCGGAGCGGGTGATGCCGGGCCCGCCCTTGCGGGGCACCTTGTCTCCCCCCGACACGTCGATCACGAAGATCTGCACGTCCACCAGGGCGTAGCTGAAGGTGGCGGTGAGGTTGTCGCCCCCGCTCTCCACCAGCACCAGGTCGGGGTCGAAGCGGGCCTCGAGCTGCTCCACTGTGTCGAGGTTCTCGCTGATGTCGTCGCGGATGGCGGTGTGGGGGCAGCACCCGGTCTGCACGGCCATGATCCGCTCGGTGGGCAGCACCCCCTTGCGTTCCAGGATGGCGGCGTCTTCCCGGGTGAAGATGTCGTTGGTGACGACGGCCAGGCTCAGCTCGTCGGCGAAGGCGCGGCACAGGCACGACACCAGCTCGGTCTTGCCGCTGCCCACCGGCCCGCCGATGCCCACCCGGAGGCTCCGTCGGGCCGGGCCGCCGGGTTGGGTCAGCCCCTGCCACCGCCCGGGGAGGGGAGGAGGGTCATGGTCGTGGTCATGGGTGTGCGGGTGGCCCGGATCGTGGGGAGGCACGGGGGTGGGTCCTTTCCGGTCGGTCAGAAGGCAGAGGGAGGGGAGTGGGATGCGATGCGATGGGGCGGATCAGGTGGCGAACAGCCGGTCGGTGCGGGCCGCGTGCTCCACGGCGGCGATCTCGGTGAGCGGCCCCACCAGGCAGGGCAGCTCGGCGATCGGGCCCCCGGCGGCTTCGGCGGCTTCGGCCGCCACCTCGTGGACCACCGGGGCCAGCGAGGCGGCCAACGCGGCGACGGCGTAGGGGTCGAGGCCGCCCAGCCGGAGGGCGGCCTGCAACGGGGTGGTGAGCGTGTGGTGGAGGCTGAGGCGGGCGGCGTCGAGCGGTCCGATCCCGGCGGCGTGGGCCACCGCCCCCAGCGCCACCGCCTGGTGGGGCCCGTCGGGATCGACGGCGGCCGCCGCCTCCACCACCGGGCCGGGCCAGCAGCCGGCGGCGGCCCGAATGAGCTGGCGGCCCAGCCGGCGCGACGACTCCCGCAGGGGTGCCATGGCCAGCCGGGCCTCGGCCTCGGCGTCGAGCAGGCGCAGCGCTCGCCCTGGCCCGCAGCCCCGGGGATCGCAGTCTTCGCCCAGCCGCACCACCACCGCCGCCGTGAGGGCGGCGTCGACCAGGCCCGCTGTGTGGAGCCGCCCCACGGCGTAGGCGGCCAGGCTGTCGGGTCCGGTCAGCCGCCCGTCGAGCAGCGCCGCCTCGGCCCCGCCCGAATGGACGTGGCCGCCGGCCGGGAAGCGCCCGTCGGCCAGGAGGAGGAGGGCGGCCACACCGCCGTGGGGGCTCATCGGACACCCACCGCCTAGAACAGGAAGTAGCGCTGGGCCATCGGCAGCTCCGGCACCGGATCGGGCTCGATCAGCTCCCCGTCGATCCGCACGGCGAACGTGTCGGGGCTGACGGTGACCGAGGGGACGGCGGTGTTCTCCGGCAGGTCGGCCTTGGCCACCCGGCGGCAGTCGGCCACCGCCACCAGCGGCTTGGCCACCCCCAGCCGCCCGGCCAGATCGCCCGACTCCAGCGCCAGCGGAGCCACGAAGTTCAGGCTCAGCCCCGGAGCCGCCCCGGGGGCGGCGCCGAACATCGGCCGGGGCAGGATCGGCTGGGGGGTGGGGATCGAAGCGTTGGCGTCACCCATCTGGGCCCAGGCGATGGCCCCGCCCTTCACCACCACATGGGGGCGCACGGCGAAGAAGGCGGGGTCCCACAGCACGAGGTCGGCCAGCTTGCCCACCTCCACCGACCCCACCTCGCCGGCCAGGCCGTGGGCCAGCGCCGGGCAGATCGTGTACTTGGCCACGTAGCGGCGGGCCCGCAGGTTGTCGGCCCCGTTGTCCGAGCCGTTGTCGCCGGGCAGCGATCCCCGCCGCCTCTTCATCACGTGCGCCGTCTGCCAGGTGCGCAGCACCACTTCGCCCACCCGGCCCATGGCCTGGGCGTCGGACCCGATCATCGAGATGGCGCCCAGGTCGTGCAGCACGTCCTCGGC
>Ga0268299_1004237_pt1 | contig 11546 bp, 10 predicted proteins | sample NOBtaG_FD_193484 | JGI IMG/M metagenome (GOLD analysis project Ga0268299, IMG submission 193484) | Activated sludge microbial communities from bioreactor in Nijmegen, Gelderland, Netherland - NOB reactor | ecosystem: Engineered > Bioreactor > Aerobic > Activated sludge | place: Netherlands... | reverse complement strand
TCTGTTGCTGTGAAGTGAGTGTTCTGACAGCGTTTTCAAATTGAAGGGTTGACTTTGTAACATCTAAATCAATACCCGACTTAAGCTCAATGAAACTATTGTTGATCTTTTGAAGCGATAACTTCTCTTGCTGAATTTTATAGGTTTGCTGAAGGCCTGTAAAAATTGGAATATTCAGACTTACCCCAAACATAGAATATCCATACCATTTATCAGGGCCAACACCATTAGCATCTTCAATGCCAGAATTCGTTTTAAAAATTCCTCCAACATTTGGCGATTGGGTTGTATAACCCAAATTGGCAAAGGCGGATATGGACGGCATTAACCGTGCATATTGGTTCCGAACATTCAGTTCCTGAAGGCGCTGATTTGCTTCAAGCACCTGGTAATCTGGCCGTGATTTATAATCCCAGCCTTGCCGATAAGAATCCATATTGACATTTACCTGTACATCCTGAATGTTGCCGGCCACATCCAGCGGTTCATTCATGGGGTAATTCATTTGAAATTTCAGAAGTGCTATGCCAATTTCATTGAGGTTTATAAACTTGTCCCGTTCGGTAATCAAATTATTTAATGTTACCTGGATTCTATCAGGGTCAATGCTCTCAGCAAAACCATTTTCGTACAAGGCTTTCGTATTTCTAAGCAGCGAATCGACCCGTGCAATGTTGCTGCTAAATAACTCCGTTCTTTCCTTATTAATCAATACTGCATAGTAGGCCTTCATTACGCCCTGAACAAGCTGCTCTTCGGTAAGGTTAGAACTCTTATAGGCTAAATCTTTATACGCCTGTGAAGCTTGCAAGCCCACAACATACGAGCCGTTGAAAATAATTTGGTTAATATTAATTCCTGCATCTCCACTGCTTTTTAGCTGAAAGAAGTTTTGAGCAGCTACAACATCACCATCCTGAATACCCGGTACACCGGAAAGATCAATAAATCCTCCGTTCTGATCATAGGTGGTAAAGAACCTCCTGAGTTTCTCGTTATGATTGATAGATGCAGAGCCGCTAACCTGGGGAAGTCCGATACCAATCGTTTCTTTCACTTTAGCATTGGCAATATCCTCATCAAGACCAGCGTTTACGGATGAAATATTATTTTTCTTAGCATATTCAATGCATTGCTCAAGTGTAAAAACACTGGCCGCTTTTTCCTGGGCAATACCTTGGCCAGTAAGGGCGAGGCCGGCAATTACCGCAAATAGTTGATAGAATTGTTTCATAAAACAGTGGATGGTTGATTGTTAAGTTCTTTGTACTTCAAATAAAGTTTTCTTCCTTTTTCCGTTACCAGTCCAAATACAAAGTGATCAAATATCTGACTTTGTACTTCAACGAGGTTAAAGCGTTCGCGAGGGAAAATATTCTGGTTGAATGCAAGCTGAACGAATTCTATTCGCATGACGGCCATGATTTCTTTATCGACATCGGCTCGAACATAGCCTTGCTGTATTCCTAGTTCTAAATTTCTGATCACCGATTCGCGCAGAAATTTATTTTTATAATCAAGCCACACATTCCACGCAGCCACGTGAAATTTTTGCAAATCAAAAAGCATGGTTGGATTAATCGCTTCCATGCTCTTCTTCATCCAGATAGAGATTCTTGCTAATTCTTCAATCGGGTTCGCGGCATCATTCCGTATGGTTTCGCACTGCTCAAAATTTCTTTCGAGGTGCTGATGCGAGATACTCATAACCAGGTCATCCTTATCCGCAAAATGCTGATACAATGTTTTCTTCGACACTCCCAGGTGTCTGGCAATATCATCCATGGAAATACTGCGAACTCCATATTTCAGAAACAGATCCTCTGCTCCACGTAAAATCTTCTCTTTATTGTCTAATTCTTCCATAACGGAGGCAAAACTAAGGAAACTATTATTAGATTAAAAGTTTCCCACGTTTCCTTCAACGCCTAATCCAGCATTAGGTTTAAGTTTTTCAATTAAAATGTTAAGATTTTTGTGAACAGCTGTTTATTGGGGTAAATGACCAGCCTCAGAAACCGGCTTCTCTTTGGGCATGCACCATTTGCCCCTCATTTTTTCCTTGAGCCTTTCCCTTTCTTCTGGGGTCATGGTACTCCACTTTTCTTTTAAGTGAGTATTCCAGTGCCTTCCTTGCCAATGTCTCTTGTGCCCGCCCCCTTTGCCAAATCCTGAAAACAGAATTTTTGAAAGTGCTAACAGACCAAGCGCTTGCCAGAAATTGATTACCGGTCCATCGAATAAATCAGGAATCAACCAGTTCCACAGATACATGGTCGTCATTACAAATCCAAAAACCAGTATGGCTCCAATCACAATCATTCCAATAACCTTCGCAACCCAAATTCCTCGTTTCATAATTCAAATATTTTAATGTTAAAGTCTTATTTACTGTCCGACAAAGTCATCGTAAAAACTTTGCAGACGCTTTCTTAAGGCAAGGATTGCATAGCGTTTCCGCGAAAGCAGGGTATTGATGGATATTCCTGTTTCCTGAGCTATTTCCTTAAAACCTTTTTCTTCAATTTCATTCAGGATGAAGACTTCACGCTGATCTGAAGGAAGTTCAGCTAAGGCATCGGTAATCTCATCCCAAATAGCTTCGCGAAGCAACATCGATTCTGGTGTATTATCCAGATCAGGCAAAATTTCCTGAAGCGTTAGCGGTGACTCATCATCCTTACTCGTCAGCAATTCAAAATCAGTGCGTTTGGGCCTCACCGAGTCTCTCCGGTACCGATCAATAATTTTGTTTCGTGCCACACTGTATAACCAGGAGGTAACACGGTCAATGGATTCGATCGTTTGATAGCCCACCACAAACTGATAAAACACATCCTGCAGGATATCCTCCGCCTCTTCCACATTAGACACCCTGCTGCGGATAAATCCCAGTAGTTTGTCCTTTTCCTTCAGGAATGTGTCTTGTTTTATTTCTTGCATAGCAAGGTCCATCGCCTGCATGTTTGTTGGTATAGTCGGCAGGGAGCATCAAATATTGTAACTTATGACGAAAAAATAATATACCCTGTTTGAAAGGCAACATTGAAACAACCGCACTGTGTCAGAATCCATCCAATACAAAAAGGCCGTTCTTCATTACTCTATAACCGGAACGGCAGCTGATACGATACTGCTCTTTCACGGTTTTGGGCAAAGCAAGGATGTGTTTCATGAACTAACCGAAGTTCTCTCTAAAAAATATACGGTTTATAATTTCGACCTCTTCTTTCATGGCAAAAGCAGGTGGAATAACGGTGAACAACCTTTGGAAAAAGTTTTCTGGAAAGAATTAATGGCCCGGTTTTTAAACACGCATCAGCTGAAATCCTTTGGGTTGCTGGGATTCAGTTTGGGTAGCAAATTCGCGCTGGCAACGCTGGAAGCATTTCCTTCTCAAACAAAAGAAATTATTCTGCTGGCACCCGATGGCATTAAAACAAACTTCTGGTATGCACTGGCAACCTATCCGTTTCCGTTACGAAATTTCTTTAAAAGCATGATTATGAAACCCGAACGGTTTCGGGGCATCGTATCTTTGTGTCAATGGCTTGGCCTGGTTGACAAAGGGATCATCAGGTTTGCAGCATCACAGATGAATACAGAAGAGAAGCGGAATCAGGTGTATCATTCTTGGGTAGTATTCCGCCACCTTCAATTCAACCTCAGCAAAATAGCCGCGCATATCAACGCAACAGATATCCAAACAACGGTGGTTATTGGAAAATTTGATAAGATCATCACCACTGTCACTGTCAAAAAGTTTGTGGCTAAACTCAAATCACACCAATTCGAACTTCTGGAAACAAGCCACAACGGCCTGATAGCAACGTGGGCAGAACGACAAAAGGTTCTGATTAAATGATTAAAAATTTGTTAGAATAAAGCCCATTCCATTGTACCTTTGGCATCTCTTTTAAGCCACACTTTTCATGATCTTATTTTTTCGTGCCAATACCAACATCGTTTACGCGGTTGGTTCGCAGCACCCTTTACAAACTACTGATATTCAAAAGCTTATATGGTTGCTGTGCGCCAATCCGCTTCCCGAAAAATCAATGAAAGGACCTTTCATAGGGCCCCGCAAAGAAATGATCACACCGTGGAGCACCAATGCAGTAGAAATTACCCAAACCATGGGAATAGGTGGCATTACACGAGTGGAAGAATTCTTCCCGGCCAACGCGCCATCCTACGACAAGATGCTGCAGCATGTTTATCCTGAACTTGATCAGGATATTTTTACCATATACCACACCCCCGAACCAATTCTTGAAATCGATAACATCGCTGCGTACAGTGAGAAAGAAGGGCTGGCGCTTAGTCAGGAAGAAATTGACTACCTGAACGATGTGAGTTGGAAACTTGGCCGGAAGCTTACCGACAGTGAAGTATTTGGCTTCTCGCAGGTAAACTCAGAACACTGCCGGCATAAAATCTTCAACGGAATCTTTATCATCGATGGGAAGGAAAAAGAATCAACCTTGTTTCAACTAATCAAAAAAACTTCGAAAGAGAATCACAACTATATTGTTTCAGCATACAAAGACAATGTCGCCTTTATTAAAGGGCCGAGGGTTGAACAGTTTGCCCCTGCACAGCAACACATACCTGATTACTTTAAGATAGAAGATTTTGATTCAGTAATCTCTATCAAAGCTGAAACGCACAACTTTCCCACTACGGTTGAACCGTTCAATGGAGCCGCCACCGGAGGAGGAGGTGAAATTCGTGACCGGCTGGCAGGTGGTAAGGGCTCTTTACCTTTGGCCGGAACCGCAGTGTATATTACTTCTTATCCGCGACTGGAGAATGGCCGGCCATGGGAGAAAAAATTTGAAGAGCGTCAATGGCTATATCAAACACCAGCCGAAATCCTGATCAAAGCCTCCGATGGTGCCAGCGATTTTGGGAACAAATTCGGGCAGCCGCTCATTTGCGGAAGTGTTTTAACCTTCGAACATTTTGAAAATGATAAAAAATTCGGCTTTGATAAAGTGATCATGCTGGCCGGAGGCATTGGCTTCGGTAAAGAAAAAGACAGCAAGAAGGAAAGCCTGAAGCCAGGCGACAAAATTGTGCTGATGGGTGGCGACAACTATCGAATTGGCATGGGGGGCGGAGCGGTATCCTCGGTGGCAACCGGTGAATTTGGCAACGCCATAGAACTAAACGCCATTCAACGTTCAAATCCCGAAATGCAAAAACGCGTGATGAATGCCATCCGTGCTATGGTGGAGTCGCCTGCAAACCCGATTGTATCCATTCACGATCACGGGGCCGGTGGCCACCTGAATTGCTTTAGTGAATTACTGGAAGAAACGGGTGGCACGATTGAAATTGACAAACTTCCTGTTGGTGACCCCACCCTATCCGCTAAGGAAATCATCAGCAATGAATCGCAGGAGCGCATGGGCCTGGCCATTCATGAAAAAGATGTTGAACTGTTGAAGAAAGTATCGGACCGTGAACGTGCGCCTATGTATGTGGTTGGTACGGCTACTGGAGATAAGAAATTTACATTCAAAGAGTCCGGTAACGGAATGGCACCGGTTAACCTGGAAGTGAATCATTTGTTTGGTTCGTCACCTAAGACCATTCTGACGGACACCACCTCGCCTTCAAACTTCAAAGACCTAAGCTACGATCAGTCTAAAATTTTGTTTTACACTGAACAAGTACTTCAATTGGAGGCCGTTGCGTGTAAAGATTGGTTAACGAATAAAGTCGACCGCTCGGTAAGCGGGAAAGTAGCCACACAACAAACCTGCGGACCTATACAGCTTCCGTTAAACAACGTGTCGGTCATGGCTATTGATTTTCTCAGCAATAAAGGCATTGCCACTGCCATCGGCCATGCACCGGGCGCTGCCTTGGTGGATGCCGCAGCAGGAAGTCAACTCGCCATTGCTGAAGCATTAACAAACATTATATGGGCTCCGCTCACGCATGGCCTAAAAGGTATTTCATTAAGTGCCAACTGGATGTGGCCAGCGAAAAATGCAGGAGAAAATGCCAGGCTTTATAGCGCGGTTGAGGCGGTAAGTGATTTTGCTATCGGGTTAGGGATTAACATTCCTACCGGTAAAGATTCACTCTCAATGACACAAAAATATCCGAATGGTGAAGTCGTGTATTCACCGGGTACAGTCATTATTTCGGCAGTTGCCGAAGTTAGCGACATTCGAAAAACGGTTTCACCGGAACTGAAACCAATGGAAGGATCGGTTTTGATCTACATCGATTTTTCTAAGGATGAACGCTACCTTGGTGGAAGCAGCCTGGCACAGGTTGTCAATCAACTTGGCAAAGAGGTTCCTGCTGTAACGGATGCTGAATATTTTAAAAAGTGTTTCGATGCAGTTCAGGAACTGATCAACAATAATCTTATCCTGGCGGGCCATGATATTTCATCGGGCGGGTTAATCACCACCTTGCTTGAAATGTGTTTTCCGGTTCCGCATATTGGCCTGGATGTTCGTTTTAATGACCTGGGTACCGATTTGGTTAAAACTTTTTTCAGCGAAAATCCGGGGGTAGTCATTCAGGTTTCTGACGTAACGAAATTTGAGTCTGTTCTTCAGAATAAATCAATTCATTACCACATCCTTGGATCGCTTACCAATAAACGGAAGATTGAAATCCATCATTCGTCATCCAAAATCCAACCACTGGAAATAGACTCACTGCGCGAAAAGTGGTTCCATACCTCTTACCTGCTCGATAAAATCCAGCGCCCGAAAGGCCATGCGGAAGCAAGGAGAAACAATTTCTCAAAACAGGCATTGGAGTACACGTTTCAACCAAAGTTTGACGGAAAGTTTTTTACCTACAATATTGATCCTAAACGCAGAACACCATCTGGCATTAAGGCCGCTATCATCCGCGAAAAGGGTGTGAATGGCGACCGCGAAATGGCATATTCGCTTTACCTCGCTGGCTTTGATGTAAAAGATGTTCACATGACTGATCTGGTGAGCGGGCGGGAAGATCTGTCGGAAATGAACATGATTGTTTTTGTTGGCGGTTTCTCCAACTCTGATGTACTGGGCTCGGCAAAAGGTTGGGCGGGTGCGTTTTTGTACAATCCGAAAGCCAAGGCCGCGCTTGACAACTTTTACAACCGGCCGGATACCTTAAGCCTTGGAGTGTGCAATGGCTGCCAGTTAATGATGGAACTTGGGCTCGTTCATCGCGAGATTGATATGACCAATCATCCAAAGATGCATCACAACGGCTCAGGCAAATTTGAGTCATCCTTTGTAAACCTCACCATTCCAAAAAATAATTCAGTGATGTTAAAAAGTTACGAAGGAGCTCGGCTTGGTGCCTGGCTTGCGCATGGCGAGGGAATGTTCAACCTGAAAAACAGTGCATTGAAATATCATGTTGCGGCTACCTTTACGTATCCGGAATACCCGGGCAATCCAAACGATTCGGATTTTGCTATCGCTGCGTTGCACTCACCGGATGGCCGCCATTTAGCCATCATGCCGCATATTGAGCGTTCGTTATTCCCCTGGAACTGGCCGTACTATCCTGCCGGAAAACAAAATCATGAAATATCACCCTGGATTGAAGCCTTCGTGAATGCGAGAGAATGGGTGAAAGAAAAAACAATAAAGTAACCTTTGATGAAACTTACTGCACTCAATACCCATCGGGATTTAGCCTACTTTTTTCTGGGGCTGATTATCGCGTTTTCTTTCTCCGGAATTTTTTTGAACCATCGCCAGCTATGGCACCCAATCCGATACACTTATGAGAGCAAGGATATCATCATCGACCCTGTTCTTAAGGACTCAGTCAACGATGCCTACATCAAGCGATTCAGCCAGGCTCAAAAAATCGATGACACCTTCAGACGATTTCAGGTGAACGGAAATAATTTGCGTATTTCCTATGTATCACGCGATGTGGAGGTGGATATTTCAACAGGTAGTGGAAAAATTGTTACCTACAAGACTACCCCCCTGCTCGGCCAAATGACCAAACTGCACGTTGATACCAGCAAGTGGTGGATTTATTACTCTGATATTTTTGGAGTTGCCATACTGGTAATTGCAATTACGGGCATGTTCCTTGCAAAGGGTAAAAACAGTTTCCGGAAACGGGGATGGAAACTTGCCCTGGCTGGAATTATCTTTCCGCTAATCTTCCTATTTCTGCTGGCCTAAGGCATTTTGGGCTGAAAATTTAAAGAAAAGGCACGGCAACCCTGCTGGCCCACCGTACCGTCTTGTACCAAATTGTTAAATCACCTAACTTATAGAATTAAAAGTTTGGTTATGAGGAGATTCTACGCACCCCTTGCAGGTTTGATTCTTTTAACCTCCTGCCTTGGTTATAAAGAACTACCGGTTGAGTACGACTACAGCTACAAAGGAAATTTTAAAAAATACCGAACCTTTGACATCATGCGCACCAGTGCCGAGGTGGATTCGAGTATGACGAACATCATTATCGAAAAGTCCATTCAATCACGGATGAAATTCCTGGGGTACAGGCAAACGGAAAATAAGCCTCACCTACTTGTGTGCTTTAAAATGTTTCCTGACAGTTTAATGTTCAATGGCTACTATCAGCCTGAAATTGAGCAATGGATGGCAAACAGGGATGAAAATCTGAACTACGATCCTAAAAAACTGGATATGAATACAGGCACCCTGTTAATTCAGCTTTTTGACAGAAGACAAAATCGCTCCATCTGGGAGGGTTATTCTACCGCTCTCTACGGTGAGATTGATTTTAATAATAACCGCACCCTTCGGAATGCCGTAATTTCAATCCTCGATAAGTACCGGTTTTGGGCCGATGGCTTTATAGAAGGAACAGCCTCAAACGAAACCGATATAAATGATTGAAACCAAATCACTGAAAACCAGCGTTTAGCCTCCATAAACCACAAAATTCATAACGAGGAGGTCTTTTTTTAGGAAAAAAATTCTACTTTTGCAGACCCAAAATGTGGGGTTTCTGAGAAATCAGAACGGATTGTCCGATGGTGTAATGGTAACACTGCAGATTTTGGTTCTGCCTTTCAAGGTTCGAGTCCTTGTCGGACAACTTTACATGTTATAAAATCCCGTCCTGAGGACGGGATTTTAGTTAACTTTTAACCCAATGGCTGTTAAGATTTTCAGTGGTTTAGCAACAACCTACCTGGCTGAGAAAATTGCTCACGCCTATGGCGAATCGTTGGGAGAAGTTAATTACCAGCAGTTCAGTGACGGGGAAATGTCACCATTCCTGAAAGAATCTGTTCGCGGGCATGAAGTCTTCATCATACAATCCACCATTCCTCCTTCCGATAACCTGATGGAGCTTTTATTGATGGTAGATGCTGCCCAGCGTGCAAGTGCATCTAGTGTAAATGTGGTTATTCCTTATTTCGGCTATGCCCGCCAGGATAGAAAAGACAAGCCCCGCGTATCGATTGCAGCGAAGTTGATTGCCAATCTGCTTTCTGCTGCCGGTGCAAACCGAATTATGGCTTGCGACTTACATGCTGATCAGATTCAGGGTTTCTTTGACATTCCTGTTGATCACCTGGATGGAGCCTACATTTTTGTGCCTTACCTGAAATCGCTTGGATTAAAGAATATCATGTTTGCCTCCCCCGATGTGGGCGGCATTAAGCGTGCACGTAGTTTTGCTAAATTTTTTGATGCCGAACTGGCGGTGTGCGATAAATACCGTAAAGAAGCCAATAAGATCGAGTCAATGCGCCTGATTGGAGACGTTGAAGGTAAAGATGTGGTTTTAGTGGACGACCTGGTTGACACGGCCGGTACCATTTGTAAAGCAGCAGCTTTGTTAAAGGAAAAAGGTGCCAATTCGGTAAGAGCGGTGTGTACCCACCCTGTGCTTTCCGGAAAAGCTTATGAAAATATAGAGGCTTCGGTATTGGAGGAAATCGTGGTATCGGACACGATACCGTTGAAGCAAAAGAGTTCCAAGATTAAAGTGCTCACGGTTTCTGATCTGTTTGCGAAAGCGATTCGTAAAATTCATGATCATGAGTCCATCAGCTCACTTTTTATTAAACTGTAATTATTAACTAAACATAAATTAACTATGAAAACAATCGAGATTGTAGGGTATAAAAGAGCGAATCTCGGCAAGTCAGAGTCTCAGAACCTGAGAAACGATGGCTATGTTCCCTGCGTAGTGTATGGCGGAAATGAACAAGTGCATTTTTATGCACCCATGATCCTGTTCCGTGATTTGGTGTATACCAATGAAGCTCACTTTGTTCACCTGAACATCGAGGGTGAAGAAAGTAAAGCTATCCTTCAGGAAGTACAGTTTCACCCGGTAAGTGAAATTATCCTTCACGCTGATTTCTTAAAAATTGCTGAAGATCGTAAGATTAAAATGAGCATTCCTACCCGTCTGGTGGGCAAAGCCAAAGGTGTCGACAAAGGCGGTGCCTTGGTTAGAAAACGTGCTGCATTGAAAGTAGCCGGTTTTGCTAAAGACATGCCCGATCATATTGATGTGGATGTAACCGAACTGGACTTCCACCACGCGATTAAAGTCGGTGATATGAAAATTGCCGGGCTTGATTTCCTTGACCCTAAACAATCAGCCATTGCCGCAGTTGAAGTGCCGCGTGCCGCTAAACTGGCCGCTGAAGATGCCGCTAAGGCTGCCGAAACTGCTACTGCTACGCCAGCTGAAGGTGCTGCTCCTGCCGCGGGTGCTGCTCCTGCTGCCGATGCAAAGGCTGCTCCTAAGAAGGAAGAAGGCAAGAAGTAATTTTAGTACGTACGCTTCAATAAGAAAGGCCATCTCATTTTTGAGATGGCCTTTCTTTCTTAACTCGCTTTTCTACTGAACGGTTATCCCTCCCTTTCGTAATAGTTGAGGGAATTCCTTCTCTGAAAACAATTCGATTTGAATTCCAACTGCTGTTCCAACCGTTTGCGTTACCGTATAGTCATAGGGTACTGTTATTTCGGCAGATGTGTCAGCATTGGATTGGTCAATGGAAGCAACTTCAGTATAAGCTCCACCATTCTCGTTTATCTTTACAACAATTTTTGATAACGGATCGCTTTGGATATTTACATACTTCACGGTTATCGTAACAGGGCTGCCCTGCGAGGGTGTTGTAGACGAAACGGTCACAGACGCTACCGTTTGATAAGCAGTGCCTACTTTTTTGTAGGATGGCATGATCTCATTCTCTTCGCATGACATTAGCAACAGTGCCAAGACTATTGATAGCATGCTGCCTATTTTTATAATTGATTTCATAATCACAAACATTTTAATTTTGATCCCACCAAATTACATCTAACAAATCAACTTCCGGAACATTTGCTCCATTTCTGGAAGTCTCTGATTGCGGGTAAATAACCCTTCTTATATACTCACCCCCCAGATCGGGATTATGCCCAACCGGAACATCCATATCTGTATACTGATAATCATAACGTCTGGCATCGTTCCAGGCTTCAGGATGTAAAAACATGGCTACATACTTTTCCTTCATGATAAGGGCAAGCGTTATGTTAGCAGAACCAACAGCTACAGCTCCA
>Ga0268299_1004236_pt1 | contig 11548 bp, 9 predicted proteins | sample NOBtaG_FD_193484 | JGI IMG/M metagenome (GOLD analysis project Ga0268299, IMG submission 193484) | Activated sludge microbial communities from bioreactor in Nijmegen, Gelderland, Netherland - NOB reactor | ecosystem: Engineered > Bioreactor > Aerobic > Activated sludge | place: Netherlands... | reverse complement strand
GCGCCTGGGTGGTGTTCGTACCGGTGTGGCTGATGCTCGTGTTCGTCCCCACCTGGGCCTGGGTGTTCCGGGGCGACAACGGGCTGCTGTCGTCCCGGGGGAGCCTCGACTTCGCCGGCGGCACCGTGGTCCACGTTGCCGCCGGGGCCTCGTCGCTGGCCATGGTGCTGGTGCTGGGCAAGCGTCAGGGCTGGCAGGTGGAACCGATCCTGCCCCACAACCTCCCGTTCACCATGCTGGGCGCCGGCATCCTGTGGTTCGGCTGGTTCGGGTTCAACGCCGGCTCGGCCCTGGCCGTGAGCGAGGTGGCGGTGCAGGCCTTCGCCAACACCTTCCTGGCGGGGGCGGTGGCCATGATGGCCTGGCTGGCGGTGGAGCGCATCGTCGACGGCCACGCCACCTCGCTCGGCGCCGCCTCCGGCATCGTGGCCGGGCTGGTGGGCATCACCCCCGGCGCCGGCTTCATGGGCCTGGCCGGGGCGACCGTGGTGGGTGCCGTGGCCGGTGCCGTGTGCGCCCTGGCCGTGCGGCTCAAGTTCAAGCTCGGTTACGACGACGCCCTCGACGTGGTGGGCGTGCACATGGTGGGCGGCCTGGTAGGCGGGCTCCTCATCGGGCTGGTGGCCGACTCGTCGATGTACGCCGAGCCCAACCCCGACCACGACGGCCTGTTCTTCGGCGGCGGTCTGGGGTTGCTGGGCGAGCAGATCCTGGCCAACGTGGTGGTGCTGGTGTACGCCTTCGCCGTCACCTGGCTGATCGCCACCGTGCTCAAGGCCACCATCGGCCTTCGGGTCGCTCCCGACGCCGAGCTGGAAGGCCTCGACCGCACCGAGCACGCCGAAGCCGCCTATAGCTGAGTTGTTCGGGGGCTGCGCCCGCTGGGTCTTGCGGGGGCTGGCGCCCCCGTCGCCCGCCGCTACGGGTGGGCGGTGTCCTCCGGAGCCCGTTGCCTCGAGCGGCGGGCTCCCCATCTCCGGGTGGGGCCCCGCCCACCCGGCCGCTCGGCTGCGGCGATCGGGTCACCTGGCGGCGCGCAGGGTTGCTCGGGCGTGGCGCGCGTTGGGGGCAGCGGGGTGAACTGTGTGACGGAAATCGCGACACGGGGGCGAACTGCGTTGCGTTTTCCGCGGATTCCGGGGGTTTCGCGGCGTCGGTTGGCCGTGGGGCGCGGTTTGCGTCGCGCGGTTCGGACCCGGGTGGCGGGGGTGGGCGGTAGGTTCGACCGCATGATCTCGGAGTTGACGGCGCTGGAGCCGGGGCAGGTGGTCTGTTTCGGGGGGAACAAGGCGGTCACGGTGACCGAGGAGCTGGCCCGGGCCTTCGGGCCCGGCGACCGGCTCGTGGTGGACGACCACGCCGGACAGTTGCTGCACATCCCGGCCCGGGAGTGGGACGTGGCCGCCGGTGCGGTGGAGCGGGCGGCCGACGCCTTCGCCCGGCTCGGCGAGGTGACCGACGAGGCGGTCACCGCCTTCTACACCCACTTCGCCGACCGGTTGGCCGACGACGCCACCTTCGAGCCGATCGCCGTGGCCAACGCCGCCGACGTGGCATCGGCCCGCCAGCGGGGCCGGTCCACCACCCGCCTCGAGCTGACCCCGGCCATGCGGGCGGCCATGGTGGAGGGCCTGCGGATGTGGGCCGGCGCACCGTCGGGCCGGGACCGGGTGGTGGAGGTGGTGGAGCACCCCGGCTGGCGGGTGGAGCAGCGCCAGGCCGGTCTGGGGGTGATCGGTTTCGTGTTCGAGGGCCGGCCCAACGTCTTCGCCGACGCCTGCGGCGTGCTTCGCGGGGGCAACACCGTGGTGTTCCGCATCGGGTCCGATGCCCTCGACACGGCCCGGGCCATCGTGGTCCGGGCCCTGGAGCCGGCTTTGGCCGCCGCCGGGCTTCCCGCCGGCTCGGCCGTCCTGCTCGACAGCCCGGCGCACGCCGCCGGCTGGGCCCTGTTCGCCAACCGGCGGCTGGCCCTGGCCGTGGCACGGGGGAGCGGCCCGGCCGTGGCCCAGCTGGGCTCGGTGGCCCGCCAGGCCGGTACCCCGGTGAGCCTCCACGGCACGGGCGGGGCATGGATGGTGACCGGCGCCGCCTGCGATCCGGCCCGCCTCACCGAAGTGGTGGCCCATTCGCTCGACCGCAAGGTCTGCAACACCCTCAACACCTGCTGCGTGCTGCGCAGCCAGGCCGGCGAGCTGGTGCCGGCCGTGCTCGACGGGCTGGCCCGGGCGGCCGCGGCCCGGGGGGCGAAGCCCCGGCTCCACGTCACCGCCACCGCCGCCGGCTGGGTGCCCGACGAGTGGGCGGGTGGGGTGGAGCTGGCAGCCGACGACGAGCTGGGCCGGGAGTGGGAGTGGGAGGACGACCCCGAGATCACCCTCACCGTGGTCGACTCGGTCGCCGACGCCGTGGCCCTTTTCAACGCCCAGTCTCCCCGGTTCACAGCCAGCCTGATCAGCGACGACGAGGCCGAGCAGCGCCGGTTCTGGGACACGGTCGACGCCCCGTTCGTGGGCGACGGGTTCACCCGGTGGGTCGACGGGCAGTACGCCCTCGGCCGCCCCGAGCTGGGCCTGTCCAACTGGCAGACCGGCCGCCTGCTGGCCCGGGGCGGGATCCTGTCGGGCGACAGCGTCTACACCCTGCGGGCCTGGGTGCGCCAGGCCGACCCCGGCGTGCACCGCTAGTTGGGGGGCTGCGCCCCCGCCGGCTGCGCCGGCTCCCCATCGCCGCCGGGGCCCCATCCCCGTCGGCCGGCTACGCCGGGGTTTCAGGCCCCGGTGGGGGTGTCATCGAGCGAGTAGAGGCGATGGAGCACCAGGTCGCCCACACTCACCACGCCGTAGAGCTGGCCGGTGCTGGTGACCGGCAGGTGGCGGATCCGCCGGCTCGTCATCAGATCCATCACGTCGGCCACCGAGTCGTACACGGTGGCGGTGACCACGTCGGTGGTGCACACGGCCGACACCTGCTGGTCGAGCACCGCCGGCCCCAGCCGGTCGAGCCCGGTGAGCACGTCGCGCTCGGACAGGATGCCCTCCACCCGGCCGCCGTCGCTCGACACCACCACGGCCCCCACTCCTTCGGCGCTCATCTTCGACACCGCGTCGCGCACCGCCGCATCGGGCGCCACGGTGACCACACCCGGCGCTTTGCCGTTGACGATCACGCTCACCGGGGTGGCCCCCTCGCCCTGGGAGCCCTGCCGGCGCCGGGTGGCCCGGATCACGTCGTTGGCGGTGGCCCACAGGCCGCCTTCGGAGGGCCGGGTGAAGCCGAGGCGGCTGTAGTAGTCGGCGATGCGGTCGGTGTCGAGCTCGGCCATGGGGTCGATCACGATGACCGTTCCCGGCTGGGTGCGGCGGGCCGCCTCCACCAGCAGGCGCTGGCCGATCCCCTCACCCCGGTGGTCGGGCACCACCACGTGCTCCCACACCAGCAGGCCTTCGTCCCGCTCGTCGCTGGTGGCGATGTAGCCCACGGCCCGGTCCTCGATCCAGGCCACCAGGATGAGGTCGTCGGGTTGGGCCTCCCGGGCGGCGAACAGGTATTCCCGCTCGGCCTCGGCCGAGGCGTGGAGGGCGGCCAGCACCTCGTTGGGCCGGCTTTCGGTGATCGTGATGCCGGGCATCGTGCGTCTCTCCGATCGTGGCGGCTGCCGGAACGGCAGGGGCGAGCCTCGGTGCTCCCGGGAGTGAGCATGGACGGCCGGTACAGGCACGGTCAACCTTGCGGCGAACGTCCAGTCGCCACAGGCCCGGTGGGGTCGGGGCCCCGACGGCGATGGGGAGGCGGCGCAGCCGCCGGTGGGAGCGAGCCCCCAGGCACTAGGACAAGCCGGCCAGCGGCTCCCGGGCGACCTCGGCCCCGTCGGCCAGGCCCACCACGTCGAGCACGGGGGCGGTGGGATCGGGCCAGCCGGCCGGTAGCTGGGCGACGGCCACCCGCCAGTCCCGGTCGGGCACCGGCTCCAGGTCGAGCGCGAGCTGGGCGCCGACGGCATCCACCAGCACCACCTCGTCCACCCCGTCGGCGGCCCCGCCGAACACCATGACCGGCGCCCCGCCCCCCAGGTTGGCCGCCGTGAACCACAGGTCGTCGTCGGGACCCTGGCGGGCGGCGCTGCGGGTGCTGAGCCGGTCCTCGCTCGTGGTGTTGAACGTGACGGCGTGGGTGAAGCCGGCGATCTCGGCCAGGTTCCAGTCGAAGCGCCCGGCCGGCTGCTCGGCACCCCATTCCACGGTCCCCTCGGCCAGCACCCGGGGCTCTCCGGCGTCGGCCTCGTCGCCTCCGGAACAGGAGGCCGCCGATCCGAGCGCCACCAGGGCCGCGCTCACCAGCCAGCTCCGCCGCTTCACCATCCGCCGCATTCGCCGAGAACCCTACCCGCCGGTCACCGGCTGCAGCCACGTTGCCGCCCGGGGGCCGGGGCCTCAGCTCCCGGTCAGGGCCACGAACAGGTAGCCGGCGGCGACGCCGGCGGCCACCACGAGAAGGGCCAGGGCCAGGAGGCTGAGGACCCGCAACGCCGGGCGGTCGCGCTCAGGCTCCTGGACCCGGCGGCCCTGGGGCCGCCCGTGGTCGGCATCGGCCGGGGCGACCGGAGCCACCACCGGGGAGTTGTCGTCTGCGGCGGAGCCGACCGGGTCGGTGTCTTCCAGCAGCTCGATCTCGTCGGGCTCATCGACGATCTCGTCGGGCTCCTCGATGATCTCGGCGTCGATGACGACCTCGTCGAGGCTGGCTTCCGCCATCAGGTTGTCGACCGGCGTCTCCACCGTGTCGATCAGCGAATCGTCGCCGTGCGGAGCCGGCTGGTCCGGGGCGGAGGTCGTCTCGTCGTCGAACGGGATGGCGACCACCGGTAGCTCGCTGGTGGTCATCGTCGCCGAAGCCCGCTCCCGGTGGTCATCGGCGTCGACGTCATCGTCGGTGTCGGCCTCGGGCGGCGCCCAGCTGTCGGGCTCGAGCCGGTGCTCGCCGGAGGGGAGGGGAGGCTGGCCCACGAGCACAGCGGCACCGTGCCCGTTGGCGCTGAGCGGTGCGTTCCCGTTCTCGCCTGGCGTCGCACCGGTGGCGGCCCCCTCGGCCGGGGAGGCGTCGGACGGCGGGTCGGTGGCGTAGCGGCGCGGTGGTGTGGGGGGCTGGGGCGGATGAGAGGGCTCCGCCAACCGGCCGGCCCACGCCGGCAGCATCTCCAGTTCAGCCATGGAACACCCCATCGTACCTGGCGCCACCACCCTAGGTGGTGAGGGGAACGCCTCGTTCACACCGAAATCAGCCCATCGACTGCGACCGGCCCGTGCCGCTACCGTTGCTCCTCTTCGAACGACAGAATACTTCATGAGGCGGGGCGCACATAGTGGTGCTTTCTGGTGACTCTTCGGTCGGAGTCGGCGAGGGCTTCGACCACGAAGAGAGCAGGCGCGGGATCACCCGGAATCCAATAGCTCTCGGGATCGCAGCATTGCTCCTGTTCGCGCTCGGTTTCGGGTCGTTCGTGGCCCTGTCGGGCGGGGGAAACGACAGTGGCACCGAGACCGCGGTGGAGCCGGCGGGAGCCGGTGCATCGACCACCGCGGCGACCGCCGCCACGGACAGTGAGGACAGTGCGGGACCGACCACCACGGCCGAAGCTGCCCCCAGCAGCAGCCTGGTGCCGGCGGCGGCCACCGCGCTCAGCGCGAGCCCGGCCCCCGACGGCGCCTATGTGCAGGCTCGGCTGAACCTCGACGCCGGCCCCAACCCCGGCCTGTTCACCCTCTCCGGCCGGGTGCCCGACGCCCAGACCGCCGAGCTGCTTCGCACCGCGGCCGAGGTGTCGTACGCCCCCTACGTCACTTCCGATCTCGAGATCGATCCGACCGTGGCGGCGGCGCCGTGGTTGGCCCAGAGCGCCCGGCTCATCGGGCTGCTGCCCAGCGTCACCGACGGCACGATCCGGGTCTCCGACAAGGGGATCGAGGTCGACGCCCGCTCGCCCAACCCCGAGTACCTCGCCCTGTTCGAGGGCGCGCTCGGTCAGCTCAGCGGGGGGATGCCGGTGACCGTGGTGAACACCACCATCACCGACCTCGTCCCACCGGTGTTCAAAGCCGACGTGGTGGACGGCAAGGTCACGCTCAGTGGTGAGGTGCCGGCCGACGCGGTGAAGGCGCTGCTCGAAGGGGGTGCTGCCGCCGCCTACGGTCCGGAGAACGTCGCCAGCACGCTCACCATCAACGCCGAGACGTACACCTCGTTCTGGATGTACACCATGCCCGGCATCTTCCAGCTGTTCTCGCCCTTCCCCCGCTACAGCCTCCAGGTGGTGGACGGCCAGGCCTCGGGCACCCTCCAGGGCGGCGTGGGCTTCGCCATCAACTCCACCGAGATCTCGCCCGAAGCGGCCAAGGTTCTCGATATCGGGGTGTCGATCCTGGCCCGGGACCTGTCGGTGGCCATGACCGTGACCGGCCACACCGACGCCACCGGGCCCGACGATCTCAACCAGACGTTGAGCGAGGAGCGGGCCCGCTCCGTCGTCGACTACATGGTCTCGGCCGGCATCGAGCCCGGCCGGCTCACGGCGGCGGGCAAGGGCGAGACCGAGCCGATCGCCCCCAACAGCGATCCGGCCGGACGGGCCGTCAACCGGCGGGTGGAGTTCACCTTCGGCGCCGCCGGCACCTGAGCCGGGGCCCCATCCCCGGCCGGCAGCTACGCTGTGTTGTGCGGGGGCTGCGCCCCCGGGCCCCATCTCGGCCGGGGCCCCATCTCGGCCGGGGCCCCGTCCCCAGCCGGCAGCTACGCTGTGTTGTGCGGGGGCTGCGCCCCCAGGCCCCATCTCGGCCGGGGCCCCGTCCCCAGCCGGCAGCTACGCTGTGTTGTGCGGGGGCTGCGCCCCCAGGCCCCATCTCGGCCGGGGCCCCATCCCCAGCCGGCAGCTACGCTGCCTGATGGCCCACGGTACGCACGATCATCTGCCTGACCCACGCAACGCGGACATCGTGATCGGCGTCAACGACGATCTGCTGCCCCGGGACCGGGCGGTGGTCTCGGTGTTCGACTCGGGCTTCATCCTGGGCGACGGGGTGTGGGAGGGGATACGGGTCCACCGGGGCCAGCCGGCGTTCCTCGACGCCCACCTGGCCCGCCTCTACGAGGGGGCCAAGGCCATCGACCTCGACATCGGCCGCACGCCGGCCGAGCTCACCGCCATGATCCACCGGGTGCTCGACGCCAACGGCATCGGCGCCGAGCAGGACGATGCCGTGCACATCCGGCTGATGGTCAGCCGGGGCGTCAAATCCACGCCCTACCAGGATCCCCGCTTCACGATCTCGCCCCCCACGATCGTGATCATCGCCGAGTACAAGGCACCCCGCCCCGAGACGGCCACCGACGGAATCCGCCTGTTCACGGTGCACGTGCGGCGGGGCGCCCCCGACGTGCAGGACCCCAAGCTCAACTCCCACTCCAAGCTCAACTGCATCACGGCCTGCATCCAGGCGGCCAAGGCGGGGGCCGACGAGGCTCTCATGCTCGACCCCCACGGGTTCGTGGCCACCTGCAACTCCACCCACTTCTTCGTGGTGCGGGGAGGCGAGGTGTGGACCTCCACCGGCGACTACTGCCTGGCCGGCATCACCCGGGCCAACGTGTTGGCCCTGTGCCGGGAGTTCGGCATCACGGCCCGGGAGCGGAACTTCAGCCTCACCGAGGTCTACGGGGCCGACGAGGCCTTCGTGACCGGCACCTTCGCCGGCCTGGCGCCGGTCACCGAGGTCGACGGCCGAATGATCGGAGCCGGGCGGCGAGGGCCGGTCACCGAGCGGCTCCAGGAGCTGTACCGGGGCCTGCTCGACCGCGACGTCGACCGGGCGGCCGGAGTCGACCGCTCGACCACCCCCTGGTGGTTGCGGTGAGTGGGGTGGCTGCGGTGAGCGCGCCCGACACCACGCCGGCCGCAGGCGGCACGCCGGCGCCGTCGGAACCACCGGTGCGGATCGCCATGTGGTCGGGGCCCCGCAACCTGTCCACCGCCATCATGCGGGCCTGGGAGAACCGGCCCGACACCGTGGTGCTCGACGAGCCCCTCTACGCCTGGTATCTGGCCCGCACCGGGCTCGACCACCCGGGGCGGGCCGAGATCCTGGCCACCTACCCGGCCGACGCCGAGGGGGCGGTGGCCCGTTGCCTGGCCCCGCCGCCGGCCGGGGTGCGGGCCGTCTACCAGAAGCACATGACCCACCACCTGCTGCCCGAGCTCGACCGGGGCTGGTTCGACCAGCTCCGCCACTTCATGCTGCTGCGGGACCCGGTGGCCGTGCTCGCCTCCTACACCCAGGTGCGGGAGGAGGTGACGCTGGCCGACATCGGCCTGCCCCAGCAGCTGGAGCTGGTCGACCGGGCCGAGCTGGTGATCGACGCCGACGACTTCCTCACCGACCCCCGGGCCTACCTGGAGGTGCTGTGCCAGCGCCTCGGGTTGCCCTTCACCGAGCGGATGCTGCGGTGGCCGGCGGGGCGACGGGAGAGCGACGGCTGCTGGGCTCCGTACTGGTACGCGGCCGTCGAGGCGTCGACCGGGTTCCAGCGGCCCGAGGGCCGGGGACCGGCCGATCCCGAGCGGGCCGCCGCCGGGATCGACCGTCTGCCGCCCCATCTGCGCCCCCTCGCCGGGGAGGCGCTCGCCATCTACGCCACCCTGGCCGCCCGCCGCCTCGTGCTGTAGGCCGGTTCGAAGCCAACCTTGTCGAGAAAAGCGGCCACAGGCCGTAGTTCTCGACGAAGTTCGACGCCATTGGCCGGTTCTCAGGCCAGCAGCCGGCCGCAGTCCCGGTCGAGGGCGGCGGTGAAGGTGCGTTCCACCATGGTGTCGAGGGCCCGGCGGGCATCGGGATCGTCGGGGGCCAGGCGCGACAGGTTGTTGGCGAACTGGCCCATCCACCACAGCAGGTTCTCGTCGTAGCTGCGCCGTAGCCAGTCGGGGTCGACCCGGCGGCCCGCTGCCGCCAGGCCGTCGGCGTAGCGGCCGATCAGGCCGTCCTCCAGCCGCCGGCGGCTGTCGACGGTGAGGGCGGTGGCCACGAACGACGTGAGATCCATCGGGCCGGGCCCGCGCAGAGCGGTCTGCCAGTCGATCATGGTCACCGACGCGTCGCCGATCAGCAGGTTGTCGAGGCGGTAGTCGGCGTGGACGACGGTCAGCGGCTCGGTGGCGGCCCGCTCCGACCAGGCGCCGAGCCAGCCCGACAGCTCCAGCAGCCAGCGGTCGGTGGGGGAGGGGACCACATGGCCGTAGCGCTCCAGGAACCGGGGGTGGGCGTCGGCCCACAGTGGGGCCAGCCCACCCACGCCGGTGGTGTCGAAGCCCGGCATCCAGCCGAACCGCTGGCCGGCGGCCCCGCTCCACCAGGCGGCATGGAACCCGGCCAGGGCCGACACCGCCGCCTCGGCCTGGGCCGTGGTGGCGCCCCGTTCGGTGTCGACGGGGTGCGACGGCACGTCATCCAGCACCACCACCCAGCGGCCCGCCCCGTCGTCGGCGCCGGTGTACCAGCAGCGGGGCACCCGGGCCCCGGGCGACGCCGGCGCCACCTCCCGGTAGAACGCCACCTCCCGGGCCCAGGCCCGCAGGATCGAGCCGACCTGGTGGCCGCCGGGGTCGGCCGTGGGCAGCTTGACGATCACCGTCGGCGGGCCGTCGCCCCGGCTGTAGGTGATCGCCACCCGGGCCAGGTCGCCCAGGAACCCGACGTTGGTCCCCAGCGGCTGCAGGTCCACCCCGGCCACATCGACGTCGAGCCCGGCCCCTGTGCCGGGCACCGGCCCGGCCCGCAGCGCGGCCTCCAGCCAGGGCGCCGTCACCTCGTCGAACCCGCCCGGCACGGCCGGCCATCCCTCCGCCTCGCCTGCGCTGCGCTCGGTCACCGCCGGATCATAGGACAGCTCCTCCGGCACCGACTGCGTCACGGATTTCGCGCCCCCAGCGCGTTCTGCGTCGCGAGATCCCCGGAATGCGGAGGTCTCGCGCCGTCGGTTGGCTGGGAGGCGCGGTTTCCGTTACACAGAACGGTCCCGGCCGGCGACGAGTTGCAGGGCGAGGCCGGCCACCACCAGGGGGGCGCCCGCCACCACCGCCAGCGGGGGCACCTCGGCCAGCAGCAGCCAGGCCAGGAGGCTGGAGCCGAACGGCTCCAGCAGCAGGGCCAGCGACACCGTGATCGACCCCAGCTGCTTCAGCAGGGCGTTGAGCACGGTGTGGCCGAGCAGTTGTGGTCCGATCACCGTGGCCACCACCGCCACCCAGCCCCGGCCGTCGAGGTCGACGAGCGACACCCCGCTGACCAGCGCCATCGGGGCCAGCACGGCGGCCGCTGCGGCGTAGGTCCAGCCGGCGTAGACCGACGTGGGCAGGGTGGCCCGCAACCGGTCGCCGATCACGAAGTACACGGCGATGCAGGCCGCCCCAGCCAGGGCCAGCAGGTCGCCCACCAGGGCCGAGCCGCGGCCGCCGTCGGGCGGCGGTGCGCCGCCGGCGGCGTCGCCGGCCAGGATCAGGGCCACCCCGAGGAACGACAGCCCGATGGCGGCCCACGTCCGCCCCGACGGGCGCCGGCCGGCGGCCCAAAGCCACAGGGCGATCATCAGGGGCGAGGAGCACACCAGGGTCACCGAGGCCGCCACCGAGGTGAGGCGGAGCGACACCAGCCACGTGGCGAAGTGGAGGGCCAGCGCCGCCCCCGCCGCCGCCAGCCACCACCATTGGCGACCCCGGGGACGCACCTGGGCCCGCCACGCCGGCGCCCCGAGCACCACGGCCCCGCCGGCCGTGCGCCAGAAGGCCAGGGCAAGGGGTTCGGGCCGGGCCCAGCGAGCCAGGATGGCGGCCGACGACACGGCCAGGATGGCCACCGCCAGCAGGCCCGACGCCTTCGGCGACAGCCCGGATGGTGCCGTGCCGGCAGTGGATGCGGTGGACGCTTCGATGCCGGCCAGGCTACGTGACCCAGCGGACGACGTTGGCGCCCGGGGTCGGAGCCGACACGATGTGGGCGTGGATCCAACGCTTGTCATCATGGCCGCCGGCCTCGGCAGCCGCTTCGGGGGAGTGAAGCAGCTGGCCCGGGTGGGCCCCGACGGTGAGGCCATCATCGACTTCTCCATCGCCGACGCCGTGGCCGCCGGGTTCGGGCGGATCGTGGTGATCGTCCGCTCCGACATCGAGGCCGACGTGCGGGAGCACCTGGGCAGCCGCCATGCCGACAGCGGGGCCGAGTGGGTGTTCGTTCGCCAGGACGACCTGGGCCCGCCCCGGGCCAAGCCGTGGGGCACCGCCCACGCCATCCTCAGCGCCGCCCGGGCCATCGACGGGCCCTTCGCCGTCATCAACGCCGACGACTACTACGGCCCCAGCTCCTACCGGCTGGCCGCCGAGTGCCTGGGCCGGGTGGGCCCGGGCCTGGCGGCCAATGTGGCGTTCGAGATCGGCCAGACCGTGCCCCCGTCGGGTTCGGTGACCCGGGGCGTCACCCAGGTCGACGACGGCTGGCTGGTGGCCATC
>Ga0268299_1004235_pt1 | contig 11550 bp, 9 predicted proteins | sample NOBtaG_FD_193484 | JGI IMG/M metagenome (GOLD analysis project Ga0268299, IMG submission 193484) | Activated sludge microbial communities from bioreactor in Nijmegen, Gelderland, Netherland - NOB reactor | ecosystem: Engineered > Bioreactor > Aerobic > Activated sludge | place: Netherlands... | reverse complement strand
ACCTCCCATTGCTTCGGACCCCACCTCGTGGTGACGCCCTTACGTTCGGTTACAGGCCGGAGAGCGCATGCCTGACGAGGACTCACACCTCGCTGACCATGCACGCTCACAGGCGCACAGAGCGGCGGCGACCGCCGCACTCCAGATCACGGCTCGGTGAGGATGAGGCGCGAGTCGGCGAGGGCGGCGGTGCGGTGCGGTGCAGCCGCCTCGTACTCGGGATCGGAGATCATCTGCAGGAAGGCGGCGCGCGAGGGGTATTCGACCAGGACGGCGTCGTGCCAGGTCTCGCCCTCCGGCGCGATCACCGCCTGTTTCGCCTGAGCCATCCAGACGATCTTACCGCCCGCGGCCGCGACCTTGCCGACCGCCACCGCGGCGTAGCGTTGGTACGCCTCGCGTCCGCTGCACGGCTCGGCGGCGAAGCCAGCGGGATACTCGGCCCGCTCGCGATAGCGCAGCAGGTTGATCATCACGATCTTGTCGGGTCGGCCGGCGTCCTGTCGCATTCGCTCGATCTGGGCCGGAGTGGGTTCGATGGCAGGCATCTTCGATCTCCTCTCTGAGCGTCGGCCTTAGCGCGCCGCCGCGGCAGACTCCACGGTGCGCCTTCAGCCCTGCTGCGTGTCGCGGCGGAGGAGGAAGCGTTCGAGCACGAGACGCGTGGTGCGCTGGTCCTGCAGCCCCGGAAGATGCCAGCCGTCGAGGTCGAGCGTGGGCACGCCGCTGACGCCGGACTCGTAGGCCACGCGCGTAGCGTCGTCGAGGCGATCGAAGGCGAGGAGATCGGCCGGCTCGACGTCGATGCGCATCTCCGTCGCCAGCCGTTCGATCTCCCCCCGGTCGCCGATGTCTCGCCCCTCCTCGAAGACGGCGCTCCAGACGCGCTCGCGCCAGGCCGGCTCCTTCGCCGTCCCCTCGAGCCGCAGTGCCAGGGCATGCGCGGGGCGCGAGTCGAGCCAGCGCGGCGGCATGCGCACGGGGACGGAGAACTCCTCGGCGATGCGCAGGGCGTGGGCGCGCCGCTCGCCCTCGACCTCGCCTCCGCGCGGCCAGCCGGTGATGCGCGCCAGGTCGAGCGGCCGCCAGCGCAGCGACACCCCCAACTCGTCGAGGTCCGACGCCCAGCGCTCCATCGCGCGGTGAGTGACGTAACAGATGGTCGAGGAGAAGTCGTAGTAGATCGGGATCGCGATCGGCATGGCCGCTCCATGGGTCCGATCTGCGCCCGGGAGGGAACACGGACGACCCGGAACGCACGGAGTGGCAGGACCGTACCAGAACTCGAGGACTTCGCCGAGCGACGCGCGCTTGACTTTGGGCGAAGCGGAGGGGACGGAACCAGCGGCGTGAAGGTCTCGATCGTCATTCCCGTGCGCAACGGTGGAGCCGCGTTGCGGGACTGCCTCGAAGCGGCGATGGCGTGCAGGCCCGCGGCCAACGAAGTCATCGTGGTCGACGACGCCAGCGAGGACGGCTCGGCGGAGACGGCCGAGGCAGCCGGGGCGCGTATCGTTCGCCTTCCTCGTCAGTGCGGGCCTGCCTTCGCCCGCAATCGCGGCGCCGAGGTCGCCACCTCGGACGTTCTCTTCTTCGTCGACGCCGACGTGCGTCTGCCGTCCGATGCCATGGCACAGGTCGTCGCCGCCTTCTCCGAAGAGCCCGGCATCGCGGCGGTGTTCGGCTCGTACGACGACACGCCGGCGGCGCCGGGGCTGGTGTCGCGCTACAAGAACCTGCTGCACCACTGGGTGCACCAGCAGTCGAACCCTGACGCCACCACCTTCTGGGCCGGCTGCGGCGCGCTCCGGCGCGACGTGTTCCTGGCGCTCGGAGGCTTCGACGAAAGCTACGCGCGCCCCTCGATCGAGGACATCGAGCTCGGCGGACGCCTGGTCGCGGGCGGCCACGCGATCCGCCTGCGCAAGTCGCTGCAGGCGAAGCATCTCAAGCGCTGGACGGCAGGGTCGCTGCTGCGCGCCGACATCCGCGACCGCGCCCTCCCCTGGAGCGCGCTGCTGCTGCGCCAAGGCGCCCTGCCGGCCGATCTCAACCTTCGGTGGTCGGCGCGCATCAGCGGCGCGGCGGCCCCAGCACTCGCCCTCGCGTTGCTCGCGGCGCCGTGGTGGAAGCCGGCTCGGTTCGCGGCCGGCGGCCTGGCCCTGCTGCTGCTGGCGCTCAACGCGCCCCTCTACCGGTTCTTCCGCGAACGCGGCGGCCTTGCCTTCGCGCTCGGCTGCATCGCCTGGCACTGGCTCTACTACCTCTACAGTGCCGCGGTCTTCGCCGCCGTGGCGATGGGGCACCGACTGCGTCGCGCGCGGACGGATCGGGCCGATCCCCGCCCGCCTTCAGGCGACCGCGCGCAGGCGCGGGCTGGCGAAAACGTAGACCAGCACCAACGCCATGATCGCCGCGTTCATTAGAAAAGGGCCGATGGGCGCGACTTCGTAGAGGCGCGTGCCGACCATCGGCCCGACGACGTTGCCGATCACCGCGACACCGCCGAGCAGACCCGCGACCGACCCCTGCTCGTGAGCGCCGACCGCGAGCGACGCCGCCGCCGCGGATCCCGGTCGCAGCAGCCCGAGGCCGCAACCGAGCAGCGCCAGGGCGGCGGCGTAGGCCGTGAAGCTGGCGCCCAGGCAGAACACCACGAAGGCCGCCAGCATCAGCGCGCTGCCGCTGCGGATCATCAGCCGCGCGGTCGGACGCAGTTGCTGCACCAGAAAGAGCTGCGCGAACAGCCCCGAGAGTGCCAGGATGACGAAGCCGATGCCCGAGTACTGCACCGTCTCGCGCGGACCCAACCCGATTGCGTCCTGCAGCAGGAAGCCGAGCGTGATCACCGTCGTCGCGCGCACCGCCTGCAGCGCCGTGTTGACGGCGATGAAGGGAACGACGCGCTCGTCGCGCGCCCGCAGGCGCGGGCCGGTGTCCTCCTCCCGCCGCCGCGGCGGCCCCTCCTCGGGCAGGAAGCGCCAGATCGCGAGCGCGCTCAGCACCGCCAGCGCCGAGGAGAAGAAGAGCGGCGCCAGCAGGCCGACGGCGGCGAGCGCTGCGCCGACGCCCGGGCCGATGGTCTCTCCCAGCCCCATCCCCGCACTCACCAGCGCCACCCCGGCGGTGCGATCCTCGCGGCTGGTGCGGTCGGCGATGTACGCCTGCGATGCCGGCCCCGTGCCCGAGCCGAGCAAGGCGAAGACGCAGCGCGCGGCGATCATCAGCGGGTAGAGAACCGCCACCGGCAGCATCTTCCACAGGCCGATCTGCAACATGATCGCCACCAGGGTCATCGACAGCGCGTAGCCGAGCAGGCCGGTGAGGATGATCTTGCGTCTTCCGGCCACGTCGCTGCGCCGGCCCCACCAGGGGCTGACGAACACCCAGAGGAAGGCGGAGGTGGCGAAGATGGTCGAGACCTGGAAGGGCGAGATGCCGATCTCGCGCGCCGCGGGCGGCAGGATCGAGAACAGCATCGACTGGCCGATGCCGACGCAGGCGAGGCAGAAGAAGAGGAGGCGGAACCCCGCCGGACGCGCGGACATTCGAAACGGCGCAGCCGCGGCTCAGTGGACCAGCTTGTGTCCCGGCAGCCCGCCGTCGACGCGGCGGCTGAGCGTCTCCCAGCCACGCACGAAGCGGAGCGCCTCGGCGCGGTCGGCGAGCCCGGCGGCGACGGTCGCACCGGTCTCGGCGCTCGCCACTTCCCAGCTCAGCTCACCCGTCCGCCGCATGCGCACCTGCCGCAGGACGTAGTTGGCGGAGGCCTCTTCCTCCTCCAGGATCTCGCGACCGATCATCGGCTCCTCTCTACTCCCGCCCCCTTCGCAGGCCAACAGGGCAGGCACCGGCCGCCTGCGGGGCAACCGGCGAGGCTCGGGCGTCATCCCCCGGGAAGCGATCGGACGACGGTTTCCAGTGGTGTGTCGGCAGCGGCGAGGAACAGCCCGACCTCGGTGTCGGGAGGGAGGGCGTAACTGGTGGAGACGAGGGTGTGCACGCCGCCCTCGACGCCATCCCAGTCGTCGAGCGTGAAGCCCGCGGCGGGGCACTGGCCTGCCGCGTTCTCCGGCGGGTCGTCGAGATCGCCGTTGCGGTACCAGGTGTCCAGCCGCACCGACTCGAGCGAGGGGCTGCGTTCGAGCCGCTGGACGATGGTCATTCGCTCGCCCTCGAGGGCGAACCAGCCGCCGCTGACGCCATCGCGGCGCAGTCGGCCGAGCCCAGCCCGGCACCCCGCGGGAAGCCGTTCGCCATCTGGCAGGAGCGCGCTCCATTCGCCCGGCAGGTTGCGGAAGTCGAGACCGCCGAAGACGCGGATGCTGGTGAACCAGCGCCGCGGCGGCACGCGCAGCCGGATCGTCAGCGGCAGGGATGCGAAGTCGCGATAGAAGAAGGTCGTCGACGTGAACCGGGGCGAGCGCAGGCCGAAGCGAATGCGGATCTGGAGCGGTTGCCGGCGGATGACGCGGATCGGCCCCGACTTCCAGGTCACGCCTTCGGGCAGGAGGTCCTGTTCGGTCCGGGTGATGCTGATCAGGCCCCAGAGGAACGTCGCCGTCGCGCGGATCTTGAGGCGGTCGAGGACGTTCTCGCCCCCCGGCTCGAGAGCGAGAAGCTGAGGGATCCCGTCGGCGAACCCCAGGCTGACGCGGCCCTCGAGCCGGTCGAGCTCCGAGTCGTAGGAGACGTAGCCCAGAGGCGAGACCGCGGCGCCGGCGCTCCCGCGGGAGAGGTAGAGGTAGCGGGGTGGGAAGCCGAGTGGGTCGACGATCTCGATCTCCGCCACGCCGCCGGCGAGGCGAGCGCCCGCCTCGTCGCGCGAGCCGGCATCGCTCCACATGAAGAGGACGACGTCGTTCTCGTCGAGCGTCGCGTCCGGGTCGTCAGCGGTGGGCATCACCCCGTTCGGCAGAACCCACTCCCCGGCTTCGTCGCGCTCGTCGACTTGCAGCGGAACGTTGCTGCAGACGCCGTCGGCGCAGCGAAGCGCGAGCAGCGAGTCCACCCGGCTGCCCAGGAGGTCAGGCAGCAGCCCCGCTGCGATCTCCACTGGCTGCCAGGCGCGGAAGTCCGTTTCAGCGCGGGCGTCCGAGGCCGAAAGCAGCGCCACCAGAAGGGCGATCGCGGGCAACGATCTCACGCCCGCAACCCTCTGGCAGCGCCGCGCCCGCGCCGCAACCTCCTACGACGCGTAAGAGTTAGTTCTGCCTTGACAATCGACTCGGGGCTCGAATATGGGACGCGCGGGCAAGGGGGGCAGCCCGGTAGGTCGAGCGTGCTCAACTGCTGAATGAAGGAGGAGGAACCTATGATGCGGTACGGGCTGAGAGCATGGGCGATGGTGTGCGTCGCGGCCTTGGTGATCAGCGCCTGGCACAGCGCGGCATGGGCCGTCGCCCTCGACAAGGAGGGAACGATCAGGCTGGGCGTGCGCACCTACGTCAACGCGCGTATCCAGGCGGAACACACCGATCGGACGGTCTTCTACGAGAAGACCAATCCCGGCGCGCCGGCGAGCAACGCCACCAACCAGCCGGTGAAGGTGCTCGAATCCCAGACCTTCCCGTACTCCCCGCCGGGGCACCTGCGTCAGAACCGGTTCTTCATCGAGGCCGAGCTCGATCACGACATCACCAAGCTCATGAAGACGTTCGGCCCGCTCCCCCTGCTCAACGACCTGCCCTTCAAGATCGACCAGCTCAAGTACCACCTGGTGTACCGCGGCGAGGGTGAGGGCGTGTACAACTGGGGCCCGCGCGAGTTCCGCACCTCGGACGCCTACCGCCAGTTGCTCGAAGCCCCGCGCTGGCAGGAGCCGATCGACCAGGACAACCTACAGGTCGTTCCCTTCTACAACCCACCCGCGTCCTGCACCCTCAGCACCTGCCCCGACGTCCCCAACGCCCGCAAGCGACTGCGCCAGACCTCCACGGTCCGCAACCGTCTCTTCCAGGCTTACATGGACGTGACCGTCGGCGATCTCTTCGTGCGCGCCGGCCGTCAGCTCCTGGTGTGGGGCGAGACCGACGCCTTCCGCCTGCTCGACTACATCAACCCGATCGACTCCAGTTTCGGCGGCTTCCTGATCTCGCTCGACGAACGGCGCGTGCCACTCGACATGATCCGCGCCAGCTACCGCCTCGGCGAGTACAGCGACTGGATTTCCGAGGCCACCCTCGAGGGTTACTTCTCGGTCGACAACAACGTCAGCTTCTACCCCGGCACGCCGGCCGGGTCGCCCTGGACGCTGCCCAACCTGGGCGCGCCGAGCGGCACGACCTACACCTTCGCGCAGCGCAACGGCTATGGGTTCAACAGTTCCCGCGGCGGCGCCCGCCTCTTCTGGAACATGTTCGATGCCACCTTCAGCATCGCGCACTACTACTCCTACGCCGACAACCCGCTGCTGACGATCTGTGTGGCGCCCAACTTCCCGCTGCAGCGTATCACTCAGGTCGGCCCGCCGGCCGGCAGCGGCGGCACCGTGCCCGGCTGTCCGACCCAGGCTCTGAACCAGCCCGTCAGCCAGCCTGCGGGCGCCAACCCCAACAACTTCCTAATCCTGGCGCCGCAGTCCTACGCCACCCAGCAGCCGGCTCAGATCCAGATCAGCGGTCTGACTTCGACGTTCCAGATCCCGCAGGAGATCTCGCGCAACCTCGGCCTGAGCGGCGAGCCCGTCGTTCGCACCGAGTTGGCCTACATCAAGGGGGAGCCCTACTACCGCCAGTCGAACCTCGATCCGTTCATCTACCACTTCGACGCGAACCGCGCTGGTCAGATCAACCAGAACGTCAGCGGCAACGAGCGCCGCGACTCGATCAACTTCGTGCTCGGCGTCGACACCAACCAGTTCATCCGCTGGCTGAACCCGGTCAACAGCTTCTTCATCACCACCCAGTTCTTCTACAAGCACATCAAGAACGGAGCCGACGACGGCGTTCTGCCGGTGCCGGCGAAGAACGTCGCCCCGGCCTTCTTCCGCAACCTGGGGGCGGTGGAGCCCGACTTCGTCAACCAGTACAACAACCAGTACCTCCAGACCCTGCTGATCTCGACCGCCTACTTCAGCGGTCAGGTGAACCCCAGCACCACCTTCTTCTACGACTGGGGCGGCTCCTTCGTCTGGGTTCCGTCTGTCACCTTCCTGCGCGACCCCTTCCGTTTCACCGTTCAGTACAACCTCCTGACCGCGGGCAGCCTCAAGGGCAACAGCGGCACCAGCCTGCTGCGCGACCGCGACAACGTCCTCTTCCAGTTCGAGTACGTCATCTGACCCGTCTCCTCTGGCTCCCGTCCGCCGCCTCCCCGGCGGCGGACGGGAGCCGAGTCGGCCGGCCCTGCGTCCCGCCGGGGACACCCGGCTCGCTCTTGCGCCCCGACGAAGCGCTGACCTAGAATCCCGGCCCTTCGCGGCCCCTTCTCACCGCCGCAGGTTGGACTAGAACACATACCGCAGGCCCCAGCGGTTTCCCGACGGGGCACCCAGCAGGAGGAAGACCACTCGTGAACAACTCGAATCGCACCATCGTAGGGATGGTTCTGGTGCTGGTGTCGTTCGCGTCGCAGCGCGCGTTCGGCGCGCCGGCCAGCGTGGAAGCGAACCGGCTGCGGCAGAATCTCTACTCGACCTGCTTCGTGACGCAGGACGAGGGCTGGGCGGTCGGCGATCTGGGGAGGATCTTCCACACCACCAACGGTGGGTTGAGCTGGGAGATCCAGAACGCCGGGACCAAGCGCCCCTTCGTCGCCATCACCTGCCTCGACGGCAAGCGCCTCTGGGCTGCCGGCCAAGCGGGACAGGTCGCCGCGACCAGTGACGGTGGCAAGACCTGGCAGATGCTCGACAGCGGCACGGACCGCCAGCTCCTCGACATCGACTTCGGCGACGAGAATGTCGGCATCGCGGTGGGGGACTACGGAAGGATCATCCGCACCGCCGATGGCGGCAAGACCTGGACGACGATCGCGGTCCCTCCCGACACGAAGCTGCCACCCGACATCGCAGAGGTCGTCGAGCCCGGGGACATCCTGTTCTACTCGGTCCACTTCGCCGACCCCCAGCACGTCTGGGTGGTGGGTGAGTTCGGCGTCATCCTCGCCTCGAGCGACGGCGGCCAGACGTTCGTCCCCCAGGCCAGCCCGGTCGAGAGCACGCTCTTCGGCGTTTTCTTCCTCGATGCCCAGCGCGGTTGGGCGACGGGAATGGAGGCAACGCTGTTGCAGACGACGGATGGCGGCGCGACCTGGTCCAAGGTGCAGGTCGACACCCCCAGGGGCTTCGCCCTCGCGATCTACGATGTCGCGGTCGACGGCGACAGCAACGTCGGATGGGCAGTCGGGAACAACGGCTTCCTACTCAACAGCATGGACGCCGGACAGAGCTGGCAGAGGGTCGACGTTCCGGTCGCGCTCGGCAGCACCTGGCTCCGCGGTGTGACGCTGGTGGCCGACGGGCGTGGCTCGGCGGTCGGCAGCAACGGCATGGTCATCTCGCTCGACCAGAAGAACTTCAAGCCCATGAAGGAACGCTTCTAGCCCTTCCGAGGAGGTAACGGTCATGTTTCCGCAGCGATGGATCGAAGGCTATCTGCGCTTCCTGCTCAAGTACAAGGGCACGGTGAGCATCATCGTCACGCTGATGACGCTCCTGTTCGCCTGGCAGTTGAAGAACACGCGCCTGCACACGGACTTCTGGGACTTCTACCCGCGGCAGCACCCCTACATCCGCTTCTACAACGAGTTCCGCCGGATGTTCGGCAGCGCCAACATCATGAGCGTGATCCTCGAGGTGAAGAACGGGGACATCTACAACCCCACCACGCTGCAGAAGCTGGACCGCATCACCAAGTACATGGTCGACACCAAGGGCGTCGTGCCGACCCAGATTCTCTCGATCGCGCACCCCAAGATCCGCAGCATCACGGCCAGTCAGGGCGCGATCCAGATTCGCGAGATCTTCTACCCGGGCGTGCCGAAGACACAGGAGGACGCCGACCGGGTGAAGTTCGCGGTCTACGCCAACCCCGGCATCCGCGGCGTCTACGTCTCGACCGACGACACCGCCGCCGTCGTCCACACCGGATTCTGGGAGGAAGCGCTGGACTTCCAGAACCTCAACGATCGCATGACGGCGCTCAAGGCGCAGGAGGAGGACGCCAACCACACTCTCTACATCACCGGGTTCCCGTGGTTGTACACCTCGGTCCTGGGCTACACTCACGAGTTGGTGTTCGTCTTCGGCGCGACGATCGTCTCGCTGTCGTTCCTGCTGTACGCGTACTTCCGCACCTGGACCGGAATCTGGGTGCCGATCTTCTCCGGCATGCTGTCGAGCGTCTGGGGTCTCGGTATCGCCGCCATGCTCGGGTTCAATCTCGACCCGCTCGTGCTGGTGATCCCGATCTTCCTCACCGCCCGAGCCCTGAGCCATTCGGTCCAATCGATGGACCGCTACCACGAGGAGTTCTACCGGCTGAAAGACAAGCAACAGGCGATCGTCGTCTCGTACTCGAACCTGTTCGCACCGGCGATCGCCTCGATCGTGACCGACGGCATCGGCCTGCTGATCGTCGCCGTCGCTCCGATCCCTCTCATCCAGAAGGTCGCGATCTTCGCCAGCTTCTGGGTGGTGTCGATCTTCATCAGCGTCGTCACGCTGCACCCCATCATCCTCTCGTACATCGACCCGCCGCCGCCCGTCGATCACCTCGCCAGCAAGCCGCGCCTCCCCATCGCGCCGGCGACGGCGATTCTCGCCGTCGGCGCAGTGCTCAGCTACGTGCTCTTCCATAACGACTATCTCTCGTCGCGGGCCGCGTTCGGGGTCTTTTGCCTCGTCTTCGCGTGGTATTGGCTGCAGTACTCGGAGCAGGTGTACCCCTGGTTCACCAACTTGGTGATCCAGGCCAGCGAGGGCTGGCGGCGCTGGACGATGATCGTCGGCACCTGCGCGCTCTACCTGATCCTGCCGATCTGGGGCTGGACGCTGAAGGTCGGCGACATGACCCCGGGCGCGGCGCTGCTGTTCCCCGACCACCCCTACAACATCGCCTACAACAAGCTGAACACGAAGTTCCTCGGCGCGAGCCAGCTCATCGTCGTCGCCGACACGAAGATGCCGGACGGCGTGAAGCGATCCGATGCGCTCAACGTCATGGAGGAATACGCCGACCACATGGAGAACGCCGAGGGCGCCGGCGGCGTGATCACGATCGTCGAGATCGTCAAGCAGCTCGCCCGGCTGTACCACGACGGCGATCCGAAGTGGGGCATCGTGCCGGTGAACCCGAAGCACATCGGCGAGCTCTTCTACGTGTTCACCAGCGCGGCAGCGGCCGGCGACCTCGACCGCTTCATGGACCCGAGCGGCCGCTACGGGTCGATCATCACCCTGTTCCACAAGTACTCGCACTCGATCATCATGGACTCGATCGCCTGGGGCAGGGAGTTCAGCGATGCCTACGAGAAGGGCGACAGCGGCGACGAGAGCAGCGTCGAGTTCCGCTACGCGGGCGGCCTATTCGGCATTCTCGCGGCGGTGAACGAGGCGGTCGAGGACTCCTACTGGCTCAACCTAGGCGCGATCTTCTTCATCGTCTACTTCTGCCTCTATCTCACCTACGGCTCGTGGTTCGCCTCCGCCATCCTGATGATTCCCGTCGTCCTCTCCCAGTTGGCGGCAGAGGCGCTGATGGTCTGGCTCAAGATCGACCTCAACGTGAACTCGCTGCCGATCGCGGCCGCGGGCGCCGGCGTCGGCGTCGACTACGGCATCTACCACTTCAGCCGCATGATCGACACCTACGACGAGATCGGCAAGCTCGACGAGGCGGTCGACTACGCCACCGCCACCACCGGCAAGGCCATCATCTTCACCGCCACCACGATGATTGCGGGCACCGTCTTCTGGTGGTTCTCCGATCTCAAGTTCCAGGCCGAGATGGGCTTCCTCCTGGCCCTGCTGATGGGTTTCAACACCTTCGGCGGCCTGGTCGTCGTGCCGGCGTTCGTGAAGGTGCTGAAGCCGAAGTTCCTCACCGGGCGCAAGCGTCCCGAACACCCTCACGGTGCCGCGGCGCCGGCGGCGGTCTGATCCGACCGACCCTGACCTAATTGACAATGCTACCCATAAGGGCGATGGTGCGGGGCACCATCGCCCTGTTTTTTCCAATCTACGGAGGAGACTTATGAAGTTCCCGCTTCGGCGACTCAGCCGAGTCGCATGTGCCGTGACGCTCGCCCTGTGCGCGGGCACGGCGAGCAACGCCACGGCAGAGGACCAGCAGGCCTGGATCCTCGACAGCAACAATTGGCAGCAGGCACAGGACCTCCTGCCGGAAGTTGCCCTCAACCGCGTCAAGAGCGGCGACTACTGGTACAAGGTCCAGCCGGTCGACCCGGAGAAGTTCAAGCAGAACTATCCGAAGAAGTTCTGGGAGGCGAGCGAGGCCAACGCCGGCAAGTACGACGTCGACCCCGAGACCTGCGGCCTCAAGGACCTGAAGACCGGCAAGATGCCCGAGTTCTACTTCGGCTATCCCT
>Ga0268299_1004234_pt1 | contig 11553 bp, 11 predicted proteins | sample NOBtaG_FD_193484 | JGI IMG/M metagenome (GOLD analysis project Ga0268299, IMG submission 193484) | Activated sludge microbial communities from bioreactor in Nijmegen, Gelderland, Netherland - NOB reactor | ecosystem: Engineered > Bioreactor > Aerobic > Activated sludge | place: Netherlands... | reverse complement strand
CGCCGTGTTCCGCACGCCGCAGAAGGCCCTCGGGCCCGCCGGCAACTCGGATGGAGCCAATACCGGCTACGTCTACGACATCGTCAGCCTGGGCAACGGCGGCTCGGTCACCCTCAGCTTCGCGGTACCGATCGCCGACGGGCCGGGTCCGGACTTCGCCGTGTTCGAGAATTCCTTCGACGACACCTTCCTCGAGCTGGCCTGGGTCGAGGTCTCCTCCGACGGCAGCCACTTCGTGCGCTTTCCGGCCTTCTCGCTGACGCCGAACCCGGTGGGGGCCTTCGGCGTGATGGATGCCATCAACCTGGAGGGCATGGCCGGCAAGTACCGGGGTGGATTCGGCACGCCCTTCGACCTGGCCCGGCTGGCCGGCGCCAGCGGGCTGGACCCGTCCAGCGTCACGCACGTGCGGCTCGTCGACATCGTGGGCGACGGCTCCGCGCCCAACGACCTGACGCCGGCGAGCCTGGCGGCGTGGCTGGGAGTGCCCGTGGCATCGCTGCCGCCGTCGCTGGTCACGATTGCCACCAGTGCGCCCGCCGCGATCTACGACCCTTACCCGGTCGTTGGCAGTGGCGGGCTCGATCTCGATGCGATCGGCGTGATCAACGCCGCAACGATGATCGACTCGGACAATGACGGCGTGACGGACACGCTGGACAACTGCCGGATGGTTGCCAACCCGACCCAGTGCGACAGCGATGGCGACGGCTTCGGCAACCGCTGCGACGGCGACCTCAACAACAACGGCAGCACCAACGCGCAGGACACCACGCTGTTCCGCCAGCAGCTGGGCAAGCCCAGCGTGGCGCCCGCGTACAACCCGGCGGACCTCAACTGCAACGGGGCCGTCAACGCCCAGGACACCACCCTGTTCCGCAGCCTGCTCGGCAGGCCGCCGGGGCCGTGATTCGAACGAACACCGACGACAACCCTCATCAGGAGAACGACGTGAAGGCATACAGGAAGAACACCATCAGCGCGCTGGCCGTCGCGGCCTGCCTGGCGGCCACCGGCGCGGGCGCGGACGTCATCACGTTCGATGACCTGGCGCTGGCGCCAGACACCCGGTTCACGGCCTCCTCCAGCACGACCTTCACCAGCGGCGGTGCGACGTTCTTCTATGACGCGCCGTTCGGTCCGTGCTGCTGGTCCGGGTTCACCTACTCCAACCGGACGGACGTCACGACGCCGGGCTTCCTGAACGACGGCAGTGCCATCACGGGCGATGGCGTGGGCGCCGGCCAGGACAACTACGCGGTGTCCAACGCCGACGGCGCGCGGCTGGAGTTCGCCGGCGAGCTGTCGCTGGCCGGCGCGTACTTCACCAACGCCACCTACTCGTACCTGGCCATGCGGGACGGCGACGACGGCAACACGCCGCCCTTCGTCAGCGGGCCCTTCGGACCGGGCGACTTCCTGACGCTGACGGTCACCGGCTATGACGCGGCCAACGCGGCCACCGGCTCGCTGGATGTGGCGCTGGCGGCGGGCACCAGCATCCTGGACGCCTGGACCTGGGTGGACCTGGCGAGCCTCGGCCTCGTGAAGTCGCTGGGCTTCACCTACGCGTCCTCGGACATGGGCCCGTTCGGCGTCAACACGCCGTCCTACTTCGCCATGGACGACCTGACGACGATACCGGTGCCGGCGGCCGCCTGGCTGCTGGCCTCGGCGCTGCTGACCCTCGCGGGAACGGGCGTGCGGGGCCGGCGGAAGGGGTAGACTGGCGGCTGGAGCCATGAGAACCGCGGTTGACTAGCCTGCTGACGCAGGTGGCGCTGTTCCTGGCGGCCACGGTGATCGCCGTGCCGCTGTTCCGGCGCTTCCGCCTCAGCGCGGTGCTGGCCTACCTGGCCAGCGGCATGCTCATCGGGCCGTACGGGCTCAGGCTCGTGGCCGACGTGGACAGCATCCTGCACTTCGCCGAGTTCGGCGTGGTCATCCTGCTGTTCGTCATCGGCCTCGAGCTGCAGCCCAGCCGGCTGCTGGCGCTGCGCCGGGTGGTCTTCGTCCTCGGGGCCGCGCAGGTCGTCATCACCACGCTGGTGCTGGCGGGGCTCGGTCTGCTCGCCGGGCTGCCCGTCACGGCCGCGCTCGTGGCGGGCTTCGGACTCAGCCTCTCGTCCACGCCCATGGTCCTGCAGCTGCTCGGCGAGCGTAAGGAACTCACGTCCCAGCACGGCCGGGCATCCTTCGGCATCCTGCTCTTCCAGGACCTGGCGGTGCTGCCTGCCCTGGCCCTGCTGCCGCTGCTGGGCGTCGCGGCCGCCGCGGGCGCGGAGGGGGAGGAGCCGTTGAACCCGCTGCTCGCCCTCGGCGCCGTCGCGCTGATCGTGGTCGTGGGCCGCTACGCGTTGCGGCCGATCCTCCGCGTCGTGGCGGAGACCCGGATCCCGGACGTGTTCACCGCGGCGGCCCTGCTGCTCGTGATCGCGACCGCGCTGCTGGTCAATGCCACGGGCCTGTCCATGGAGCTCGGTGCGTTCATTGCCGGCGTGCTGCTCGCGGACAGCGAGTACCGCCACGAGCTGGAGGCCGACCTGGAGCCCTTCAAGGGGCTGCTGCTGGGCCTCTTCTTCATCGCCGTCGGCATGTCCGTGAACCTTGGCCTGGCCACCGAGGCGCCGCTGACAGTGCTTGCCATCACCGCCGGGCTGATGGCCGCCAAGGGCCTGGTGCTCTACGCGCTCGGGCGCGTCGGCGCGGTGCCGCTGCGTGCCCAGGCGAAGCCCCTCGCGCTGGTGGCGCTCGCGGGCGGCGAGTTCGCCTTCGTGCTCTTTCCCATCGCGGTGGACGCGGGCCTGGTCGCCCGGGACGTGGCCGAGCTGCTCGTGGTGGCGGTGACGCTCTCCATGCTCCTTAGCCCGCTGCTGCTGATCGCCGACGACCGGTGGTTCGGCCGGTGGTTCTCCCCGGATCCCGAGCCCACCTACGACCCGGTGAAGCCGGATGAGCACCGGGTGGTCATCGCGGGCTTCGGGCGCTTCGGCCAGATCGTGGGCCGCATCCTCCGGGCCCGGGGCATTCCCTTCACGGCGCTGGAGGTCAGCCAGGGCCAGGTGGATTTCGTCCGGCGCTTCGGCAACCGGATCTTCTACGGGGACGCGGCCCGGCCCGAGATGCTCCGCGCGGCCCAGCTGGACAAGGCGGAGGTGCTGGTGATCGCGGTGGACGACCAGGACGCCTCGGTGAAGATCGCCGAGTTCGCCCGCCGCCAGTTTCCCGACGTGAAGATCTTTGCCCGGGTGCGGAATCGGCAGCACGCCTTCCGGATGATGGAGCTCGGCGTGCCCTACATCATGCGGGAGACCTACCTCTCCAGCCTGGACATGGCGGAGCAGGTGCTGGAGTGGCTGGGGGACGACCCCGCCGCGGCCCGCCGCAGCGTGGCTCTGTTCCGGGCCCACGACGAGGTGACCCTGCAGGAGCAGTTCGCCATCCGGGATGACGACGACAAGTTCCTGGCCACCAGCAAGGCGTCCGCTGTGCAGCTGGAAAGCCTCTTTGAGGCGGACCGGCGGGGCCCCGATCCGCTAGACTAGCCGCCGCTGTCAAATTCCCCCGGAGAACAACCATGCTGCTGCTCACTGGCGTCACCGGCAAGACCGGCGGCGCGTCCGCCCAGGCCCTCCTGAAGAAGGGCGTGCCGTTCCGCGCCATCGTCCGCAACGCCGACAAGGCCGCCGCGCTGAAGGCCGCGGGCGTGGACCTCGTGATCGGCGACGTCACCGACCGGGCCGTGCTGGAGAAGGCGATGACTGGCGTCGACAAGGCGCTGATGGTGTGCCCCAACGGCGAGAAGCAGCTCGACATCGAGAAGCAGTTCATCGACGTGGCGAAGAAGGCGGGCGTGAAGCACATCGTGAAGATGTCCTCCATGGAGGCGACGCCCACGGCCAAGGTGCCGATCGCGAAGATCCACTACGCGTCGGAGCAGTACCTGCAGAAGTCCGGCCTCGACTGGACGCACATCAAGCCGAACTTCTTCATGCAGAACTTCCTCGGCAGCGGCGGCACGATCAAGGAGCAGGGCAAGTTCTTCCTGCCGATGGGCCAGGGCAAGACGGTGATGATCGACACCCGGGACGTGGGCGCCTGCGTCGCGGCCGTGCTGACGGGCACGGGCCACGCCGGCCAGGCCTACGAGCTGTCCGGGCCGGAAGTGCTGAGCTTTGCCGATGCCGCGGCCCGCATGAGCACGGCCCTTGGCCGCACGATCACCTACGTGCCGGTCCCGATGGAGTCCTACAAGCAGACGCTCGCGCGCTTCCTCACCAACGAGTGGCACCTCAATGCGGTGTGCGCGCTCTTCCAGGAAATCGCCGACGGCCAGCCGCTGCACATGACCGACAACGTGAAGACGCTTACCGGCAAGGCCCCCACCTCCCTCGAGCAGTTCATCCGGGACCACAAGGCCGTGTTCACCGCCTGACAGAGCGGTAGGAGCGGCTTCAGCCGCGACCCCCTCCGGCTTGCCGACGCGCGGACGCGATGCTTCGCCGCAGGGGGTCGCGGCTGAAGCCGCTCCTACTCCCTGTCAACGGAGACGTTGGTCAGTGCCCCGTCCTCGTCGACGGAGAAGCTGACCAGGATCGGCGCGCAGCAGACGGTGCAGTCCTCCACGCAGGACTGGTCGCCCTCGGACAAGTCCAGGACGAGGGTGATCGTCTCCCAGCAGTGGGGGCAGGTGACGGCGACTTCCTCGAGCATCGTCGTCAGCCCTTGAAGTGATCCTTGCGCCGCCGGGTCTCGCCCAGGACCTCCACGTCGAGTGCGGCGGCCATCCCGAGCGTCGCCCGCAGCTCGGCGCTGGCCGGCCGCAGGAACGGGTTGGTGGCCTTCTCCACGCCGACGGTGCTCGGGATCGTCGGCTGTCCCGCGGACCGCAGGCCGGCGACCTCCTTGAGCCGTTCGGCCAGCGCCGCGTTGTTCGGCTCCATCGTCACGGCGAAGCGGCCGTTGCCCTGGGTGTACTCGTGGGCGCAGTACACCCGCGTGTCGTCGGGCAGCGCCATCAGCTTCTGCAGGGAGGCCCACATCTGGGCCGGCGTACCCTCGAACAGCCGGCCGCAGCCCAGGGAGAACAGCGTGTCGCCGACGAAGGCGACCCGGTCCGCCTCGAACAGGTAGCAGATGTGGCCGACGGTGTGGCCGGACGTCTCGACGATGCGCGCCTCGTGGCTACCCAGCGCGAAGCGGTCGCCTTCGCCCACCGGGATGTCGAGGCCGGGGATCCGCGCCGCGTCGGCCCGGGAGCCCACGATGACGCAGCCCGTCGCCGCCTTCAGCGCCAGGTTGCCGCCGGCGTGGTCGAAGTGGTGGTGGGTGTTGAGGATGTAGTCGAGCCGCCAGCCCCGGTCGGCGAGCGCGCGGCCGATGGCTGCGGCGTCCGGCGTGTCGATGGTGGCCGTGAGGCCCGAGTCCGGATCGTGGATCAGGTAGCCGTAGTTGTCCTGCAGGCAGGGGATCTGGACGATCTGCAGGGGCGCCACAGGGACCTCATACCTCTTTGAGGCGGGGCATCAGCTCGGCCAGGTTGCAGGGGCGCGTACGGTGGTCGAGCTGGGAGGCGATCAGCCGGTCCCAGCCGGTGGCGCAGGCGTTGCTCGAGCCGGGCAGGCAGAACACGTAGGTGCCGTTGGCCACGCCGGCCAGGCACCGGGACTGGAGCGTCGAGGCGCCGATGTCCTCCCAGGAGAGCTGCCGGAACATCTCGCCGAAGCCCTCGATGACCTTGTCCAGCAGGGGCTCGATCGCCTCCGGCGTGCCGTCCCGGCCCGTGACGCCGGTGCCGCCGGTGGTGATGACGACCTGGATGCCGGGGTCGGCGATCCAGGCGGAGACCGTGGCCCGGATGCGGTAGATGTCGTCGGGCTCCAGGGCCCGGTCGCCGAGCACGTGGCCCGCGTCCTCGACGCGACCCGCCAGCAGCGCGCCGGACTTGTCCGTCTCCAGCGTGCGGGTGTCCGACACCGTGAGCACGGCGATGGACAGAGGCAGGAATTCGCGGGGCTGGTCGCTGCTCGGGCTCATGGCGCCATGATACCCCTCAGGCCGCGTCGTCGCCTCCCGAGCGCCGCACCTGCTCCCGGAGGAACTCGGCGAAGTGGCGGCAGGCATCCGTCACCGTGAAGATGCCCGCCAGCTTGCCGCGGCGCGTGACGATGGCGGACCCCAGGTGGTGCTCCGCCATGTGGGCGAGCACCTCGTCGAGCCGGGCGTCCATGTCCACGACGTAGGCGTCCCTCACCATCGCATCGGCCACCAGCGTGGCGTGCTCGTCGGGATTGGCGAAGTCGGGACCGAGGATCAGGCGGATGTCCCGGTCGGAGACGCTGCCCGCGAGTTCGCCCCCCTGGGTGACGGGCAGGTGGCGGATGCGGTGCTCGCGCATGAAGGTCAGGGCCGCGGCCACCGAGGCGCCCGCATCCACCGAATAGGGGAACGGGGACATGACCGCCTTGATGGAGGGCATGCGCTTCATGGACCGATCATAGCGGGGCAGCGGGGTTTCGGGTGGCCCGAATTGTGCCCCTCCGTGGAAGTACGGTAGTGTCGGCGCCATGGCCACCTCCACGCCGATGCCGGACCTGCAGCCCTACTGGATGCCTTTCACGGCAAACCGGTACTTCAAGCAGCACCCGCTGCTGCTCGAGTCCGCCGCCGGCATGTACTACACCAGCCGGGACGGCAGGAAGATCCTCGACGGCATCGCCGGCCTCTGGTGCGTCAACGCGGGCCATTGCCATCCCCGGATCGTGGCTGCGGTGCAGGCGCAGGTGGCCCGGCTGGACTACGCGACCGCCTTCAACCTGGGCCATTCCGGCGCCTTCGAGCTGGCGGACCAGGTGGTGAAGCTCGCGCCCGGCAACCTCGGTCACGCCTTCTTCGTCAATTCCGGCTCCGAGGCCGTGGACACCGCGCTCAAGATCGCCCTGGCCTACCACCGGGCCCGGGGCGAGGGGCAGCGCTTCCGCTTCATCGGCCGGGAGCGTGGCTACCACGGCGTGGGCTTCGGCGGCATCTCCGTCGGCGGCATGGTCGCGAACCGCAAGGCCTTCGCCAGCGCGATGCTGCCCGGCGTGGATCACCTGCCCCACACCCACGACCTGGCCCGCAACGCGTTCTCGCGGGGCCAGCCGGCCCACGGCGCCGAGCTCGCCGATGCGCTGGAGCGGCTGGTGACGCTGCACGACCCGAGCACCATCGCCGGCGTGATCATCGAGCCGGTGTCCGGGTCCGCCGGGGTGCTGTTGCCCCCCAAGGGGTACCTCGAGCGCATCCGGTCCATCTGCGACCGGCACGGCCTGCTGCTGATTTTCGACGAGGTGATCACCGGCTTCGGCCGCACCGGCGCCGCCTTCGCCGCCCAGACCTTCGCCGTCCGGCCCGACATGATGACGGTGGCGAAGGGCATCACCAGCGGCGTCGTGCCCATGGGCGCCGTGCTGGTGGACCGGCGCATCTACGAGGCCTGCGTCGGCGGCTCCGGAACCGCCGGGCAGCCGGAGCAGGCCATCGAGTTCTTCCACGGCTACACCTATTCCGGCCACCCGCTGGCCTGCGCGGCGGGGCTCGCTGCGCTAGCCGTCTACCGGGACGAGGGCCTGTTCGAGCGGGCCGCGGCGCTGGCGCCGGCCTTCGCCGACGCGCTGCACGGCCTGAAGGGCGCCCCCCACGTGATCGACGTCCGCAACATCGGGCTCATGGGCGCCGTCGAGCTGGAGCCCCGCCGGGACCAGCCGACGCTGCGGGCCCTGGACGTCTTCCGCCACTGCTTCGGCAATGGCGTGCTCGTGCGCACCACCGGCGACACGATCGCGCTCACGCCACCGCTCATCATCGAGGAAGCCCAGATCGGGCAGATCGTCGACGCTCTTGGGAAGGCACTCAAGGCCGTGTCGTGACTGCCGTCACCACTCAACAAAGGAACGAGCCATGCTCATCGGCGTACCCACCGAAATCAAGCAGGACGAACACCGGGTCGGGCTGACGCCCACCAGCGTCCGCGAACTCACCGTCCACGGCCACCAAGTCCTGGTGCAGAGCAAGGCGGGCGCCGGCATCGGCGTCCGCGACCCGGACTACGAGCGCGCTGGCGCCACCATCGTCGGCTCGGCAGGCGAGGTGTTCAGCCGCGCGGAGATGATCGTGAAGGTGAAGGAACTCCTGCCCGGCGAGTTCCCGCTGCTCCGGGACGGCCAGGTGCTGTTCACCTACCTGCACCTGGCGCCGGACCCGAAGCAGACCGAGAGCCTGGTGAAGTCCGGCGTGGTGGCCATTGCCTACGAGACGGTCACGGGTCCCAACAACTCTCTGCCGCTGCTCTCGCCCATGAGCGAGGTCGCCGGCCGCATGGCCGTGCAGGCGGGCGCCCACTGCCTGGAGCGGGAAGCCGGTGGCGCGGGCATCCTGCTCGGGGGCGTGCCCGGCGTGAAGGCCGCCAACGTGGTGGTGCTGGGCGGCGGCGTGGTGGGCACCAACGCGATCCGTGTGGCCATGGGCATGGAGGCCCAGGTCACGGTCATCGACCGCTCCCTGCCGCGCCTGAAGGAGCTCGACTTCCAGTTCGGCGGCCGGCTGAACACGATCTATTCCACCGTCGAGGCCATCGAGCACTACGTGGCCGAGGCCGACCTGGTGATCGGCGCGGTGCTGGTGCCCGGCGCGGCGGCGCCCCGGCTCGTCAGCCGCGCCATGGTCCGGGAGATGCGCGACCGCTCGGTCGTCGTCGACGTGGCGATCGACCAGGGTGGCTGCTTCGAGACGGCCCGCGCCACCACGCACTCGAAGCCCACCTACGTGGAGGAGGGCGTCGTGCACTACTGTGTGGCCAACATGCCCGGCGCCGTGGCGCGCACCTCCACCTTCGCGCTCAACAACGCGACGCTGCCCTACGTGCTGGCACTGGCCGACAAGGGCTACCGGCAGGCGCTGCTCGACGACCCGGGCTTCCTCGAGGGCCTGAACATCCACCGGGGCAAGGTCACCTACGAGGCGGTCGCCACCACGCTGGGCTACGAGTACGTGCCCGCCCGCCGCGTCCTCGGCGTGTAGAAATCGGGGTCAGACTGCAATTTATCGGGTGCAGGGCCGTAGGCCCTGCACCCGATAAATTGCAGTCTGACCCCGATTTCTACCAGGCGTAGAAGCGCGCGGTGTAGCCGGGGGCGAAGTCGGACAGGCCCCGCGGCAGCTCGACGAAGCCGTCGGTGCCGCCCAGCGCGATGAAGTCCCCCGAGGTGTTGGTGGGCTTCGGCGTGGCCAGGCACTCGCCGTCGGCGCCGTAGGTGATCGTGACGGGCATGAAGCAGGTCAGGTCCGGCTCGAAGCGCACGTGCCCGGCGAGGCGCACCACCGGCACGGGCCGAGGTCTCGCGCCCAGCGCCGCCACCAGCGCCGGGGCCACGAAGCGTATCAGGCACACCAGGCTCGACACGGGATTGCCGGGCAGGGCGAACACGGGCTTGCCCGCCGGCGACACGCCGAACCAGAGCGGCATGCCCGGCCGCTGCAGCACCTTGTGGAACACCAGCTCCATGCCGAGGGCGAGCAGCACCCGGGGCACGTGGTCGAATTCGCCCATGGACACGCCACCCGTGAGAATCACCACGTCCTGCTCGGCCAGCAACTCGTCGAGGGCGGTCCCGAGCAGGGTCCGGTCGTCCGGCAGGTGCAGCCGGTCGCAGTCGAGGAAGCCCCGGCTGGCGAGGGCAGCCGCGATGGCCCGGTCGTTGGACGAGCGGATCTGCGTCGGCGCCAGGGGCTGCCCGACGTCCACCAGCTCGTCGCCCGTCGACACGACCGTGATGGCGGGTCGGCGCGCCACTTCCACGGTCTCCGACCCGCCGACGGTGAGGATCGCCATCTCGGTTGCGCCGAGCACCGTGCCGGGCGTCAGCAGCGTGGCGCCCTGCCGGTGGTCCGAGGCGCGCGGGTGCACGAACTGGCCCGCCGACGGCTCGTAGCCGCGCTCGATCGTGGCCGACGTCCCGTCCCGCCGGATGCGTTCGACGGGCACGACGGTGTCGGCGCCGACCGGCAGTGCGGCGCCCGTCATGATCGCCACGCAGGCCCGGTCGTCGGGCAGCGGCAGGGGCGGGCTGCCCGCGCCCTGGGTACCCGCGACCGTGAACGTCCGCAGGCCCGCGGCGAAACTGCCGTGCCGGATGGCGATGCCATCCATCGTCACCCGGTCGAAGGGCGGCTGGTCCCGCTCCGCGGTGATCGCCTCCCGGAGGACTTCGCCCTGGGCTGCGTCGAGGGGCACGCGCACCGTGCCCCAGCCGGCGAGGCGGCCCCGGATCAGCGCGTCGGCCTCACTCACGTCGATGCGGCGCCGGGCGTCGGCCATCACCGGGGCCTCGTCATGGCGTGGACCTGGGCGAGGATCGACAGGGCGATGCTCTCGGGCGAGTCCGCGCCGATGTCGAGTCCGGCGGGACCGTGCAGGCGGCCGCCCAGCGCGCCGGCGACGTGACCCAGTTCACGGAGCAGCCGTTCCCGGCGTCCGGGCGGGCCGAGCAGCCCTATATATGGAATGGCGCTCGCCGCCAGCGCCGCCAGGTACGCGCGGTCCGAGGCCAGGTGATGGCTCATGACGATGGCGGCCGCGAAGCGCCCGAGCGGGATGGCCGTGGCCAATTCCGCGGCCGGCGCGTACACCCGGGACTCGGCGGACTCGAAGCCGGGCCGTTCCAGGTGGGCGGGCCGGTGGTCCGCCAGCGTGACGCGCCAGCCCAGCAGGTCGGCGAGCTTTACCACTGGCACCGCGTCCGGCCCGGCGCCGAGCACCAGCAGGCGCGGAATCGGCTGCAGGCCCGTGCGAAGTACACCTCCGCCCGGGAGCGGGGTCTCCAGTTGCTCCGCCCGGTCCCCGCGCAGCACCCGCGCGATGCTCGCGAAGGGCTCATAGTCGTCCGCCGGTGTCAGCCGCTGGAGCAGGATCCGCAGCAGCCCGTCGCAGCCGATGCCGAGGCCGAAGAGTTCCTCGTTCTCGCCCCGCAGGTCGTAGGTGACGACGCGGGTCTCGCCCGAGGTCAGCACCTCCCGCGCGTGGGCCGCCAGGTCGCCTTCCAGGCACCCGCCGCTGACCAGGCCCTCCCAGTCGCCGGAGTCGTCGATGAGGATGCGGTGCCCGGCCTTGGTGTAGGTGGAACCCTCGGTGCCGGCCACGGTGGCGAGAACGAGCGCGCGACCCTCTGCGCGCCAGTCATCGAACCGGGCAAGGAGACTCTTGGTGGTCACGGCATCGGTTCGGGCACAGCGGCCCCGTCCGCCCGCGGTGAGGACGCTCCGTAGTTGACGCGCGCGCCAGCGTCGCGCATGACCGCCTGCCCCATGCCCATGTAGTCATCGTAGGCCGCGGTCACGCGCAGCCGGTGGCCCTTGGCGGTCAGTGCCTCGCGCTGCTCCGGCGGGATCCGGGATTCCACGCGTACGACGCAGTCCGGGTCGAACGAGAAGCGCGGCGCCTCGAGCGCCGCCTGCAGGTTCATGCCGTGATCCGCGACGTTCGAGATGAACTGCAGCTGGGCGAGAGGCTGGGTG
>Ga0268299_1004233_pt1 | contig 11557 bp, 1 predicted proteins | sample NOBtaG_FD_193484 | JGI IMG/M metagenome (GOLD analysis project Ga0268299, IMG submission 193484) | Activated sludge microbial communities from bioreactor in Nijmegen, Gelderland, Netherland - NOB reactor | ecosystem: Engineered > Bioreactor > Aerobic > Activated sludge | place: Netherlands... | reverse complement strand
CGTCTTCTTCGCTCTCACGGGCGGATCTGCACTCTATCTGATCGGAACGGTAGGCCCGGCCTTCGCCGCTTCAGCACCTTGGTCGGCGTTGCACGGCACGGTCCTGTTGGGGCTCGTCGGTGTCGGCGCAAGCCTCGCCTTCGTGCTCGTCCTCCTGTTGTGCAAGAGAGCGACGTTCAAGCCGGACACAGCGGCTTGTCTCGTCGATGTCATCCTCGTCGTCGCGCTGATCGGGCTACTCCCGGCCTGTCTTGGCGCTACGCTGCCGCCGCCCGTAGCGCGCCCTTCCGCGGAAGCGGATTGCGCGCCGACCCGATCGTCGGACGAAGAATCCCTGTGGTCGTTCGAGCGGGCCGCGATCATGGGCAGTGGCGTGTCCCCGGTGCGGCCGGCGGTGCTGCTCGCCCTGGGCGCATTGGTCGCGGTGTACGGCTGGGGCTATCGCTCGCAGATCGCCTCGTACTGCTTCTTCGTCGAGCCCGTGTTGACGGGTGATGACGATCTCTACTCGATCGGGCGGAGGGTCGGCGCCAGCCTCGGACTGCGCAATCCGTGGCGGGTCGTCTCGCGAGGGGACGCGGACGAGCGATGGTTCCTCGGCCTGCGCACTCTGCCGGCCATGATCTTCACGTTGGGTGTGACTTCGTTTCTCTGGCCCAAGGTGTATCCGTCGGCTTCGCTGTTGATGCCGGAGGGCCGAGCGTTCCACCTCGTGGTGTCGGCGGTGTTCCTGGCCCTGACGTTCCTCGCCGTTCTGTGGGCGGCGCAGTGCCTCTGCGCCTGGTGGGCGCTGCGGCGCCTGCTGCGCACGCTGGCATGGAGTCCGCTCGCCGAGGCCTTCGACCGCTTGCCGCAACCGCTGGCGCGCACGTTCGGGTTCCGCCTCTCGTCCGAACCCGGCGCGGTGGCGGAGCTGCGTTACGCAGAGAGCCAGGCCCACCTTTCAAAATGGGCGGACCTCGTGAGCAAGCCCTGCGCGCGGCTGAACCTCACGGACTTCGAGCAGGCGTCGCAACAGGCGCGAATCGAGGCTGCGGGCCATTGGTGGAGGAGCCACGCGTATCGGAGCGCCGCACAGCAGATGTGGTCGAGCTTGGCGGGCTGCGTTCTGCGAGCCCTCGAACGGAAGGCGTCGCCCGGCTCGGTCGGGAGCAACGCGCAGAGCTGCGTCTTGCGAGCTCTCCGCCGAGTACGGATAGCGTCGCGCGGCTCCCAGAAGTGGAGTCCACCCCCAACCTCCGAAGACAGCGACCGCCGCGACATCGTCGCGCGCCACCAGCAGGGGCTGCGCGACGAGCGCGAGTTCGATCTCCGCCTGGCGGAGGAGTTCGTGGCGATGCAGATCACCACGTACATCGGCTACGTCTTCGGCCACTTGAAGAGCCTGCTGTCGAGCGCGAGCGTGATCTCGGTGCTGCTGGTCCTGGCGGTGGCGTCGTATCCGTTCCAGCCGCAGCGACTGCTGACCCAGATCACCGTGGCGCTGCTGCTCGTGGTGGTGGGCGTGGCGGTGGTGGTGATGGTGCAGGCCGACCGCAACGAGATCCTCAGCCGCATCGCCAACCGGCCGCCGAACCGCGTCACCTTCGATCGCCAGTTCCTCGGCCAGGTGCTGACCTACGCGGTGCTGCCGATCGCCACCGCAATCGTGACCCAGTTCCCCGGGCTGAGCGGCGGGGTGTCGTCGCTGGTCGGCTGGTTCACCCGCTGAATCGAGCGGTCCTCCTCCATTTGGGGGATGCGCGAGGGGCGCCGGTCGTGCCATTGCGCTGCCCGTCGGCCGCTCGCCGGCGCCCGCGCGGCGCGTCGGACTTCGGCGGCGCATCTCGGGGGGTTCATGTCCAGACGAAGCCACGATACCTGCAGGCAGGCGGCCTTGGCGCGAGGCCCATGGGCGGGACTGATCGTCTCGATCTGGTTGGCGACAACGGGAATCGCCAGTGCGCAGGCGCCGGCGGAGCTGCTCGCCGACATCCAGACGTGGCCCAACTACGTCGTCGGCACGTACTCGACGCCGGTGACGATCGGCACTGAATCGTACTTCAGCGGGTGCACGCCCGCGGCGGGGTGCGAGCTGTGGCGCTCGAACGGCACGGTCGCCGGCACCAGAATCGTCGCGGACCTACGACCCGGCGCGTCCTCCTCGTCTCCACGCCTGCTCACGGCTCTCGCGGGCATCCTCTACTTCGTCGCTGACGGCGAGACCCATGGATCCGAGCTCTGGCGCAGCGACGGCACCCCCTCGGGCACGTGGGTCGTAAAGGACATCGTCGCCGGCTCCGGCGGGTCGTTCCCCTACGTACTCCTCGCCGTCGGTGACCTGCTCTACTTCTCCGCCTCGGATGGTTCCGCGCACGGGTACGAGCTGTGGCGCAGCGACGGCACCAGCGACGGCACGTGGATGGTGAAGGACGTCCGGCCGGGGCCGATCGGCTCCAACATCCATTCGCTCGCGAGCGTCGGCGAGACCCTGTTCTTCGTCGCCGACGACGGCGTGAGCGGCCGCGAGCTGTGGAGAAGCGATGGCTCGGAGATGGGCACGGTACGGGTGAGAGACATCGCTCCAGGGGCGAACTCTGCCTTCGGGTCGAGCACTGCGTGTCTGGCCGATGTCGACGGCTTGCTGCTGTTCGCCGCCAACGACGGCACGACCGGCGTCGAGCTGTGGCGCAGCGACGGGAGCGAGGCGGGAACGGTGCTGGTCCAGGACATCAACCCCGGGTCGCTGCCGTCGATGAGCGCCAGCAACTGTCCCCTCTCGTTCGTCGGCATCGGCGAATCGCTCTTCTTCCGCGCCAACGATGGGGTTCACGGGGCGGAGCTGTGGCGCAGCGATGGCACCGCGGCGGGCACGGCGCTCGTTCGCGACATCGCCGCGGGCGCGGCGGCCTCGAACCCCTTCTGCATGGCGCCCGTCGGCGGTGGGGTGCTGTTCCAGGCCGCGGATGCGTCGACCGGGGCGGAGCTGTGGATCACCGACGGCACCTTCGCGGGGACGACGCAGGTGGCGGACATCGATCCCGCCGGATCCTCGGGTCCGTGCGGGTTTGCATCCGTCGGCGGCGTCACCCTCTTCAGAGCCTTCGAGACCTCCGTGGGGGTCGAGGTCTGGCGCACCGACGGGACGGCCGCAGGGACCGTGCTGGTGGCGGACATCGTCGACGGGCCACAGGGCTCGGCCGGGAACCCTACGGCGTGGCCGATCGCCACCGCCAACGGGTCCTTTCTCCTGATGGCCGAAAGCCCCGTTGCAGGCCCGAGTCTGTGGCGGAGCGACGCGACGGCAGCGGGTACCACACTGCTGAAGGGGTTCGCCTCTGGAACCTGGGGGTCGTCTCCCTCTGGCTTCACCAACCGCGGCGACCGGGTTCTCTTCACGGCCCTGGGCGACACCGGTGGCGAACTGTGGATCACCGATGGGACGTCTGCGGGGACGTCTCTGGTGAGGGGCTTCCCGTCGCAGGTCAATCGCATCCTCGACCTCGATGGCGTCGCCGTCTTCGACGCCGAAGACGGCGTTCACGGCAGAGAGATCTGGTCCACCGACGGAACGCCCGCCGGAACGGCGCTGCTCATGGACATCCGCCCAGGGTCGCTGGGGTCCTCGCCCAGCCTGGGCGCTCGCCTGGGCAATGCGATCGTGTTCGCGGCCGACGACGGCGCGCTCGGAAGCGAGTTGTGGATCACCGACGGCACGCCTGCGGGAACGGGGCTGCTGAAGGACATCAACGCCGGCGCGGGCCCGTCGGGGCCCCGGTCGTTCTTCCGCTCTGGGAGCTGGGTCTACTTCGTCGCCTTCGAGCCCGCGACCGGAGGTGAGCTCTGGAGGACCGACGGCACGTCCGGCGGAACGATGCTGGTTGCCGACATCACCCCCGGTGCGTCGTCGACCTCGTTCGGTCCGAGCTACGCAACCCTCGGCGCCAGGGTGTTCTTCGCGGCTGGCGCGTCGTCGACGGACCGCGAGCTGTGGGCGAGCGACGGAACGCCGGGCGGCACGGCCCTCGTCAAGGACATCCGCCCGGGAACCGGATCGGACCCGGATGAGCTGACGATGGTGGACGGAGCGCTGTATTTCCGCGCCGACGACGGCGTCGCAGGGGTCGAGCTGTGGCGGAGCGACGGCACCGCCGCCGGCACCACTCTCGTCGAGGACATCGCAGTGGGGAGCGCTTCCTCGGTGCCGAGGGAGCTGCGCGCCGTCGGTTCGCTGCTCCTGTTCAGCGCCGAGGGTCCCGGCGCCGGCGGCCGCGAGCTGTGGAGATCGGATGGAACGGGGGCCGGCACGTATCGAGTGAAGGACCTCAGACCCGGACCCGAATCCTCCCACCCGATCGCGCTCGCCCAGCACGCGGGACTGTTGTACCTCGCCGCGTTCGACGGCGAAGCGCACCGATTGTGGAGATCCGACGGCACCGACGCAGGCACGGCCATGCTCAGCCCGTCGCTGGCCATCGATCCGACCCCTGCGGCGATCCTTGGTGCCGATCTGGTGTTCTCCGGCGCCACGCTCGAGGTCGGTGTCGAACCTTGGATCCTCCGTGGCGCGGCGAGCTGCGGCAACGGCAGTCTCGACGCCCACGAGGCGTGCGACGACGGCAATGTCGCGAACGGGGATGGCTGCAACGCGTCCTGTCGCCTCGAAGGATGCGGCGATGGCTTCCTGGCCGACGGAGAGGAGTGCGACGACGGCAACAGCGTCGACGAGGACGCCTGCACCTCGTCGTGCCTCCTCGGCGTCTGCGGCGATGGCTACGTGCGCCCCGACTTCGAGTCCTGCGACAGCGGCACCCCGGCCGGGAGCGATTGCTGTGACGCTGCCTGCGGCGTGGCCGAGGCTGGCACGCCCTGCGCGCCGGACGGGGAGGCGTGCACCGCCGACCGGTGCGACGGCGCGGGCGCGTGCGCGCATCCGGCCGGCAATGCCGGAGTGGAGTGTCGCGCGGCGGCGGGCAGCTGCGACCTGGCCGAGAGCTGCGACGGCGTCAGCCCGTCGTGCCCCGCGGACGAGCTCGCCGGCGACGGGGCGAGCTGCTCGGACGGCCTCTTCTGCAACGGCGCCGAGACCTGCCTCGCAGGCGCCTGCCAGTCCGGCGCGGCACCCTGCGCCGGCGCCTGCGAGGAGGCGGGCGAGACGTGCCTCGGCTGCCCCGCGGCGCCGCGCGACGACTGCCGCACGGCCGCCAAGGACGTGCTGCGGATCGTGCGCCAATCCGACCCCGCCAAGAACAAGCTGCTGTGGCGCTGGAGCGGCGGGGCTTCGACGACGCACGCCGAGCTCGGCGAGCCGCGGACGACGGCGACCTACTCGCTCTGCCTCTACGAAGGCCTGGGCGGAGCGCTGGCGGCGCAGGCGGTGGTCGGCCCCGATGCGACGAAGTGGCAGGCTCTCGGTCGCAACCAGGACAAGGGCTTCCGCTACAAGGACGCCAGCGCCGCGGCCGGCGGGCTGCACAAGATCCTGCTCAAGCCGAGCGCTGACGGCCGCTCGACCATCGTGGTCGCGGGCAAGGGCGCGCAGCTAGCCGACCCGTCGCTGCCGCTCGAGCTGCCGCTGCGGGTGCAGCTCAACAACAGCGACACGGGCGTCTGCTGGGGCGGCGAGCTGCCGTCGGCAGCGCGCAACGACGCCTCGGCGTTCAAGGCCGTGCGCAAACCGTAGCACCCCCTCGGAGCCGCGACCGTCAGGGAGCGGTTGGCTGCGTGCCAGCGCGAGGCCAACGCTCCCTGACGGTCGCGGCTCCGATTTTCAGCAGGAACGGCCGGGGCGGCCTCGTCCGTTTGGGTGAGGCGGGTGGTTGAACGGGGGCGGGGGGCTTTGGTACTCAGCCGCGCGGGGGCAACCAACGGGATGGGGAACGCGAAGGTGCGCGCGGGCGCGCTGGTCCTTCTCCTCGCCCTGGCGTGCGCGGGCGCGCCGGGCGCGGCCCACGCGAGCTGCAACCAGATCCCCGGCACGGTGAACGCCTTCCGCTCCTCCGCCGGCGTCGCCGACCGGCCCTTCGCCAGCCCCGGCGACTTCGTCGAGCTGACCGCCGACCCCGAGTGCCGGCCCGACTCGCCCGGCTTCGCCGCCGCCGCCGCCGACCACGTCGTCACCGTCGCCTTCAAACCGACTAACGGCCCGCGCTTCCTGGTCGCCGTCGCCGGCGACTGCGCCGCGCTCCCGACGACCTGCGCCGACGACCCGACCACCGCCGTCCACTGCGTCGACGCCGCCACCGCCGGCCGCGTCGTCCTCGAGCGCACCCTGCGCCTCGACGTCCCCCGCCTGCGCTTCCGCTTCCCCGACACCGACGCCCTGGTCGACGCTCCCAGCGACGAACGCACCCTCACCGGCCCCGCCGCCATCGCCGTCACCGCCGCCGGCGCACCGCTGCCCTGCGCTCTCGCCCGAGACACCTGTGCCGCGCTCCCCGAAGCCATCGCCTGCGTCGACGCGCTCTTCGAGACCGACGGCACCTGCGGCCAGGTCGCCCACTCGCTCTTCCCCCACTTCACCGCCCTGCCGCCGCCCAACGACTACCAGGCGCTCTGCACCGAGCCATCGCCGCCGTGCACCGGCCGCGCCACCGAGATGCACCTGGCCGCCGATGCCGCCGGCAACCTGCTGCTGCCGGTCGACTGGACCGGCGTCATCCCCGGCAAGACCGTGCCCGTCGGCCGCTTCCTCGCCGGCTCCGCCGCCATCGAGGCCTTCCCCGGCAGCGGCGCGCCCATCCGCCTGACCTCCGCCGACCAGCTCCACTCCTTCTCGATCCAGGGCGCGCTGCTGCCGCCGCTGTTCGAGCCGCGCGCCGATCCCAGCGCCGAGCGCGTGCTGACCCTCTTCGGCACCGCCGACGCCGAACGCACCGTGCTGCGCATCGCGCGCCAGGGCCCCGACGGCGAGCTCTTCGACCTCGACGCGCGCCTGCCCGCCAGCGGCGGACCGCTCGTCCTCGGCAGCGGCGGCCCCGGCCTCTGCCGCGACAGCGGCACGCCGTGCGCGTCCGACGCCGACTGCGCCGGCGGCGCGTGCTCCGCCTACCGCCTCGAAGTGCGACACGCCGTCGCCGTCGACGGCGTCGCCCGCAGCGGCGCGCTGCTCGCCGCCGTCGTGCCCGAGGAGATCGAGGGCGCCGACCTCAACGGCGACGGCGACGCCGGCGACGAGGTGGTGCTGCTCTCCGACCGCGTCACCGGCCGCGCCCTGCCCATCGGCGTGGCCGGCTCGCCCGGCCGCGCCGTCGTGCGCGTGCACGAGCCGCCCTACAGCTACCCGGCGCTGGTGGTCGAGGGCGACACCGTCGCCTTCCTCGAGAGCGAGCCGCACCAGGGGCGCGCCGACCTCAACGGCGACGGCGACGACGCCGACACCATCCTGCGCGTCTACCGCTACCAGGACGGCGAGCTCGTCGACCTCCTGCCGGGGCAGAACATTCCCGCCGACGCCGACCCGCGCATCGACGGCGCGCCGCTCGCCATCCGCGCCGGCCGCCTGTGGTTCCGCCAGCGCGAGTGGGCCGACGCCGTCTACCGCACCCGCCGCGTCAGCGTCTCCTCCGAGGGCGTCGAGGGCAACGGCGCCTCGCGCCGCCCGGCGATCTCGGGCGACGGCCGCTGGATCGCCTTCGAGAGCGAGGCGACCAACCTCACCGGCGACACCCCGCCGCTGCGCCAGTGGCGAACGTTCCTGCACGATCGCCTCAGCGGCGAGACGCGCCGGGTGAAGCTGGAGAACGAGTGCGAGCGCCTCGGCTGCACCTTCAACTACCAGCGCCCCGACGGCTCGCGCTTCGTCGAGGTCGAGCGCGCCCTCGCCGACGATCCGCCGATCACCCAGCCCAGCCTGACGCGCACCGGCGACCGCCTCGCGGTCGTCGCGCCCGACCTGCGCGACTTCCACCAGGTGTGGGTGCTCGAGCGCGACCTCGACGGCGACGGCGTCTTCGACCAGCCGGGCGACATCCGCGTGCGCCCCGAGAGCGAGGACTTCGGCAGCGGCATCCTCGGCTTCGCCGATTCCCTCCATCCGTGGATCTCGCCCGCCGGCGAGTCGCTGACCTTCCTCAGCTACGCCTGGAACGTGCACCGCGCGCCCACCGGGCACGGCGTGGGCGCGACCTTCCGCCGCAGTTCCGAACCGGCGGCGGGCGGCCTCGCGATCCATCCGAACGGCTTCGCCGGCAACCGCAGTCCCGTCGAGCAGGTCGCGCCGGTGAGCGAGATGGGCGGCTACACTGCCTTTGCCACCTTCGCGTCCAACCTCGTCCCGGACGACGACAACGAGTTCTGCTTCAACTTCCTGCCGGGCCAGCAGACCTCGACCAACTGCGCCGACGTCTACGTCGCCGACGCCAACTACGGCATCCAGCGCGTCAGCGTCTCCTCCGAGGGCGTGCAGGGCGACCAGGCGTCGCTGACGCCGGCGATCTCGCTCGACGGCCGCGTCGTCGCCTATCAGAGCTTCGCCTCGAAGCTGGTCGCGGGCGACACCAACGGCCTCACCGACGTCTTCGTCGCCTCGCTGTTCGACCCGCAGCGGCACACGGCGCAGTACGCCTTCACCTACGACCCCTCGCTCACCGGCCGGCGGCGCTACGTCACCACCCGCGTGTCGCTCTCCTCCACCGGCGAGCAGGCCGACGGCTCGTCGTTCGACTGCACCACCTCGCTCTCCGCCGACGGCCGCTGGGTGGCCTTCAGCAGCAACGCCTCCAATCTCGTCGCCGGCGACGGCAACGCCTACTGCGACAACGACTTCGACGGCCTGGCGGCGGAGAACTGCAACGACGTCTTCCGCCACGACCGGGTCACCGGCTTCACCGAGCGCGTCGGCCTAGGCGCCGGCGGCGTCGAGGGCAACGGCCGCTCCTCGTCCGCCGTGCTGCCGTTCGACGGCAGCGTCGTCGCCTTCCACGCGCGCGCCTCCAACCTGGTCGCCGGCGACGGCAACGACCTGTGCGACGAAGACGGCGACTTCCTGCCCGACAACTGCAGCGACGTCTTCGTCGCCGAGCCCGACCCCGCCGACTTCGCCCGCACCGACCTCACCGGCGACGGCGACGCCGGCGACACCGTGCTGCGCTTCGTCGACCTCGAGAGCGGCGCGATCACCACCCTCTGCCCCGCCGGCGACGCGGCGCTCGCCGGCGACGGCGTCGCCTTCCTGCGCCCGGAGGCGGCCGGCGCCGCCGCCGGCTGCCCGGCCGGTCCCGACCTCGACGGCAACGGCGCCACCATCGACGAGGTGGTGCACTCCTGGCAGCCGGGCGAGGCGGTGGAGAACCTGGGCCTGCGGGGCGTGCAGGTGGCGGCGTCCGAGGTCTGGATCGCCACCATGCAGCGGCGCGAGGGCGTCGGTGCGGAAGTCCACGGGCCCGCGTCGCGCGTGCACGATCGCGACCACTGGGTACACGTGCACCGCCGCGGCGATCCCGCCGGCGCCTGGACCGACATCGGCCAGGCGGCGACCCGCATCTGGGCCACCGGCGACTCGGTGGTCTACACCTACCGCGAGCCACATCCCTACACGCCTCGCTACGCGCCCTTCTTCGACCGCGAGCTGCGGCTCTACGACGGCGAGGTGCGGATGCTGCCGCGCGATGCCTACGGGCGCCCGCCGCTGGTCGAGGACGTGGTCGTCGGCGACGGGCTGGTGGCGTTCCGCACGCGCGAGTGGACGCGCGACTCGCAGCAGGCGCAGGGGCCGGTGGAGTGTCGGCTCAACCCCGACGCGGACTGCCGCGACTCGGTGCTGCAGGTCTACGACACCGTCGCCGACACCCTCTACGACACCGGGCAGGCGGCGACGCCGTGCGCGCTCGAGGCCTGCAATCCGCGCCAGCCGTACGCGGTGGCGCGCGACACGGTGAAGTTCCTCACCCTCGAGGGCGAGCAGGGCGAGGATCTCGACGGCGACGGACGGGTCGGCGGCCTGGTGCTGCAGTCGTTCAACGTGCGCGTCGCCGCGCGCCAGCGCGGCGCCGGCGGCGGTGCGATGATCGACGCCGGCGGCGCCCGCACGCGCGCGCGCGACGGTCGGGTCGAGGCCGCGCCGCTGGCCGTCCTCGGCTCGCTCAGCCTGGGCGTCTGCACCACCACCGGCGCGAGCTGCTCGAGCTCGAGCGAGTGCGGCGGCGGCACCTGCTTCATTCCGCCGGGCGGCTGCACGATCGGACTGGACACGCCCTGCAACCCGACCTCGCCGGTGAACCAGTGCGGCGGCGCCGACACCTACTGCCTGCCGAGCATGCAGGGCCTGGGCACGTGCCGCCGCCGGCTCGGGCCGTGCGAGAGCGACGGCCAGTGCCCGGCGGGCGCGAGCTGCATCGACGCCGCCGCCGGCCTGCAGCGCATGAGCGCGCCCTTCCAGGGCGGCGCGGGCGCGGGCGAGACCTTCGTCGCCGGCGGCCGCTGCGTCGAGTCGACCGGCGTCGCCTGCGATCCCGCCGGCGCCGAGCCGCGCGGCGGCTGCGCCGCGGGCGAGCGCTGCGACGCGCTCGAGGGCGGCGCGCCGCAGTGCCGCCGCGGCCACGGCGCGTGCACGGTCGACGCCGACTGCCCCGGCGGCGCGCGCTGCGAGGCCGAGCTGGTGGTCGCGGTCGCCGCCGACGCCGACGGCGACGAGATCGCCGACCCGCTCGACAACTGCGCCGCCGTCTTCAACCCGGCGCAGGAGGACGAGGACGGCGACGGCGTCGGCGACGCCTGCCAGCGCACGCCGGAGACGCCGTCGGCGACGGTGGCGGCGAGCGCGACGGTGGCCGTCACTCCACCGTCCAGCGCGACGCCCACGGTCACGTCGGCGGTGAGTGCGACACCGACGGCGCCCGCACCCGCCAGTGCCACGCCGAGCGCCGCGCCCAGCGCGACCCCGACGCTCGCGCCGGCGACGCCGACCCGCACCGCCACCACCGCCCCTGCGTCCTCCAGCGGCGGCTGCCACGCCGGCGCTCCCGCCGCGCCCGCCGCGGCCTGGCCGCTGCTCGCCCTCCTCGCCATCTGGTGTTCACCACGCCATCGGAGCCGCGACCGTCAGGGAGCGGTTGGGTGCGTGCCGGCGCGATACCAACCGCTCCCTGACGGTCGCGGCTCCGATGTCCTGCCGGTCTCCTCCGCCAGCGCCCGAGCCGCGCGCGTGCTGCCGTGGCTCGCCGTTGCGTTGCTCCTCCCGACACCCGCGCGCGCGCAGCTCGCCTGCGTCGGCGACTGCGACGGCGACGGGCGCGTCACTCGCGCCGAGATCGTCATCGGCGCGCGCATCGCCCTCGGCGAAGAATCGCCCGACGCCTGCCCCTCGCTCGCGCGTGGCGCCGCCGTCGGCGTCGACGACCTGGTCACCGGCGTGCGCAACTCGGCCGACGGCTGCATCGAGAAGCTCGGCGCGGCCCAGGTCGGCCCGTCGCTGCTGATGCTGCGCGCCCTCACCCGCTGGGCGGTGGCGCTCGGCGGCAGCTTCAACGGCTTCAACAGCGAGCCGCGCTCGGGCGGGCCCTCGACCGTACCCGACGGCTTCAGCGCCTGCGGCCTGAGCGGCACCGAGACGCGTAGTTGCGAGGAGCCCGCCGACGGC
>Ga0268299_1004232_pt1 | contig 11557 bp, 11 predicted proteins | sample NOBtaG_FD_193484 | JGI IMG/M metagenome (GOLD analysis project Ga0268299, IMG submission 193484) | Activated sludge microbial communities from bioreactor in Nijmegen, Gelderland, Netherland - NOB reactor | ecosystem: Engineered > Bioreactor > Aerobic > Activated sludge | place: Netherlands... | reverse complement strand
TGGCGCCGGAGATGCCGCAGGCGATGTAGACCGTGGGCTTCACCACCTTGCCGGTCTGGCCCACCTGCTGGGAGTAGGGCACCCAGCCGGCGTCGACGATGGCCCGGGAAGCACCGGCCGCCCCCTTGAGGGCCTTGGCCAGATCCGCCACCATCGAGTACTTCGATGCCTCGCCCAGGCCCCGGCCGCCGGAGACCACGATGGCGGCCTCGTCGAGCTTGGGCCCCTCCGACTCCTCGACGTGGCGCTCGGTCACCACGGCGCCGCCCGAGTTGCCCAGATCGGGCACATCGAGGTCTTCCACGTCGGCCGAGCCGCCGCCCGAGGGCTCGGCGGCGAACGACTTCGGGCGGACCAGGGCGATGAACGGACCCTCGCCGGTGAACTTGGTCTTCACGTCGGTGGTGCCGCCGAACACGGGCTCGGAGGCCACCAGGGCGTCGCCGTCGAGCTCGAGGTCCACGCAGTTGGTGAGCACCGTGCGGTCGAGCTTGACCGACAGGCGGGCGGCCGTGTCGCGGCCGTCGTAGGTGGTGGCGGCGATGATGGCGTCGGGGCCGTCGCCGGCCTCGACGGCGGCGGCGATGGCGGCCGCCAGCGGCACGCCCACCAGGGCTCCCTCCAGATCGCCGGTCTGGTGGATGGTCTCGCAGCCGTACTCACCGAGGGTGTCGGCCAGCGCGTCGGCGTCGTCGCCGGCGTAGACGCACTCCACGGTGTCGGCCAGCTCGCGGGCCTTGGTCAGCAGCTCCAGCGTGGTGGTGGCCACCTCGCCGTCCTCGGCCTCGGCCAGGACCCAGATCTTGGACAGTGTCATGTGCCTCTCCCGCTCCTCAGATGACCTTCAGGTTCTCGAGGAACTCGATCACCTTGGTGTAGGACTCGCCGTCGTCTTCGATGACCTCGCCGGCCGAGCGGGCCGGGGCGGCGGCGATGTCGACGATCTCCTGGCCGGCGCCGGCCCAGCCGACCTGATCAGCGCTGAAGCCGAGGTCGGCGGCGGTGCGCTCGTCGACCGGCTTCGACTTGGCCGCCATGATCCCCTTGAACGAGGGGTAGCGGGGCTCCACCACGCCGGCGGTCACGCTCACCACGCAGGGCAGCGAGCAGGTGACGTCGTCGTAGCCGGCGTTGGTCTGGCGCTGGATCTGCACCTGCCCGCCGTCCACGGTGATGGCCTTGGCCGCCGTGATCGACGGAAGATCGAGCACGGCGGCGATCTGGGTGGGCACGGTGCCGGTGTAGCCATCGGAGCTCTCGGAGCCGGCGATCACCAGATCGACCCCATCGCGCTCGCCGATGGCGGCGGCCAGCAGCTTGGCCGTGGTGAGGGCATCGGAGCCGAGCAGGGCCGGATCGGAGATCAAGGTGGCCGAGGCGGCGCCCATGGCCAGCGCCGTGGCCAGACCCGAGCGCTCGTTGTTGGGGGCCATCGAGACCAGGTGGACCGAGCCCTCGCCCGCCTTGTCGACCAGCTGCAGCGCCATCTCCACGCCGTAGGTGTCCGACTCGTCGAGGATGAGCTTGACGTCCCGCTTGAGTGTCTTGGTACCGGGGTCAAGCGCCCCCGGATCAGCCGGATCAGGGATTTGTTTCACGCACACGACCACATTCATGGCGGGGATGGTAGGCGACTGGATCGGCCACGGCACACTTGTGCCCGTGCGACTGGCCCTGATCGTGAACCCCATCGCCTCGTCGGTCACCAGACGGGCGCTGGTGGTGATCCAGAAGGCCCTGGCGTCGGACCACTCCCTCACCGTGTCGGAGACGAACCGCAAGGGCCAGGCCATCCGCCTGGCCCACACCGCGGCCCGGGCCGGGGCCGACGTGATCGTGGCCCTGGGGGGCGACGGCACCATCAACGAGGTGGCCAACGGGGTGCTGGGCGAGGCCTGTGCCGTCGCTCCCCTGCCCGGCGGCTCCACCAACGTGTTCGCCCGGGCCGTGGGCTACCCCAACGACGCCATCGAGGCCACCGGGGTGCTGCTCGAGGCGCTGGCCGCCAACCGGTCGGTGATGGCCAGCGTGGGCCTGGCCAACGACCGGGCCTTCCTGTTCCACTGCGGGGTGGGCTACGACGCGGCGGTGGTGGACCGGGTGGAGCGGCGAGGGGCCCTCAAGCGGTACCTCGGCCATCCGCTGTTCATAGCGGCGGCCATGGCCACCTGGTTCCGCGACGCCGAGCGGCGCCGGGGCGGGTTCTCGGTGGAGACCGACGGGGGCATGAGCGCCCGGGGGGTGAAGCAGCTGGTGGCCATGAACACCCGGCCCTACACCTATCTCGGCACGAAGCCGCTCGACCTGGCCCCCGAGGCAGGGCTCGACGCCCCCCTCACCCTGCTGGCCCTCACCTCGCTGTCGCCCCGGGTGCTGCCGGCCCTGGCCCAGGGCGTGAGCCGGCCCGGCGGCCTGCCCAGCCGGGGCGCCGCCCGCCACTGGGCCGGGGTCCACTCGGCCGTGGTGACCTCGGCGCGGCCGGTGCCGTGGCAGCTCGACGGCGAGGCCATGGGTCCCGTCACCGAGCTCCGCCTCGCCCACCGGCCCGAGGCCCTGCGCCTGATCGTCCCCGAGCACCACTGAGCCGTTCAGGAGTCCCACGCCGTCACCGGTGACCGCCCGGGACACCAGATCGTAGGCCGAGCGTCAGATTCCGGCGAGGGCGGCGAGGGCGACGGCCGGGTCGTTGGTGATGACGGCGTCGACGCCGAGGCGGGCCAGGACCCGGATGCGGCCGGGGTCGTCCACGGTCCAGACGTTCACGGCCAGCCCGGCGCCGTGGGCCGCCGCCACCAGGGCGGCGTCGACCAGGGCGTCCTGGGGGTTGAGGGCCTGCATGCCGGCGCTGGCGGCCCGGGCCACCCATGCCGCCGGGTCGCCAGGGGTTCCGGTCCACACCAGCCATGCCGTGGCGAGGCCGGGCGCCGTTTCGCGCACCCGTTGGACGGTGGCCCAGTCGAACGACGACACCAGCACCCGTCCGCCGGCGCCGTGGGCCGCCACCTCCGCCACCACGTCGTCGACCAGCCGGCCGGAGGGGTCGTGATCCGGCTCGCCGGGATCGTTCTTGATCTCGATGTTGATCCACCACCCGGCCGCCAGCACCTCGCCCAGGGTGGGGACCGACGGTGGCAGCTCGCTGCGCAGCGTGGCCCCGACTAGTCGACCGTCTGAAAGAAAGGCGTCATGATGCAGCACCAGAACGCCGTCGGCGGCCCTCCGGACGTCCAGTTCCACGCCGTCGGCCCCGTGGGCGACAGCTAGGCGAAAGGCGGCCAGTGTGTTCTCCGGGGCCCGGGCGGACGCTCCCCTATGCCCGATGACCTGCGGTTTCACCGTTGTGGCCACCATCCCCGAGGCCGGCTGCGCCGGCCGCTACCGTCACCCCGTCACCCAGTCGAAAGATCATGTGAACTGCGTGTGACATCCAGCGACATCAACTCTTTACGAGCTTCTAACCAATCGACTAGACTGCGTGACACGGATCACGTCGGCCAGGTCAGCAGCCTACCAGCTGCACCCCTCCTGGTTCGACGCGCCCGTGAGCAAGCGAGCTGAGTAGCCGTTGTGCAATGAAGGACAAACGTAGCTACAAGACCAAAGTTGTACCCAAAGCCACACCGGGGAGGAAGAGTGGCAGTAGCTAACTGGGACGTCGTTTCACCCGAATTCGCTGAATTCGAACGAATTGCCCAACGGCTGGCCGATAGGTCAGTTGCCCCCAAGCCCGACTTGTCCTGGCGCCTGGAGGCGTCATGCCGCGACACGAGCCCCACGCTGTTCTTCCCCATCGGGACGACCGGCCAGGCCGTGGATCAGATCGCGGCGGCCAAGGAGGTGTGCATGGGCTGCCCGGCCCGTGTTCCCTGCCTGGAGTTCGCTCTGAGCACCAACCAGGACTCCGGTGTCTGGGGCGCCACCTCGGAAGAGGAGCGCCGCCACCTGCGCCGGACGTACCTGAGCCGTCGTCGTTGATTCGACGCCGTGTGATGTAGAGCCGGCGGCACGTCAGCGGGTGCCGCCGACTTTCCCACTGTGTAATACCCCACTCCCTCCCCGTTCCGGCGGTGCCGACCGGCCGGAGACCTTCAGCGGGGAGCGAGTGAGACCGTGAGCTGAGCCACGGTCCCCCGTTCCGGAGGTGTGGCCGGGCGGATCGTGAGCTTGCCATCGAGCTCCCCCTTGACGAGGGTGTTGATGATCGTCAGGCCGAGGCCGGGCTCGGCGTCGAGGTCGAAGCCGTCGGGCAGACCGACCCCGTTGTCGTGCACGCTCACCGTCATCTCGGTGTTGGAGTAGACGAGCTCCACCGTCACCGTGCCGCCATCGGAGCCCGGCGGGAAACCGTGTTCCACCGCGTTCTGCACCAGCTCGTTGAGCACCACAGCCAGCGAGCTGGCGGTGGTGGTGTTGAGCACCGGGCCGTCGCCCAGCAGGCGGATCTGGATCGGCACCACCCCGTTGTGGGCCGCCATGTCGAGGATGGGGCGCACCACGTCGCCGAAGATCACGTCGTCGCCGCCGCCCCGGGACAGCAGCTCGTGCACGATGGCGATGGTGGCGATGCGGCGCTCGGCCTCGTTTATGGCCTCCTTGGCCTCGGGGGCGGTGACCCGCCGGGCCTGGATGCGCAGCAACGACGACACGGTCTGCAGGTTGTTCTTCACCCGGTGGTGGATCTCCCGGATGGTGGCGTCCATCGACACCAGCAGCCGCTCCCGGCTCCGCAGCTCCGACACGTCGCGCATGAGCACCAGCGCTCCGTCGACCACACCGTTGGTGATCAGAGGAACGATGCGGGCCATGATCGTGACGTCGTCGGTGCGCTCCAGCTCCTCGGTGGCCGGCACCTTGAGGGTGAACACGGTGCGGGCCGTCTCGGCCCGGAACCCGAGATCCTCCAGCTTGCGGCCGGCGATCGTGCCGTGGAAGCCGAGCCGGTGGAAGGCCGACACGGCGTTGGGCGAGGAGTACACGACGGCGGTGAGCCGGTCGAGCACGAGGGCGCCGTCGCCGACCCGGGGCGACTCCTCAGACTCCTCCTCGAACGGGAACGGGAAGTTCCCGTCGGCGATCATCTGGGCCAGGCGGTGGAAGACGCCGAGGTAGGCCAGCTCGAGGTCGCCCAGGGGCCGGTGGCCGAGATGGGGTGACTCCCGGCTCACCACGGCGATCACCCGACCCTTGCACGTGACCGGGATGGCGGTGACCCGGGCCCGGGTACCGGCCTCGGCCAGGTCGATCTCCTCCTCCACGATCTTCCCGGTGGCCAGGGCCTCGGCGATCATCGGCCGGTTGGCGAGCGGCACGAACCGCCCGATCTGGTCGTCGCGGTAGATGGTCTGGGCCGTGGTGGGCCGGATCTGGCCCAGGCACACGAGACGGTCGCCGGCCGGCGTGGGGGCCAGCAACAGGAGATCGGCGAAGCACAGGTCGGCCACCGGGCCCCACGCCGCCACCAGGCGACGCAGGTGCTCCCGTTCCTCCGACCCGAGCTCGGTGTGCCCTCGGGCGATGTCGCTCAGGCTGGCCATCGGTACCCAGCGTAGCTGGGGCCCCCGGACGTCTTGAACTGTGGCGCCAGCGCGCAGGATGCAGCATCTGGCGCCACAGATCGCTACTCGAGCAGGGCGAGGAGCTGGGCGACGGTGTTGACGGTGGCGGGCTGCCAGTCGACCGGGCGCACGGCGAGGTCGGCCGAACCGCTCCGTGAGCTGCGGCGGCGCAGGGCGGCCAGCGTCTGGTCGTGGCGGAGCAGATCGGTCATGGCCCGGGCCAGCTCCGGATCGTGCACCGCCCCCTCCACCACCTCGGCCGCCACCGCACCCGGCGGCACGGCGGGCAGGGCCCGGTTGTGGAGCACCACGTCGGGGGCGTGGCCCCGGGCCGCCAGCTCGTCGAGCAGCAGGCCGCTGGCCTCCACCGCCGCCGGCTCGGCCGTGGTCACCAGCACATAGCCGGTGGCGGGATCGGCCAGGCGGCGGCCCACCTCGCCGGCCCGGGTCACCAGGCTCGGCCGGAGCTGCACGAACAGCCAGAAGAACTCGGCGATGCCGGCCAGGAACCCCTGGCCCAGCAGCCGCTCGGCCACCGACAGGAACGGCTTGGCCGTGGCCCGGGCCAGCCGGGTCTGGTACGGGGCGATCAGCCACCGCAGCAGCCGGGAGTCGAAGAACTCGACCATGCGCCCCGGGGCGTCGAGGATGTCGATGGCGTGGGTGGAGGGCGGGGTGTCGATCACCACCAGGTCGTAGCGGTCGTCGTCGGCCAGGTCGCACATGAGGTCGAGGGCGATGTAGTCGTGGCTCTGGACGAAGCGGGTGGTGAGCGACCGGTACAGGGGGTTGCCCAGCAACGCCTCGATCTCGCCCGGGCCGGGGCCGTGGCGGCGCACCAGCTCGTCCCATGACCGGCTCATGTCCACCATCAACGCCCACAGGCGGCCGGCGGACGCCGACGCCCCCTTCCCGTTCGCCTTCAGGGGCACCAGCACGGGATCGGCCGGGACCTGCTCCACGCCGAGGGCCTCGGCCAACCGGCGGGCGGGGTCGACCGTGACCACCAGCACCCGGCGGCCATGACGCTGGGCCGCCCGGGCGGCCAGGGCGGCGGCCAGCGTGGTCTTGCCCACCCCGCCCGGGCCGACCACCAGCAGCACCGAGCGGTGGGCCAACAGCGTGTCGATGTCGGCGCCCGTCATCGGCCCCATCGGCCCCGAACCCTGGCCCCGCCCCGAACCTCGTCGAGAAAAGCGGCCCGAGGCGGCATCTCTCGACAAGGTTCGGCCATCGCCATCGGGCGGCGGCTCACCATCGGGCCTCGACTCACCATCCGGCGGCCGCCAGGGCGTCGACTACCGCCTCGACGGGTTGGGCCGGCCGGTCCGGCACCTCCACCAGCGGCAGATCGAGCGCGGCCAGCCGGTCCCGCTGGGTGCGCCAGGACCGGTGGCGGGCGACGGCCAGGGTGGCCACCGGCGCCAGGGCATCGCCCGCCGCCACCAGGCGGCTGGCCTCGGCCTCGCCGGCCGGGGCGATGGACGGCGGCAGCCGGTTGGCCACCAGGCCCGACACCGTCACCTTCGTCTCGGCCCGCAGGCGGGCCACCAGCTCGGCCGTCTCGCTCACCACCAGCTCCTCCCCCAGCGACACGGCCACGGCCCGGGTGACGGTCGGGTCGGCCAGGAGGGCCGACAGCCACACGGTGTCGTCGTGGAGGGGGCCTCGGCCCACGAGGGGGCGCAGGGCGTCGGGGGCCGACAGCAGCTCCACCACGTGACCGGTGGCGGGGCCGTCCACGATCACCCGGTCCCAGGGGCCGGTGCGCACCTCGTGTCCGATCTTGCCGATGGCGAGGATCTCCCGCACGGCGGGGGCGGCGGTGGCCACGAACTCGAGGATGCGGGCGAGCGGGCCGACCACCCGGGCGCCGGCGGCCAGCTTGAGGTTCATCTTCAGGTACTGCTCGAGCGCCGCCTCGGTGCTGAGGGCGAGCAGGCTGGGACGGTTCGAGCCGCCGGCCGTGATGACCCCGGGGGTGACCGGACGACCCCACGCCAATGCCGAGGCCAGACCGCCGGCGGCGATGGCGTCGACGGCCAGCACGCGCTCACCGGCCGCAGCGGCCCGTCGGGCCAGCGCGGCGGCCACCGTGCTACGGCCGGCACCGCCCTTGCCCACCACCACGAGCAGACGGGCGTCGAGGGGCGAAGCGGACGTGGCCGGCCCTCAGTTGGCGGGAGGCGGGGTCAGACCCCGAAGCCGATGCGGCGCTCGGTGTCGGCCGTGCCCAGCTCGAAGAAGCTGATGCGGCCGGCGGGGATGCCGATCTCCTTGCCCTTGCGATCGGTCAGCCACAGCACCGAGCCCTCGTCGGCCAGGGTCTGGTCGACCTGCTTGCGAAGCGCAGCCCGATCCGTCTCGTCGGCGAGCTCGAGCTCGATCACCTGGCCGGTCTGGGCGATCCCGATGCGGACATCCATGGGTGCAAACCTATCAGACGATCTTGAGCTCGCTGCGGAAGCGTTTGCGGGGGGCGAGCTCCACGTCGACCCGCTCGGCCAGGGCGGCGAAGGCGGCTCCGGCCTCGCTGGTGGCGTCGCGGGCGATGGGGTCGCCCACGTCGCCGCCCGCCCGCAGCGCCGGGACCAGGGGGATCTGGGCCAGGAGGGGAACGCCGAGGTCGGTGGCCAGCTCCTGGCCGCCCCCCGACCCGAACAGCTCGTAGCGCTTGCCGTCGTCGCCCGTGAACCAGCTCATGTTCTCGATCACGCCGGAGACGGTGATGTGCACCTTGTGGGCCATGTAGGCCGCCCGCTGGGCCACCTTCTGGGCCGCCGGCTGGGGGGTGGTGACCACCAGCAGCTCGGCCCGGGGCAGGAACTGGGCCAGCGACAGGGCGATGTCGCCCGTGCCCGGGGGCAGGTCGACGATCAGGTAGTCGGGGTCGTCCCAGAAGACGTCGGTGAGGAACTGCTCCAGGGCCTTGTGCAGCATGGGGCCCCGCCAGATCACCGGCTGGTTCTCCTCCACGAAGAACCCCATCGACATGCACCGCACCCCGTTGGCCTCGGGCGGCACGATCATCTGGTCGATGACCACCGGGTCACGGTCGACCCCCAGCATGCGGGGGATCGAGAAGCCCCAGACGTCGGCGTCGACCACCGCCACCCGGCGAGGGGTACCGTCGGGCCCGGACCGGGCGGCCAGGGCGACGGCCAGGTTGGTGGTGACCGAGCTCTTGCCCACCCCGCCCTTGCCCGAGGCCACCAGGATCACCCGTGTGCGGTTGTCGGCGTCGGCGAAGGGGATGGCCCGGCCCTCGGCGTGGCCGTGGCCCTGGTGGGTGCCGGCGGTGGCCGACGGGTCACCGTGGAGCTTCTGGCGCAGGGCGGCCCGCTGCTCGTCGGTCATGACGCCGAACTCCACCACCACCTCGTTCACGCCGTCGAGGGCGGTGACGGCGGCGGTGACGGCCCGGTTGATCTCGGCCCGCAGGGGGCAGCCGGCCACGGTCAGGTCCACCCCCACCGTGACCGTGGGACCGGCGATCGCCACCTGGCGGACCATGTCGAGCTCGACGATGCTGCGCCCCAGCTCGGGGTCGTTCACGGGGCGCAGCGCCTCGATGACAGCGGATTCGGTGAGGGCCACGAGCTGCTCCTGAGGGGTGAGGAACGGGGCGCCGGCGCTTCGCTTCGCCGGCCCGAATTTCTCCTACGGGCATAGGAAGAATCTGTCAGCTAGGCTATCCATGTGGCCCAGCGAGCCCTCAACCCGACGGAATTCGCCAACCTGGTGAACGCCATCACCTCGGCGTTCGGCGATCCGACGCGGCGTGACATCTACCTGCTGATCCACGAGCACCCCGACGGGCTGACGGCCAGCGAGGTGGCCGAGGCCACCGGGCTGCACGCCAACGTGGCCCGCCACCACCTCGACAAGCTGGTGGGGGGCAGCTACGTGGAGGTGAGCCAGCGCCAGTCCACCGGTGCCGGGCGCCCGGCCAAAGTGTACCGGGCGGCCGAGCCGGGCCTGGCCCTCGAGTTCGACGTCCGCCACGACGACATCCTCGTCACCCTGCTGGGCAAGGCCCTGTCCCGTCTGGGCGAGGCCGAGGCGGCGGCCCTGGCCGAGGAGGTGGGCCTCGAGTTCGGCAAGCAGATGGCGGCCTCGATGGGCACCAGCGCCGAGGGGCAGCGGTCGTTCCGCTCGGCCCTGCACGTGGTGGCCGACGCCCTGTCGGCCCACGGGTTCGCCGCCCACGCCGAGCGCCACGGCGAGGAGCTGCGGATCGTGTCGAGCCACTGCCCGTTCGGCGACGTGGCCATCGAGCACCCGGTGATCTGCGCGGTCGACCGGGGCATGGTCAAGGGCCTGCTGGGCACGCTCTACGGGGAGACCCAGGTTGCGCTCAGCTCGTCGGTGGCCAAGGGCGACGACTCGTGCGTGGCCGATGTCAGCGAGGTGGGCGAGTCCCTGGATCCGGCCGAGGTGGCGGCGGGCTGAGCCTCACCCCGCAGGCAGGTTGAGGTAGAGGCGGGACCCCAGCGCCGGCTCCCATTCCACGAAGAAGACGTCCCGGCGGCCGTCGCCGTTGGCGTCGAGGACGGCGGCGTCGATCCAGTAGTGGGGCCCGGTGGCCAGCTCGGGCGCGTCGAACGCCGGCCCCGCCGACGCTCGGGGCCGCCGGAACAGCACCACGGGCTCCAAGCGGCCGTCGCCCGCGTCGTGGGAGGCGGTGGTGACGATGTCGTCGGCGCCGTCGCCGTCGAGGTCGAGCAGGGCCAGCTGCGGAGACTTCGTGCCCAGGCCGGGCAGCCCGGCCGACTCGGTGACATCGGCGAAGACCGGGCCGCCGTCGCCGTCGCCGGTGTTGCGGAAGAGGCGAACCGGCTCGGGACGTCCGTCGTCGATCGTGCTGTTGAAGTGCTGGCCGATCAGGATGTCGAGACGGCCGTCGGCGTCGGCGTCGAGCAGCACGACGTTGGCCGGATCGTCTTCTTCTCCCGCCAGCTCCCAGGGCAGCGGCGAGCCCCCACTTTCCCGGAATCCGGTGCCGTCGCCCAGGAACCACCGGTTTGACCCACCGATCACCAGGTCGTCGACGCCGTCGCCGTCGAGATCCCCCACTGCCGCACCCAGCCCGGCAACGTCATCGGGAAACCCCACCTCGCTCGTGACCTCGCTGAACCGGAGGTCCCCCTCGTTGCGGAACAGACCCGTGGAGCCCCCGGACCACCGGTCCTCGACCAGAACCAGGTCCCGGCGCCCGTCGCGGTCGAAGTCGACGGCCCTCACCGCCCGACCGCCCCGGGCAGCGTCGAGCACGATTGCCGGCTCCAGCCGTCCGCCGTCGTTCCGGTAGATCTCGCTCGGCGCGTCCTGCCGCTCCCCCGAGCGAACGTTCCGCGACACCACGAGGTCGGGATCGCCATCCCCGTCGAGATCGTCGAAGAGCGCACCGGCGGTACGGCCGTGGCGGCCCTCGAACGTCTCATCGACGGTGAACCCGGACGGCGATCCCAGCAGCAGCCGGTCGGGCGCCGGGCCGTCGGCCCCGCCCACCAGGTAGTCGTCGACCGGGCGGTCGGCGAAGGTGCCGACGAAGAGGTCGGTCCAGCCGTCGCCGTTTGCGTCGGCGGCCGCCACCGCATGGCCCCGGATGCCGGCGAGCGCCACATCGACGCCGAGGGCAGCAGTGGCGTCGACCAACCGGCCGGCCCCCAGGGCATCGTTGGCCGTTCCCGAAACGGGATCGGGCCGGGCCCCGACCCCGTCGATCGTGACCGACGGGTCGATGACATCAGTGGTGGCCGCCGGGAGCGGGCGGCCAGCCTCCCCTGATGAGCCACACGAGGCCGCCATGAGGAGAGCCGCCACCAGGCCGGCGCGGCGCCGGCTCACGGCAGCTCGACCACCACGAACACCGGCTGACCCCACGGCTCATCCTCGGTGGACCCGGCATTGAACCCGATGTGGGCCTCGTTCCGGTCGGGGTCGACGGTGATGCTGTAGGTTCCACCGAGCACCACGCCGAGCTCGTCCCGTACCAGATC